>Ga0209598_10001510_pt1 | contig 18985 bp, 16 predicted proteins | sample M_140807_EF_Meta_FD_187317 | JGI IMG/M metagenome (GOLD analysis project Ga0209598, IMG submission 187317) | Freshwater microbial communities from Lake Montjoie, Canada to study carbon cycling - M_140807_EF_MetaG (SPAdes) (version 2) | ecosystem: Environmental > Aquatic > Freshwater > Lake...
GATCGTGAACCTCGGCGCACCGGCGGGCCACCGCTGAAGGCAGCAGAACCAGCCGAGGCAGGCGGCACCACCGCGGCGGAAGGGCCTGCCTAAACTCCACCCATTAAGGACAGTGCCATGACCGCCGACAGCAGCACCACCATGCCCGCCCCAGACTCCGCCACGGCGATGGCCCCGGAAGCCACCGATCCCCGCGCCCTCACGATCGACAACGTGGAGCGGGTGCTCGATGAGCTGAGGCCCTATCTCATGGCCGATGGTGGCAACGTGGAGATTGTGGAAATCGATGGTCCGGTCGTGAAGGTGCGGCTGCAGGGCGCCTGCGGTTCCTGCCCCAGCAGCACGATGACCCTGAAGATGGGCATCGAGCGCAAGCTGCGCGAAGCCATCCCCGAGGTGAACGAAGTGGTGCAGGTGCTCTGAACGGTTGGTGCAGCGCCTTCCGCTGAGATGGGCAGTTGGAGCCCGGGGTAGCACCTTTGACGGCAGCGACTCAGAGGGGCCTGGGTTCCTAACCTTCATCAGGCATCCAAGCTGGGGCTCCACCTTCCCGGGAGCGGGCGACAGCGGCGATTGCAAACGCCTCAAAGCCCCGCACGTAATCGAGCCTGTCGTAGAGATGTTCCTTCGCCTTGGCGGCGATCTCCTGCCGTAATGATTCCCGCAGCTGGCGATCCCGCATCAGCGAAACAGCCTTGGCCACATACTCGGCAGGAGTGGCCGCCACCGGCGGATCCTCCACCCCCATCAGCCGGTAGGCGCCCGCCACATAACGGGAGCGCAGGAAGGGGCCCTCGAGGGTCACCACCGGCGTGCCGTTATGGATCGTTTCGTAAAGGGTGATGCCGCTGCAGAAATAGAAGGGATCCAGCAACACATCCAGGCAACTTCCCAGAGCGATGAAATCAGGGCGATCCATGCGGCCCAGCATCACCACCCGCTCGCGGGCCATCGGGGCCGTGCGGGCCAGGCGTTCGAGGTAGATCTCCGTGAGGGCAGGGATCTGCTCCTCCACGTATACAAAAAGCGAATCCGGCACGGCCCGCGCAATCGCTTCGAGGGCGAGATCAAAATCTGGATGAAACTTGTCAAGCCGGTGCAGGCATCCAAACAGGCAACGATCCGGCGGAAGCATGTAGTAATCGCGGCTGCGGTCCACCGGCTCAAGGGATTCGGAGAGATAACAGCAAGGCAGGCCCGGAAGACGCACCAGGGCTTCGCTGTAAAGATTCTGGGCATTGGGCGGTTCCACCAGGTCGCCGGAGATGTAGTAATCGATCTCGGGCAATCCTGATGTCTGCGGCACACCCCAACCGGTGACCTGTACTGGAGCCACCCGCTTGCTGGCCAGCATGGTGATGAAGGGATGCATGCCGATGTCCGTGTAAAACACCACATCGAGCCGCAGATCCGCCAGGGCATCACTGGCGGGCTGGAGCGCGGCAGGAAGCGTCACCGTGCTGGCGCACCAGCTCTCGAGCTTATGACTCACGGCATCCTTGGTGGAGGTGGCCAGGTGGATCAGCACCACCTCAAACTTCTGCGTATCGAGATGGCGAATCAGCCCCTCAAAGGCACGGGCATTGCTGTGCTGATAGAAGAAACCGGAGACCAGACCCAGCCGGATCCGCGACGGCCCAAGGGCCGGAGTGCCCGATCCGGCAACAATCGCCTGAGGGGAAAGCAGTGGAGCTGGTGGTGTTGGTGGGAGGGGGTAGATCTTGGTGATGGCGCTCATGATCAGCCGGCCATAGCGCTCCAGAAGCTGGCGATCATCCTGATTGTGATAGATCAAATAAAAGGGATGGCAGACCACCACCGCCTTCATGTCAAGAGCCGCCGCCAGCCGGTCCGCAGGCAATGTGGCAAGCCCTTCCTCCAATTTTTGCAACCCCTCCTCGCAGCGCTGCCGGCACCAGGCGATCTGCTCACTTGAGTCAGCCACCAGGGGCAACACGAAGAGATGGTTCAACTTCAGCACCACGGAATCGCTCTCCAGGGCCAGGGCTTCGCCATGCCAACGAATCGCTTCATCCACATAGCCCACATTGCGGAACAGGTGGCCCAGTTCCGTGCGGCAAGCCCCATTGGCCGGTTCGAGTTCAGCCAGGCGCATCAGGCAGGGAATCGCATCGCCGTAACGGCCCACCGACTGCAGCAACCTGGCGAGCTCACGCCAGAGATCCGCGTCCTCAGGGGCGAGGTGAAGCCCATCCCGCAAGCAGAGGATGGCCGCATGGGAATCCGACTCCCTGGCCAGCCGCTTCGCCAGGGCAAGCCGGCTGTGGCGATCGGCGGGCCAGCGCTCCAGCCAGCACCTCAGCCGATCCAATGGCGGCGGCCCACCACCTTGAACCTCCAACTCGGCCAGGGCCCGCCGCAGCTGCTGGGAGGCCGCCCGCAACAAGCCCATGGCCGCCAGCCGCTCCGCCAACGCCAGCCGACTCTCCCCGGAGCGGTCCTCACGGCAGCGCCGCACCAGCTCCAACAGGCTTTGATCCGGTTCCAAGGCCATGGTTTCCCCACCGGGGGGAAGGTCAGCGGCGTGAGAATCGGAGGGCAAAGGAAGGGCCGTCCGGGGGCACGGAGAGGGATCTGAACCGTTGCCAAGACTATCGGCCCCTAGGCTCCCTCCAAGCCGCCACCCCTCCGTGCTGGACCAGCGCCTGCTGCGTGATGACCCGGACCTGATCCGCCGCCAGCTCAGCCGCCGGGGCCTGGAGGTGGACCTCACAGGTCTCCAGCAGATCGCTCTCCAGGAAAGGGATCTGGAAGAGCAACGCAGCGAGCTGCAGGCCGAGGGAAACCGCATCGGCCGGGAGGTGGGTCAGCGGATCCAGGCCGGCGCCCGCCCCGATGGCCCCGAGGTTGCCGACCTGCGGGAACAGGGCAACCGCATCAAGCAGCAGGTGGCGGGCCTGGAGGAGGAGGAAAAAGCTCTGGAGAGCCGCCTGCGCCAGCAGCTGTTGGAGCTGCCGAACCTGCCCTCCAACCAGACCCCCGAAGGGCGCTCGGAAGCCGACAACGTGGTGGTGAAGACCTGGGGCAGCCCCCGCCAGGGCCCCCACCCCGATGGCTCACCTCTCCAGGAGCACTGGCAGATCGCGGAACGCCTCGGCCTGGTGGACACGGAACGCTCGGTGCGCATCGCCCAGAGCCGCTTTGTGACCCTGCTCGGCCAGGGAGCACGGCTGGAGCGCGCTCTGATCAACTTCATGCTGGATCGCCACACCGCCGCCGGCTACCGGGAGGTGCTGCCGCCGATCCTGGTGAACAGCGACAGCCTCACCGCCTCCGGCCAGCTGCCGAAATTCGCTGAGGAAAGCTTCCGCTGCGCCCAGGACGACCTCTGGCTCACCCCGACCGCCGAGGTGCCACTCACCTCGCTGCACCGCGATGAGCTGATCCCAGCCGAGGAGCTGCCGCTCCGTTACACCGCTTACACCCCCTGCTTCCGCCGCGAAGCAGGCTCCTACGGCCGTGACACCCGCGGCCTGATCCGCCTGCACCAGTTCAACAAGGTGGAGATGTACTGGTTCACCCGCCCGGAGGACTCGGAAGCAGCCCACGAACAACTCACACGCGATGCCGAAGGCCTGCTGGAGGCGCTGGAACTGCCCTACCGCCGCATCGAACTCTGCGGCGGTGATCTGGGCTTCTCGGCGGCCCGCACCTATGACCTTGAGGTGTGGCTCGCCGGCGCCGGCGCCTACCGGGAGATCTCCAGCTGCAGCACCTGCGCCGATTTCCAGGCTCGCCGCGCCGCCATCCGCTTCCGCGACGGCAAAAAAACACGACTGGTGCATACCCTCAACGGCAGCGGCCTGGCGATCGGCCGCACCATGGCCGCACTCCTGGAGCATGGCCAGCAGGAGGATGGCACAGTGAGGCTGCCTGCGGCACTTGTTCCTTACTTCGGTTCCGAGTCGCTCACGGGGGTCTGACCACTTCACGGGCCCCTCAGCTGATCAGTGTTTCGATGAGAGCTACCCGCCACCTGCCGCGCTGAGCTAGAAAGAAACACTGGATGGATCGATCGGGCAACTGGCGCCATGAGTCCACGGCTGGTTCTGTCACTCCTAAGCCAACGTGCTCGTCAGGCCAGCAACCATTGCGGCGCTCAAACCGAGACCAGCGGCTTTTCCATGGCTGCTGCGTTGCTGGTGGCAATCGCACTCTCCTTCGGCACCCTTGCAGTAGCAAGCTTTTTCTCAGGAGCCCTACTGAGCAGTCGAAGCCAAAACGCCAGAAATGACGCCATAGCCACAGCCGAGGCCGGCATGAACCGGGCAATGTCGTCATTCAATGAACCCGTGAACCGCAAGTTCCTGGTGTCCGGCCAAGCGATGCAAAACTGGGCCACCGCAGACCTCACAAGCCCTTGCAGGGATACCAAAAATAATTCGCCGGGCTCACCAACCACAGAAGCCCGCAATTATGGAGACGGACAGTTCCGCTCCCTGGATACACTCGATGTCAACAAAGGATCGCGGCAGTTTCGCATCACCAAGGTAACCTATTCAGCGGGCCTAGCGGACCAAGCCGATCGTCGCTCGCAATCGATCACCACGACACCTGGAACCGGCTCCCTCACAACCGTTAACAACTACAAGTCAGAGCTCATCAACCTGGACAGGCCAGCAGACGCCACGAAAAACCCCGGCTACAACAAAGGCTATTTCACTGTCACCGTAGAAGCAAAGGTTATTGAAGGAGGAAAAACATCAACGGCAACACTCACGCGAGAGTATGAGGTTCTACCTCGCTGCTGCGGCGCCTCATTCGGATCCAACGGCTCAGGCGGTTCCACCTTGAACAACACCGCCTCGTTGGGCGCCGACAGTCGGTACTGCGGAGTTGAGTTCGGAATGATCCTTGGTCTCAATGGTGGCACCGCCTGGCAGAACCTGGCGAATGATCGCTACACCAAGAGGCTCACCAGTGGCAGTGTGGTCCCGATCAGCAATATCATCGGCATCGTCACCAAGGACGGTGACTCATTCAACCGGGCTACAGGGCGAATGAGACCGAATGCAAGCTCCACAACAATCCCTGATCCTTGCGATCCAGCCCGGTGGACTGGAGGAGTGTCTTGCAGTGGCACAAGCTGGACCGGCCTCAAGTCGGCAACGCCAGGTGGAAACTATGGAACCCAGTCCGATATCGATGGCTCAGCTCTTTCCGGCATTCCCATCACGCCTTCCGCCCTCACACTCCCCACAATTGGCAGTGAATCCGTAACCGGCAAATACAACTTCAGCTGGACCAGCAACTCTGGTCCCTCCAATCGGGTGAGCACCTCCTCAACGGGAGGCGGTAACCGCTATCCCGTGCTCAATCCAGCAGGAGTCAGCGGCTATAAATTCCGCTTCCGAACACGCTCACAAGCTGTCACGGGCTTTGCAACAGCGCCGGTGGTGGAAGTTTGCAATGAATCGGCAACCACTCTCGGCGGCAGCGGCGGATGCACCACTGCGGCCAACTGGACATCGATCAGCAGCAACGTTTCTCCCGTCGATTCGATCGAAACCTTCAGCACCATCACAGCTGGTTCCACCTGGACCAACGGCACCGCACTGAGCGCTCCCTGGATCGATCAGGCTTCAGGGTCTGATTGGTTCGAGATTGATACCAACGCGGCAAGCACCGCCTCCAACACAGGGCGCGTTCGCTTAGTGGGATCAGGAGCCACTGCCAATCTCCAGATCGGAGTGGGTGGCACCATGAGTGCCCTCCAAAATGGCATCTGCCGCGCCGTGAATCTCAGCGGCAATCTGGGGCGTGGCATGTTGTCCTTCGACCAGTCCGGCTCCAATGTCAGCAGTACCGATGAGGTATGGGTGCAGGTGAGCACATCCGGGGCTTCCAATGCGGCTTGCAACAGCCCAGGGGACACCACAGGGAACGGCTCAAACATCTCGACACAATGGATCACGATTGCAAAGTTTCCCGGCGTTACCACAACAACCCGGCGGATTGTGAGCCTTGCCGACTATAAAGCCAACCCTCTTCGTGTACGCATCATTAACGGCACAACAACTAATGCCACCCGCATTCATATCATTGATAACATCAATGCGTCCACAAGCGACTGGTGCCAATATTCAGCCAGTTCGCCGGCCACCTTGGCACCAGGATTCCACTGCCTTGGCCCCCATTTCAACCTCACAGTCAACAGCACCATCTGGACGTCAGCCCAAGCGGGAGGACAGGTTTACATCGACGCCAGCGGTGGGCCAATTACCTTCTATTACACGCGCACAGATGACTTACGAGGCAATTCCTACACCTACATTAACCCACTCAACCTTGCCAACCCGCTGATCGCTGTTGATTACGGCGGCTTTATTCGCTTGGTCAAATGCTCTGGATCACCGACCACAAACTGCACCACACCGATCGCAGAAACAGATGTTGCCCTGGTTGGTGACCCTGACAATCTCAACTTCTTTGGTCGTGACACCGGTAGTGAACAGGTTGTTTACTTTGGTGTGGTCAACGACCCCACGACCGGCACAGGGAAGATTTCCGGCGTTTGGTTCTACATGCCTGTTGGCTACTTTGAACTTAAGGCATACGGCTGCTCCGGCTACAACCCTTCAGGAACGGCGCCCGATATTAGTCTTGATGACGGCTGGATCCTGAATGGACGCATCTGGACCCAGCACTTCAAGCCTTGCGGAGACATCCACATCCGCGTGCCGCCTTCATCCGCGAGCAACCTTGGCCAAGTGGCAGCAGCAAGCCAACTCTTTTCTGATGTGATCACCTACGTGCCTTGGACAGGAACGGACTGGGTGGCAAGGGCTGTTACTCAATCGCGCAGCTACTGATATGAGCCAATCGCGAAGACTCTTGCCGGTTGTTCAGCCCACTCAAAACCAGCCTTCAAGCGAGGTTGATGGATTCACCTTGATTGAAGTTCTGATAATGACCGTTGTGATCGCTGTTTTGGCCGGTGGATCGGCCCTTGTCCTGAACTCTGCCGGACGCATGGCAACATCCCAGCGGCTGCAGATCGCACAAAACAAAGCGATTGAATCTTACATTGCTCAAGCCTCGGCATTGGGTGATTCCTACACATGCTGCAGCGGAGTTTGCACAACAACGCCACCATTGCAATCGGCCACCCAAGATGGTGGCGACACAACAAGCTCCTGTGCAACGAATAATCCCCGCGATGATCGCTATTTCTTTCCATACAAGGATGATACAGATACAACAACTGCCTTGTTTGGATTAAGCACCTGCACAGTGGGCGGCTCTACCAATCAACCCTGCGCAAGAGAGCCCGACGCCGTCACAGAGGTCTGCAAAGTTGCCAATGTCAACCTTTTGCTTGGCCCCCTTGAAACAGCCATCGATTCATTGGCGTTCCCCATCAATACCACCGTTGCCACCACGATTCAATCCACAAAAACGATAAGGATAACCATCACAGATACTACAACCAATAGGATAACGAGGGTTTTTGATCTTTATCCGCCAATGGCTCGCTTCTGCCCATGATGGAACCAAAATCTCACGGCTTCGCATTCACTGAGTGGGTAGTTGCCCTGGCTATTCTGGGCATTCTTGCCAGAATTGTGATTACGGCTGGACTTGAAGCCTATCGAACCCAACAGGTCAATTCTGCTGTTTCAGAGCTGGCAGGCTGGCTTGATGAGGTCAGGGCATCCACTGATGCCCAAAACGTCAGCTGCAGAGTTTCGATCACAACAACGGGAACTTTGCGATCCCAGACTGCGGTGGCAACCGCAACCGCGATCACACCCGGCACAACCTCATCAGCCACAGGTGTTGTGTGCGGCTCTGGCAATCCCTTCCGCCTGCCTGGAATCGGAGGAAGCGGAAGCTATTCCGTGGCAACATCATTCACCAATGACCAGTTCTATTTCACCCAAAGAGGCGCAATCAGCACCGACAATACAGCTGGGATTGCCAAGTCAACGGGAACGACCGATGCGAACCTGTCGATACGAATCAGTGCTGATGGACAACCCCCGGTGCGGTGCGTCAGGTTGACAGGAATGCTGGGCTTGGTGAGGATTGGTTCGAATAGCACAACCGGTTCCACCGCAACCGAATGCACGACGTGGGGCACACTATGAAGCGGTGGCGGGCACCGGCTGGGAATCAGGCATTCTCGTTGGTTGAGCTTCTGGTTATTGTCGTAATTGGCGGGCTGGCCATGGTCGCAATGGCCAATGTGACGGTCGGCCAGGTAAAAGTCACAAGAAGCTTTTACACCTCAGGCCAAGTCCAACAGGACCTTTCCAGGCTGCAACGGTTTCTACTCGCGGAAACACAAGAGGCATGCGCATTTCAACTGGGTTCAACAAGCCTGACGAGTTGTGGCGCAGCATGTGTGACAACAGGATTCAATGAATTAAGACTCTTGGTTCCGATCACCACAAGCGCGAATGCTGATCCCACAGCAGCGGCAAATCTTCGGACCATCATCTACCGACTTAGTGGCAACCAACTACTCCGCACAGGCCCTCGCATTCTCTCCAGCGGTGCTCTGGATACCGCCACGGCCAACGATCAGACCGACACCTTGGTGATTGACAATGTCAATACTTTTACACCAACTCTATCCAGTGACTGCACGATCGCCACAGTCTCCTTGCGCCTTAATGTTCCTGGAACGACCAGCACAGTGCCAGCCATAGGATCCAACGCCGAAGTGTCTATTCTAAGAGCAGGAAGCCGAGTCTTCAACTAAACCACCAACCTCAATGTGGAATCACGGCTACCACTCACGCACAACATACGGATGTGGCTACTATCGAGAACTCAGCCCTGACTGGCTAGATTATGCAGCTCTGATCAAACAGCACCAGAGCCCGCGTTATTCAAACCATGGCTTCCGCTATCTTGAACTGGGCAGCGGAATGGGATTTGGCCTTTGCCAAATTGCTGGAGCCTATCCAGAAGGTGATTTTGTTGGGATTGATTTTAATCCGTCACACATCGCTCAATCCCAAAATCTTGCGCGAATATTGGGGTTGAAAAACGTCACATTTTTGGATGCCGACTTCTTAACACTTGCCAAGCATCGCCAGTGGCGTGATTGGTTGCCGAATCATGGACAACCCTATCACTACGTTGCAGCCCATGGAATTTACTCATGGGTGGTGCCTGAGGTGCGAGAGGCCTTGGTGAGACTGGCCAGCGAAACCCTTGTGCCTGGTGGAATTTTTTATTGCTCCTACAACTGTCATCCAGGCTGGCTTGGGCGCACGGTTTTTCAGAAACTTGTGTACCTTGAGCAAGGCCGTTCTGATCCATCAGCCGATAAAGCATCTTTTCAAGCGGCCATCGATACATGCCAACAGCTTCTCGGAACAGACACCACACCCTCACCCTTAGGCGCCAGCCTGCCCTTCCTAAAGGATGATCTCGCCAATCTCGATCTTCGAAACATTGATTATCTGAACGGGGAATACTCCAATGCTGGCTGGGCACCTGTCTACGCTGCCGATATCCATTCCCACTGCTCTGAGCATCGCCTTTCCTATCTTGCCTCAGCCAGCCTGCCTGATTGCTTTGAGGAATTGCTTGCTGGCTCGCTTCGCGACGTGGTCTTGAAGGAACACAACCCCTTGCTTCGTCAGACACTGATTGATCTAGCGACAAACAAGTCTTTCCGACGGGATGTTTTTGTCAAGGGTCGCAATGCATTGACCCAAGCAGAGTCAGCCGTTCAGATTGGGGAAGTTCGTTTGCTGCCGCTTGAGCGCAATGATCAGAATGACCAAACACCACCCAAGACCGATAGCAGTTCCTTTGCCTTCATGACCAGTTTTGGCCAGGTGATTGGTGATCCTGGGGTGTATGGGCCGATCGCAACAATGCTCCAACAATGCGAAGGGTGTAGCATCCGTGAACTTCAGGAAGCAGCGGGCGATTCGGCTGATGAACTACCAATCATCACATCACTTTTTCTCGATGCTGGTCGCATCACATTTGATCGCGGTGAACGCGGAATGGCGGCCACAACCACTGCACAGAAAGTCAATCAAACCGTGCTTGAGCTCATCCAGGCAGGAAGGAGCTATTCCACTGTGATATTGCCGAAATCAGGAACCAGCATTGAAATTTCCTTGGTTGAGGTCTTGATTCTGCAAGCTCATCTCCAGGGGCTGAAGGGCAACATGCTGGCCTCCTGCGTCAATCTTGGACTTGAATCCCTCGGCGTGCAGTTGCTGGATGCCAGCCACTCTCCTGTTCGCAGCATGGGCGAGGCCCTGAAGCAGATCACCCAAATCTCTTCTGTTTTCCTCAATCATCGCCTGCCCGTGATGACACGCTTGGGCGCCTTCCCGCAAGAATGCGGCTGATCGTTTCCCTCTTCGTTCCCTGGGAACCCCGACGGGGCCAGCGCTGTGGGCCTAGCAAGCACCACAATGGAGCCACTGTTTTGACGTCCTGATGGGAGTTCTCACCGCGCTGGCGATTCTGGCCGGGCTGATCGTGGTTCATGAAGCGGGCCATTTCCTGGCGGCCACCTGGCAGGGGATCCGGGTGAGCGGTTTCTCCGTGGGCTTCGGGCCGGCCCTGCTGCAGCGCAGCCGCCGCGGCGTGGTGTACGCCCTGCGGGCGATCCCCCTGGGGGGCTACGTGGCCTTCCCGGACGACGAGGAGGACAGCCCTTTCCCCGCCGACGACCCCGATCTGCTGCGCAACCGGCCCCTGGGGCAGCGGGCCCTGGTGATTGCCGCCGGCGTGATCGCCAACCTGCTGCTGGCCTGGGCCGTGCTCGTGGCCCAGGGCGTGGTGGTGGGTATTCCAGCGGGCTTCAGCACCTCCCCGGGCGTGCTGGTGTCGGGGGTTCAGGGCGGCCAGCCCGCCGCCCTCGCCGGTCTGAAGGCTGGCGACCGGATCGTGCAGGTCGGCCCAGCGCCCCTGGCGGGCGGGCAGCAGGCCGTGGCCGATCTGGTGGACACGATCCGCTCCTCTGCTGGCCAAGGACTGGCCATCGAGGCTCAGCGGGGGGATCAACGGCTGAACCTCACCCTCACCCCCGCCGACCTCGGCGGCGTGGGCCGCATCGGCGCCCAGCTGCAACCCAACGGCAGCGAGGTGTTCCGGCGCCCCCGCGGAGCCCTCGAGCCGATCCTTCAGGCCAACCACGACGTGCTGACCCTCACCCGCCGCACCCTGCAGGGCTTCGGCAGCCTGATCACCCACTTCGGTGAAACGGCCTCACAGGTGTCCGGCCCGGTGAAGATCGTGGAGATGGGGGCCTCCCTGGCTCATCAGGGCGGCGCCAGCCTCTTCCTCTACACCGCCCTGATCTCGATCAACCTGGCCGTGCTCAACGCCCTGCCCCTGCCGATGCTCGATGGCGGCCAGTTGGCCCTGCTGCTGATCGAGGGCCTGCGGGGTAGGCCCCTGCCCCAGCGCTTTCAGATGGCCTTCATGCAATCGGGCTTCGTTTTCCTTGTTGGCCTCAGCCTGGTGCTGATCGTGAAGGACACCAGCCAGCTGCCGGCCATCCAGCAGTGGCTCGGACACTGAACCCTGCCAGCCCAGGCATGGGCCGTGCACCTGGGGGGTTGCCGGTCACGCGCTAAAGTTCCCCAATCTCTACGACCTGAGCACCAGAGCCGCATGGCGAAGAAGTCGATGATTGCGCGCGATGTCAAGCGCCAGAAAATGGTGGATCGCTTCGCCGCCAAGCGCGCCACCCTCAAGGCCGCCTTTGATGCCGCCGCCGATCCGATGGAGCGCCTGGAGATCCACCGCAAAATCCAGGCCCTGCCCCGCAACAGCGCCCGTATCCGCCTGCGCAACCGCTGCTGGGCCACCGGCAAGCCCCGCGGCGTGTATCGCGATTTCGGTCTCTGCCGCAACCAGCTGCGCGAGCGTGCCCACAAGGGTGAGCTGCCCGGTGTGGTGAAGTCGAGCTGGTGACGAGCCGCCCCGCTTGGGGCTCTCCCTCACCATGGCCAGGTCGGATGGAGCGTTTGGCGCTGATCCTCGCCAGCCCTCCGAGAACTGGCCTCTGCGTTGGTGGGTTCAGGCCTACGCCGAAGGATTTTTTCCGATGGCGGATGCTGGCAGCGGCAAGATTGCCCTTTGGCGCAGCCGCTCCCGGGCCCTGATCCCCTTGGACGAAGGCTTCCGGGTGCCGGGATCCGTGCGGCGTCATCTTGATCGCCACGGCTTCACGTTGAGTCTCAACCGGGCCTTCGAGGCCGTGCTCTGCGGCTGCCAAGCCCGCCCCGACCCCTGGATCAGCCAGGAGCTGGCAAGGGTTTATCGCCAACTCCATCGGGCTGGCTTGGCCCATAGCGTGGAGGTTTGGCAGGGCGAGGAGCTGGCCGCCGGGATGCTGGCCATCGGGATCGGCAGCTGCTGGATCGGGGAATCGATGGTGCACCACCGCTCCCATGCCGGCAACATTCTGTTGGTGCGGCTGGTGGAAGCCCTGCAGACCTGCGGCTTCAGCCTGTTCGACGTGCAGCTGAGCAACCCGCATCTGGAGCGCTTCGGCTGCCAGACGATCGAGGATGGGGCGTACACCAGCCTGCTGCGCCAGGCCAGAGCGCGCCCCGCCACCCTGCGGCTGGGAGCCTGTGCGCTGCACTGTGAAGGCTGGATGCGAGAATGAGGCGGACAACAAAAGGACATAAAGCCCAGTGCAAGGACAAACGCAGTCGATCTCCTTCGATGGTCGGGAGATCCGGCTGACCACCGGTCGTTTCGCCCCCCAGGCCGGGGGTTCGGTGTTGGTTGAGTGTGGCGATACCGCGGTTCTCGTCACCGCCACCCGTTCCGGCGGCCGCGAAGGCATCGATTTCCTCCCCCTGATCTGCGACTACGAAGAGCGTCTCTATGCCGCTGGCCGGATCCCCGGCAGCTTCATGCGCCGTGAATCGCGCCCGCCCGAGCGCGCCACCCTCATCGCCCGCCTGATCGACCGGCCGATGCGGCCCCTCTTCCCGGGCTGGATGCGGGACGACATCCAGATCGTGGCCACCTGCCTCTCCCTTGATGAACGGGTTCCACCCGATGTGCTCGCCGTGACCGGCGCCTCGGTGGCCACCCTCCTGGCCAAGATTCCCTTCCAGGGGCCCATGGCGGCGGTGCGGGTGGGCCTGCTCGGCGATGACTTCGTGCTCAACCCCAGCTACCGCGAGATTGAGCGCTCCGACCTGGATCTGGTGGTGGCCGGCACACCCGAGGGCGTGATCATGGTCGAAGCGGGTGCTAACCAACTGCCCGAGCAGGATGTGATCGAAGCGATCGACTTCGGCTACGAAGCGGTGGGCGAACTGATCAAAGCCCAGCTCAACCTCCTCAAGGAGCTTGGCATCGAGCAGGTTCTGCCCGAGGCGAAAGCAGAGGATGCCACCCTGCCCACCTTCCTGGAGAAGGAGTGCGCCAAGCCGATCGGCGAGGTGCTCAAGCAGTTCAGCCAGACCAAGGGCGAGCGCGACACCAAGCTCGATGCCATCAAGGCTGCCGTGGGCGAGAAGATCGCCGGCCTCAAGGAGGACGACGCCGTGCGGCAGGCGGTGAGCAGCAACGGCAAAGCCCTGGCCAACAACTTCAAGAGCCTCACCAAGAAGTTGATGCGCGAGCAGATCCTCAAGGAGGGCAAGCGGGTGGACGGCCGCAACCTCGATGAGGTGCGTCCGATCCAGGCCGCTGCCGGCGTGCTGCCCAAGCGGGTGCATGGCTCGGGCCTCTTCCAGCGCGGCCTCACCCAGGTGCTCTCCTGCGCCACCCTCGGCACGCCGAGCGATGCCCAGGAGATGGACGATCTCAACCCGTCCACCGAAAAGACCTATCTGCACCACTACAACTTCCCCCCCTATTCCGTGGGCGAAACCCGGCCGATGCGCTCCCCCGGCCGCCGCGAAATCGGCCACGGCGCCCTCGCCGAGCGGGCCCTGGTGCCGGTGCTGCCCAGCAAGGAGAGCTTCCCCTACGTGCTTCGGGTGGTGTCGGAGTGCCTGAGCTCCAACGGCTCCACCTCGATGGGTTCGGTGTGCGGCAGCACCCTGGCCCTGATGGATGCCGGTGTGCCCCTCAAGGCACCCGTGAGCGGCGCGGCCATGGGCCTGATCAAGGAGGGTGAGGAGGTGCGCATCCTCACCGACATTCAGGGCATTGAGGACTTCCTCGGCGACATGGACTTCAAGGTGGCCGGCACCGAGAAAGGCATCACCGCCCTGCAGATGGACATGAAGATCACCGGTCTGGCGGTGACCTCGGTGGCCGAGGCGATCAACCAGGCCCGCCCCGCACGCCTGCACATCCTTGAAAAGATGCTCGAGGCGATCGACAAGCCCCGCGACACCCTGAGCCCCCACGCCCCGCGCCTGCTCAGCTTCCGGATCGACCCCGAGCTGATCGGCACCGTGATCGGACCCGGCGGCCGCACCATCAAGGGCATCACCGAACGCACCAACACCAAGATCGACATCGAGGATGGCGGCATCGTGACCATCGCCAGCCACGATGGCGCTGCGGCCGAGGAGGCCCAGCGCATCATCGAGGGCCTCACCCGCCGGGTGAGCGAAGGTGAGGTGTTCAGCGGCTCGGTGACCCGCGTGATCCCGATCGGTGCCTTCGTGGAGATCCTGCCCGGCAAGGAGGGGATGATCCACATCTCCCAGCTCTCCGAATCCCGGGTGGAGAAAGTGGAGGATGTGGTGAATGTGGGTGACCAGGTGACCGTGCGCGTGCGCGAGATCGACAACCGCGGCCGCATCAATCTCACGCTCCGGGGCGTCCCCCAGCAGGATCAACCGGCCGGCTGAGCGCCGACTGATCACCAATGAAAAGCGGCCCTTCAGGGCCGCTTTTTTGATGGGAATCAACCGTTAGGGCCAAGGATCGCTGGCCTGCATCCCTGCTGGCTCAGGCACTCTCAGCATTCGCATCGAGAAACGTATCGAGAAAGGTTCCAGATTCAATGGGTTGGGTGAATTGAAGTCCTACGAACGTGGCACCATGATTGGTATCCACCCATCGCACCGTTGATGGCGTGGAAACCACATCAGGCCCGTGACGGTAGCGGAGCCTCAACGCAACTTCGGTTCCCTTGAGCACCTTGAAGCTGTTACGACCCAGAGAAATCGAAGCTCCGGAGCGGCTGATGTCCCAGAGCTGACCGGAGTAGAGCGTGCCGTCGGGACCGTCGATCTCGGCCCGCACCACCGACAGGGGCGGAGTCTGACGATCCTCACCCCTTGGCTTGTAACCCGCTGCATTGGCGGGCCCAGGCGGTGGCGGTGGTGGCGTTGACTGGCCACCCAAGCCCTTGAAAAAAGGATCGAGCAAACCTGCCATGGTCTGATGCACAAAACAATTTTCTCACTTTAAGGGTCAAAGACACGTTTAAACGGCTCAAGCATGCGATCCGCTGCGAAGTCCGGCGTGAGGGCGAAGCACGGGCAAGAGCTCAACCTTCCCGCTCCTCAGCAAGGGCGCATAGGGCCCGGCGGCACACCTCTGCGTGGACGGAGCCGTGGCTGGCAATCAGGCACCCCGACTGACTTCCCGTGCCGGTGTTGTAGGCCAACGGGCGCCCGTCGGCATGGCTGAAGGCTCCGCCGGCAGCGCGCAGCACCGCCTCGGGGGCCGCCATGTCCCAGTCCTTCGGAGCCGTGCGCCCTGAAAGCGACACATACAGATCCGCCTCGCCGCGCAGGATCGTGGCCACCTTCCCCCCCACACTGCCCATGGCCCTGCTGGAGGCCGCACCAATGGCCTCCAGCAGGCGCTCAAGGCGCGGGTCCCGATGGTTGCGGCTGGCCACCAACACCATCTCCTCACAGCGGCCACGCTCACTCAACTGGGGTGGGCTGCAGCGGCCCGAGCGATCCTCCCGCCAGGCCCCAGCCGGCTCCCCCCCCTCCCCCAGCAGCCCGAACCAGAGCTCCTCAGGTTCCGGCAACAGCACCACCCCCAGAGCGGGCCGGCCCTGGTGCACCAGGGCCAGGTGCACGGCATACTCGCCGCTGCCCTGCAGAAAGTCGCGGGTGCCATCGAGGGGATCCAGGATCCAGAGCCACTCCGCATCCAGGGGTTCGCCGGGCCGCAGTTGCTGCTTGGCGGTCTCCTCACTGAGCAGGGTCCAGGGGGCGTTCGGGAAGGCGGCAGCCAGCCCCTGCAGCAACCATTCGTTCACCGCCAGATCAGCGGCCGAAACCGGCCCTTCGCCCCCCTCCTCGACGGCCAGAACCGGCGGAAAACCAAAGGGTGGCTGCTGGCCCCGGCCATAGGCCCGCAGGATGTCGGCAGCACCCCAGGCCAGCCGGCGCAGTTCGGGCAGCAGAAGATCCAGGCTGATCCCCGCCGGCAGGCTGGGAGCCGCGGACGACGCGGAACTGGCGGGGGGCATCATGGGGAGGTAAAGGGGCATTGTGCAGGAGCCGTCAGCGTGCGGAAATCGGTGCCGCCAGCGGAGCCCCCAGCCCATGCCGTGAATGCCGCAGGGGCCAACGGCGGATCCCCAGGCGAAGTCCACCCGAACCCACCGGAGCCAGCCGGGGCCGCAGGCGGTGGCCCCGGCACGGCCAGCGATGAGCCCCGCGGCGGCACCCTCTATTTGGTGGGAACCCCGATCGGCAACCTGGCGGACCTCTCCCCTCGGGCCCGGCGGGTGCTGGAGCAGGCCGATCGCATCGCCTGCGAGGACACCCGCCACAGCGGCCTGCTGCTGAGCCGGCTGGGGATTCGCGGGCGCCGCCTGCTGAGCTTCCATGCCCACAATGAGGCTGCGCGGATGCCCCAGCTGCTGGAAGCCCTGGCGGCGGGGGAAGCGGTGGCCGTGATCAGTGACGCGGGCCTGCCAGGCATCGCCGATCCCGGGGAGGGGCTGGTGGCCGCGGCCCGCCGGAACGGCCATGCGGTGATCTGCATCCCGGGTCCCTGTGCCCTCACCACCGCCCTGGTGAGCAGTGGCCTTCCGGCAGGCCGCTTCTGCTTCGAAGGCTTCCTGCCCGCCCGGGGCGGCCCCAGGCGGGATCGGCTCGCGGCCCTGGCCACGGAGGAGCGCACCCTGGTGTTCTATGAAGCGCCGCACCGGCTGCTGGCCCTCCTGGAGGATCTGCTTGCCCAGCTGGGCGATCGCCCCCTGCGGGTGGCTCGGGAACTCACCAAGCGCCATGAGGAACAGGTGGGGCCCACCGTGCAGGCCGCCCTGGAGCATTTCCGCACCCATCCCCCCCTGGGGGAATGCACGGTGGTTGTGGGGGGGGCTGAACCGGAGAGCCGATGCTGGGATCCGATCAGCCTCGGCCAGGAGCTGGCCGCTCTGGTGGAAGCGGGCCTCAGCCGACGGGAGGCCGCCCGAACCCTGGCCGAGCGCAGTGGCCACAGCCGGCGGGCGCTCTACGCCCTGCTGCACGCGGAGCCCGAGCCCGCACCATCCGGCCCGGAGAAGGAGCCCTGAGCAACAGCGGAGGGGGGGCGCCCGCAGCGGGCGATGGGCAGAATGGAGCTGCTCTTTCCTCCACGCCATGCTGCTGCGCCTGCGCCTTCTGCTGGGCAGCCTGCTGGGCGGAACCCTGCTGCTGGCGGCGCTCTGTCTCGGGGCCCAGAACCTCGATCAACGGGAGCGCCTCAACCTGGGCTTCGGCCAGACGGCCCCGCTTCCCAGCGGCTTTCTGGTGGGGGTGGCCCTGGCGGTGGGGGTGATCAGCGGCGGCAGCACCGTGGCCCTGCTGCTGCCAGGGAGGGACGACCGATCCTGAGAGGCTGCTGCACAGGGCTGCCCAGCCGGCTGGCTCTGCACACCTCCGGGCCAGGCCCCCTGGCGAAGCCATGCCGACGGGGGACCGCTGGGGGTTGGGGTTGAAGCACGATCCCAGGAGATAGGGAGGCGCCGCGCACCGAAGCGAACACAACCGCCTGATTGGGCTCAGGCCTCCGGCAGGGCAAAGAGGGCTCCCTCGATCACCACCCGGCTGATGCCCTGGGCCTGCAGGAAGCGAGCGTTGCGGCCGAAGATGCCCGGATCGGGAATCTTGATCACCCGCTGGCTGCGGCCGCAGTGCCGTTTGGCCTGGCGAGGATTCACGAACAACATCAGGGCGTCGCGGTCCTGCTCATCGGCCGGCAAACGGCCGAGCTCAGGGAATTCGCTGAGGGGCCGGGCCTGAAGTTCCACGGTCTTGTCCACCAGCATCCAGGCGCTGCCGCGCAGATCGGCATCCAGGAATGGCAGCGGACGGATCTCGGTGTGGTCATCGACCACCTCAAGCAGCGGCACCGGAATGAAGGCCTGAGCGTCGCTGTCATCCCCATCGGCCTCAAGGGCGAGATCGTCGTCGGTCTCGTCGTCGCCGAAGTCATCGGCGTCGTCGATCGCGAGCACGGCCGGCCCGTCCTCCCCCGCCGCCGCGGAGGCGTCAGCGCGGCCGCGGGGTGGAGCCGAGCGGCGCCCAGCACGTTGGGGAGGGTCCTGGACGATGGTCACCGCGGGGAATGCCGGCACCTCGATCGAGGCATCGGCGTCCGCGGGATCGGAGGGAGTGGCGATCACCGAGGCCGGCGCCAGTGATCGGCCGCCGTCCTCGGCAAGCGCAGCAGCGGGCTCTGGCTGATCAGTCGCCGGGGCCAAAGCCGCCGATGGAGAGGGGGACTCGGATGGGTCGAGGGGCTCCTTGGGGCTGGCGCTGCGCCGATTGCGCTGTTCCTTGAGCCGCTCGTATTCGCCAGGATCCAACGCCGCCTTCACGACCCGGCTCACCGTGTTGGGACTGCAGCCATAGGCATCCGCGAGCGGTTGCAGGCCCTCGCCTGCGCGGAAGCGCTCCACCACCTCGGCTTTCTGGCTGTCGCTGAGCCGGGCGGCTGGCATGAAGCGAGGATTCCCACAGCCCTCAACTCTAGAAGGAGCCTGGCAACCGCGTGCTCCTTTGCACCTCTACGCGGCAAAGCGCTCGGTGCTGGCACAATTCGGCCATGCTCCCTTAGCTCAGCTGGATAGAGCAGCTGCCTTCTAAGCAGCCGGTCG
>Ga0209598_10001511_pt1 | contig 18975 bp, 16 predicted proteins | sample M_140807_EF_Meta_FD_187317 | JGI IMG/M metagenome (GOLD analysis project Ga0209598, IMG submission 187317) | Freshwater microbial communities from Lake Montjoie, Canada to study carbon cycling - M_140807_EF_MetaG (SPAdes) (version 2) | ecosystem: Environmental > Aquatic > Freshwater > Lake...
CTTGGGTGCGTTCGCCGCGCTGTTGGTCGGAGCGATCTTCATGCATCCCCTGACGACTGGGGTGTCGGCACTGCGGGCGGGGGCGCAACGGATTGCTGCCGGGGAACTTGGGGCACGCGTCAAGCCATCAGGGTTTGCTGAGCTTGCCGAACTTGCCGGATCGTTCAACCAGTTGGCTGAAAGCCTCGACAGGCAGGAAGAGGCGAGGCGTCGTCTGGTTGCTGATATTGCACACGATCTGCGAACACCGCTTACAGTGATCAGAGGCACGGTCGAGGCGATGCTCGATGGGATCTATGATCCGAACGACCACGTTCACCTGAGGTCAGTGCGGGACGAGGCCGGGCGCCTTGCACGCATGGTCAATGATCTCCGGGCATTGTCATTGGCGGATGCAGGGCAGATGCGCCTGGACCTGGTGGTGGTTCCTGCCTCGTCGGTCATTGAGGATGCTTGTGACCGGTTCGCCACGCGCGCGGCCGATTGTGCGGTTGCGCTTGAACCTTCGATCACCCCAGGGTTGCCAAATGTCCGGATTGATCCCGTGAGGTTTGCCCAGGTTCTGGGAAATCTCATCGAGAACGCATTGCGGTTCACGCCGTCCGGAGGCACGATCATGTTGGGGGCCCACCTGATGGTGCGTGCAGATGCGCAGGGTGCGCTTGGGGTGGCAATGTCCGTGTCTGATACCGGGCCGGGGATTCCCTCGGAAGCTCTCTTGCATATCTTTGATCGCTTCTACCGGGTTGACCAGGCGCGGTCGCCAGGGGGAAGCGGGCTTGGCCTAGCGATCGTACGTACGCTTGTTGAGGCACACAACGGAACCGTGGCAGTCGCGAACCGTCCGGGATCCGGGGCGGTATTCACCGTCTGGCTTCCCATTGCGTAGCTTCCGGCACCCACGCCGGATCCCCCTGCCCGCCGAAGCCCCCTCCGGACGCGGGAAGCGGGACTGGGCGCTCGCTCGGCCCCGGTTTTGGATGACCGAAACTTTGGGGAATCGCATTGCACGGTGGTGGTGACCCACCCCTTATCCTCGTGCCAACATGTGACGCCGCTCCGAGGAGACACGACTGTTGCTGCCACTTATTGACCGTCCATTTGACCTTCCAGTCTCGCTGCGTCTGGCGCCGGTGACGTTCGGTCCCGGTGCCGTAGTGCAAGTGCCGATAGAGATCGGCCGGTTGGGTGCACGTCGGGTGCTACTGGTGACCGATCCCGGTGTGAGTGCGTCGGGTGTGGCCGGTCGGGTCCGCGACCTCATCGAGGCATCCGGGGTCATCACCGGCATCTATGACCGGGTTCCACCCGAACCTTCGGTGGCGTCTGTCGAGGTGGCGTTTGATGCGTGGAAGGCCGGCGCACCCGATGGCGGGTCGTATGACGCCGTCATTGGTGTGGGCGGGGGCAGTGCCCTCGATACCGCGAAGGGTGTTTCGATCCGCACTGCAAATGACGGCCCGGTGTCGAAGTACTTCGGTGTCGAGGTCCTTCCAGCACGTGGCGTGCCATACGTTTTGGTCCCGACGACCGCAGGCACCGGCAGCGAGATGACGCCGTCGGCGATCTTTGATGACACCGACCGGCAATTGAAGGCAGGGATCGTTTCGTCCCGCCTGATGGCTGCGGCTGCGATTGTCGACCCAGACCTGACGATCTCGTGCCCGGCACATGTCACGGCAGCCGCTGGCCTGGATGCCTTGACCCACGCGCTTGAGGCGTACGTTGCGGTCAAGGCAAACCCGATTTCAGACATGTATGCGCTTGAGGCTGTTCGGTTGGTCGGGATGCATCTGCGCGGTTCGGTGTCCCGCGGTTCGGACAGGGTGGCAAGGACTGGCCAGTTGCTGGCAAGCATGTACGGGGGCATCACGATCGTGGCGGCCGGTACCGGCCTGTGCCATGCGATGGCGTACCCCCTTGGCAGTGCGTACAAGGTGCCTCATGGCATGGCGAACGCGCTCTTGCTTCCGGCAGTAATGGCCTACAACATCCCTGGTGACGTGGCGAAGTTCGCCCGCCTTGCCGAGGCGCTTGGGGAGCCTGTGGCGGGACTCAGCCTTCGCGAGGCCGCGGATCGGTCGGTTGAGGCGGTCCGCCGCCTATCGCGCGATGTGGGCATGCCATCGGGCTTGCGGGACGTCGGCGTTCCAGAGGAGGCCCTTGAAGGGTTTGTGCAGGGCGCGTTGTCTGCGTCGCGATTGATCACGAATAACCCACGGGTCCCCACGGTGTCGGGCGTCCTTGAGGTCTACCGCGCGTCGTGGTGACCCATGTCGCCAAGTGGAGGATTCGTGGGTCCGCGCATCCGTGGGGTGGGTGTCGGACGTTTTCCGTTGCGTAGGGACGGCCAGTATTCGGGCGGAGCGGGCACCCTGTTGCCTCATCTGTTCTACAGTCGCCCCGCTAGAGTGCCGAACGCCGCGTTCGTGGAGATGAATGCGACCTGAACTGACCGATGAGACCGACGAAGTGACCGTGACGATGAGCCAGGTCAGCCTCCGCCGGACTGTCTCCGGAGCGGAGGCAGCTTGGTGGCTAGCGGCCATCGCGGTTGCAGTTGTTGCCACGGTCGTGCGACCGCAATGGCCCATGGCTTTGGTTGATGCCTTGGGCCGCGTAGGTGGCATCTGGCGCTCGCTCGTTCTGCCCCTGCCCTTGTTTGCATGCGCGTGGGTTGTGTTTGTCAACACTGCATCCACCGGACGGGCGTGGGCGTGGGTGCACTCGGTTCCGTCGCGATGGTGGCGGCAGTTTGCTGTGGCGCTTGTCCTCGCGGCGAGCATCCTCGCAGTCGTGTTGAATGTCGGAACGGTCACGGCAACCCAGATAGTGCGTCCGGTGGTCCTGTGGGTACTCCAACTTGTCCTTCATCCCGACACACCTCTCGCCGCGCTGGTCGCAATCGTGGCGATTGCGGTCATGGAGGCAGATCGCCGGAACCTCGGTGTCGTCAGTGAGGTCAGCGATGCATGGGCGCGCCGGTCCCGCGTTGGCGAACGCGCGCTCATCCTTCGGATTCCCGCGCTCCTTGCGATGGTTGCCGGCGCGACCATGGCAGGGGCCTTCTACCCGGATGCCGTGCAGGGATGGTTTCGTGACGACCCACCGGATGCGCAGAAATACAATCTTTACAGTTCTTTCTTCAACTACTCCATTAGTGATGCTCGCATCGTCAGTCTGGAGGGGTATGACCTTGGTGAGCGGGGATTGATGCTCAAGCCGGGTACGTCTGGCGCCATCACATTCACGCTGGACCGTCCGCCACGGTCAATCGCGCTTCTCAAGGCAAACTTCTACAACCGACGATTTCTCCAGAAGGGTGAGGTTGTCGGTTCAGTCCCGGAGACGGTCTTTACCAACGCTCTCGAGGTATCAACCGACCGCGGACAAACGTACTGGCCAGTATTTACCGACCAATCGATTGGTGATGTGGTTGCCAGCGAACCGGTTGACTTGACGCCATCGGTCGGAAACGCCTCCAATTACTTGCTGAGGTTCCGCGCGACGAACACGGCTTCCGAACCGATGCTGGTGTTGCCGTCGATGGTTGTCAGCGTGGTTGTTGATCCGTTGACTGCTCCCAGTCCGATGTTCCCGGCTGTCCTGTGGGGTGGATTGTTGGCCTTGGCGTCCTATGTCGGGTTGCGTCGCTGGCTTCCACGCCCAGCATCCTCCTGGTGGGGGGCGCTGGTTGCGTCCGGGTTGATCCTCTTCATCGTGTATCTGTGCGACACCGGCTGGGGCCTCGGCAAGGTGATTGCCGGGGCGTTTCCGGGATTGGTGCGCCCGACATCCACACTCGAGCTCGATCTCACCACGACGGTCCAGCTTGTGCTTCGCCTGTTTCCCGCCATTTCGCTGGTCATGTGCATATTGGCGGTAATGATCCGGATCAGCGGGCCCAGGGAAGACGTGACGACCGTACCGTCCCTGGTCTTGTTTGGGGCACTGTCCGTGTTCGTGATCGCACTTGGGATGCGGTGGGAGACGCTGATCCGCGTACGGTACGACTTTCTTCTTCCGGACGCACAGGGGTACCTAGCGATTGCGCGGGAGTTTGCCGAGAAGCAAATCAACTTCTCACCCCTGATCCGGACGGTATCGATCCTCAAGGAACTTGGCGAAGCAGGATATGACCGTCAGGCGAGTTTCGCGGCCGTCTTCTATGCAGGCGGTCACAACGGTCGTGAGCCGCTTTGGCCCGCGGTCATTCATTGGTTTGCATCAGTATTTGGCTTTTCGACGTTTCACGCGCGGTTGGTATCCATCCTGTGCAGTAGCGCGGTGGCTTTCCTGACAGTGCTGCTAGGTGCTTACCGGATCAACCCATTCGTGGGTGTCGTTGGCGGCCTTTTCGTGGCGGTCAATGTGCCACATGTGTCGAATGCCATTCATGGGTTGCGCGAGGAACTGGTCACCTGCTTCATTCTGGGGCTTGTCCTTGTGACGTCGTCGGGGCACCTATGGCGACCACTTGCCAATGACTTCCGGGAGTGGTTTCGGGTGCCCATCGGGGACCGGTGGCCACTCGCGGGGCGACGTCTCGAGTGGTGGCGAATTGTCCTGGCGGGATTGGCCGGCGCGGGGGTCATCCTCGTCCGCGCGGACATGGTGGTCCTTGTTGCAATGGTCGGTGGGACCTTCACGGCGATGTTTCGTTGGGGTTGGCGGACCTGGGTTCCGATAGCCTCGCTTGCCTTGGGCTTCGCGGCGCCGATGTACGTTGGATACTGGGCCACGCAAGGTGACCCATTCTGGCCGGGAACGTATGGGGCGTCAGTAAACCGCAATCTTGAGTTCCCGGAACGCATGGGAACGCCGGGCTTTCCGTCGGCGGCCGAATATGCTGCGAATTGGGCAGCAGGCCCGCTGATCTCACCGATAACGTACTTCTTTGGCTACCACACGCCGACGCAGTTTCTTCAGTACTCAATTGCCGGTTTTGAGAGAATCTTCCGGGAAATCCTTTTTGCGGATCAACCGGTGTTGCTTGTGCTGTTCTGGGTTGGACTTGGCTTTTCAGTGGTTTCGGGAAGATGGATCATTCCGTGGGGAATTGCGATGACGCTTCTTCCGTTCTATGCGTTCATGGCCGGTGTGCCAAATCCCTGGGTCTTTCCGGGCCGGTATGCGCATCAGGCCCTCCCATTTGCCGCCCTTGCGGTCGCGTGGGCGGTATGCGGCCTACCGATTATTGGGATATCGTGGTTCAATAGGCGGAATGTTCGAATCGCGCGAAGCGGTTCGGGAGGCTGAAATGTCGACAACCGTATCTGCGCCTGCTCCGGGATCCAAGGATGATGGTTCCACTACCCTGACCAAGAACCCTGATGAACCCTTGGTCGACGCTTCGGTCGCGTCAGAGGATGAGGATCGACTACCAACGTTCCGGGAGATCGTCGACCTAATCATCCACCCTGTGGTGCTGCGTTCGTTTGCAATCGTCTTGGTCGCGACCGTGATCCTAGTCGGTCTGCGGGTTCTCACGTGGAACGAAATCGCTGATGGTGCCAGATCACGGTATGTCAAGACGGCCATCTTTGGTGGCGCGTCGGCGATGATGGTCTGGTTTCTGGTCCTTCTGCAAGTAGGCGCGCAGAAGCGGTGGCCGGTCTACTGCGCGGTCGCGGTGATGCTTGCCGGTGATGCCGTCCATTACGTGCGACTGGCGAACCCGATCGTGCGAGGCGGCCCGGTAGTTGCCTTCAATGCAACTTTCGCATCCGCGACTCCGCTCGATGGTCAATGGGAGGTCGAGACCGCAAATGGTGGGACCGCAAAAGTTGACGGTTCGACGGCGGTCCTGACAGCGGGACCGAGTGGCAGTTCCTACATTCTTGCCCGCCTGCCCAAGGAACCGGACATCAGGGAGTCGTGGTGGCTGCCGCTCGGTTTGGCCACCTTGGAACGGGAAGAGACCCTTTCGTGGCGCGCGCAGATCGACCGAACTGGTGGCTATTTCGTCGTTACCGAGATCAAGCAACTCTTGATCCAGGCTGTTCCTTACGGGATGCACATCACGTATCCGGATGAGATGAAGCAGGCCAAGGGGTATGAGATCCAGACACAGGTGACTCTTGATGGCAAGATGCACGACTGGGAAATCATCCGAAACCCTAGGGAGATTCGTCTCCGGGTCGATGGCAATGAGATCTGGAAGTCGCGATCACAGGGTCCACTCGGCCAGTTGAAGGTCGGCGAGTCCAAGCGCGACGCGGCGCATGGCGGGACGGTAAAGGTGGAACGTGCCTCGTACCGCACGGTCCTGATGCGCGAACCGGCGGCATAGCGCACCCGATTGAGTCCATCTCATCTCGGTGCGAACCGCTGGCTTCTCAGTACCAGGCGAGAATCGTCCGGCCACCCTGATCGGCGAGCCTTAATTCGATGAGCCATCTGGTGTGGCTGGTTGGTCCAGGGGGCGCTTTCCACTCAGTCCCGTCAAAGAACCTACTTGCATTTGGGTCGACGCCGGGACGGATGCTGTGGGTCCCGCAGAGCCGTAATGGCGGGGTGCGTGTCTGGCTTGCGGAGACCGTGACGGTTGCACCATCAACGCGGTCGAACAGGTCTCGTTGGATCGGTATCCGATAAAAGCCTCCGCGGTCAGGACGTGGATGTGCACCATAGGCGTCTTCCGCGCCGACAACCCGGGCTAATGTTCCGTTGGTGGTTGTGATCGTGACAGTCATCGCATCCAGTTGGTCGAGGATTGCCTCGGCGCAGACGAGAAGCGATGTGGTGGCTGATTTGGAAAGCGCCGTCTTCCAAGCGGATTCGGAGAGAGAGAACCGGTGTTCGGCGACCTGGCTTGTGTCAGAGATTGTCCGTGTCCAGTTCGGCGATGGTGGATTCGACACTGGCTGGCCGGGTAAGCGCTGGGCAACGGCGAGGGTAAAGATGACGAATGCAGTCGCGAACTGGGTGCGCGCGCCAATCAGTCCTGAACCGGCGATAAGGCCGAAGCCGATGCTGACAACGAAGAACCCACGTGCAACGGCGGTCTCCCAAGGCGCGCCAATGATTGCGACCACCAAAGTCAACGCTGCGATGCCAGCTGACATGCGACCGATGTGACGGGGAATCACCAACTGTTCTCCTGCGCCTCGTGGAACCAGACGTTGAAGGTCTGGTCGCCGGTGAGGTCGAGGTTGGTGAGTGCCGCGAGGCACGCGATGACGGCTGCACAGGCAACCAAACCGGCGGCCGTCCTCCAGTGATTGTCTCGTGAAGTGACGCGCGTCGCGATCATCTGGCTGATCATGTAGATGGCGGCACCCGCAAGGAGGTAGACCGCCGGGAAGGCGAAGTACGCGGCGCGCGGTAGCCGGAACTGGGGCGAGAATGCGATTGCGGGTAGCAGTGTGCCCGCGAGAATCGCGAAAGCCCAGATGCGCGATCTGCGGGGTGATGCGAAGATACCGATGATCGCGAGGATCCACCAGGGGTAGTAGAACGCGCCGACGAGGAGCCCCCGGATCGATCCGGCATGGAACTGCCAGCGCAGCGACCATCCACCTTCCGAGATGATCCGCAGCCAGATCCGGATCGCGCCACCCGCCAGGTCATTGTTCCCACCACTGAATCGCAGGCCAAGCAGGATCTCGCCAATAACCTGCCACGCGGTCACGATTGCGAATGCAGCAGCCGATACCGCGACCAAGGATCGCACTCGCATCCTTGGACCTCCAAAGATCCAGGTGGTCAGGAGTAGAGGAATGTGTCCGAAGTACAGGAGTCCCGCGATTCCTGTCATCCAAGCCGACCCGAGGATGGCTACCCAGCGTTCGCGCCTCGCCTGGACGAGCGACCACAGGCTCAGGCGGTCAAAAAGCACCAATCCTGTCACGAAGGCGCCGAACGCAGCTGGGTGGGCTTGCGGGGCAGTGCTCATGAAGATGAACCCCTGACCGGTAGCCACCATGACTGAAGCAATTTCGCCTGTCCACGTCTGAGGCCACCTGTGACGCCCGAGCCACCAGACACCGATCGCACTCGCGTACCAGCCGGCCAGGTTCACAAGGGCAAACGCCCAGTATGAGCCGAGCGGGCGTTGCAGCAGGGAAGCCAGCCAAACGTGACCAGCGCGCCGGTCGAACTCTCCCGATATTGATGGTCGTTCGGCGGTGAACAGTCCGACGAGATTTAGCAGAAACAGGCCATCACCTTGGGCAGGGTGTCCGTCAAGAACGGTCGCGTACCCATCAGCGGCGGTCCAGTCTTCCATGCCTGCCTCGGGCCGACTGCTAGCCAGGAAGCCATTTCGCTCGCCCCCGTGAGTTCCCCATTCCCCGACGCAGACCAGCGCGAGCAGGATTGCGAAACCCCAATCGCGCTTACCTGAGCGAAAGCCGGAGGATCCGACTGGTGGATCCGGTTCCACGAGTTCCGGGTCGGGAGCGAACATGCGACGTACGCCCGGAATGACCGATCCAATAGAGAGCATCGCGAAGACGGAGACCCAGATCGTTGCCCAGAGTGACACAGCAAGGTCAAGAAGCAGCGCCACCGTGCTCACAGAGTCGTCGGGTCTGACTGCATTGATCGCGAAACCCGCGATGGCAAACGCGCATGCCCCGGCAGCGAGGTCTCGCCTAGGCCCGAGGGGTTGCCGGTTCTGGAAGTTCATCGGGATTCGATCTTGAAGAGTTGTCAGGTGCGTGCGCGGTGCAGTCATCACCCTGAACGGGTCGCGGACTATCCTGATGTCTGCGACATGTCAGTTCCAAGTTGGGGGCTATCGTGTTGGAAACACCCACGCTGCCCTCAGTACCACGCTCCAAAAACATGGCCGCCGGGGCCTTCGAGACGTAGTTCGATCTGGAAACGCCCCTTCCGGGTTGCCCACGGCGAGGTCCAAGACGCTCCGTCGAAGAACTGGCTACTTTCCAGTCCCGCGGTGGGCCGGGCCGTGATCGTGCCGCAGATCTCGAGCGGCTTTGTTGCCCGTTCATCGGGTCTGACATGGATGTCCAGGGCCGGGGAACCACTGAACAGGTCACGCGGGACGGATATCCGGTAGAAGCCGACGCTCTCGGGCTGTGGTCGTGGCCCGAACATCTGGGAGGGGTTGAGCGCACTGATTGCCGAGCCGTTGACCGTCAGAACAAGTGTCTCGGGTGGTTCGAGGCGACCACGGGCGCAGACATAGATGAACGGTTGTCCGTCCGACACCCAACCTTGTTGCCACTGGCGGGTCCCGTACGGCGGGATGATGCGATGCGCGACTTCCTGTCGGGTGTCGTCGATGATCTGGCCCCAAAGGGTGGATGGCGGGTCGGCGACCGGACGGGCGATCACGTTCATGGCGATGCTTGCAGCCAAGTAGGTCGATGCGCCGGCCAATTGCACAACCGGGGCGGACCGGCCGGCAATGACAAGTGCGCCAATCCCGAAGATGATGGCGAAGGTCAATCGCGAGACAATCGCCTCGAATGTCGGTGCAACCAATTGAACGGCGATTGCGGCTACGGTGATGCCTCGGGCCATCGTGACTAGCCGTGGATTCCAGCCCGTGCTGTCGATGCGAGGATCGATCACCATTCGGTTCCCAGCGCGTAGTGGAAGTTCACGGCGAACCGAAGTGACCCGGTGATCAGGTCGCGGTTGGTGACCGTCGCAAGGGCAATCAGAAGGGTCATGACGACCGCGATATACACCGTACGTCTTGCGGCACTTTTTCCAAAACCGAAGGTGGAAATCACTCGGGAACCTAGTTTCGCGACTTCGTCGATGCCGACGGCGACGAGGAGAAGCATTCCGGGATACGCGAAGAAGGCCACGCGGGGAAGCTGGAAGCGCGTGGTGAAGAGCAGGGCCGGCGCGAATGCGGCGATCAGGACGACCATGGCCCAGTTTCGAGCGATCCGTGGCGATTTCCACCATCCGATCGCCGCCAGGATCCACCACGGGTACCAGAACGCGCCGACGAGCACTCCTCGAGGCGAGGAAAAGTGGCCCCAAGATGCGATGTCTTGCAGGCCACCCCGCAACAATGACATCCAGTTGACCACTGCCTCACGTGAGAGGTCATTGTTGCCCCCGGTGAAGGAGAGGCCCAGCGAGGTGCCTACCAGCTCCCAACAGGTCAGAGGCACGATGGCGACCAGCGTGGCCGCTGCCATTCCCCGCCAGTGTGTCCGTATTGGTGTTGCCAACCAGACGAATAGCAGGAAGGGGATGTGAACGAAGTAGATCAGCCCTCCCGCACCGGTCGCCCAGCCTAGGCGAATGGCACTCTGGAGTGAGCCACGTTGAGGCCCGTCGAACAGGTTTGCGTGGAGGACGAGCAGAAGTGCGAACGCACCGTACGCGACGGCGTGTCCCTGGGGTGCGGTCCCCATGAAGATGAACCCCTGGCTTGTTGCGACAAGTGCCGACCCTACCAGTCCGACGCTTGTCCCTGGCCAGAAGCGCGATCCCAACCAAAATAGAGAGAGGGACGCCGTGCCCCAGGCCAAGAGGTTGGCAACCGCGAACGCCCAATAGGTTCCAAAAGGCCGTTCGAGGAGTGCCACGAGGTAGAGGTGTCCCGCGCGGCGATCCATCTCACTCGTTTCGGGTGGGGCGTCTCCAGTGAACATCCGCAGCATCGGGAGCAGGAAGGTCCCGTCGTTCTGCGCAATGTGGCCGTCAAGGATCATGGCGTATCCGTCCGCGGTCAGCCAAGTGTCCTCGTTGGCCTCGGGACGGCTACTTGCAAGGAACGGGTTCCGGTCGTCGCGGTGCAGGTACCACTCGAGACTGCAGAGACCAAGCACTCCCACGAGCATCAGCGCCGTAAGGGGATTGACGATCCCGGTCCGTCTGGGATCGGGATGCGGGTGGGTGCCGACAGACGGCGCACCCGTTTCACGGATCTTGAGGCTGGAGACGGCCGTGGAAATGGCGATGAAGAGGAACGAAAGCGATGCGGCCAAACCAGTGGCGATGTCGGCAAGGGCGCTCCAGTCGGCGAGATAGTCAGCAATCGGCAGCGCGTATATAAGGAACACGGAAATTCCGATTGCCAACGCGACCGATGCGAGCTCCTTGCGGAATCGAAAGACGCCAGGGGAGCTGGACAGACCTGTAGTTCTCACGACCGAAAATCCGGCCCATGAGTGCTAACGGCGCGTGAGAACACTAGCCGACGAACCACTGGCAGGCACTTCACGGAATACCGGGAAGCGGAGTACGCACCCAGATGGGGCGTAGTCCGTCGGGTGCCGGAACGGTCCTTGTGACGTCGCGTCATTATTGTCCTGAGGTGATAACGGATTGGACAGGAACGATACCGCCGCACGCGACGAAGAGAGGCTTCCGCCGACCATTCGGCCGCCAATCACCATCCCAGGGTTCTTCTTTGGAGGCTACGAGTGTTCCACCCAGCTGGACCGTCACGGGGTGAGGCGGAATCTCGTCGCTGAGACCCAGCATGATCGATTTCTCGATGAAGATCTCGCGGGTGCGCGTGATCTGGGGATCGTGGTCCTTCGGGAAGGGATTGCTTGGGACCGGGTTGACGATGGAGGGACCATTGACCTTGCGCCGGTCCGGACCATCCGTGACGCGTCCTTGCGCCACGGCCAACGGATTATCTGGGATCTGTTCCATTACGGGTATCCGGAAGACCTCGACCCCTTCGCCGAGGCATTCGCTGACCGGTTCGCTCGGTACGCGTCTACCGTGGCCCGCTACCTGGTGGGCCTGGATGGTCCCGGACAGTGGTACACGCCCATCAACGAACCGAGCTTTCTGGCGTGGGCCGCCGGTGAGGTTGGATGGTTCGCACCATACGGAAAGGAGCGTGGCTACGAACTCAAGATGAAGCTGGCGAAGACGGCGATCGTGGGCATGGAGGCAATCCGGGCCGTCGATCCTGAGGCGCGGTTCGTAAACGTTGATCCGGTGTGCCATGCGGTTGCTCCGGGTGATGCGCCCGAACTCGCCGCCGAGGCTGCCGAGTTCACCGGATACCAATGGCAGTCCTGGGACATGCTTGGCGGCCTCGGTTGGGTGGATCTCGGGGGGCGGCCTGATTTCCTCGATGTCATAGGGGTGAACTACTACCTCACTGGACAGTGGGAACACCGGCGAGGCGGACATCTGGCGTTCGACGACCCTCGGCGGCGGCCTTTCCGGGAAATGCTTGGAGAGGTGGCAACGCGGTATCCGGGGCATCCGATCCTGATTACGGAGACCGGTTGTTGGGGAGACCTGAGGGTCCCGTGGCTCAAGATGATTGCCGAGGAGGTGCGGGCGGCCGTGGAAAGCGGCATTCCTATCGCTGGGGTCTGCTTCTACCCGTTGGTCGACATGACCGAGTGGCACGAGCGGCACTGGATGCATTTCGGCTTCTGGGATATGGAAGAACGCGGCGGACTTCTCTGTAGAAAGCCGTTCCTGCCGATCCACGAGGCACTCGCAGCTGAGCGCGCCCGAACGGCCACCGCGAAAGAAAATCGGCAATTTCCACCCAATATCGGCCAATATCGCAAAAAGGCTTGACAGCCGAAAACCGGACTAGCTACCATAGAAGGGTCGCCAAAGCGGGAACGTGAAAGCGAAGCGGGATCGGGAGGCCGGAAACGGACTCTGGGGCGCGGAAGGCAACATGCCAAACCGCTCCTTCCAGTCAAGGCGCGAAAGCGATCTTGAGAGGCGCGGTCCGGCTACCGGATCCTTCCGGGGGCCAAACGCAGAGACGCGCGCACCTTCACAACTGAAGCGTGGAAGGAAGCAATGCTTCCAAACGCATCGCAAGATGCATCTGACAGCATCTGTCAGGGTATGAGAGCGTTCTCGGCATTGCGCCGAAGAACAGCTGAGTTCGGTTGCACAGAACTTGAACTCCGTCCAGTGGGACGGGGGCAGTTGTTATGGAGAGTTTGATCCTGGCTCAGGATAAACGCTGGCGGCGTGCCTTACCAATGCGAGTCGAACGAGGTCAGACTTCGGTCTGGTTGAGTGGCGTCCGGGTGCGTGACACGTCGGTGACCTACCCATTTGTGGGGAATACCCTGCCGAAAGGTGGGCTAATACCGCATACGATCCCTTCGTCGCAGAAGGGATGAAAGCTCGCAAGGGCGCTGATGGAGGGGCCGGCGGCCTATCAGCTAGTTGGTGGGGTAAAGGCCTACCAAGGCAACGACGGGGAGCCGATCTGAGAGGATGAACGGCCACAGTGGGACTGAGATATGGTCCACAGCCCTACGGGGTTTAGCATGGAGGAATCTTGCGCAACATCCGACAGGATGGCGCAGCAACGCCGCGTGGGGGATGAAGCCGTTTGCGGTGTAAACCCCTGTTGCTCGGGAAGAAGTACCGTCGGGGAGAGCCTGACGGGAAGACGGTACCGGGCGAGGAAGCCCCGGCTAACTACGTGCCAGCAGCCGCGGTAAGACGTAGGGGGCGAGCGTTATCCGGATTTATTGGGCGTAAAGCGCGCGCAGGCGGACCGCAGCAGTGGCGTGTGGAATCTCCCGGCTCACCCGGGAGGGGTCATGCCAGACGGGCGGTCTTGAGGCAAACAGTGGGTCGCGGAACGGGCAGAGTAGGGGTGAAATCCGTAGAGACTGTCCGGAACACCAGAGGCGAAGGCGGCGACCTAGGTTTGAGAAGCAGTCGCGAGACTGTCCTGACGCTCAGGCGCGAAAGCGTGGGTAGCGAACGGAATTAGATACTCCGGTAGTCCACGCCCTAAACGATGGCCACTCGGTGTCGGGGGTATCGACCCCCTCGGTGCCTTAGCTAACGCGGTAAGTGGCCCGCCTGGGGACTACGGCCGCAAGGCTAAAACTCAAAGGAATTGACGGGGGCCCGCACAAGCAGCGGAGCGTGTGGATTAATTCGATGCAACGCGAAGAACCTTACCCAGGTTTGACATGGCACTGGTAGGGAGGGGAAACCCGAACGACCCGCAAGGGAGGTGTCACAGGTGCTGCATGGCTGTCGTCAGCTCGTGCCGTGAGGTGTTGGGTTAAGTCCCGCAACGAGCGCAACCCCCGTCTCCAGTTGCGTTTTCTGGAGAGACTGCCGGGCGAACCCCGGAGGAAGGTGGGGATGACGTCAAGTCCGCATGGCCCTTACGTCTGGGGCGTCACACACGCTACAATGGCCGGGACAGTGGGCTGCGATCTCGCAAGAGCTAGCTAATCCCCCAAACCCGGTCTCAGTACAGATTGTCGGCTGCAACTCGCCGGCATGAAGGCGGAGTTGCTAGTAACCGCGCGTCAGCATAGTGCGGTGAATGCGTTCCCGGGCCTTGTACACACCGCCCGTCACACCACGAAAGCCGGCAAGACGCGAAGGCGCTGGGCCAACCCCTCGGGGAGGTAGGTGACGAGCGTCGGGTTGGTGATTGGGGTGAAGTCGTAACAAGGTAGCCGTACGGGAACGTGCGGCTGGATCACCTCCTTTCTTACGGAGTGCAGTGACCCCACCCGACCTAGTCGCGGTAGGAGGCTTCACGACTTCCAGGTCGATCAGAGCGACCGGCAGCCTCGGCTGACCAGTACGTATCTGCCTGATCTCGCGGGCTCAGTCTCATGGCCTGCGCTTCCTTCCACGCTTCAGCGGTGGCGGTGACGTTAAGTTGCTGCGACCCTAGAGACGCCGGATCACTTTGTGGTCCGGCGTTGCACCTTGACAACCAGATATGACATGCGATGGTAGGTTTTTGCCACATCGCTGCCATCCGGTCCGACCCGCAGATGCGAGGCAACGAGACGGAGTTGGGCAGCAGGTGATGAGCGCACCGGTGCACAGCAGATGTGCCGGGCGTATGGTGATGATGTTGTTCGGACACTTCAACTGGTGTGACGCAACAACGGTTCGCAATGAGAAGGCAGATTGCCATTTTACGGGCAGACGGTGGATGCCTAGGCGCAGAGTGCCGATGAAGGACGGTGCAGGCCACGATAGGCCCTGGGTAGGCGCCAGCAGCCGATGATCCAGGGATTTCCGAATGGGGGAACCCGCGTGCGGTCATGCGCACGCATCCCGTATGGGAGGGGCACCGGGGGAACTGAAACATCTAAGTACCCCGAGGAGAAGAGATCACCGAGAGACCGGTAGTAGTGGCGAGCGAACGCGGTCAAGTCCAAACCGAGCGACGCTTAGTGGGTTCGCGCCCTATGCCCGCTTGGGGTTGTGCGGCTTGTTGGGGGGATCCCGCGAAGGTTCCCGCCTGGCTGGTGTACGTTGACGAGAACAGTCTGGAAAGGCTGGCCGAAGAGGGTGAAAGCCCCGTACTGGTAGTCGTACACACGGGTACAACAGGTTCGCGAGTACCACGGGGGAAGAGTAGCCCCGTGGGAAGCTGGGGCGACCACGCTCCAAGGCTAAGGTACGCTCTGCGACCGATAGGGAACGAGTACCGTGAGGGAAAGGTGAAAAGCACCCCGGCGAGGGGAGTGAAATAGTTCCTGAAACCGTCTGCCTACAGTCGGTACGAGGGCGGTGCCCGTAAGGGCTGCCTGAGTGCGTGCCTCCTGAAGAATGAGCCGGCGAGTGGATCGGCGTCGCCAAAGGCTAAGGACGGTGGACGTCTGGAGCCGTAGCGAAAGCGAGTGCGAATAGCGCGACTAGGTGGCGTCGATCCGACCCGAAACCGGGTGAGCTACCCATGGGCAGTGTGAAGGTTCGGTAACACGAACTGGAGGCGCGGACCCACCAATGTTGCAAAATTGGGGGATGACCTGTGGGTAGAGGAGAAATTCCAATCGAACCCGGAGATAGCTGGTTCTCCCCGAAATGGATTTAGGTTCAGCCCGATGAGTTGACACCCGTAGGAGGTAGGGATGCTGGATGTGTGCGGGCCCTTGGCGGGTACCAAATGCAACCAAACCGCGAATGCCTACGGGTGCGAGTCGGAGTGAGACGGTGGGTGCGAAGATTCATCGTCGAGAGGGAAACAGCCCAGACCGCCAGCTAAGGGCCCCAAGTGCAGGCTTTAGTGGTAAAGGAGGTCGGTGTGCATAGACAACCAGGAGGTTGGCTTAGAAGCAGCCACCCTTTAAAGAGTGCGTAACAGCTCACTGGTCGAGTGCACCGGCGCCGACAATGTAACGGGGCTAAGCCTGCCCCCGACGCTGCGGGTGTAGTCATTTGATTACGCGGTAGGGGAGCGTTCCACGGGCGTTGAAGGTAGATCGTGAGGACTGCTGGAGCGCGTGGAAGTGCGAATGCCGGCATGAGTAGCGTATTGACCGTGCGAACCGGTCACACCGGAAGCCTAAGGGTTCCTGAGGACGGTCCATCCACTCAGGGTTAGCCGGGCCTAAGCCAAGCCTAGTAGTAAGCTAGGGTAGGCGATGGACAACGGGTTGATATTCCCGTGCCACCATTAGATCGTTTGACCGATGCGGGGACCCGGTAGGTAGTTGCCCGCGAATCGTTGGCTTGTTCGTGTAAGCCTGTGACGCGCTGGGGAGCGAAGTTCTTCCTGGCTAAGGGTGAGACCCTGAGCGTGAGAGGGGATGCCGAGAGTGCGGCTTCGGCCAATCTCAAGGGGTAACGGGCCACGCCGGCAAGAAAAGCCGCTAGGGAGATCTTTTGGTGCCCGTACCGCAAACCGACGCAGGTAGGCTGGGATGAAGGTCCCGAGGTGAACGGGAGACCCTCAGCGAAGGAACTCGGCAAATTGGCCCCGTACCTTCGGAAGAAGGGGCGCCACTTGGTGTGTAGGCCCTCGCGGCTCGAAGCACCTGGGTGGTCGCAGGGAACTGGCTCAACCGACTGTTTACCAAAAACACAGGTCTCCGCGAAGTCGTAAGACACCGTATGGGGGCTGACGCCTGCCCGGTGCCAGACGGTTAAGAGGAGGGGTTCACGCTCTGAATCGAAGCCCTGGTGAACGGCGGCGATAACTATAATCGTCCTAAGGTAGCGAAATTCCTTGTCGGGTAAGTTCCGACCCGCACGAATGGCGTAACGAGTTGAGCGCTGTCTCCGCTGAGGACCCGGCGAAATTGCAGTGCCCGTGCAGATTCGGGCGTCCTGTGGCAGGACAAAAAGACCCCGTGGAGCTTTACTCCACCTTGCCATTGCGCCGCGACCGTGCATACGTAGGATAGGTGGGAGGCTTTGAAGGAGCGCTTTTGGGCGCTCTGGAGCCGACGGTGAAATACCACTTTTGCGTGGCTGTGGCGCTCACGCGTTGAGCTATATCGCTAACGCGGACCCTGGCAGGCGGGGAGTTTGACTGGGGCGGTCGCCTCCCAAACAGTAACGGAGGCGCCCAATGGTCTTCTCAGCGCGGATGGTAACCGCGCTCCCTAGAGTGTACGGGCAGAAGAAGGCTTGACTGTGAGGCGGACGTGCCGAGCAGGTGCGAAAGCAGGGCCGAGTGACCCTACGTCCCCTAGTGGACGGGACGTGGATTAACGGATAAAAGCTACCCCGGGGATAACAGGCTTATCCTGCCCAAGAGTTCACATCGACGGCAGGGTTTGGCACCTCGATGTCGGCTCGTCGCATCCTGGGGCTGTAGTCGGTCCCAAGGGTTGGGCTGTTCGCCCATTAAAGCGGTACGCGAGCTGGGTTCAGAACGTCGTGAGACAGTTCGGTCTCTATCCGCCACAGGCGTTGGATACTTGACCGGAGCGGTCCCCAGTACGAGAGGACCGGGACGGACCAACCGCTAGTGCGCCAGTTGTCTCGCCCGAGGCATCGCTGGGTAGCTACGTTGGGAAGCGATAAGCGCTGACAGCATCTAAGCGCGAAGCGCACCGGAAGATGAGGTATCCCTGCAGAGGTGGGTAACTGCTTCTGTGAGAGTCCCCCTGGAGATCACAGGGTTGCTGGCCGGCAGGTGTAAGCACAGTAATGTGTTCAGCCAAGCCGGACTAATGGACGATGGGCTTTGTGTCTTTTCTTGTGAACCAGCTTCAGACTGGTTGGGTTTCGACAAGTCTCTCCATACCCCGGCTCATCTGGGGTGGCCGACATCGCATGTCATATGGTTCGCTTCGCCTCACCGGCATCGGTGGGGCGTTTTGCGTTGTGTCCCAGTTAGGGGCTGGGTCTCTCCATCTCGCCGCACGGTAGACTCACTTCACGCGGAAGTGGTGGAATGGCAGACACGCAAGTCTTAGGAACTTGTGCCTCCCAAGGCGTGCGGGTTCGACTCCCGCCTTCCGCACCAAGTTCAGTCACGGCGCTGGTTTCGGTCAGTTGAAGACGTGACCCACGCCGTCGCCCCTGGCAACTGATTTCTTGCTGATCTCTTCCAGTTGGTTTGCAACTAGGCGCTCTCGTTTGAGATGTTCTTGAACTTTCAAGAGCCGGGTTGACGCGTCAGGGATTTCCAAGAGTTCCTGACGGTCAGCGACGTTCGCTGTGGGCAAGATGCGCGCGGCGAAATAGGAAAGCGCAATCGGCTCACTGGGGATGGCCTGGGCAATACGTCCTAGCTGTTCCGTTCGGATTTCATCTGTGGTCGTTGCGCTCATGAGCGTGGCGAGCAGGCTCCGAAGCTCCACTATGGTCTTGGTTGCAATGGCACCGCTCGTCGCTGAGGTGTCGGCGGGGCCGAGGCGGCCGGATCGGGCGCCGGTTTCGTTGAGGATTGTGACTGAGGCCGTGTGATACGAGCGGTCGTTCTGGTGGGACTCCACTTGGAACCGTTCGCGTCCAAGGCACATGATGTCGTACCGTCCGTCTGGATAGGGGCGAGTGTCCACGATGTGGGCAATTGTCCCTATCGAGTGGATGCGTGCCATATCTTGGTTCGTTGCGTCTTGGTTGACCAGGATCACTCCGAAGCTGCGGTCCGTTTCCAGACATTCCCTGACCATGTCCCGGTACCTCTCTTCAAATATGTGGAGTGGTAGGGGCGCGTCCGGGAAGAGGACGAGGTTCAGAGGGAAAAGCGGCAGTCCGACTCGGTACATCGTGGTTGTCTTCCTGCAGGTTTACGCAAGTTTCGCACGTTTCCTCTCGGTGTTCGTTGGCTCGATTCATGATCCGAGATGCTTGTATCGGATTCAG
>Ga0209598_10001512_pt1 | contig 18970 bp, 19 predicted proteins | sample M_140807_EF_Meta_FD_187317 | JGI IMG/M metagenome (GOLD analysis project Ga0209598, IMG submission 187317) | Freshwater microbial communities from Lake Montjoie, Canada to study carbon cycling - M_140807_EF_MetaG (SPAdes) (version 2) | ecosystem: Environmental > Aquatic > Freshwater > Lake...
GACGGCCCTGGGCCTTATTCAGTATTTGGGCCACCCGGCCATAGAGATCCTTCAATTTGACCGGATTAGCCATGCCACCAAAACCCTTAAGGGTTTCACCTACCGGCCGCACATCCGAGAGATCAACACTGACTTCGATCGGACCATTAAAGCGTTGATCGGAGCAGAGATTGAGCAGCAATTGATAACTGTCTACCCAGCCGCGGCGGGTGTCGCCCACCTTGATCGAGACCCGCTGGCCATCAATGCTGTGGCTGGTGTGCTCCTGGCGCTGGCCCGCCGGCGTGGCACCAATATCGCTAATAGGGCCAATCACAAGCTGATTGCGCACCGCCGGCAGGCGGCCAATCAGATGGGGTTCAATGATGGCGCCTGTGCCACAGCCCATCATGGCCAGGTCCATCATCAAGCCAAAGGCTTCCCAATCCACCAGGTTGGTGGAAGTGCAGTTGTAAGCCCCTGAGAAATTTTCTTGGCGGTTGATCCAGTCAGTGCCGCCAATCCAGAGCCAGCGCCCCGAGGGCAGCGACTGTTGCCGCCTCTGCATACTGCGGATCAGTTCCACCTCCGCCTGGTTGAGGTTGCCCAGTTGACGCAGGCCTTCGAGGTTGCGCTCAGATACCTGATGCCAGCTTTCGCGGCCCTGGGCGGTTTTGCGGCTATAGGTGCGGTAAAAAACAGGATTTGCCGCCGGCGCCGTGGGCGGGAAATCAAGCTGGGGGGAGGCTTCGGCCGTTAACCCAAGCTCATCTGCACGGGGGGGAGCAATGGTCACGGAGCTGGATCACTAGGGGCTATAGAGCAAGGCTAACGCCACCTGTAGGGGCCGCAAGAGTGGTTACACCCCATTGGCAGTGTCTCGACTCAATATCCCAGCAGTCGCATGCGAAAGGCCACCAACGCCTGGGCCTGCTCAGGCTCCCTGAGCAAGAAGGGATGGTCTGCCAACTCCAGCATCACCTGCTCCAGCTTCTGCTCGCGGCTGAGCCCATGGCCGGGGTGGCGCTGGTCAAAGCCCTCCCAGGCTTCACTGAAGGCCATCCCCATGCCATCGGGGTTGTTGAACACAACCTGGTTAGCGGAGTCGGGATTTGGGCGGGGGCGGACCAAGGCAGGTAAAGGCTGGAGAAGCTCAAGCTAAAGGGATGGGAAGCTGGGGGATCACCCCTTATCCCCCCATGGTCGCCAGCACCGAAAACAGCCTCGGCAGCGAACTGGGCCAGGCCGTAGCCAAACGCCGTAATTTCGCAATTATTTCCCACCCTGACGCCGGTAAAACCACGCTCACGGAAAAACTGCTGCTCTATGGGGGGGCAATCCAGCAGGCCGGTGCCGTTAAGGCCCGCGGGGAACAACGGCGCGTCACCTCCGACTGGATGGAACTGGAAAAACAACGGGGCATCTCGATCACCTCCACCGTTTTGCAGTTTGACTACCAGGGCAACACAATCAACCTGTTAGATACCCCTGGCCACCAGGACTTTTCCGAGGACACCTACCGCACCCTGGCGGCAGCAGATAACGCGGTGATGCTGGAAGATGCCGCCAAGGGCCTCGAACCCCAGACCCGCAAGTTATTTGAAGTTTGCCGCATGCGGCAAATTCCGATCTTCACATTCATCAACAAAATGGACCGGCCCGGACGGGAACCCTTGGAGTTGCTTGATGAAATTGAAAAGGAACTGGGCCTTACCCCCTGGGCCGTGAATTGGCCGATCGGCAGTGGCGAGCGCTTCCGGGGGGTAATCGACCGCCGCAGCCATGAGGTGATGCTATTTGAACGGGCCGAACGCGGTCGCCAAGCCGCTGAAAGGCGGCTCCAGGCCGATGATCCGGCCCTGGCTTCCCTGGTGGAACCGGAATTGTTAGCCCAGGCCCTTGAGGAACTGGAATTGCTGGAGGCCGCTGGCGCCGAGTTGGATCTGGAAATGGTCCATGCCGGTGAGCTCACCCCAGTGTTTTTTGGTAGCGCCATGACCAACTTCGGCGTGCGCCCCTTCCTAGATGCCTTTTTAGAATTAGCCCAGAAACCAATGGCCCGGCAGAGCAGCGGTGGCCCGATTGATCCCCTACGCCCAGAGTTCAGTGGCTTTGTATTTAAATTACAGGCAAATATGGATGCCCGTCACCGGGACAGGGTTGCCTTTGTAAGAGTATGTTCCGGCAAGTTTGAAAAAGACATGACCGTGCAACATGCCCGCAGTGGTCGGGCAATAAGGTTGTCACGGCCCCAGAAACTATTTGGCCAAGATCGCGAGGTGGTGGAAGAGGCCTATCCCGGTGATGTGATCGGCCTTAATAACCCTGGCATGTTTGCCATTGGAGACACCCTTTATATGGGCCCAAAGGTGGAATACGAAGGTATCCCCTGCTTTAGTCCTGAGATCTTTGCCTGGCTACGCAATCCCAACCCCTCCGCTTTTAAAAGTTTCCGAAAAGGGGTAAATGAGCTGCGGGAGGAGGGGGCCGTGCAGATTCTCTATGACACGGACCTCAGCAAACGCGACCCAATCCTGGCGGCCGTGGGCCAACTGCAGCTAGAGGTAGTGCAGTACAGGCTGGAACATGAATACGGGGTACCTACCCGCCTAGAACCCCTGGGATTTTGTGTGGCCCGCTGGGTGAGTGGCGGCTGGCCAGCCCTGGAGAAACTGGGACGCATCTTTAACTGCAAAACCGTGCGTGATGCCTGGGATCGGCCGGTGTTGCTATTCAAAAACGACTGGAACCTCAATCAACTGCGGGAGGATCACCCCGAGCTAGAGCTGGCGGCGGTGGCGCCAGTGGTCAGTGGCCTGGAGCCAATCAGCCTTTAAAGGCTGGTGGTTTTGGCCTTTTCGGCCCGGGGCCCGATACGCTGCCTATAAAGGGCCCATGGCCATGGCACAACAGGGCACCGTCCCCCCCGATCCCCAAAGCAGCGACCCCTACGAGCAGCTGGGCATCAGCCCCGAGGCCAGCTTTGAGATGGTGCAACAGGCAAAGCACGATCGCCTGGCCAGCCTTCCGGGGGACGACCTCAAAGGCCGGGCCCGCATTGAAGCCGCCTACGACAGCGTGCTGATGCAACGGCTTAAGGAGCGTCAACTGGGGCAACTCACCGGTGCCGCCGCCACCGCATCGAAGCGGGAGGCGGTGGTACCCAGCGCCGCCAAGGCCATTGCCCTGCCAAATCTGCCCCAACTACCGAATTTGCCCCGGCCCCAACTGGGCCAATTGAAGCTGCCGAGGCTGGCCCTAGCCGAGGGCAACAAGCTCTGGATCCCCCTAGGGGGCAGTGCGCTGGTGCTGGCCGCCCTATTGCTTACGGGTGGTCAGCCTGGCAGCGCCGAACTGCTGTTGGCCCTAGCCACCCTGCTCACGGTGCTGTGCTTACAACGGCGCAACGGCCGCTTCTTCCCGGCGGTGGGCTATGGATTTATATCCTTGGCCCTGGGCCTGCTGCTGGGCAGCCTGCTGGCCCCAGCCCTGGCCCCCCTGGGACTGGCCTTAGCCCCAGGGGTCCTAGCGGCATTCCCGGCCCTGCTGGTCCTGGCCCTAACAGCCCTATTCGTTGATTACTAAGGGCGGCACCGGAAGGGACGACCTGCGCCAGAGCTAGCAGGGGGAGACTGGCCTTTAAACGGGCCCTTACCACCAACCTGGCAAGCCAAGGGTTTAGCAACTCCGCCAGGGCGAACCATCCATCCAAAAACACCAAGAGCAGCTCCAAAAGCAGCCTTTGGGGGCTATCTGGGTTCAGCGTGCGGGCAGCCCCCGGTCCCGGGGTCCCGGCAGGAGCAGGGGTTCCAGCCCCACCGATGGCGATCAAACTGGAGGGCTGCTCAGCAGTGATCCCAAATGGGGTGGGAGGGTGCACCCGCCAATAAAGCTGCTTACTACGCCGCCTAGCCCGCTCAGAAAGGGTCGGATTCATTGGGGCCAGACCAAAACCTTAACCTCATTCTCCCAGCTCCCTAGCTGGGCTGCGGCTGGAGCCAGAGATTTGTTCACGGCAGCTGGGGCGGTGGCGGTGGCCTGGGGCGGGGGCGGGGGCGAGGGCGGCCCAGGGAAACCAGAAAGGCCAAAGGTAAATATTAATTAACAATACCTGGGATTCCCAGGGGAAGTGCTTTTTACGAGGCTTGGCAGCTGCTAGAGGGAAATTATCCGCATTGACTGCAAGCTTCTGTCCACGGCTGATGGGTAATCCTGCCCAGTAAGGTTTGATGCTTGTCTCGTTACTGGCTGCCAGCCATGGCTGCCAACCCCTATGACCGCCACTGTGCCAGCCAGCGAAAAGCTAAACATCCTTGTGGCGGATGACGAGGCCAGCATTAGGCAGATATTACAAACACGATTGTCGCTGCTGGGCTACCAGGTAACAGCAGCAGCTGACGGAGAAGAGGCCCTAGAAGCATTTGGAAAGATACAACCAGATCTGGTAATTCTTGATGTAATGATGCCTAAACTTGATGGCATGAGCGTTTGCCAACAGCTGCGTACTCAATCAGACGTACCGATTATCATGCTCACGGCGGTGAGCGAAATAGCCAACCGGGTTACAGCATTGGAGCTGGGGGCCGATGACTACCTGGTAAAACCCTTTAGCCCTAAGGAACTGGAGGCGAGAATCCGCTGCGTATTGCGCAGGTCCCAAAGGCCCCAGGGACCCGATGGCGTAATCCAAACCACTACGGTGATCGAAGTGGCAGGCTTAAAGGTAGATATCAATAAACGTCAGGTTTTCAAGGAGGAAGAGCGGGTACGCCTAACCGGGATGGAATTCAGCATGCTGGAACTATTGCTGAGCCGCCCTGGCCAACCATTCAGTCGCAATGAGATCCTTCAAAAGGTCTGGGGATACACCCCTGAACGCCACTCAGACACCCGGGTGGTAGATGTGCACATCTCCCGACTGCGCGGAAAACTTGGTGATGACCCGGAAAATCCAGAGTTGATCATGACCGCCAGGGGCACTGGATATATGTTCAGACGAATCTCAGCTAGCCCCGAGGGCTAATAGCTGGGCTGAATCAACAGCACCTAGCAACAAAAAAGTGCTGCAATCTGCGGCGGATCAAAGCCATGATTGCTGCCGCCGGTGGCGGGTGTGCGACTTGAATCCTTCCTAAACTTTAGATGTAAACAAGTAGCCTCAACATCGCCCAGCCCTCCATTTACCTGGAAAATCTAGAAACAGCATACCAAAAGCTGGATCCAGAGGCATCGAATAACTACACACTCCATCATGGCTGAAGGCAAAGACGTGAGAAGCAGCGTTTATTCAGTCAAGAACCAATGAGAATCGCCCAGATAGCACCATTGCTTGAAAGTGTACCCCCTGCAAGATACGGAGGCACAGAAAGATGTGTTCATTATTTAACAGAAAGTCTCGTAAAAAGGGGGCATAATGTTGTTTTATTTGCCAGTGGCGACTCTCAAACCACTGCTGAGCTTTGCCCTTGCGCTCCGCGATCACTACGCCCATTAGGGCTAACAACTGATGCTGATATTTATACCGCAATACAGTTAGACCGCATAATGGAGCAGATAGATCGATTCGATATATTGCACTTTCATCTGGGCCATTCCCATTTCCCCATGGCCAAGCAGCTACCAATCCCCCACGTAAGCACAATGCATGGGCCGGTAACAGGAAATAATCACAAACAACTACTTAAACAATTTCCCAAGATCCCCCTGATTTCCATATCCAATTCCCAACGCCAACCCTGCCCAGAAGCCAACTGGCTTAAAACAATTCACCATGGATTACCGAAGAATCTCTACCAATTTGACCCAGCCACCAGCTGCAACAAATACCTGGCATTCATAGGTAGAATTTCACCGGAAAAGGGGATCGATCGGGCGATTACAATTGCCAGCCGGGCTGGCTTACCACTAAAAATAGCAGCCAAGATAGATCAAACTGATCAAACATACTACCAGGATCACATAGCCCCAATGATTGAATCAAATACTGGGATTGAATTCATTGGTGAAATCGATGACCAAGGAAAACAAGAGTTGTTAAGCCAGGCATTAGCACTTTTATTCCCAGTGGACTGGCCTGAACCATTTGGTCTTGTGATGATTGAAGCAAATGCCTGTGGAACTCCAGTTATCGCCTGGAACAATGGATCCATCCCTGAAGTTATTACCAATGGACTCAATGGCTATATAGTTGAGTCCATTGACGAAGCAATTTCAGTAATCGACAAAATTACAAAAATCGATCGCTTGCAAATTCGTAAAAACTTTGAATCAAAATTTTGTGCAGACAAAGAGGCGGAAGAATACGAGAGCGTATATCGTCTTCTTATCCAAAAGCATGATTACAAACGCAATATCATAATGCAGCTAAATCATGCCGCATGACACAATACCGCCATTTGTATTGAAAAATGGCGAAACATTTGCCATGCTTGACTCCCGGGGCGAAGTATGCCAGGAGATACACCCTGATTCGGGAATTTTCCACAGGGGATGCAGGCACATCAGCAGACTTCAACTACTTATTTACGGTGAAGCTGGAGCGGTACTAAGCTCCACCCAAAGGGGTGAGATTAATCTACACGTTAGCCATCTAACCAATGCCAGCAGCAGCCATGGACCAGACCAAGGTATAATACATATTGAACGCAGCACAACACTCACTCCAAAAGCATGCCTGCAGGAGCTAAAGTTCACAAGCTATGCCGGCGAAAAACTAACAATACCTCTACTTTTTAGTGTTGATGCAGATTTTAAAGATATTTTTGAATTGCGTGGCTTCAAACGATTAGCCAGGGGCAAAACTGTTCATCACAATGATACAGACGGCCTGCGCATAATATATTACGGCCTGGATCGAGTAACACGTCAAACAACACTAAGCCTAGATGCCAGAACAGAAACAGAAAGCGACACTCAACTTTCACTACAACTAGATTTAATACCTCGCAAAACAAAAATCCTCTATATATCCCTTGATTTTGATATTGAAAATAAGCAACTAGCCAGTGGCCAACAATTCAACAATGCGATAAAATCATCCATAGACAATACTCACTCAGCCAAAGCCCTTTCGGCACAAATAAATAGCGATAATTCAGACTTTAATAACTGGCTTGCTAGATCATATTCAGATATTAATTTACTATCTACGCCAATCACCCATGGGATATATCCCTATGCAGGGTTGCCTTGGTTTAGCTGCCCTTTTGGCAGGGATGGCTTGATAACAGCAAGGCAAATGCTAATGGTGGAACCAAGGCTAGCAAGGGGCGTACTTGGCTATCTTGCTGAACACCAGGCCCAACATAGAGACACAATAAATGATGCCGAACCTGGAAAAATCTTGCATGAAGCACGGCTCGGTGAGATGGCCGCCCTAGGGGAAGTGCCGTTTGCAAATTATTATGGAACAGTAGATGCAACCCCTCTATTCATAATGCTTGCCGGTGAATACCTAGGCCGCACTGATGACCTAAACTTCATCACTTATATATTACCCGCGCTGGAACTCGCCCATGACTGGATGAACCATTCAATTGCCAATAGTCCTGATGGTTTTCTTCGCTACAATTCCAATACAAAAGGCGGCCTAAGAAATCAAGGGTGGAAAGACTCAGAGGATGCAATTCATCACTCAAATGGTACACTTGCAGGCGTCTCAATTGCACTATGCGAGGTTCAAGCATATGTTTATGGGGCTAGACGTTCCCTGGCCCTAATCTACAAAAAATTAGGACTACTTGAAAAAGCAGATAAGTGCCTGGGGGAAGCAGAGGCCTTTAAGCAATACTTTAATCACTATTTTTGGTCTGATTTGTTAGACTCATACGTGATGGCAATAGATGCTAATGGCCAAACATGTGCCGTGCGAAGTTCAAATTCAGGCCATTGCCTTTGGACAGGTATCGCCACTACAAAAGCCGCATCTAGTATCTCAAAACAATTACTTGCACCCCACAGTTTTAGTGGCTGGGGGATTCGCACCCTTGATGACCGTGAAGTGCGATATAACCCGATGAGTTACCACAATGGCTCCGTTTGGCCCCACGACAATTCATTGATTGGCCTAGGCCTAGCACGCTATGGCTATCGCTTGGAAACCATGGGTATTATGGCTGGCTTGTTTGATACGGCCCGGGCGATGCCTTTATATCGCCTACCTGAATTATTTTGTGGCTTTCCCCGCCAAGAAGGAGAGGAACCCACCCATTACCCCGTAGCCTGTAGACCCCAGGCTTGGGCCAGTGGCTCAGTTTTTGCCCTAGTGGAAGCAATCATAGGACTTAGCATGGGCAGTAATTCTGAAACAGGTCGTATTTGGGTGCAACTTAATAAGCCATTACTGCCCATTGGCGTAAATTCCTTAGACATTTCAGGGCTTATGTACGGGGATGAACAAGTTGATCTACACCTAAGCCAAGGGAGCGAAGATGTGTCAGTAAATGTTAAATACAGATCTAGCAGGGTAGATATTCAGATCACTAAATAACTCAAGCCAAACTCGATAATTACTTGATTTTCGCAGCATATTAACGGCACATATGCCTAAAATAGTTTCCAGGAATGGATTCCGCTAATTAAGCGCCTAAAACTGTATATAAATCTCCAGTATTCTTGACTTCCCATGCATGTCCTGCTGGTTTATCCTCGTTTTCCAAAAACCTTTTGGAGCTTTAACCGAGCCCTAGAACTGGTGGGCAAGCAAGTGTTGATGCCCCCCCTAGGGCTCATCACGGTGGCAGCATTATTGCCCAAGGAATGGTCACTAAAATTAATTGACACTAACATTCGGGCTGTTAGCAGTGCCGAATGGAGCTGGGCTGATCTAGTGATCTTCTCTGCCATGCTCGTGCAAAAGCGTGATCTGGCCGACCAAATCCAAATGGCCAAGGATAGGGGTCTTTCGGTGGCAGTGGGGGGGCCATTTGCCAGCTCTAGTCCAAACGCTAGGGAGCTAAAAGCTGCGGATTTCTTGGTTCTTGATGAGGGTGAAATAACTATTCCAGCTTTCCTCAAGGCCCTTGAACAGGGGGCAACCCAGGGGCGTTTTTCTGCAGAGAATGAAAAACCAGATATTAGTTTTTCCCCTGTGCCCAGATTTGACCTGCTCGAGCGCGCCGCCTATGACATTATGCCTTTGCAATTTTCACGCGGCTGTCCGTTCCAATGTGAATTCTGCGATATTATTGTGCTCTATGGTCGCAAACCCCGAACAAAAACCCCAGATCAACTAATTAAGGAACTTGACTACTTATATGAGCTGGGCTGGCGGGGAGGAGTATTTCTGGTAGATGACAATTTTATTGGCAATAAACGCAATGTAAAACTATTACTTCCAGCCCTGCTCAGTTGGCAGCAACTGCATGGATTTCCCTTTGCCTTCACCACTGAGGCATCTGTGGATCTCGCCAATGATGAGCCACTAATGCAGGTGATGGCGGCTGCTCGCTTTGATCGCGTTTTCCTTGGCATTGAGACCCCAGATAGCAATAGCCTTATGGAGGCAGGAAAACTACAAAATACTAGAAATTGTTTGGCGGAGGCGGTCGATACGATCACAGGCCATGGCTTGCAGGTGATGGCCGGATTCATCCTTGGTTTTGATGCTGAAAAAACCGGGGCCGGCCAACGGATTGTGGACTTCGTGACCAAAACAGGTATTCCGGTGGCGATGCTTGGAATTCTTCAGGCATTGCCTAATACAGCCCTTTGGCATCGCCTCCAACGGGAAGGCCGCCTACTTGAATCCCCAGACAGCTTTGATGAGGGGATCCAAACCCATTTGCTTAATTTCACACCCACCCGGCCCATGGCGGAAATTGCTGGCGAATTTGTGGGGGCCTTCTCCCAGCTCTATGAACCGCGGGCCTATCTGGAGAGGATCTATGCCTATTGCCAGAAATTGGGAGTACCCCGCTGGCAACAGGAAGGAAAAATCACAAATCTGCTCCCACCGCTGGCTGCGCTCAATCCCATTGCAATCAAAGGAATCCTTACGATTCTTTGGCGCCAGGGGCTGCGCCGGGAAAGCCGTTGGCTATTTTGGCGGCAACTAAGTTCAATGATATTTAGCCAACCACAAAGAATCAAAGACTACTTCTGGATGTTGCTACTTGATGAACACTTCCTTGATTATCAGAGTGTAATAACCGAGCAAATTAATGGGCAATTGCCCCAGCTCAGCAAAAGCCCTGTGGCTGCTAGCTAGCCCGCCACAGGCTCCAGCTCTGCAATCAAGCTTCGCAACTCATCGGCCTCCACCTGATAAACCTCATTACAGAAGTGACAGGTGAGCTCAGCGCTGCCTTCGGTTTCCAGCATTTCCGTGAGTTCGTCACGGCCCAATAACTTCAGGGCCCCCAGGCTGCGGCGCCTGGTGCAGGGGCAGTGGAAACTCACCGGCTGCTGGGCTTCCTCCCCCTCGGGGTCTAGGTCTGGAAAGATCTCCCGCAGCAATTCCCGCAAGTTGGCCTTATGGGTTTGCAGCAGGGAGCTGAAATTTGTGATCTCACTGCAGCGGGCCTCCAATAAGGCCACCAGGGCTGGCTCCCGGGCCGCCTTGGGCAGCACCTGCACCAACACCCCACCGCTGCTGCGGATCCCTGTGCTGTCGATGGTTTCCCCCACGAACACCGCTGAGGGGGTTTGCTCCGAATGAACCAGGTAGGAGGCCACATCTTCACCGATACAGCCACTCACCAACTCCACGGTGCTGCTGTAGGGCGGGCCATTGCCGTCATCCCGCACCACGTGCAGATAGCCGGTTCCCACCGCCTGGCTGAAATCAAATTGGGGCGGGTCCCCCACCAGGTCCAACTCGAGGCCGGGGTTACCCAGCTGGCCCCGCACGGTGCCATCTCTGCCCGCATCCACGGTTAAACCACGCAGGGGACCATCCGCCTGGATGCGCAGGTTGACGCGGCCATGGGCCACCTTCATCGAACTGGCCAACAGCAAACCTGCTGCCATCGAGCGCCCCAACAGGGCGGTGGTGAGATACGACAGGCCATGGCGCCGCCTGGCATAACGGGCCGTGACCGTGGTGTTTACCGCCACCAGGCGAATGCCACCAGCTGCGGCGGTGGCCCTTACTAACTGATCAGCCATCGCTCAACTGGGCCTCGTTGAATGCTACGCAGTGGCCCTGCTCCAGGCGCCAGCGTTGCTGAATCAAACCGTCGAAGCACTCCGGTTCGTGGGTTACCACCAGCAGCAAGCGATCGCGGCTGATGGGCCCCAATAACTCGAGCAATTCCCGCCGCACCGACCAATCGAGGCCGGCGGTGGGTTCATCCAGCAGCAGGATTGGCGGATCCCTAAGCAACTGCACCGCCAGGGCCAGGCGCCGCTGCTGGCCACCGCTGAGCCGTTCGGGGGCCTGCTGGAACGAAAGCCCCGCCATGCCCACCTGGGCCAGGGCCGCTGCCGCCCGTTCCGAGGGGAGCCGCCGGTGGCCCAGCCGCAGTTCCTGGCCAACGCTGAGGCCCAAAAAATGGCGCTCGGGAAACTGAAACACCAGGCCGGTGAGCCAGCGGCGTTCCTGCACCGTGGTGGGTTTCCCCTGCCAAAGGATCTGGCCCTGGGTGGGACTGGCCAACCCGGCCATGATCTCCAGCAGGGTGCTCTTGCCACTGCCACTGCGGCCGGCCACCAGGGCTGGTTCCCCCAGCCGCAGGCGTAGGTTGAGGCCCCGCAGCAACGGTTGCGCCGCCGCCGCTGGGTGATAAAAAATCTGCTCCAGTTCCAGCACGCGCTTGGCCCAACCCCCCACTGGCGCCTAGCTTGACGCCATGCAGGTGCACTTCCGCGAATTCGACCCCTTCGACTGTTGGTTCTGGCTGCGCTTTCCCCATGTGCCAGGCCAGGGGGAACGCCAGTACGTGGAAGAAACCTTCAACAGCTGGTATTTCCTCGGTCGGCTCGGGGCCTTCAATGCCGAAAACCTTCAGGTGCATGAGGAGGGGGCCGATGTGACCTGGATGGCCTACGACAACGAAGACGCCGAAAACTCAATGCTCGCCCTAATGCACAACATGGGCGAGATGGAATATCAAGAGGAATGGGGTCGCATCTGGCTCGACCTGGGCACCAGTGATGGGGTAGCCATCGACATCCTGATCAATGCCCTGCGGTGCCTAGACCGGGATCTGGTGCAAATCGAGGAACTGCGGGTGGGGGGCATCAACGAAGACTGGCCGGCGGATGCCAACGAAGACCGGATATTTGAGGACTAAGGGCCATCGCCGAACTGCGCCGCTTGCTAATCGCCCCCCAACGGTTGGCGCGGCCGGGGCAACCGTTGGATCTGAGTAAGGAAGAACAGCACTACCTGCGGCGGGTGTTGCGCCTACGGCCCGGCGATGGCTTTGCCATCGGCGATGGCCAGGGGCAGCTCTGGCAGGGGCAGCTGGGGGCCGAGGGCCAAGCCTTGCAAGGGCCGCTGCTGGAGCAGCAGCCCCCCCCCCAGCCGCGGCTGGTGTTACTAGCTGGGCTAATGCGCCGCGAACTGGAACCGATGCTGCGCATGGCCACCGAACTGGGCCTGGATCGCTTCGTGCCGCTGCGGGCCCAACGCAGCCTGCCGGACCCCGGCGACCAGCGCCAGGACCGCTGGCAAACCCTGGTGAAGGAAGCCTGTGAACAATGTGAAAGGCTCTGGCAACCCCAACTGGAAGCCGTAGTTAGCGCCGCTGAAGCGCTGGCCCGGCCCAGGGGGCGAGGGGAGCGCCGCTGGATTGCCGTTACCCGGGAAGCGGGGGTGCCCAGCCTGCTGGAGCAATTACAAGGGCTTCAGCACAGCAGCCCCGAGGAAACTGGCGACTGGCAGCTGGCCTGCGGACCGGAGGGGGGCTGGTCGCCCATGGAACGGGAAATTGCCGCCGGGGCCGGCTGGCAGCCGGTGAGCCTGGGGCCCACCATCCTGCGGGCAGCTACGGCGGCATTGGTGGGGGTAACCCTGATGCAGCAGCAGCGCTCAGCCGCGGCCGAGGCCCTTGGCGATCGCCTTGAAATCAGCGAGGGCCGCCCCGGGCCGGCGGCGGCGGCGGGGTAGGGCGGCGGAGGGCTGCAGCAACTCGGCGGCGAAGGTAACCGGGCCGCTGGGCTTGACCTCGGCCTGCACTGCCGCCTGCTCCGCCGCCAGCAATTCGGCGGTGGTTAGCTGGCGCTCCGTGGGGGCAGAGGTCTCCCCAGGGGCGCCAGGGGTAGGCACCGCCAGCGCTGCTGGGGCCACTGCAGCGATTTTTATTTCAGCGGTTTTGGTTTGAACGGTTGGTTCTTCAACGGTTTCGCTGGCCCGCACTGGCGCCACTACCACCGCCTGGCTGGGGCCCTTCGACAGCTCCAGGAAGGGCTTGCTCTTAGCGCCGAACAGCTTGTTGAACACCATGGGGAAGGTCCAGCCGACCTCGATTATCAGGGCTGGGGCCCCGCCAGGGCCTGATCCGTTGGGCAGTGCAACATCGCAGAGGGCAACAGCGCAGAGGGCAGCAGTGGAGCGGACAAGAGAGTCGCCCCCTCTACCCAGGGGTACAAATCCGCCCGGGCCGCTGGGCTGGCAGGGGCTAGGCCCCCGAGGCTGCCCAGCAGCTGCCGCAGGGTGAGGGCATCGGCCCCCTGGCTACGCCAACGCCGCTGGCAATCCAGCCGCAACTGCTGGGCCGAACAACCACCCTGGCGGCGCAGGTGAGTTGCCCAGCGTTGCCCCAGCCTATGGCCGCCGCGGCCCCATTGCTGCGGCCATAGGGGCTCAACCCCAGGGCCCCGATGGCGATCCCAAAGCTCCACCAAGCTCTCTGGCAGCGGTAACAGGCGTTGCTGGCCAGGGCGGCAAGGGCGCTCCAGCCCAGCAAAACTCCAAGGGCGAATCCAAAGGGCTGGTTTTCCCTCCCAGAGGCCCCAGTCGAGGGGCCGCAGGCCCGCCGCTTCACTGGCCCGCAACCCCAGCAGCCTCACCAGCAGATAAACGGGGTCCCCAGCCCTCTGCCGATCGAGCTGGGCCAGCAGCTGGGGATCAAGGGCTGGCGGCGGCAGGGCACTGAGCGCCAGGGGGGGCAGCAAAGCGAAAGGGTTCTGCTCCACCCCCCCCTGGCGGCAGGCCTCCCCATAGAAAGAGCGGATCAAACTGAGGCGCCGCTGGGCTGTGCTGAAGCTGGCCGTGGCAAACAGGTGGTTGCGCCACCGCCAGGCGGCCCCTTCACTTACCGCCGCAGGCAGCGACACTGCGCTGAAACTGAGCAGCCGCTGCAATTCCCGCTGCCAGGCCCGGCCACTGCTGGCGGCGCCGCTGCCCTGCTGCTGCCGTTGGGCCACCCAGCCCGCCACGGTGCTGGGCCAGCGCTGGGGGGGGGGCGTTGGATTTTGCAGACCAGGCAGTTTCAACTGCGCACAGAAAGCCTCCCGGGCCAGCAGAAAGCGCTCCCCCGTGAGCACCAGGCCGCGGCTGCGAAAGCCATTAACGAGCAACTCGGCCAGATCTGCCTCATTGGGCAGTTCGGCAAGGGCCAGCGGGCCCCGTTGCCGTTGCCAATCGCGGGCACAGTCGCAGGCCACCAGGCGCACCTCGCGGCTGCGCAGGGTGAGCACGCCACTGCTCAAGGCCAATAGCCGCTGAACCTCCTCCTGCACTTCCCCATAGCGGCGCTCGGCCTCGGGGCGCTCCGGGGAAAGGAACCGTCGAACCCGCCCGCGGCCCAGGCTGCGGCGCAGGGGCTTAGGCACGGCCCGGTCGTACCACCAACCCGCCGGAGGCCCCTCCAACCGCTGCAAATATCGATAAGAACCCGCCTTTAGCACCCGCCCTACGATCCAGCCCTTTGTTTACCAGGCCTTAACTAAAGCACAATCTTTCTTTTGGAAAAGGGGCGGGTCAAATTGGATCGGCCCCGGGGCTGATCCGGTCAATCACCCAATTGGCGTTGATGGTGAGCACCGCCAGGTCGTCCTCCCGCAACACCTGCAAAAAAGATGGCTCCCCCGTGCGGGCGCCGCCTTCGCAAAACAGCACCTGGGCGAGATAGGGCTCCAGCCGCGGCGGCGCCACCGCCACCACATCCCCCACCTGCACCAGCAGAAACACTTCCATTCAGCCAGCACCCATAAAAAATAAGTACACATGTATTAGCACGCTTGGCTTTTATTGGCGAGAATGGCCGCTGCCCGAGGCGAGCACCCATGGATCCAGGGCTATTAACGGGGGGCCTGGCAACCGCAGGGCTCCCAAGCCGCTGGCTTTTAAGTGCGGCCCTCAATGCACTGCTGATCGCACCGCTGCGCCCATTGCCCATACTTACGCGCGCCGGCTGGCTCCATGCCTGGATCCTCGGCACCCTGTTGGGGGCCTGCCTCGGTTGGCGCGGTTGGCTGGCGGTGGTGCTCTACCTGGCCCTGGGTTCCGTTGTGACAAAACTGGGCTTTGCCCACAAGCAAGCCCTGGGCATCGCCGAGGGCCGGGGCGGCCGCCGCGGCCCAGAAAATGTGTGGGGTTCGGCCGCCACCGGCGCCCTGCTGGCCCTGGCCTACCCCATGCCGGGGGCGCCAAAGGCCCTGCTGTTGCTGGGCTTTGTCGCCAGTTTTGCCGCCAAGCTCGGCGACACCATGGGCAGTGAGATCGGCAAGCGCTGGGGTCGCCACACGGTGGGCATCACGAGCCTGCGGCCGGTGCCGCCAGGCACCGATGGGGCCGTGAGCCTGGAGGGCACCCTGGCCAGCCTGGGGGGCGCCGTGCTGTTTGGGGCAATTGCCACGGCCCTGGGGCTCATCCCCCTGGCCCAACTGGCTGGGCTGAGCCTGGTGGCCTGGGGGGCCACCCTGCTGGAGAGCCTGGTGGGGGCAGAACTGCAACCGCGGCTCCCCTGGCTGAGCAACGAAGCCGTTAATGGCCTGATGACCCTCATGGCTGCAGCGCTGGCCATGGTTCTGCTGGGCTGAGCTGCTGCCGCAGCAGGGCACAGAGCTGGCGCAACCGCCGCGACACCTGGCAGGGGCTCCACTGCAGCTCCTGGGCCAACTGCCGCTGGGGTCGCCCCTCCAGCAAACAATCCCGCAGCAGCCGTTGATCCACCGGGGCCAATTGCTGCACATGCTCCTCCAACTCCTGCCAAAGCAAGCGTTGCTCCGGCCCAGGGCGCTGGTCCACCAGCTGCTGTTGCAGGCTTTCGCCCTCCTCCCCCTGGCCCGCACCGCCATCCAGGCTGGAAAATTGCAGGGCCCGATGCAGCTCCTGGGCCTGTTGAATCCGAGCGGCACTGCACCCCAAGCGAAGTCCCAGGGCCTCCCTGGTAAGCGGAGGCAACCCCCCATGCTGCCTGGCCTGCTGCAGCTGCTCGCATTTGCCGTGGAGCTCGCGCAGCCGCCAAGAGCAGCGCACGATGCTGTGGCGGTCCCGCAGGTAGTGCTTCATCTGCCCCTGAATAAAGGGCACGGCATAGGTGCTGAAGGCATGGCCCTGCTGGGGGTCAAAACCCTCCACCGCCTTGATCAAGCCCAAGCTGCCGATCTGCACTAAATCATCAAAAGACAAGCTGCAGTGCTGGGCGAAGCGCTGGGCCTGCTGGCGCACCAGGTTGAGGTGCAATTCCACCAGCCGGTTGCGCAGCCTTAGGCAACGGCTGCGCTGGTATTCACCGTGGAGGGCCAGGCAGCGGGAACGATCAAACGAACGGCCAGCCCCGCGGGGCGCCGGCAGCGAATGGGCCATGACAGAAGCAAAACCGGGAACCTTTTCAAGCTCTCCGGAACTCCGCGGTTCCACCAGCTCCTTTGGGAGGGGAAGCGTCCCCCCCTTTGGGGGGGCTAACCGGCGGTGGCGGCTGGTAAAGAAGCAAGAAAACGGCCCAGCCGGGCAAGGCCGTCGTCGATGGTGGCACTGCTAACGGCGCAGGAAAGGCGCACACAACGGTCGTCGCCAAAGGCTCCGCCCGGCACCAGGGCCAGCCCCTCCCGCTCCAACACTTGGTCGCAAAATTGCATCGAACCAAGGCCGTAGGCACTCACATCCGGAAAGGCATAGAACGCCCCATTGGGGGGCACCAGCTGTAGGCCGGGCAACTGCTGCAAGCCGAGGGTGAGCCGTTGCCGGCGGGCGGAAAAACTGGCCGCCATGGTGGTTACACAGTCCATGGATCCCTCCAGGGCCGCCAGGGCCCCGAATTGGGCAAAGGTGCACACATTGCTGGTGCTTTGGCTCTGCAGGGCAATGGCCGCCTTAACCACCGCCTGGGGGCCCACCAGATAACCAATGCGCCAACCGGTCATCGCCCAACCCTTGGCAAACCCATTCACCACAAACAAACGCTCGGCCAGATCGGGGGCCAGGGCCGCCAGGCTGTGGTGTTGGTGACCTGGGGCCAGCAGGTGTTCGTAGATCTCATCGCAAACCACCGCCAACTGGGGATGGCGTCGCAACAGCTCCGCCAGCGCCTCCAGCTCCTGGCGGGATAACACCACCCCGGTGGGATTAGAGGGGGTGTTGAGCACCAACAGGCGGCTGCGGGGGCTGATCAAGGCCTCTAGGGCCTCGAGATCAAGCCGGAAACCAGTGGCAGCGGAGCTGGGCAGCACCCGCACCGTGGCCCCGGCCAAGCGGGCCATTTCCGGATAGCTAAGCCAATAGGGGGCCGGCAACAGCAGTTCATCCCCCGGATCCAGCAGCACCTGGAAGAGGTTGTAAAGGGCCTGCTTGCCGCCGTTGGTAACCAGCACCTGGTTGGCGTTCACCGCCATGGCGTTTTGCCGCTGGAGTTTGGCGGCAATCGCCTCGCGCAACTGGGGCTCGCCGGCCGCGGGGCCATAGCGGGTGGCCCCCGCCCCTAGGGCGCGGATCGCCCCCTCGCGAATGAACTCGGGCGTATCAAAATTTGGCTCGCCGGCACTGAGGCTGCAGATGTCCTGCCCCTCCGCCTGGAGTTGTTTGGCCTTGGCGGCAATGGCCAGGGTCAGGGAGGGTTGCAGGGCCGCCGCTCGGGCCGAAAGCTTCATTGCACAAATGGGGCCAGCCCAACGGCCGCCGCGACTAAATCCAGAGTGACCAGTGTGCATGAGCGCTACAGCGGCCTGGAGCGCCTTGATACAGAACTGGCGATGGCTTCTGCCGGCCACCCCTAGGCTCCGGCCATGCAGACTTGGAACGAATTCACCAGTGCCTGCGGCCAGTGCCAGCGCTGCGAGCTGGCCTTGGGCCGCCAACGGGTGGTGGTGGGGCGGGGTAACCCCAAGGCACCGCTGCTCTTACTCGGTGAGGCCCCTGGCCAAAAAGAGGATGAACAGGGGCTGCCCTTTGTGGGTCGCTCCGGCCAACTGCTGGATCGCCTGCTGGAGCAGGCGGGCTTCAACCCCCACCACGACCTCTATATCTGCAATGTGGTGAAGTGCCGTCCCCCGGGGAACCGCAAACCCACACGGGAGGAAAGCCAGCAATGCCGCCCCTGGCTGGATCAGCAAATCCAACTGGTTAATCCCCGGGTGATCGTGCTGGCAGGGGCTACGGCCATGGAAGCTTTGCTGGGCAAACAACAGGGGATAAGCAAGGGGCGGGGCCAATGGCAAAGCTGGGACCAGCGCTGGCTAATGCCGGTGTTTCATCCCTCTTACCTGTTGCGTTTCGGTTCAGAGGCTGAACAATCGCCCCGCTGGTTCACCCGCCAGGATCTGACCACGGCCCGGGAACGGGCCCTTGCAGCACCCCCCGGGCCCGTACCGCCGCCAGCGCCATGACCGCCAGCCCCCCACGGCCCCAGCCCGCCCCCGTGCGCAACGACACCGCCGGCGAACTGGTGGTGAACTGGGAGCAGTACCACCGTCTAATCGAACACCTGGCGGTGCAACTCCACAGCACGGCTTGGGAATTTGATCAGATCATCGCCCTTTCGCGGGGGGGGCTCCGGGTGGGGGATCTGTTGTCACGGGTGTTTGATCGGCCCCTGGTGGTGATGGCCGCCACCAGTTACTCAGGGGAGGGCAATCGCCAGCAGGGGGAGCTCCGCCTCGGCCCCCA
>Ga0209598_10001515_pt1 | contig 18952 bp, 20 predicted proteins | sample M_140807_EF_Meta_FD_187317 | JGI IMG/M metagenome (GOLD analysis project Ga0209598, IMG submission 187317) | Freshwater microbial communities from Lake Montjoie, Canada to study carbon cycling - M_140807_EF_MetaG (SPAdes) (version 2) | ecosystem: Environmental > Aquatic > Freshwater > Lake...
CTGGCTATGGAGCCCAAGGCGCATCACTTGAAAGCCTGAAAGTGGCATTCCGGGCCGATGGCACTGGCGCCGTCATCAACAGTTCCCGTGCGATTTTGTTTCCCGGTCCATCCAATGCGCTCGACTGGAAAGACCGGATTGCCGCGGCCGCCAGCGATGCCTCTGCAGCTCTTGCTGCAATTGCGGGATTGTCCTGAAATTGATGATTTGAAAAACATCAGAATTTACTTTGCTCCGAATTCGGTAGCTCGCCCCTACGCTGAAGGATTTCCTGCTGCCTCTGTAGACATGACTCTTTGTTGTTGCGGCTGACTCCGGGTTGGGACTCGGCCCAGTTGATGGTCTCAAAAATCACACGCAGGCGCTCTTCGCGGTCCCAAACACGGATCCGCTTGGCCTCCTCGGCAGCGAGCAGGGCGGGATCAATAGGTCCAGCAGGCTGAAAGTCCTTATCATTCATGAGATTTCTCCCATGGCCTTCCGTAATGCTTCAATTCGGGAATATTTGCGAGTGCCAGACGGAAGAGCCAATTGGCAGGCGACCATGTCCGCATCGGACAAACAAAAATCTACTACGTAGTGTCTCAATGTTTTAAGAACAAGAGCAATATACATGCACACAACTCTAAGGCCAAGCATTCTATTGGCGAGTTCAAGGCAATCGCCAATCTGGCCTGATTGCCTACGGCCACCTTTGCGGATAAAGTCGTTGGATTCCCAAGAGGCATTCAAATGACTGTGGCCTTTGTACTACTTTCCTTGCTTATTGCCCCCACGGCAACCGACCGCCCCAATGTGCTGGTTGTCCTGTGCGACGACCTGCGGTGGGACTGCTTGGGCTGTGCCGGGCATCCCCACCTGAAAACACCCCACATCGACAGAATTGCCCGGGAAGGTGTCCTGTTCAAAAATGCCTTCTGCACCACCTCGCTGTGCTCGCCCAGTCGCGCTAGCTTACTGTCGGGGCGTTATGCCCACAAGCATGGCGTACGCGACAACTTCACCGAACTGCCCGCCGATCTGCCCACATTTCCAAAATCTCTTCAAGCAGCCGGTTATTCCACAGCTTACTTCGGCAAATGGCACATGGGCGAAAACAACGATAGTAAAAGGCCTGGATTTAACGCTTTTGCCACGCACAAGGGGCAAGGAAAATATTTCGACACTGAATGGAATATCAATGGCGAACGCAAAGTAGTGCCAGGATACTACACATCAGTAGTTACCGATCTGGCCATCGACTGGCTCAAAAACAAAAAAGCAGACCAGCCTTGGATGCTGATGGTTGGCCACAAGGCACCGCACAGCTTCTATGTTCCCGAACCGAAATATGCCCACGCCTTCGATTCGGTGAAAGTGGATTATCCCGAAAGCGCTTTTCATCTAGACGACAAACCCACATGGATTCGGCAGCGACTGGACACATGGCACGGAATCTATGGTCCCCTTTTCGATTTCCGCAAGAAATTTCCAGACCGATCACCCGAGGCCGTACGCGACTTTCAGGCCATGACGCGTTCTTACTGGGGTACTATCCTCAGCGTGGATGACAGTGTTGGCCGTTTGCTGGCGCAACTGGAATCACGAGGCGAATTGGACCACACGCTGGTGGTCTTTCTGGGAGATAACGGTCTGCTCAATGGCGAGCATGGCATGGTTGACAAACGCACCATGCACGAACCATCGATTCGTATTCCTTTGCTGGCACGCTATAAGGGATTCAAGCCGGGTACCATCGAAGACCGCATGGTTCTTACAACCGATCTGGCTCCGTCCATTCTTGATGTGTGCGGTGCAACAGCGTTGCCAGGTACACAGGGGAGATCGTGGGCTACTTTGGCCCGTGGCGACGCCACACGATGGCGCGATGCTTGGGTGTATGCTTACGATTACGAAAAGCAATTTCCCTACACACCCAATGTGCGGGGTGTACGCACCGATCAATACAAATATATTCATTATCCTCATGGCGACGGAACGCCCGACAGACATCAACCAGAACTTTACGATCTTTTAAAGGATCCATACGAACGGGTGAACCGCGCAGCGGACCCAGCTATGTCCCAAGTCCGCTCACAATTGGAAAAACGTCTCGCGGAACTCAAGGCCGAAATTGGCCTGATTCCAGATCGCATGCCCATCGACATGGGTATTGGCCAAGCCCTTCCCGACCCTAAGATACGCTGATTCAAAGGAGAATTTGATATGCTTCACCGACGTAACGCCATGGCGCTTTCTGCGGGAGCCTGTCTGGCCGCGACCGCGGTTGATGTTCCTGAAAAGCTTCGCCTGCGTCATTCGGTTGTTGGCTGGTGCTTCCGTTCGCACGGTGAAAAGTGGGACATGGACACCCTGTGCGTGAAAGCCAAAGCTGCCGGATGCGGCTCCGTGGAACTGATTGGGCCGGAAGACTGGCCAGTATTGGCCAAGCATGGGTTGATTTGTGCCATTGGGCCTTCCGGCACAGATAAGTCGTTCATGCGGGCATGGAACAACAAGGCACTGCACCCAGAGTTGCTGGCAAAATCCAGTGCCATGCTGGACAAATGCGCGGCGCAGGGGATCAAGTCATCGATTGGCTTCGTGGGTTTTAAGTTCCGCGATGCCAGCAATTCCAAAAGCGAAGTGATTTCACAAGATGAAGCAGCTCGTTCGTGTGTGGAAGGTTGGAAATTATTGGCCCGCCATGCCGAAAAGGTGGGTGTGACGGTTTGCATCGAACACTTGAATTCCCGGGTTTCAGACCACCCCATGAAAGGCCACCCCGGTTATCAGGGTGACGACATCGACTGGGTCGCATCGTTAATCCGGCAGGTGGATTCACCGCGTTTGAAGCTGCTGTTCGATGTCTACCATGTTCAAATCATGCATGGAGATATTATCCGCCGGCTTGAATCGATGCGCGACATCATTGGCCATATCCACACGGCAGGTAACCCCGGTCGGGGTGAACTCGACGCCACGCAAGAAATTGGTTATGCAGGAGTTGGTCGTGCCTTGGTGCGCCAGAATTACCAAGGATGGGTGGGGCATGAATTTATTCCCACTCGCGCTCCCGCCGAGGGATTGGTGGAAGCAGTCCGCGCCCTTGAGGCGTAAACTGGATCAACAGGAGATTTCCACATGCCAGCCTTACTGATTTCATTGTTTATGCTGGCTGGCGATCCGTTGTCCAAGGAAGCCGTCAAGGAACTTGAATCGCTGAAAGGCGAATGGGTGCTTGAACGACTGGATGCCAACGGGCAGATGAATGAAATCAAGCCCGACGATCGACCGGTAATCACCATCAACGGCACGACATGGAAGATCACCAAAAACGACAACCCAATCCTTGTGGCCCTGATCGATCCAACCACTCAGCCAAAATTGATCGACCTGAAGACGCCCGATGGAGATGACAAGCACACACTACGAGAAGGAATATACCGAATAGAAGGCGACGCCCTGCATATCTGCCTGTTTGTGGGTGGAGGCCGAGAAAGGCCTGCCGGTTTCGAAAAGGCAGGGTCCGAGGAAACCGTTCTTGCGGTGCTCCGACGCAAGAAAGATTAGTCCCGCCAATTTGCGAAATCCACTCTAAAGCTTTACTGATCCAGATGTTGCATCTGGTTGTCTTCACTCTTTCTATGGGATGAATCACCCCGAACCATCGGTTTGAACACCCCCCATTTCCCTCACACCATTTCGCATGGACTTGGCTTGGCCGTTCGGGTTATGGCTCAGCCAAAGCTTTCATGGGGGGTTGTGATAGATCATGGATCCGCAGGCATTTGTTGAATTGGTGCTCGAAGATGAAGGATTGACCGGCGACCTCGATGAGGCTGCCGCGTCCTGCCTTGTCGAGCAATTGACCAGTGCCGTGAAATCTCTGGTCGCGAAATCCGCCGACGAGGACGAGGCCGGAATCAAGGTTGCAAAAGCCCGAAAGAACGGTCGTTCCCTCGCCCGCATCGCGGCGCATTTTCAGGATGGTGATACCGACCAAGCCAGACAGGAAGCAGCCGGGCTGGGCTGGGCATGGCCCAACAAGACGCTGGGAAGCGCCAGTGATCTGATCGTGGCCATGAAAATGCAATTGATGTCCTAATTGATTAATTTTGAAGTGTTCGGGCATGGAGGCCCTCATGGCAAGGAAAAAGAAAAGCACCTTTGGTTGGATCTGGTCGTTAATCGCATTGGGAGCGGGTGGAACAGGCTACCTCACCAGTGAACAGATCCAGTGGCTGGTATGGGGTGCTAAAAAAGTCCAGGAAGAGGTTGCCATCTTCAAGGGAGAATCGGGCCCTGACAACCAGTCTGCGCAACCGGTTCGAGTGTATTTCACCAAGCCTGAAAACAATGGTCCAGCAGCGGGCGACCCGGCAAGCATGCTGTGTGGCTATATCGACGAGGCCAAGGCCACCATCGATGTTTGCTGCTTTGAGCTCGACAATAAAGTCATTGTCGCGGCACTGACTAAAGCCGTGCAACGCGGCGTGAAGGTGCGGTTGGTAACGGAAACAGACTACATTGGCGAAAGTGGTGTAACGGCCCTGCGTGCCGTGAATGTCCCCGTGGTGGACGATCAGCGCCCTAGCGCGCTCATGCACAACAAGTTCATGGTTTTCGACGGAAAAGCGATCTGGACCGGTTCGATGAATTTCACAGAGAACTGCGCCTACCGCAACAACAACAACGGCATGTATTTCGAGAATACGCGGTTGGCAGAAAACTATTCCACCAAATTCAAATGGATGTTCGAGCAACGGAAATTTGGTGGGGCTCCAGCATTTGGCAAAATTCCCAATCCACTGGTACAGATCACAAGCGACTTTCCGGCTGAGAACTATTTCTCCACCCACGACAAGGGTGCCTCCCATGTGATCGACACGGTTAAAAAAGCTACAAAGTCTATTCACTTTTTGGCTTTTAGCTTCACGCATGAAGGCATAGGTCAAGCCATGCTCGAGCGCTCCCGCGCCGGCGTACAAGTTGCCGGGGTGTTTGAAAAAAGCCAAACCGCCAGTGGCCACACGGAATATCAGAAGCTGAAAGAAGCCGGACTTCCGGTATTCCTAGACGCCAACCCCCGCAATATGCACCACAAGGTGATCATTGTGGATGGCGAAGTAGTTGTTGCCGGTTCATTCAACTTCTCGAATAATGCCGACAGGACCAACGACGAAAACATGGTCATCCTGCATAACGCAGACATCGCGTCGAAATTTGAAGGCGAATTCCAGAAAGTGGCAGGCTTGGCTGGCTACACGCCCCCCGCCGGACAACCCGCAGCACCTGGTGCAAAACCAGAGTCAGGATTCCCGTTCAACCTCACAAGTTTCCCCAAATTTGGTGGGAAATAGGCTGTAATGCTGCCCGCCAAGAGGTCAATTTCGTGTTAAAATATGGATGGTTCTTCATCGGAATCCTGATGGTGCTTTGCATTGCCGCCAAAACGGCGGCTGCTGAAGACACGACAGATATTCCCGTGAACATGACTACGCCACGGAAGACCCTCGAGAGTTTTTGCTTTGCCGCCGAGGCCATCAAACGCAACGTCAAAGGTTCGATGATTGCGGCACTGACCATGATCGATATGCCAGAAACCGTTCAGCCAGACGAACAACGCAAACTGGTGGGAATGCTTGTTGAAATCCTTGATATTCTGTCACCTCCATTTGTCTCGGCAGATGCAACAAATAATGGCAAAGTATCGCACCTGTGGGCGCAAGGGCATCATCGATTGTCCTTTTCCAAGGGCGATGACGGAATTTGGAAGTTCGACCGTGCCACAGCCATCGGATTGCCAGCTTTGCACGAAGAATCGATAAAAATCTGGAATTCACGCGAAAAACAGATCACTCAAATGGAAGACAATCTCGGACATGCGACAGAGCTTTTTAACACCTTTTTCAACCGCTTGCTTGCTGAAGATTACGAGGCAGCAGCACAATGTCTCGATTTGCGGGATATTCCCAGTGAGCAGCGCAGGACGGAAGGTAAGCGACTGGCATGGATGCTGGGCCTTTCCATCCAGCGTTTGGGATTCGTGTTTCCGCAGGATATTCCGGTTGACGCGTCACGTCCACCATATCTTTGGTATGCTGGACTTGAGGGTTTTGTCGTATCAGAAAGAATCAAGGTTGATGAAAAACCAGATCGATGGGCATTCAACGCATTGTGCGTCCAGCAAATCCCAAAATTATACGAAACAGTCAAGGACCGCCCTATTGATAATCGCTGGAAGATCGTTAAATCTGTCATCAAACCATTAAGGGATCTCGGAGATCAAACTGCTCCAGAAGGTTTGGCCAAGGATTTTTTATCTCCCCGGCATGTGCTACGCGCTTTTCTTCGCTCCATCGATGATGCCGAGCATGATGACAGCCATATGGAGACCGCGGCCTCCTTGCTTGACCTATCGCATCTTCCACCCGACGAAGCCCAAAGGCAGGGGCCACGCCTTGCTGAAAAACTTGAAGTGCTTTTGCGAAAGATGAAACCCATTCTGGCTGAAATCGATGATCGTTGGACCTCCGCACCTGTAACGCTTGGCGACAAGACTCTGAAAATACAATTGTCTAAGCGATCTGATGGTAGATGGTGCTTTAACCGTGATTCTGTCGTGCGAATTCCATCGATGTACGAAAGCCTTACAGCTTCCGAGCGCGGACCAACCGAACTGAGTGCTGGCCGTTCATCGCCGCGCGAAACGTTCGTCACGTTCCTGCGCGCCATGAATGAAAAACGCACTGTGGCCGCCGCGGCCTGCCTAGATCTCTCGGAAATCCCGGTGTCGGCACGTAGTAATCTTGGGCCGGTTCTGGCATCTAAGTTGAAACTGGTGATAGACCGAATCGGTCGGGTCTATTTCCATGAGATTCCATCGGAAGCAGAGGGTCCACGCTACCTCTGGCATCGAGGACCTTTGGGGAGAATCATTTTATCAAGGCGTGCCGATCAACTAAATGCGGGCTGGCGCTTTTCCGAGACAACAGTCAGAAACCTAGATAGTGCAATCGACCTGATGCAGGACATGAAAATAGCTGACGATCTTGATGAGCCTTTCTTACGTGTTCCCTCGTTTAAATCAACGCCGGGTTTATGGATCCGCTGGCACATGCCAGAGGCCCTGAGAACACGGTACTTTGAACTGTCGCTTTGGCAATGGCTGGGCATTCCAACCATGATTGGTGTTTTGATTTTGTTCTTCCGTTTGCAACAGTGGCTGTTTGATCCAGTCGCGGCGCGATTCGCCGGATCGATCACAGATCACGATCTTAAAAAATTGCGTCTCAATCTAATAGGATTTCGCATTTTCATTGTCGTTATAGTTACCTATTTGCTACTGCCTTTTCTCGATTTACCAATAGGCCTTGCCTCTACGCTGTATACGTTCGACAAATTCTTGCTGGCCGCAGTGGTTATCTGGGCTGGCATTGGTTTATCCGATTTTATACGCGCCGTATCTGCCCGACATGGTTCAGCAACACGCCGCAAAGGTTTTCAGGACCTGATTGTTCCATTCGTTACCAGACTGTTCAAAATTGTCCTGATTATCTCCGCCATGATCTACCTGATTTCATGTTTTGACGAAGGGGCGCTGCTAGGACGCTTTTTGGCAGGACTTGGTGTTGTTGGATTGGCAGTGTCCTTGGCGGCCCAAGATTCTTTGAAAAACCTATTTGCCACCATGCTGCTTTTTGCCGACAAAAGCTTTGCCGTGGGTGACAAGGTTGTTATCGGCACGCACGAAGGAACCGTGGAAGGTGTTGGTTTCCGTAGCACGCGCCTACGAACGAAAGAAGACTCCATTTTGATCATTCCCAACGCCACAGTTGCAGGTGGAAATATCAACAATCAAGCGATGCGTGTATATCAAAGGATTATAACCCAAGTGTTTCTCGACCCGGAATCACCACCTGCGACATTGATGGAACTTCAGAAGCAAACACACGACATGCTGGCAGCACGACCGAATATTGAAGAATCACGCCTTGAGGTTGGACTGCATGGGATTTCAGAGAAAGGTGTGGAACTACGTGTGGTGACATACATGCGTGGGAAATCAAACCAGGCGCGGGAATTAAGAAGTGAACTGACTTTGGCCATTCTTGAAAAGGCTCAGTCACTGGGCCTGAAGATCGTCATCCATTCATAAACCTGAATACTTGACTCACTACCAAGCAAAGGTTACGGTTAATTGTTGTCATGTCTGGTAGATCCCCATGTGCACTCACCTTCCATCTGCGCGATGGTTACTGATCGGCATCTTCGCGATGCTGATTGTTGGTGGTGCCACGCACTCAGCACATGCTGGTTGCGGCGACGGTGTTCACTCGTGGCCAAGGGGTAGTTCCCCTCCCCCGGACCTGATTCAAGCACATCAGATACCAGCCATTCCTGTCCAGACTTCCACGCCCCCGTGTCAGGGGCCATCGTGCCGAAAAGCTCCAGCACCAGACAACCACCCAGCCTCTACCCGGTTGCAAATTCCTCCAAGCGATTGCCTCAGCAGCTCCGTCGGACTCACCATCAGTCAGGCCTCGCGCCTGCTACCACAAATCCCTCCCACCCTGTACGCCGGCGACGAGCATTTGCTGCCGCTTCTCGACCCCCCACGCTCCTGAATAACATTACGTTTCCAATCTGTCAGAACCAGCAGCATGGGCATGCGTTATCGCATGGAAACCCGTAGCGGCAGGCCCGATCAAAGAAATCCATGGTTTGCTTTAGGCGTGTCCGCCCAAGGCAATCCAATACATGTTCCATCGCACTATTTTCAGGAGATGCGCCATGAAACGCCAAGGCTTTACATTGATTGAACTGCTCGTTGTTATTGCTATTATTGCCGTACTTATAGGGCTACTTGTTCCCGCTGTTCAAAAGGTGCGTGAAGCAGCCAACCGGATGACCTGCTCCAACAATCTCAAGCAAATGGCACTGGCACTGCAAAGTTACCACGGAGCCCAAGGGGCTTTCCCGGCCGGACGAGACGCCCTGTCATTATCTACCCATTCGTACCTGCTGCCTTATCTTGAACAGGATGCTGTTTTCAAGCAGATCGATTTCACGCAGAGTTGGAATGCTGCGGTAAACAACAATCCCAGGGCTATGGTTATCAAAACGTTCCTGTGCCCTTCCGACTCGTTCAACGCCATTCCGGCGGGCTGGGCGGGAAACAACTACCGAGTCAGCCAAGGTTCAGGCATCCTCTGGGGCCTACCACCCACGCTGAATTCTGATCCGAATTTTGGAATGCCAGCCCCCAATGGCCCTTTTTACCTGAACAGCAAAACTAGGTTCGCGGACATTCTTGATGGCAGCTCCAACACTGCCGCCATGAGCGAGCACCGCAAGGGTGATTATAATAATGGTATTTCCAGCGCCTCCGATACATTTTACCTCGGACAGGTCAAAGGTTTCTACCCTGCCACGGCTGATGAAGCCCAGACAATTGCGGACTCACTCGACACCAAGAATCTACTTTATCAGGGCATGTCCGATGTTGGCGCACCATGGCTGTATGGGTACCACTCCACCACGGTTTACTTCCATTCAACCCGCCCGTTCAGCAACTCCTGCATGTACCCGCCCGGGCGTATTGCCACAACTGCCGACAGCAACCACACCGGTGGGGTGAATGTTGCGATGTGTGATGGATCGCTGCGGTTCGTCTCCCAATCAATCAGCCTGGCCACATGGAGGGCCATGGGATCTGCCACCGGCGGGGAGGTGGCTCAGTGATAAATTTGGATAATCGATGGTTGACAGGTCTGCTGTTGGCACTTGTTACAGGATGCGGTGGTCCGTCAACCATGGGATTGGCCACCACTCCGGAGGAGGCCAAAGCCACCGTCACAACGGCACTTGATGCGTGGAAAAATGGGACTCGTCAAAACGATTTGGCCCTTGCCAAACCCCCTGTGTACTTTCAAGACGATGCGTTTGCCCGGGGAACACCACTGTCAGACTATTCCATCGAAGGAGATGGCAAAGTGGTTGGGGCTGGCATCAGCTTTGTAGTCAACCTATCGCTCAAGGGCGACGGTTCCAAAGATAATAGATCCCGCAAGGTAGCCTATAGGGTTGTTACCCGGCCAAATCGAGCCGTCACACGTGAGGAGAACATGCCATGATCGGATTGTATATCGCATGGTTGATTCTGTCGCAGCAACCCGTTCCGGTGGAGGCTGCCCCAAGAGCCGCCGCCACACGGGATGAATCGAAGAAAGCCCTTGAGAATCACAAAAAGGCCACGCCACGCATTCCCATGCCTCCAGCACCAGACGCGAATGCTGGTGGATTGTCGCGGGTCAATAACGGTCGCTTCCGCGCCTACTACATTGCCGAGGAATTGCGCGAAACACCTTCGGTAACTGGCCGGACGGCCACTACTGGCGGGACAACCGCGCCCCGACCAGCAGATCCAGCGTTCAGCCTGGACAATACATTCAAGGTAAAATTGTTCTGGATCAGCTCTCGCGCCAACGACTGCTTTTACTGACTGGGGCATCAAGAACACAAGCTCGCGGTCGCGGGTTTGTCGGACGACGAAATTGCTGCTCTCGATGGGAATTGGGAAAAAATCCAACCAGCCGATCGCGCCGCTTTCGAATTCACTCTGAAGCTGACACGTAGCCCGCATTTGGTGAATCGAGATGACGTTGCTGCGCTGGGAAAACATTTCACTCCCATGCAAATCAATGAAATAACACAGTCAGTAGCAGGCTATAATTCCACCAATCGTTGGACAGATGCCCTGAACATTCCCGCCGAGGAAAGTGGCGCCTTTTTCCGCCGCGCGGATCAATCCAAACCCAATATCGAACTCGATTCCTTCCTGACTCCAACTTCGGATCTATTTGCAAAACAGAAGTCGACACTGGCACCCATGAAAGCGACCGATTCGGCCCGGGCACCACTCGATCCGTTCGACAGCCTTTCAGCGCGCTTTAAGTCGGCTTCTAACCGAAAGCCAGTATTACCATTAGCGACAAGCGATTCTGACCCGGGTTGGGTCCAATTGCTGAAGGTATTCCCGGTGGCCAACAAAAGCAAAATCAGCGCACTTCTGGCGGCGGAAACCAAAGGCAAACTTGACACACGTTCCAAACTTCTGGTGGCTTGGACAACAGCCCGACACGACCGCGCTTGGTACATGCTCGACTTGGTGGCCAAGCGGATGGATTCGGCCGGAATCGGAATGGATGAATTGAAACGAATCGACAGCAATGCTGCCACTCTATCCGACAAGGATCGGGCGGTGATCACCTTGGCCCAGAAAATGGCAGTTGCGCCATGGACCATCACAGACGCTAATATTGCGGCATTACGAACACATTTCAGTGATTTTCAAGTTGCTGAAATTGTGATGCACGGTTGCAACGCTGCCTTTTTGGACCGGGTCACCGAGACCGCTCAGTTGCCTTTGGAAAATCATACCGCGTTAAGAATGCCCTGATTTTTCTAGGCATTTTCGTAAACATTTATACTGATGATCGCGCCAGAGAAGGCGAACCAGAAAGGGCAATTGCAATTCTTTTTCGCATTATTTCTTGTTGCATGACACAAGAAATAATGCCATTAATGAATAGCTCATTTCCGTTTGAAAACGAGGCTTGCCATGGTCAAGCATCGAGTTGGTTTCACGCTGATCGAACTCCTTGTTGTTATCGCTATAATCGCTGTCCTGATAGGTTTACTTGTTCCGGCGGTTCAGAAAGTCCGGGAGGCAGCCAATCGTATGGCTTGCACCAACAACTTGAAACAAATCAGTCTGTCACTCCATTCCTTTCATGGGCAATTAGGTGCCTTTCCACCCTGTGTTGGACCGGGAATGGTGGACAATCCTGGAACCCCAAGCGGCCCTTCGTGGCAATATCCAACGTCCGGGTTCAATGCCACGGTTGGTTGGATGCGGCATATCCTGCCCTTTATCGAGCAACAAAAAGCTGGTTACGACAACGTGCTGAAAACCTATGCCTGTCCATCAGATCCCCGTTCCGGGAAATTCGTGAACCCATTAGACAACCATGGTTACTCAAGCTACTTGGCCGTTGAGGGGTTCAGCACGCTAGGAAAAGAAGGCGTTATGTACCTGAATTCAAAAACCGCCATTTCCCATATCACCGATGGGTCCAGCTCGACGATTATGGTGGCTGAACGTCCACCGCTGATGCTTGGTGCCAATTGGGGTTGGGGTTGGTGGGATAGTTACGACGAAGGCGATGTTGGAATCGGCCTCCGCAATACCACACTGTTGTCTGGGGCAGGTACCAACTGCCCCGTGCCTGCTTATTTTGGCCCGGGCGCGCGCTCTGCCGATACGAATAGCTACATTGGCAATCCTTCTGGAACTTACGACGCCAATTGCCATGTCATGCACCCCTGGAGTTTCCATACGGGAGGAGCAACCATGGCTTTCGCGGATGGATCTGTCCGCTTCATGACGTATCAGGTTGGATCGGTAATTCCAGCCCTTGCAACGCGTGCTGGTGGTGAAATACCAGATCCATCACTGAACTGAGACTCACATGTACCATTCCATTGCAAGGTCATGTCTGCTCTTGGTTCTACTACTGTGCATTACAGGGTGTTCCGGAGGTATGGCAGATCTGGAAGGAACTGTTTCTTATCAACGCAAAATCGTCGCCTCAGGTTCCGTTACCGTGGTTGGAAAGGATGGCGGCACTCATTCAGGCACAATCGGCCCAGATGGCGCGTATCGCATTACGGGTATCCCGATTGGTTCGGCTAAAGTTGCTGTTTCCAGCATCGACCCCAGAAAAACCCAAACCCGTTCCCGCAAAAAAGGGGATGCGCCTACCAAACAAACCGAAACTTCAGGATGGTTTTCCGTGCCATCCAACTACAGTGATCCTGCAACATCACCCTTGCAAATAGACCTCAAATCGGGCACCAATCGGTGGGATATCGATTTGCGCTGATACAAAGTCATACACAACAGATGCAGCTTGATTTAATTTTCGTGATTTATGGCAAAAGACTGGTGTGCTCCGCCAGCAACAACCATCGGCCCTTTCTCAGAATCCATACATCCGTGTACCGCTGAATTTCGTTCACCGGCTGGCCGCGACGCACTCCCTTGATGCGCGCGCGGCCTGTTTCAATAGCCGTATCTCCACTGACCGTACGAACCACCTGATCCGACGTTACCGACTCATAACGTGTGTCTGGTGAACCCAGCATGGCCAGCACAGCCTTCTTGTCCATCACGCGGCCTGAAGCCGTGGTGAACACCACCTCTGGAGCAAGTATGGTGTCTAGCACGGCGACATCAGCCTTGGAAACAGCCAGATCATACGCCGCTGCAGTTGCTTCGAGGTTGGCCTTGGGATCACCAAGACAAATCAAGACAGAGACCAACAGAGTTATCATGGAACCAACCCCGCGTTACGCTATTTTGATTTCGCCGCTTCAGCAATCAAGGCCATCGATTCATTCTCCGCCTGTTTCCACAGTCGTTGAAACTCCTTGAGGGGTTCAGCGTCGTCATTTTCAAAGCCTTGCAGTTGTTTCTGCCACGCCGCCACTCGCAAATCGAGATATTTAGCATATCGATTAATCCGATCTCGGTGCTGGAGAACCACACTGGGCACAACCATGTGAGCCTTGCGCGCGGCATCTTGTCCCGCGGGTAGGATCTCGGTTTTCAGAATGCTGATAATTTCATTATTACCAATTTTGGCGGACGCCATGCGGTTGGCCATGGCGTTGTTGCTGTCGATCGCTTTCTGCTCCAGTTGAGTCACTTCCGCCAACACCTTGTCAACATCCACCGTGTTGCCACGCAGGCTACTGAATGCCAACAAACCACCAAGCAACGTCACCCCCGCAATCATGAACAACGCTGAATCGCGGCCAAGGCGCGACGGTCTTCCAGTTACTGGAAATGGCTGAGACAGCACCAACCCTGCCATTGCCCCGGCTAAAAATCCGCCCACATGCGCGGCATTGTCGATACCGGGCTGAATGGCGCCATTGACAAGATTGTAAACAACAAAAATCAACGGCCCCTTCGAGTGCTCCTTGATCAAGTCCGCCGGAATACTGTCCGATCTTAACATCACGTAACAAAGAAGTGCGCCATAAACACCAAATACACTTCCTGAAGCCCCTATCCCCACAATTTGTGGATTCCAGGTGACACTGGCAATGCTGCCGGCAAGTCCAGCAAAGGTGTACATCAGCAAAAATCCGGCGGACCCGGTCAATCGCTCGACCAATTGTCCGACCACGGCAAGACCAACCATGTTGGCAAGAAGATGGATAATGCCAGCGTGCAAATACGTCGCTGTCAACAATCTCCAGACCTGACCTTCATTCACACGAATGCCCTGATCTCCTCCCCAAGCCAACAGGTCCGCCACCGTTGGTTTCATGGGATCGACGCCAGAAATCACCATCAGGGCAAACACCAGCACGTTGATGACAATCAAGGCGGGCGTGACCCAAGGGTAAGGCGTGCGTTTCTTTAGCGACTCCATAAACTGGACCGGAGTCATGCGGTCAGGTTCCAGAGTATGGTGATGGCCCAGATCAACGATATCGTTATTGTTGTCATCGGGAACAGGATCTGGAGCGTAGCCTTGGAACATGGGACAGCCCTCTCTGGCAGGAGCAGATGCAATTAAAGATCAAGTGGACGGACATTGGGGTTGAAAAAACGATCTAGTGCGCTCTTTTCCGCGTCACCCGTTTTCAAACCCTCCGTGAACCATTTCAGGCGTTGTGCCGAGGTGCCGTGGTTGAAACTCTCAGGGTTAACCCAACCCTTGGCGCTTTTTTGCAACCTATCGTCGCCAATGGCCTTGGCTGTGGTGATGGCCGATTCCACATCGCCAGGCTCAATGATCGATCGCACGCGTTCCACCCTGTTCCAGCAAACACCCGCCAAGTAATCCGCCTGCAATTCGAGTCGAATACCAGCGTTTTCGCCCTCACGTTTGCGGAACTGATCAACCATTGTGTTGTAACCAAGCAGGTTTTGCACATGGTGGCCAACTTCGTGGGCTATCACATAGGCCTTCGAAAAATCGGCTTTGGATCCCTTCAGCTTGGTTTCCAATTCATCGAAAAACGATGGGTCTACAAAAACTTTCCGGCTGGCCGGGCAGTAAAAGGGGCCCACTGCGGACGGTGCAACGCCGCAACCCTCGCTGTCGACCTTGTCTGTGAAAAGCACCATTGTTGGCTTCTGGTAGCGTTTGCCGTGAATTTCGAAGACTTCCGTCCAAGCCTTGTCGGTGTAACCCATGATTTTCTTCGAGAACTCAAGGGTGCGGTCGTTGCGTTCTACAGAACGGTTCTCGGCAGGGCGTTGAGGTACCGCCTTGTTGACGATAGGCCCGACCTTGTCGGCAATGAACTTGGCCTGCCGGATATCACCGGTGAAGTAAAAAGCCACGGCCATGACCAATAGGCCAATGACTCCGCCACCGGCAGCCATGGGCATTCCCAATCCCCGGCGATCTTCAACGTTGCCAGAATCCTGACCTTCTTCCCACTTCATGGGCATTCTCCATGCAACGGATCAATTAGACCAATGCGTACCACCGTACCTGAGTGCCGCAGATTTCCTTCCATGATAAGAGTTTGTTTGAAGATGTGTGGCACAATCAAAAAGTCACTTCACATCACGCCACGGGTACGAAACAGATGTTGATGGTTTGCTTCTTGCTGTTGAACAGTTCAACCGATTCGCCTCCGCCACAAACGGCTCGCGACCTAGTTTCTTATAATCGTGCGCAGCTGGAGCAGTTGTTCCGTCAGGCACCCGCCATGGATTCGTTTCCAGCAGGCGACTGGCGCGGCAAGGTACTTCCAGCACCAGGCAGCAGAAGCAACTCTTGGAAAAGCACCGTTCTGGGCATGGGGTGGATTGGAAAAAGATTCATCGTTGACCGCGGGATCATGATCAATCGGTTGCCTGTAGGCACTGCCATACGAGCGCGCATGGCCATTCGCCCATCGAGCCTTGATGGCCGAGACTGCCTGTATCTCGATTACGCTGGAGTTCAGGGGCCGCTGACACGATGGGTGGAACCGATACACGACGAAGTGCGGGAAATCGCTCCGGGTCTTCTTTTGGGTTACATGCAGAATAGCCAAAAACCGTGCGATCCAACGCTGTGGTTTGTGCTGGAAAAACCCGCTAAACCCTGCCGAAATACCAAGTAATAAAAAACCGGTGCCGCCCAAAGAGCGGCACCGGTCGGTTGATCAACAATTTACGAGGATGGCGGGACTCGAACCCGTAACCTCCGCCGTGACAGGGCGGCGCTCTAACCAATTGAGCTACATCCCCACGAATCAATTACCGTTGTGCAGCAGTTGATCCGCTAAGATCATAACACGGTGGAACCTTTTGACAAGTCGCCCATGTCCGTCTTGGGCGAGATCGGTTCCGGTTGTGCGCGGAATCCCGAACATGCCTGCTGCAACAAATGGTTCTGCCGGCACCTCCAATTCTTGGTTTTTGCTGGTTTCCATGACCTTCAACGGCCTGATGCTTGGGGCTTTGTTGGTAATCGCCTGCCTTGTCTGGATGGCAGAACCACTGTGGGGCGGTTTATTTCCCCGCGCCGATCTGAGCGAAATTTATCGCCCCGAGGCAGGCAAAGGCCGCGACAAGATTGCCATCATCCGTGTGGAAGGCGTTCTCGCCGAAGGTCTGCTTGGTTACGTTCACCGCCAAATCGAACAGGCAGCAGCAGATCCCGCTGTGCAAGCCATTGTGCTGCGCGTCAATAGCCCCGGTGGCACTATCACCAGCTCAGACGACCTGCACCGCAGAATTGTGGCTTTGGCCGCAGGGGACCCCGCCAGAAACAGAAACCCCAAGGCTCTGGTGGCTTCGTTCGGGTCACTGGCCGCATCGGGCGGCTATTACATCGCCGCCCCGGCCCAAACGATTGTTTGCGACCGATCTGGAATGACTGGCTCGATTGGTGTTTTTGCCGGATTACCCACCGTGGAAGAGTTGGCACGCAAGACAGGCGTGGGGATGACAATTATCAAACAAGGGGAAATCAAAGATTCAGGCTCCATGTTTCGGAGCATGACCCCAAAAGAACGCCAAGTCTGGCAGGACCTAATCGACACCAGCTACAACCGGTTTGTTGCTGTGGTGGAAGAGGGACGTGGTATTCGTCTAAAACGCCGTCTACTTGAACCGTTCACCATCACGCCCATCAAGGCTGGTCCCGCACCTGCCGGCCCCGATAATCGGCAACCATACCAGCGTTATCTCGCCGATGGGGGCATCTACACCGCGGATCAGGCACTGGCCCACGGATTGGTCGATGCCATAGGCACACTCGACGACGCCATCGCTGAAGCCCGCCGGCTGGCAGACCTCGATAGCACTTGTCGGGTGGTGGAATACGACAGGCCCCGTTCCCCAGCAGAACTGGCACTGGGTGTGAGATTGCCATCAGCCCTGTCGGTGGCGTTTGAACCCCGAATCTGGGCTTTGGCCCCCGGTCATGAAGCCGCAGCATGGTTGGCACTAACAGAGGGTGGGCGATGAATGCAATCATGGCGACGGTTCTTCTGACCATGTGCCAGCACCCAGATATCCGCCCGGGCCAAACGGGACTGGAAGTAGAACAAAAGCTGGGAAAACCACCTGTGATGGCGCGTCAGGTAATCAGCCTAGGCCGCATTCTGGAGCAATGGTGGTACCCCGAGCACAAGACCCGGGTGTTCCTCGACCGCCGCAGAGGCCGGGAACCGGTAGTGACGGCGGTAAGGGATCATTGACGCGTGCGAAGGAATGCAGGCTAATAATCACCCGTTACTTCTTCAGCAACCTAACCCTGTGGTTTTCGCTATCACCGATGAAAACGGAATCATCTTTGTCGACAAAGACGCCGTGGGGTCTGGCCAAACGGCACTTGAGTGGATCGCCATCGGGGCCATCGGCCTTTTTCCCATCGCCGACGAGCAGTTCAAGTGTGTTTTTCGAGACATCGATCATGCGTATCGAGTGAGATTCAGTATCAGCCAAGTATATATTGCCTTTGGAATCGAGGCTGACACCCTTGGGGCCGGAGAGTGTTGCGCTAAGCGCCGGTCCACCATTGCCAGTGAAGCCTGATTTTCCCGTACCCGCAACACGTTTCAGTGTTCCAGCTTTGGGATCGAGCCTTAAAACAGCATTGCCTTCCCGCAATGCCAGCCACAGTGTGCCATCATTGGCAAATGCCAAAGCCCGAGGACCATTAAGGCTCGAATTGCCAATGGGTGTGCCATTTGGCGACGTTTTTTTCTCACCATTGCCAGCCCATGTGCTAATGGTTCCAGCCTTCATGTCGATTTTCCGCACGCGGTGATTGAGAATATCGCAAACGAGAATATCGCCCTGAGGATCGAACGCGAGGCTGTGGGGGGCACTCATTTGGGCCTTGGTGGCAGGTCCAGCATCACCGGAAAAACCAGACTTACCTGTTCCAGCCACCGTGGAAATTGAGCCTGTTTTGGCATCCACCTTGCGGACAACATGGTTGCCTATCTCAACGAAATACAAATTCCCAGCGGTGTCCCAAGCCAGTTCATACGGTTGGTTCAGCGAAGCCTGAATTGCTGGGCCGCCATCACCCGCATAAGCTTTTTTCCCGTTGCCGGCATAGGTGGAAATGGTTCCATCTTTGGCAACGCGGCGCACGCGATGATTATCGACATCGCAAATGTAAATAAAACCGTCAGGTCCACGCGCCACGGCAAACGGGTTGTTGAGTTGTGCCTTATCAGCAGGGCCACCGTCGCCACTGAATCCTTTAGCACCAGTTCCAGCAAATGTGGAAACGGTTTGGGCTCCAACGGCGCTGGCAAAAACCGCCAAAAACAGGATCGCATTAACTCGCATGTCAGTGACCCTCGACCCGTGATGGGCTATTGTCAACGCATCAAGATTTCAGCAACTGCCTGAGCACATACGGCAAGATTC
>Ga0209598_10001516_pt1 | contig 18951 bp, 11 predicted proteins | sample M_140807_EF_Meta_FD_187317 | JGI IMG/M metagenome (GOLD analysis project Ga0209598, IMG submission 187317) | Freshwater microbial communities from Lake Montjoie, Canada to study carbon cycling - M_140807_EF_MetaG (SPAdes) (version 2) | ecosystem: Environmental > Aquatic > Freshwater > Lake...
CTCTGCGGCGAAGAGCACGCGCGGGCAGCCCAGCTCCGCGGCCACCGCGCAGGCGTGCAGGCCGCCCGCGCCCCCGAAGGCGACCAGCGTGAGGGCGCGGGGGTCGTGCCCGCGCTCGAGGCTCACGCGGCGGCACGCGCGGGCGATCGTCGCGTCCGCGGTGTCGATGATGGCGCGGGCGACCTCGGCCACGGTTTGACCGAGCGCGGCCGCGAGCGGTTCGAGCGCGGCGTGGGCGCGCTCGCCGTCGAGGGGCATCTCGCCCCCCAGCAGGCTGTCTAAGCGGCCCAGCGCGCAGTGGGCGTCCGTGACGGTGGGCGAGCGTCCGCCGCGGGCGTAGCAGGCGGGCCCGGGCGCGGCGCCCGCGGACTCGGGGCCGACGTGCAGGCCGCCGCCTGCGTCGAGCGTCGCCAGCGAGCCGCCGCCGGCGCCGACCGTCTCGACGGGGAGCAGGGGGATGCGGAGCGGCCACGCGCCGAAGCCGCCGTCGTCGCGCGGGCTCGGCTCGCCGTCGAGCACGGCGACGTCCGTCGACGTGCCGCCGACGTCCAGCGTGAGCAGGGCGTGTAGGTCGTTGCGGCGCCCGACGGCGAGGGCCCCGCGCACACCCCCGGCGGGGCCGGAGAGGGCCGTGTGCACCGGGTGCGCGGCGGCGCGGTCCGCGGGCATGAGCACGCCGGCCGAGCCCATCAGGCTGAGCTGAGCGCGGGGCAGCCGCTCGGCCAGGCGTGCGAGGTAGCCACTCACGGGTCGGGCGAGCGCGGCGTCGATGACGACGGTCATTGTGCGCTCGAACTCGCGCTCCACGGGCGCGACCGCGTGGCTGCACACCACCCTGAGCGCCGGCCATCGTCGGGCGATGGCCTCGGCGACGCGACGCTCGTCGTCCGGGAAGCGGTACGCGTGCAGGAGCGCGATGGCGACGGCGTCGCAGGCACCCAAGCGCGGCGCAGCGGCGTCCAGCGCGGCGTCCAGCGCGGCGTCCGTCAGCGCCTCGACGCGCTCGCCCTCGGCGCCGACGCGCAGGGTGAGGCCGACTACGTCCGCGCGATCGAGGGGCGGCGGGACGACCTCGGGGTGCAGCGCGTGCAGCACGGGCCGTGCTTGGCGTCCCAGCCAGAGGGCGTCCTCGAAGCCGGCGTTCGTGATGAGGGCGACGCGGCCGGCGCGGCCCTCGAGCAGAGCGTTCGTGCCGACCGTGGTCCCATGGCGAAGCGCGAACTCGGACTGCGGGTCGACCCCGAGCGCGCGCACGGCGGCCTCGATGGCGGCGCTCGGGTCGTCCCTGCGAGACGGGACCTTCGTGCGCTGCACGACCACGCCGCCGTCCATGAGCACGGCGTCTGTGAAAGTGCCGCCTGTGTCGACCGCGACCGTGCGCCTCACGCGGCGTTCTCCGGTCAGGCGAGCGTCACTGGAGGAGGGCGTTGAGCGCTGTGTTCAGGTCGCTCTCGCCCGAGCGGTCCGAGTAGAAGTACTCGAACGTCCGCCCGCGCACGAGGGCGTTCCACGGCAGGCCGAAGGAGCCGTCCGCACCGGGGTAGGGCCAGATGTACTGGAAGGTCGTGGCGAAGCTGCCGCTGCCGTCGTGGTCGATGTAGAAGCGCGACGCGTCTTGGTCGTACCGCGCAGCGTAGGACTTGCAGTAGTCGAGGGTCGGCCGACCGTAGTTGGCGTTCTCGCCGAGGATGATCACCGGCTTGATGGCGTCCGGGCCGAGCTGTCGCTGAATGTCGTTCAGGGCGCCGATCGCGTTCGGCACGAACTCAGCGCACGCCGGGCACCAGCCCGCGGTGGCGATGAACCACAGGCCCTTCGCGGTCGCGCCCAGGTCGTACATGCTCACGAACTCTTCCGTCTCGCAGTTCTGCAGCGAGAAGTCGCGCACGACCTCGCGCAGCCGAGCCGGCTGCGTCGCGATCTCGAGGTCGATCGCCTGCTCCGGGTTGCACCATGTATCGCCGTTGTCCACGGGGAATGACCGCAAGGAGTTCGGGTCGATATCGACCTCGACCATGTCGATGCCGCGGAGCGTCGCCGTGAAGCGCTCCCCCGAGTCGGCGCCGAGCTCGGTGATCTCGACCTCGCCCGCGCGGGGGTAGAACCGCTGCGAGCACGACCTGGTCATCGGGTTGCACCCGCGCAGGCCGAGGACACAGACCTCGCAGGTGCGGAAGTTGGTCCCGGCGAGGTCGTATACGCCTGGCGTGACCTCGCCGTTCGGGCTTCGAATCTCGATGATGAGCGCGTTCAGGGGGTTCGAGCTGCCGTCCTCGGCCTGATACGTCAGGCCGGTCGCGCTCAGGGTGACCTGCTCCGCGACCGCCGCGAAGGGCTCGCCCTCGCACACTGCCGGCGGCGGTGGGGGAGGCTCGGTCGCCGGGGGCGGCGGCGCGGCGTCCTCGGGTGCCGGCGGCGGCAGGGCCGCGTCGGTGGCTTGGTTGGGCGTGCCGCCCGACTGATCGCCACCTGCTGCGGCGCCGCCCGCGTTGCCCGTGGAGGCGTCGGACCTGACCTGCGCGCCGCCCGACGCGACGTCGACGGGCGAATCGCCCCCTTCCGTTTCACAGGCAGTCACAAGCGCGAGCGCGGCGAGCGCGATGAGGACGTGACGAAGCGAACGCATCTTTGGACACCTCCACGAGACGGGGCGCGGGAGTCCCCCGCGCGCAACCGGTAGATATTGGGCCGGCCGACGGCCTTCGTCGCGAGAAATCGACATCTGGCCCGCGCGCGGCGTGCCTTGCCCCTGCTGCGCGCTGCGTGGTAACCCCTCGCCGCTTTTTTCGTGACCCCGAGGGATGACCGTGTCCGATTTGACTCGAGAGACCGTCGCGCTCCACCTCGTCTCGGCCGAGAACCGCGACGCCGAGCGTCTCTTGCCGGCGCTGGCCGGCGCAGAGGCCTGGATCGAAGCGCACACCGACGCGCGCGCCGCCGGTCGAGCGGTGAACGACTTTCGTGCGGCGCTGGTGGCGGCGGGCGCGGCCGCGCTCGACGGCGGCGATCCGCAGCGGGTCGAGGACGCGCTCATCGCGGCCCAGCCCGACACGCCCCTCTCGGAGCGCGTCTTCCGGCAGGCGTGGCTGCTCTTCGTCGACCACCTCGCGCGCAGCGGCGACAAGCCGCCGTTCGGCGGGTCCGGCAAGGCCGAGACGTGGGCGTGGGTCGCTCGCTCGCGCGACTGGCCGCACGTGGACCCGGGCAATGTGGTCGCCCGCACCGCGAACCTGTTCGGCGAGGGGCTGCAGGTCGTGGTCGCGCGCGGCGCCGGGCGCTCGGCGTTCTTGGCGGCGGTGCGCCGCGCGCTGCTCGCGCAACACGGCGGGGACGCGCTGGTGCCGCCCGTCATGCCGGCGAGCCTCGACGAGACCGGGGGCCTGCTGCGTCCATACATCGAGCGCGGGCCGCTCGACGACGAGCTGCGCAAGGTGCTCCCGCAGATTCGGTTCGGCGAGGACCTGGTCGGCCTGCTCGGTCGCTTGGGCGACAAGGCGCCCGTCGCACTGCTTCTCGATGACGCCCACCTGCAGAGCCGCGCGGTCCTGCTCGGGCTGCCGCTCTTTCTCGAGCCCGCGGCGGGGCGCAAGGCGCTGCTCGTGCTCGCCGGCCCGGACAACCCCGCGGACGACGGCCCGCTGGCGGACATCCTGCAAGACGCCGCGGGGCGCAACGCCCTGACGCAGCTGCAGCTGCCCGCGATCGACCCCGAGTTCGTGCGGCATCTGCTCGCGGCCTATGACCGGCCGTCCGCGCAGGCCGAGCGGGTGCTCCAGTTCACGCAGGGCCCGTTCTTCGGGGGGGAGCGTCTGCGCATCGCGCGCGCCGTGCTGCAGGACGCCGAGTTCGAGGCCTTCTCGCCCGAGGCGCTGCTGCCCAAGCACGAGCGCGCCCGCGAGGTGCTGGCCGTCGCCGCGATCGAGGGGCCGACGTTCCACGCCCTCTCCGTGGGCGCTGTTTTTCAGCGCACTGAGGACGACCTCGAAGACCTGCTCCACGACGACGAATACGAGATCGAGGGTGCGCTCGTGGGCACGTGTGAGGCGGCTGTGCCCGCACAAGAGCGGCAGTGGGTCGACCTGCAGGACGGCCTTCACCCGGTGTTCAGCTTCGGAGACGTGCGCTTGGCGCTCGCCCTGCGCGCGGGCATCCCGCAAGAGCACCTGGCGCCCCGAGCCGGTGCGCTGCGCGACGTGCTGCTCGAGAAGTACGGCCCGCAGCGGGTGTGGCAGATCGCGGACCGTCTGTGGAAGCTCGACGCGATGGCGGGGCGCAATCGCCGGGTCGAGACGCTCCTGATCGGCGCCGCCGATCCCGGTCGAATTGAGTTTGGCTTCCGGCGCTTGCTCCCGGTCTTGCAGGCGCAGCAGCCTTTCGTGCTGGCGCTCGCGCGGCTCTACGGCGCAGCCATGGAGGCGGGTCAACTCGGGTTGACTCAGGGCCAGGCACAGTTCGCCGACCAAGCCTTTCAAGCCGCGGCGGCGGCAGCGCAGCGGCTCGGCCGACCTGGGCCGGCGGGCGAGGCGATCGCGCGGGTCGCGGAGCTGCGCCTCGCGCTGGCGCAGACGGCGCCGGCCAAGGTCGCGCTCGAGACCGCACAGCAGCTCCTCGACAAGGCGCAGCATCACCGCAGTGCCGCTCGGCTAGGCATGCTCCGCGCCGAGATTCACGTCCTCGATGGGGAGATCGACGCCGCGCTTGCCGCGCTCGACGCCACGCGAGAGGCGCTCACCACCCACAAGGACCCGGCGCACGCGGCCCTCGCGCTCGTGCGGCGCGGGCGCCTGACTTGGGAGACGGGGCGGCACGACGAGGCCGAGGCCCTCGCGCAGACGGCGCTGGCCGAGGCAGACGCCTCGCAGGACCCGCGCGCGCGCGCCGCTGCTCGAATGGCGCGCGCCTACATCGCGGGCGAGCGGCAGCAGCTCGACGCCGCGATGAAGTGGCTCAACGAGGCCGCGCAGCTCTTCAACGTGGTGCGCATGCCGCTTCACATCGTCGAGGCGGCGGCGGCGGGCTTGCAGCGGCGTCACGGCGCGGCGGCGGACGCCGAGAAGCGCCTGCGCGCTGTGGGTGAGGCCTTCAAGAAGGCACAGGCGGGTGTGCAGTTCGCAGATGCGTGGCACGAGCTCGCCCGGGCGCTGATGGACCAAGACAAGTTCACGGACGCTCTCTCCGCCTTGGGCGAGACGCTTGAGGTGCGACGTGTTGCCCGAGACCGCTTTGGCTTGGTGCGCCTGCACGACGACTTGGGGCGCGCGGCGAAGGGGCAGGGGGACGCGCTCCGTGCGGCGCAGGAGTTCGCGCGCGGTCGATGCGTCGCCGAGCGGCTCGGCCTCGCACACCGCTTGGGGGCGTTCGACGCTGAGCTCGAGCTGCTGCGCGAGACGATCGACGCCCTGCCCGATACGAGCCTCGCGGCCGTCTTGGCCGCGGCGAAGGCCGAGCACGACGCCCTTGAGGCCCAGTGGGCCGCCCCCCCTGAGCCGCAAGCGCCGCCCGCTGCAGAAACACCCTGAGTTGCGCTAGAGTGCTTGTGGCCGCGTTCGGCGGCTCACTCTCGGGGGGACTCATGCTGCGCGCGCGCTCTGCGATCTGGGCTCTTGGCTTCGCTCTGGTCGCCTGTGGGACCTCGGACAACGCTGCGCTCGACCCGGAGCAGGTCGACGCCGCGGCAGGCGGCTCGCCCTCGATGGGCGGTCAGCCCGCTGCCGGCGGCGCGCGCTCGGGCGGCGACGCGCCCTCGCCCGGTGGCGAGGCACCCAGCGGCGGCGCGCCGGCGATGGGCGGCGAGCCTGCATTGGGCGGTCAGCCCGCGTTGGGCGGCGCGGCGCCGGTCGATCCGTGCGAGGCGGCGTGCGCGCGCGTCGCCGAGTGTGTCACCGAGGTCTGCCCGGCCCAAGCCGGCGCGCAGCGCGCCGAGGTGGAGCAAGCCTGCCGTTTCGAGTGTGCTGCGAACCCCTCTTTCCCGATCGTGGTCGGCGGCATCGACACCTGCGCGGACGTCGTCGCCTTCGGTCGACAAGCGGTCGGCGAGCCGCTGCCGACGCTCTGCCCCGAGGGCACCGGCCCCGCAGGTCACTACCCCGTGTGCGATGTCTTCGGTGAGCGCGCGGCGACGTGCATCGCCGAGGTCTGCGCGCCCGTGGAGTCGCTGCGCGAGGTCGTCATCGCCGCTTACACGCGCTTCTGCGACGACGCGGCGAATCGGGGCGACTTTAACCCGGACGACGTGGCGGCGCTCATCACGCCGCAAACGGACTGCAGCTTCCCGATCCTCGCGGACATCGTGCGCTCGAGCACCGAGCCCGGCAGCGACCTGGCGAATGTGTGCGCGAACGGCCCGGTTGTGCCGCAGGACGTGTGCGTCGCGGCGTGCGCGGTCTTGAGCCCGTGCATTCCCCCCGACGGGGACGCCGCGGCCCTCGCTGACCCTGCGCTGTGCGGCTATGTCTGCGGCGTGAATGCGGACGTGGACGCGCGTATTTGGGCATGTGCCGCCGACCTTGAGTCGGGTGCCGCGTGCGACGTCGCGCTGGGGTGCTTCAACCCGGGGCCGCCGCCCGCCCGTCCGGAGTGTGACGCCTACGCCGCCCGCGTGGGCGCCTGCACGGCCGAGGCGTGCGCGCCCATCGCGGATGTGCTTGAGGGCTTCGCGGGCTCAGTCGCCACCTACTGCGCGGAGACCATCGCGGATAACCCCGACGCCGCGGCGTTCTTCTCGATGGTCGGGGCCGACACACCGTGCGACGACGCGGCGGTGGGCATTGTGAACGCGCTGCTCGTCGATGACCCCGCGAACGACGGTGACGGCGCGCTCGTCGACTACTGCGCGAATGGCCCTGTCAACGAGGTCGACACCGTGTGCACGCCGGCCTGCGAGGTGCTCGTCCCGTGCCTCCCCGAGCAGGGGGACGCGGCGACGCTCCGGGCACCCGGCGCGTGTGTCTACTACTGCTCCGTGGGGCCCGCCGAGGTGCCCTCGGCTGCGTGGGCGTGCATGGTGGATGCGGGGAGCTGCGAGGCGGCGTTCGCTTGCGTCATGCGGTGACCCGCCGGCCGTCGACGCCCGCGTGGGCGCTCGTTAGCCTCTGGGCGCTGGCGTGCGAGACGCGGCCGACCGAGCCGCCGCCTGCCGACAGAGACGCAGCGCGTCCGTCGGGAGACGCAGCGCGTCCGTCGGGAGACGCCGCGCGTCCGTCGGGCGACGCAGCGCGTCCGTCGGGCGACGCAGCCCGTCCGTCGGGAGACGCAGCGCGTCCGGACGCAGACGCCGCGCCTTCCCGCGTGGACGCGGCCACACAGTGGCTCCGCGGGCCGGACGGCTGCAGCGATGTGTACGCAGACGACATCGTGCCGGTCTTCGAACTCACGCTCGCGCCCGAGGTGTGGGCGGCCTTGGCCGATGAGTTTGCGCACCCCAACGAGCGGGACACGGCCGGACTGCCCCTGAAGCCGTATCACCCCGTCGCGGCGTTTCGACACGGCGACGAGGTCGTGCACGACGCTTGGGTGCGCCTCCGAGGCAACCCGTTCTTCTCGTGGCGCGGCTCGAAGATGCAGCTCCTCGTGTCCTTCAACGAGCGGGACCCGAACGGACGCTTTCACGGCCTGCGCAAGCTTGCCTTCGACGCGCCGTTCTACGATCCGAGCATGCTGCACGAGCGGCTCGCTGCTCATGTGCTGCGGAGTCTTGGGCTCCCAGGCCCGTGTGTGAACAATGCGTGGCTCCGCATCAACGGCGCGGACTACGGCCTGTTCGTGAGCAAGGAGCACGTCGACCGGGAGTTCTTGGAGCGGACCTTCCCCGCCAACCCGGACGGCGACCTCTTCAAGAGCGGCTGGGAGCGTAAAACCAACGAAGCGACGGGCACCCACGCGCGACGTGACCTACTCTGGCAAACGACAGACCCGAGCGCCCTCGCGCGCTTGGTCGATGTGCCGCAGGCTGTTCGCGTCTGGGCCGCCGAGGGCGCTCTGCCGCACCCTGATGGCTTCGCGTGCTGCCAGAACAACTTCTACCTGTACGACCAGCCCGGCGTCGGCTTCGCTTGGATCCCCTATGATCTCGACTACACCTTTGGCGGGAGCCCGACCTTCTCCGAGGTCCCCGTCGACTGGCCGCCGCTCTTTCCCTCGCCTCGGTGGACGCCGCCGGTCCTGCGCTCTGTCCTGAGCACGCCGGGCGGCAGCCTCGCTTTCGTTGATGCTTTCGCACGCGCCACGGACGCGTTGGCGCCCGCGCGCTTGCAACCCCTGATTGAACGCTGGGACGCCCAGATTCAGCCTCTCATCGACGTCGATCCGAACCTGCACTTCGAGCGAGCCGAGCACGCGACGCACGTGCGCGCTCTGGCAGACTTCGTGGCCGCTCGGCACGCGTTCGCGTCGCGGTGGCTGGCGTGCCAGCGCGGGGAGCAAAGCCGCGACGCAGATGGCGATGGGACACGGTGGTGCTTGGACTGTGACGACGCTGACCCGCTTGCGCGCCCCGGCGGTGTCGAGGTCTGCGACCAGCGTGACAATGACTGCGATGGCGCCGCCGACGAAGGGCAACGTGCCTGCCTGGACTGTACCGAAGTCGTTGCGGGCGACGCGCTACTCATCGCATGTCCGCAGGCTGTGAGCGCAGCGCAGGCGAGCGCACAGTGTGTTGGGGTGGGTGGAGGGCTCGCGACACCGCGCTCCGAGGTGGAACAGCGCGCGCTGCGCGACTGGGCGGGGGTGACCGGTGTGGGGTCGGCCTGGCTCGGTCTAAGTGATGCAGGCCGCGAGGGTGAGTTCGTGGAGCGCGCGGCCGAGGCGGAGGGCGGTGCGCTCGTCCCGCCACCGTGGTCGCCCGGGCAACCCAACGGCGGCGACGAAGAGAACTGTGTCGCGTTGGAGGCGCCGACGGGCGCGTGGTCGGATGTCGATTGCGGTCGCTTGCTGCCCTTCGCGTGTCGATTGCCTGCGCCGCCCTGAGGTGTGCCTGCTAAAATCGCGCACATGCGGGGTGTCGCTCAGCGCGGCTGGTGGTCGCTCGGTCTGCTCTCTGTCGGCTGCGTGGCGCAGTTCCCGACGTTCATTGAGGACGCCGGTGCGTCGTCACAGCGTCCGGACTCGGGCGCGCTCGACGCCGCCGCATCGGATGCACCTTCGCCGCCGACGCAGGCAGACGACGCCGCTAGACGCCCACCGGACGCGACGCCCATGGACGCCTCCGGCGGCACGCAGCCTCTCGCGCCCGATGCTTCGCCGCGTGTGCCACTCTCTGCCACGCTGACCGTCAACGAGTTCCGTGCGGCACTGCCCTGCGGTCGACGCGACGTGAACTTCAATTGGACGTCGTCGGGCGCGCTCGGCTGCGCAATCAGGACGCTCCCCGAGGACGTCTTCGACGCGCCTGCACTGCCCCCGAACGGTGACCGACGGCTCATCGCGCTCGACCTCCCGGCGGTTGTCTTTGTGCTCACGTGCCGCTCAAACGAGGGGGGCTCCGTCGAACAGGTCGTGGAGCTGAAGCAGGCCACGAACCTGCCGCCGCAGACCATGTTTCCGAACAGGGACGCGGTGCGCGCGGAGCAGCGTCGATGCGCCCTCGCGCTCGGGCAGACGCCGATCAGCGACGCTGCCCAGGACGAGGGCTTCGTCAACCTCGACGCCGTTTCGGCGGGTCAGATATGCCGATGCGCGGGTTACCAGTCCGCTCCAGACTTCATGCAAGCCGACCATCGCACGACCTGCTTCGCGTCGCCCGGAGACAATACGATCGGGCAATACGAAACGGGCGGCCCGAGCTGGTTCATTCGACGCGCGATGGGCCAGGACCGGTGCATCGACACATTGCTGTGCAGCGGGCCCGACGAATACTGCGACTCGCTCATCGCCCCGCTGCCTGCATCGCCCTGAGGCACCTCAAGGAGACTGTTCATGCGTCGCCCGCGGACCTGGTCCGGCCCCGCCCTCGCGGGGTTGCTGTTGCTGGTGTCCTTCGGCTGTGACGACGTTCGCACTGTCGATGGTCTGCGACCTGCGTCCGAAGACGCAGGGCCATTCGACGGCACGCCGCCCGATGCTGTGCTGCCACGCCCGATCGTGCTAGGCGTGTCCTGCCCTTCACCGGGCGAGGCCCGCGCGCACGTGATCGCCGATGCAGCGCAGGGCGTCGCCGCGCGCGCCAGCGGGGGCGAGAGCCTCGCCGACACGGGCGATATCTTGCTGGTCAACGCGCACGCGGCCTTCGCGATTCAGGGCGTGGAACGCCTCAAAACATGGTGGTACTACGGCGGCGGCGTCATCGACGCGCAGGCGCTTGTAAACTGCGCGGCGTCCGCTCCGGAGCGCTTCGGCGAGCTGGCGTTTCTGCTCGGTCGCGCGGACCTCACCGCCTTTGAGACCTCTACGCTGCGTGGGTTCGCGGCGGAGCGTGTCGAGGTCATCCGCGATGGCAGCGACGGCGGCGAGGCGCGGGTCCGGGTATACGGGCGCGACGACCGATTCTGGTTGATCGAGCTTGAGCTGATGAAGCGCGTTGCGCTCTCCGGCGACCGCAAGCTGCTCAGCGAGCCGCTCGGCGCCGAGGTCAGCGTGGACTATGTCCTCGAGCCGGACGCCCGAGTGCTTCGGATGGAGGTCACGCTCCGCAACGTCGAGAACACGCCCCTCGAGTTTCAGACAGGGCTCATTCACATCTTCGGTGACGAGACGCGCCTCATCGCAGGCGGGACGAACCGGCTCAGCTTCGGAGGCGTGAACCTCACCCTCGATGTGCCGTGGATCGGCGCGGACGCGGACGCAAACAGCGTCGCGGTCGGGCTCGAGGGGGGGCGCGCCGCGACGACCTCGATCTCCGGTGTCGACACCCTCATCGACCTCGACGAGTTCGTGCGGGCGGTCCCGCTGATGCCGGGCGAATCGCGCACGCGGACATTCCTGCTCTCGGTCGGCCCAGGACGCCTTGCGTCTGCGACGGCGCCGCTCACGCAGGCCTCGCCTGTGCGCGCCGAGGGGCAGCGATGGGCGTCGACACCGCTCGCCGGCCGCGTGACGGACGCCGCAGGTCGACCCGTGAACGACGCCAGCGTGCGCGTGGAGCGGGCCGATATCGCGGGCGGTTGGTTCGTCAGCGATGTCCTCGGGGTCGACTTCGACGGGCGCTTTACGGGACCCCTTGCGGCGCCGGAGACAGGCGCGCGCTGGCGACTCAGCGTGGCCGCGCCCGGTCGGGCACCGCTGCTCGAGGTGCCGCTCGCGCTCCCGGCCACCGAGGCCCTCGCCTTGACGCTCGGTCCGCGCGGCGCCGTCGACTTCGCGCCCACCGACCCGGGGGGGCCGATGCCGGCGCGGCTCACGCTCTACACAGAAGACGGGCGCGAGGTCACGCGGGCCTTTGCAGACGCTGCGACTGAGCGCGTCGCTGTTGCGCCGGGCCGATATCGGGCGGTCGCCACGCGGGGCTACGAGTACAGCCGCGTTGAGCAGGTCATCGACGTCCCCGAGGACGGGGCTGTCGGATTTGCGCCACGGCTCGAGAGGGCTTGGGACGCGCCGGGGTACCTGTCCACGGACGGTCACGTGCACGCTGCGCTCAGCCCCGACAGCCAAGTCTCAAACGCGCTTCGACTCAAGACGGCCGCGGCGAACGGCCTCGAGGTGATGATCGCGACCGACCACGAGGCGATCTCGGACTGGGGCGACGACTTGTCCGCGAGTGGCCTCGCGCCGTGGCTCGCAGTCGTGCCCGGCATCGAGGTCACAGCGACCGTGCCCGAGCACATCAACATCTACCCTGTCGCGCCCGACCCCGCCGAGGCCGTGGGTCGTGGCGGCTTTCCAAAGTGGTACGGCCTCGCGCTGGGTGACCTCTTCGAGGTCCTGCGCGCGCGCGGCGCGGGCGTCATTGACTTGAACCACCCCCGCAACGGCTGCGGCTATCTGTGCATGATCGACTACGACCGCCTCACGGGCCTGCCGCGCGTGAACGATCCGCTGTCGCTCGGCTTGCCCGCGGGGGCGGCCCTGTGGTCGTGGGGCTTTGACACGATGGAGCTGCTCAACGGGCACACAGACCCGTTCATGGACCCGTCGCGCCCGCGCGAGACGGGCCTCTTCGAGGACTGGATGAGCTTCTTGAACCTGGGGCACCGCGTGACTGCGACCGCCGTGACGGACACGCACGGCCTCGAGGCGCCTGGTGATCCGCGCACCTACTTCGCCGCGGGCGCAGAGTCGCCGAGCGCGCTCGACCCGGCAGACCTTGTCGCAAGCATGCGAGGCGGCCGCGCGGTCACGAGCGCAGGGGCGTTCGCGCAGATCACCGTCGAGGGGCGCTCGCTTGGGGACGACGTGTCCGTCGCAAACGGTCGGACGGCGCTCGGGGTTCGGATCACGGCGTTGCCGGAGATCGACGTCACGCGCTTTCAAGTATTCTTCAACTGCGACGCCGTCGCCGACGTCGCGACGACGCAGCCGAGCGCGGTCACAAAGTTCGACGATGTCGTGTCCGTGGACACCCCCGTGGATGGTCACGTCGTCGTCGTGGGGTGGGGCGAGGCGCCCACGCCGCTCGGCCTCGAACCCTCGGACCCGAGCCGGGTGCCGCGCTTCGTGACGAACGCCGTCTTCATCGACGCAGACGGTGACGGGCTCTTCATCCCACCGGGCGGCAAGGCCTGCGCGACGGGTCGCTGAGGCGCGCGCCGCGTCAGCTCGGTGTCGCGCAGCGCTTGAGCTCGCGCTCCAGGGCAGCACGCTCGGGCGGGTCGACCCACAGCCCGTACTTGCGCTTGACCTCGACCTGTCGCGCGGCCAGAGCGCATCGGGCGGCGACCCTGGGCGGCTGCCACTGCGCCGCGTCCTTGTCGCCCTTGTCTTGGTTCGTCGGCCCATCGACTGCGAGCAGGTTGAGCGGGTCGTTCGCCAGCGCCGCGCGCGCCTCGGGCGACAGTGACTGCGCGCCGGTCCGCCACGCGTTCGACAACGACACGACGTGGTCGATCTGCACGGCCGCGGCGTCGGTCTTGCTGAACGTGATCGTGCGGCCTGTGTAGGGGTCGGCCAGCACGCCCGCCGTGACCACACACTGGCGCGTGCCGGGCTTGTGCTTTACCTGCGTCAGGTCTCGCGCCAAGATGTCGTTGCGTGTGTCGCAGCCATTTCGGTCGACGTCCGCCCAGCGCTGCCCGAAGAGCTCTCGCTCGTAGCCGTTCCGACCCGCGTCCTGCTTGACCGGCAGCTGCGCGAGCGCGGTCAACGCCGCTTGCGCTTCGGCGGTGCTCAGGCTCGCGGGCTCGTCCTGCTGCTCTGCATCAGGCAGATCGAGCAGGCCGCGCTGTTTCGCCCAGTAGCCCCCCGCCGCGAGCAGCAGCGAGAGCAGCACGGCGGCCGCCCCGGTACCTGCGCTGCGACGACGCCTGCTCAAGGGCGCTCACGCCCGAAGGGCCGCGCGGCGCGCAGGCGCAGGGCGTGGTCGGCCAGCGTCAGCAGCACCGCGGCCTCGACGAGCGGCGCGGCCCGCGGCAGCACGCACGGGTCGTGGCGGCCGCTGTTCGTCAGCGTGTGCACCTCTCCCGATCGGGTCACGGTCTGCTGCGGCTGAAAGTGCGTGCTCACGGGCTTGAACGCGCAGCGCATGACCAGCCGCTCGCCGTTTGAGATCCCTCCGAGCACGCCGCCCGCGTCGTTCTTGGACGCGCGCACCCGCCCCGCATCGGCGTCGAAGTAGAGCGGGTCGTTGTGGGCGCTCCCCCGCAGCCGCGCGCCCGCGAAGCCGCTGCCGATCGCAAAGCCTTTACACGCAGGCAGGGACATGCACGCATGCGCCAAATCGGCCTGCAGTTTGTCGAAGACCGGCTCGCCATAGCCGAGCGGGACGCCGCGCGCGACGCAGGCCACCACGCCGCCGAGTGTATCGCCGGCGTGCTTGGCCGCCTCGATCTGGGCCGCCATGCGCGCGGCGGCGTCTGGGTCGGGGCAGCGCACAGGGTGGGCGTCGACCAAGGCGCGCGTGACCGTGCCCTCGTCTATGAGGGCCGTGACCTCTGCGACCTGCTCGACCCACGCCACGACCTCGATGCTCGCCTCGAGCGACAAGAACTGTCGTGCGACCGCTGCTGCGGCAACGCGCGCGACGGTCTCACGCGCGCTCGAGCGCCCACCGCCGCGCCAGTCGCGGTGCCCGTACTTCTCTGTCCACGTCCAGTCCGCGTGGCCGGGTCGGTAGACCTCGCTGACCCGCGCATAGGCCGAGGCATCAGCGTCCACGTTGCGAACAATCAGGCAGAGGGGCGCGCCGGTCGTGCGGCCCTCGAAGAGGCCCGAGAGCACCTCGACGCGGTCAGCTTCACCGCGGGGCGTTGTCAAGGCGCTCTGCCCCGGCCGTCGACGGTCCAAGTCCGCCTGGACAGCATCGATGTCGAGCACCAGACCTGCAGGGCAACCGTCGATGACGCACCCGAGCGCCGGTCCGTGCGACTCCCCAAACGTCGTGACGCGAAAGAGGCGGCCCGTGCTGTTCGACACGGGCGCCTCAGCGCTCGGTGGGCGCCGCGTACACGCCGTGTGTCACGGTCTCGGGCAGCGGCTCGTGGGTGGCGCGCTTGGCGAGCGCGTCTCGCGCGGCCTCGTCGATCTCGGCTTCGATGCGGGCCTCAAGCGCGGCGAGCGTGGACGCTTCGACGCCGCGGTGGGCCTGGAGCCAAGCCTCGAAGTTCCCGACAGGGTCCCGCTGGCCCCAGTACGCGAAGACCTCGGCGGGGAACAGGTCGCGCGCCTCGCGCTCGTCATGGGTCGCGTGACCCCCCATGCGGAACGTGCGGGCGACGATCATCACGGGCCCGTCACCGCGGCGCGCGTGGTCGACGGCGAGGCGCGTGGCCGCGTACATGTCGAGCACGTTGTTGCCATCGACCCGGTGCACCGGCATCCCATACGCGCCGCCGAGCTGCGCGAAGTCGCCGGGGAAACTGCAGGTGCGGTCGGTGCCGAGCGCGACCTGGTTGTCTTGAATCACCACGACGAGCGGCGCCCGCGTCGAGAGCGCTGTCCGCAGCCCCTCGTGCACAGCGCCCGTCGCCGTGGAGCCGTCGCCGGTCCACGTGAGCGCGACGCGCGCCTCGCCCCGCAGCTTGAACGCGAGGGCGCAGCCCGTCATCACGGGCACCAAGTCGCCGATGTGGCTGATGGGGGGGATCACGCCGCACGCGGGGTCACCGATGTGCAGGTCGCGCCCGCCTGTGATGCTGTCCGTGGTGCCGAGGTATGCCGCGAAGCACTCGGCCATGCGCATGCCCCGCTGGAAGCACGCCGAGGCGTTGCGGATCATGGGGCCGACGACGTCTGCGGGTTCAAGGGCGGCGCACGCGCCGATGGTCACGGCCTCTTCGCCCGAGCCGAGCCAAGCCTTGGTGATGACGCCCTGCTTGACCCAGCGCTTGAGCGAGACGTCGTGCAGGCGCGCCCGCACGAGGCCCTCGTAGAGCGCGAGGAGCTGGGGTGTCGTCAGTGAGCCGATCCGCGCTGCGCGCTCTGGGTCAGCCGTCGTGCGGGCGTGGAACTCCGCCTGCACCGCGGGGTCGGGGCGCCAGTCGACGTACTCGGGGAACTCAAAGGCTGGATAACGCTTCACGCGCTCGTATGTACCAGTGCGCTCGGATGCACGCCAAGCCTTGAACGCGCGGCCGAGGTGGTTATCTATGCGGCATGAGCAAGTCGCAACGAGACCTGTATGCCTTGTTGGGCGTGCCGAAGACCGCTTCGGCCGACGAGATCAAGAAGGCGTACCGAGAGCTGGCCAAGCGCTACCACCCAGACCGCAACCCTGGCGACAAGGCCGCGGAGGAGCGCTTCAAGGAAATCTCGGCAGCGCACGCTGTCTTGAGCGACGACGAAAAACGCCGTCGTTACGATGACTTCGGGCCCGACGGCCTGCGTGAGGGCTTCGATCCGGACGCGGCGCGAAACTACGCGCGCTGGGCGAGCCAAGGCGGGGGGCGCGGCGCGGGACCGATGGGGGGCGACCCCGGCTTCGGCGGCTTCGGCGGCTTCTCCGGCTTTGGCGACCTGAACGACATCCTGGGGAACCTGTTCGGGGAGATGGGCGGCGGCCGCCGGGGGCGCCCGCGCTCGCAAGCGCGCGGTCGTGACGTCGAGACCGAGGTCACGATTACGCTCCGGCAGGCCGTCGAAGGCGCCGAGGTCGCGCTCCCCGAGCTGGGCGGCACGGTGCGCGTCCCCCCCGGCATCGCGTCCGGGCAAAAGGTTCGGGTCTCCGGGCGGGGCCAGCAGGGGCCGTTGGGGCCCGGCGACGCGATCGTGGCCGTCCGGGTGGCCGCCCCGATGGGCTTCGAGCTCGACGGCGACGACTTGGTCCTCGATGCCCCCCTCAAGCTCTCCGAGGCGATGCTGGGCGCCAGCGTGCAAGTGCCGACGCCCGAGGGCACGACCCTGTCGCTCAAGGTGCCCGCGGGCAGTCAGAGTGGTCAGCGCATGCGCATTCGCGGACGCGGGATGACGCGCAAGGGCGGCGAGCGCGGCGAGCTCTACGTGCGTTTGCTCGTTCGTGTCCCGCGGACGGACGACGAGCGCGCGGCGGAGCTGGCACGGGCGCTCGACGCCTATTACTGACCAGCGGGCTCCGGCGCGGGTGCGGTCTCGGGGTCGGCCCAAGGGCAGCGGCCGCCGAAGTACTCCGTCCACGCCTCGGCAGCGCGCGGGCCAAAGAGGATCTGGCAGGCGGCGAATACGCCGGGCGACGCCGCGAGGGCGCCGTGGCGAAGCACGAGCGAGACCTTGGACCGGCGCCGCAGGAAGTCTTCGAGCCGCACGACGAGCTCACTGCGCGCCGCCTCCTCGAGCTCGACGCGGACATACTCCGCGTCCTCGATGACGCATTGGGCCGCGCTGGGGTCTGCGCCGATCTTCTCGATCATGCCGGGGGCGCGCGCGCCGTACCGACGCCACAGGCGCTCCGACAGGGGCTCGCTGCCGTGCGGCGGCGTGAACGCGTCGATCTGGAGTGCCCGAGCGCGCGCGAAGTAGGCCTCGCGGATGGTTTCGACGGGCTCGCCGAACCACTGCGTTCGGGCGGGCAGGCCGATGCCGAGGCGCGCGAGGTGGGCGCAGACCTCTTCGCCCACGTTCAGGCAGTCGGTGAGCTTGCCGCCAAAGATGCTCAAGTAGGCGCGCCCCGCGTCCACGTCGATCGCATGCTTACGGGAGAGCTTCGTCCAGTCCGCCTGCGCAGCCTCGCCCTGACGAGCCACGCGCACTGCCAACGGCCGCACGCCGCAGCGCTCGGCGATGATGTCCGCCTCGGTCAGCGGCTGCGCTAAACGTAAGCGCTTATTGATGTTGCTCAGGACGAACTGGCGGTCTTCGTGAGTGACGACCGTCTCGGGCGTGTCGACGCGCGTGTCTGTGGTGCCGATGACCGTGCGTCGCCCCATCGGGATCGCGAAGAACATGCGACCGTCGTCGGCAAAGAAAGTGAGCACGCGGGCATGCGGGGAGACGCGGTCGACGATGAGGTGAATGCCCTTCGAGAAGACGTGCCGATGGCTGGTCTCCACGCCGGTCGAGGCGTTGCGCTCGTCGACCCAGGGGCCACAAGCGTTGACGACGGCGCGGGCCTTGACCTCGAACGGCGTTGGGTCGGCGCCGGGCGCGGTGTCGACCAGCTCGACGCGCCAGAGGCCATCGTCTCCGCGGCGCGCATGCGAAGCCCGCACGTAGTTCGCGACCGTGGCGCCGTGGTCGAGGGCCGAGCGCACGAACCCGAAGACGAAGCGCGCGTCGTTGTCGTGCAGGTAGGCGTCTGAGTACTCAAGCCCGCCCACGCTGCGGTCGTTGTTCACGGTCGGCTCGTCTTGCGCGATGCGGCTCGGGCTCAGGTAGCGCGGCGCTCGCGTGAAGAAGCCGCCCATCGCCCAGTAGAGGAGCGCGGCCAGATACAAGAAGACAGGCGGCCAGCGAAAGCCGCGGTCGAGGTTCGCGAAGAAGCGAATCTCGCGCACTGTGCTCGGGTAGGCGCGCATCAGGCCGTTTCGCGAGCGGCACAGCTTGCTGACGAGCCCGAACTCGAGCGTCTCCAGATACTTGATGCCGCCCCAGGCCAGATTCGACGACGCCTGGCTCGTGACCGCGGCGAAGTCACGGGCGTCCACAAGCGCGACCCGCGCGCCGTGGCCCGCGAGCGCGGCGGCTGAGACGGCGCCATTGATGCCGGCGCCGAGCACCAGGACGTCAAACGTGACGCCGGCGCGCAGATGGGTGAGTTGTTCGTTGCGGAGTGCGTTCGTCGACGACATGGCGCTTGCTCAGGCGGGGGACAGGACGACGCTCGAGACCGCCAAGAAGTGGCAGGCGGCCGCCGCGACAACGAACAAATGGAAGATCTCGTGGTAGCCGAACAGCGCGGGCCGCGGATCGGGGCGCCGCGCAGCGTAGACCACGGCGCCCGTCGAGTAGAGCGCACCCCCCGTGAGCAACATCGCGACGCCGAACTCCCCGACGCCCGCCGCGAGGCCCGACCAGTCGAACAGCACGAACCACCCGAGGGCGACGTACAGCGCGGCGTTCAGCCACCGCGGCGGGTCGGTCCAGAGGACGGACTTCGCCACGCCGAGCGCCGCCCCGGCCCAGACAGGGATGAGCAGGGAGCCGTGCATGCCGAGCAGCGAGATCGGTGTGAACGTGCCCGCGATGAGCACAAAGATGGCGGCGTGGTCGAGGCGCCGCATCCGCGCACGGGATGCCGGCGACCAGTGCGGGCGGTGGTAGAGCGCGCTGATCCCAAAGAGAGCGGACACCGAGAGCGCATAGACCAGCACGGCGATGGTCGCGTCCCCGCTCGGCGCCGCCGTGAACAGCCACGCGCCCGTCAACAGGCTCACATAGAACGCGACCTCGTGCGACACGCCCCGAAGGCGTGGCTTGACGAGGGGCTTGATGCGGGGGGGGGCGTCGCGGCCG
>Ga0209598_10001519_pt1 | contig 18937 bp, 13 predicted proteins | sample M_140807_EF_Meta_FD_187317 | JGI IMG/M metagenome (GOLD analysis project Ga0209598, IMG submission 187317) | Freshwater microbial communities from Lake Montjoie, Canada to study carbon cycling - M_140807_EF_MetaG (SPAdes) (version 2) | ecosystem: Environmental > Aquatic > Freshwater > Lake...
CCACATTAGCGAACCGTTGTTTCGGGGAGCGAATGCGGATTTGAACTTAACGTTAGCGATGTCCGTGGTGTTTTTTGTGGGGTGGTTCTATTGGGCGTTAAGGGCAAACGGTGTGGGTGGTTTTCTGCTCCACATCTTTGGTCCTCGCGGTGATGCGAAAGGTGTTCTGAAGCTTGTTCTTATAGTCGTGTTTCTTTGTGTCGGGTTGCTGGAACTCGTCTCAATCATGTTCCGTCCAGTCTCTCTCTCTTTCCGTTTGTACGGGAATGTGTTTGCCGGCGAAACTTTGCTTGAGACGATGTCAAACTTGGTAAAGGCACTTGCGCCCATCATCACCATTCCGTTTTACTTCCTGGAACTGCTTGTCGGTTTTGTTCAGGCCCTCGTCTTTACATTGTTGACGGCAGTTTTCACTCTTTTGATCTGTGACCATGGTGATGGTCATGCAGACGAAAACCATTAGCCGACGAGCCTCTTCTAAGAATTTCCAAACTTTCTTCCGTCAGACCGTGGTCACACCGCGGGGGCGGTCGACACCCAAACCTAGTTCAAACCAACCCAAGATTAGTTATATGAGCATTGTTACCAACCTCGCAGAAATCACCGGAAGTCTCCACATCGGCCTCGCCTCTTTAGGTTCCGCCTTGGCGGTTGGAATCATCGGGATGAGGGCGTCTGAAGCGGTCGGGCGCAACCCTGGAGCCGCTACGCCTATCTTGGTTCAGGCTATCCTTAGCTCGGCGCTTGCTGAAGGGATCGTCTTTTTCACAATCTTCCTCGTGAAGTAGTCTAGTCTGCATTTTTCGTCGGTGCGGGCCGGAACTCCTCCGTCCCGCGCCCACACTTTTCCGCTGTTTTCCAGCCATGCTCTTCAACTTCTTCCTCGCTTCCATCCCTGGTGATCTCATGGAGACCGCCTCTACCGTCGGCAAAACCTTCGGCTTCAGTACGTGGGCTTTTGTGGCGCAGGTGCTGTCTTTCTCGATCGTTTGCGCCGCACTATACAAGTACGCTTACGGCCCGATTTTGAAAGTCCTGGAAGAGCGTCGTCAAAAGATCGAGTTCACCTATCGGGAGGCGGCTGCCATTAAGGTGCAGGTTGCCGACGCTGAGCAACGCGCCAACGACATTGTGGTGCAGGCGACGTCCGGAGCGCACAAAATCGTTGAGGAAGCGAAAGTTGCGGCGCAGCAATTTCAGGAGAGACAGATGCAGCAAGCGAAGCAAGACGCTTCTGAACTTGTTGCCAAGGCTCGCGAGGCGATCAAGCGCGAACACGACCAAATGTTGATTGAGTTAAAGTCCGAGGTTGCCCGGTTGGTGGTTGATACCACTTCGAAGGTGCTTGGTAAGGTACTCACAGCCGATGATCAGCAGCGTTTGATTCAGGAGGCCAGTCGCGAGCTCGCAGCCTAAGTCGACTTTTTACCCTTTGTTTTAAAATGAAGCTCAGCAAAGAAGCTCGGAAGGGTGCTCGTCTTTTATTCAACGCTGCCTGCCCGAATGGCAAACTTGACGAGGCAAAGATTCGTCAAGTGCTCGTGAATATCCAAGAGCGTAGACCTCCGCAAAGTGGGCAGATTCTGCATGAGTTTCATCGCCTCGTTCGCCTCTCCATTGAGCGCAGCACCGCAACAGTGGAGACAGTCGTGCCGTTGAGCCAAGCCCAGCAGTCGGAAGTTCAATCGGCTTTGCACCAACGTTTTGGTTCTGGAGTAAATGCAGCTTTTTCACTGAACCCAGACCTCATCGCCGGTACCAGAGTGCGCGTGGGAAGCGATATTTACGACTCCAATGTCAGAGAGCGCCTCGCTCGTTTGCGCCACGGTTTATCCCACTAGTTTCCTCATTGCCGGAATGGTTCGGCACATTCTCTAATTTCATTGTACTGCATTTTTCAGCAACCCGAATTCCATGAGTAACATCCTTCAAGAAATCGCCACGACGATCTCCGGTCTAAAAACCGATACGGTGCGTTCCAACGTCGGCGTAGTCCGCCAAGTCGGTGACGGCGTCGCCCGCATCGAGGGTTTGAGCAACGTGATGCTCAATGAAATGATCAAGTTTCCCGGCGGCCTTTACGGGATCGCTTTGAATCTTGAGGAAACGGAAGTGGGTGCGATCCTGCTTGGGGAGGACAGAGGGGTTGTCGAGGGCATGGAAGTAGAGACCACCGGCCGCTTGCTTTCTGTGCCCGTTGGAAAGGAGCTTTTGGGGCGTGTTCTTAATACTTTGGGCGAGCCAATCGATGGTAAGGGCCCCGTGGGTTCTTCGGTTACTTACCCCGTGGAGAAGATTGCTCCGGGCATTATTAAGCGGCAATCCGTGTCCCAGCCGATGAGCACGGGAATTATGGCTATCGACGCCATGATTCCTATTGGCCGTGGCCAGCGTGAGTTGATCATTGGTGATCGCGCTACAGGCAAGACGACTATTGCCATTGATACCATCATCAACAACGCGCGTATCAACAAGAAGAACGAGGGCAAGGAAGGCTTCCGTCCGATTTATTCGATCTACGTGGGGATAGGCCAAAAGAACGCCAACATTGCCCGCACTGTTGCGGTACTTGAGGAGTCAGGTGCAATGGCCTATACCATCGTTGTTTCCGCGCCTGCCTCGGACACGGCGACGAATCAGTACCTCGCCCCATTCGCCGGTTGCGCGATGGGTGAATGGTTCATGGACAACGGGATGGATGCTCTGATTGTTTTCGACGATCTTTCCAAGCACGCTGTGGCTTACCGTCAGGTGTCTCTACTGTTGAAGCGTCCTTCAGGTCGCGAGGCGTACCCTGGCGATGTGTTCTACCTCCACTCTCGGTTGTTGGAGCGTAGTGCGCGTTTAAGTAAGGTGGCTGGCAATGGTTCGCTGACGGCTCTTCCGATCATCGAAACACAGGCGGGTGACGTTTCCGCTTACATTCCCACCAATGTGATTTCCATCACCGACGGCCAGATTTACCTCGAAACCGACTTGTTCTATCAAGGGGTGCGTCCCGCTGTTTCCGTGGGGCTTTCGGTGAGTCGTGTCGGTTCAGCCGCTCAGATCAAGGCGATGAAGCAGGTCGCCGGTAAGATTAAGGGTGACTTGGCGCAGTTTCGTGAGTTGGCGGCCTTCGCACAGTTCGGTTCCGATTTGGATGCTAAGACGAAGGCGCAATTGGAACGTGGTCAACGTATTGTAGAACTCTTCAAACAGACTCAGTACCGTCCGATGCCAGTTGAACTTCAGGCCGCAGTCTTGTGGTCGATCCAAAACGGCTACTTTGATGATGTGCCGGTTCTCGGTCTCAAGGCCTTCCAAAACCAGTTGCAGGACTACTTCGATACGCGAAAGAGCGCGATCACGGCGGCGATCCTTGAAAAGGGAATGATTGACGACGCGATCACGGCGGATCTCAAAGCGGCTCTCGCTGAGTTCAAGCAGGGTTACAAAGCTTAACGGCGATGGCTGCCAACACTCGAGACATTCGCCGACGGATCAAGTCGGTTAAAAATACTGCGCAGATTACGAAGGCCATGCAAATGGTCGCGGCCTCAAAGATGCGCAAGGCTCAGCAGGCCGCGGTTGCCAGCAGGCCATATGCACAGGAGCTTTCGCGATTGCTATTACCCTTTTCTAACGCGGTCAATGAGGACGAGAGTTTGGTCCACCCTTTGATGTCGGTTAAGCCTGAGGGCAAAGACCTCGTTCTTTTAATCTCAACCGACAAAGGCCTTTGCGGTGCCCTAAATACCAACATCCTCAGGGAGGTTTCGCGCTTCGCACCAGAAACTACCGAGTTTGTTTGTGTGGGCAAAAAAGGGGTGCAATTTCTTGCACGCGCGAAACGCACCGTGCTGGCCGACTTTCATCTGAAGGATAATTTTCCCTTCTACGAAGCCAAGGAGGTTGCAAAGTTCTGCATCGAACGTTTTGCGCAAGGCGATATCAAGAGGATCGTTGTTTTGTACACGCATTACGTGAACACTTTGGTACAGGCGCCGAGCGAGCGTGTCGTGGTTCCCGTGCAGTCTTTTGAAGTTGGCCATGCAGATCTCGGGCATGACAACGAGAAGTCAGATACCGCAGTGACGGCAGAGGTGCCAGAGTACATTCTCGAGCCGAATGCCCGAGATTTCTTGGGTTCACTTCTCCCTCATTTTGTTTGTTACAAAATTTTCCATCTCATTTTGGAGGCTCGTGCTTCCGAACATTCCTCGCGAATGGTTGCGATGAAGAATGCAACCGACAACGCCAAGCAACTCATCAAAGATCTCACGTTGGAATACAACAAGATCCGTCAGGCTAGTATCACCACAGAAATCCTTGAGATCGCTTCGGCGCAAATGATTCTCTCTTAGTTTTAACGTTCCACCTTACCTCTTCTCATGTCTGAAACCATTGCCGCCCAAGAAAATATCGGGTCCATCGTCCAGGTGATCGGGCCAGTTATCGATGTCGACTTCAGCGCCTCGGGCAAGATGCCGAATCTACTCGACGCCCTCGAAATTCATTACGATGTAAACGGTCATAACACCAAGCTCGTCCTCGAGGTGCAGCAGCACTTGGGCGGATCTTGGGTACGTACCATCGCGATGAGCTCCACCGAGGGGCTCAAGCGCGGCTTTCCTGTTTTGGCCACCGGCGCTCCGATCTCCGTTCCAGTTGGAGAAGGCGTTTTAGGACGTATTTTTAATGTCACTGGCGACCCCACTGATGAGCGTGGCCCAGTTCCGCACACCAAGCGTTATCCGATTCACCGTCCGGCTCCTCCCTTGGTGGATCAGGATACAAAGGCTGAGATTCTGGAAACCGGGATTAAGGTGATCGATCTGATTTGTCCGTTCACGAAGGGTGGAAAAGTCGGTGCCTTCGGTGGTGCCGGTGTTGGTAAAACGGTTGTTATCATGGAGTTGATCAACAACATCGCTAAGGGTCACGGTGGTTTCTCCGTCTTTGCAGGCGTGGGAGAGCGGACTCGCGAAGGAAATGATCTTTACCATGAAATGGCCGATTCGAAGGTCATCTGTCTTGATAAGATCGAAGACTCCAAGGTCGCGCTTGTTTACGGTCAGATGAATGAGCCTCCCGGTGCGCGTATGCGTGTGGCGCTTTCAGCTCTCTCGATGGCCGAGTATTTCCGTGACGAGCAGAATCAGGATGTGTTGCTCTTCGTCGACAACATTTTCCGATTCTCCCAAGCTGGCTCCGAGGTGTCGGCACTTCTTGGCCGTACTCCTTCGGCAGTGGGTTATCAGCCCACTTTGGCTGCGGAAATGGGACAACTCCAGGAGCGTATCACGTCCACTCGCAATGGTTCGGTTACGTCCTTCCAAGCGGTGTACGTGCCGGCTGACGATTTGACCGATCCCGCTCCCGCGAACACTTTCGCGCATCTGGATTCCACCATCGTGCTTGAGCGTTCAATCGCCGAGCTCGGTATTTATCCCGCGGTTGATCCCTTGGCCTCAACGTCCAAGGCGCTTGCCCCAGACATCGTTGGTGAGGAACACTATGCAGTTGCTCGCGGGGTGCAGCGTGTTTTGCAGCGCTATAAGGATCTGCAGGATATCATCGCCATTCTTGGGATGGATGAGTTGTCACCTGAGGATAAGCTCACCGTCTTCCGTGCTCGTAAGATTCAGCGCTTCCTTTCACAACCCTTCCACGTCGCGGAAATTTTCACCGGTACTCCCGGTCAGTATGTTCCGATTTCTGAAACGATCCGCGGATTCCGTGAGATTTTGGATGGAAAACATGACGACCTTGCCGAAGGTAACTTCTATATGAAGGGCGGAATTGATATGGCGCGCGCCTAGTGGCGCCGCGTCAACCATGGGCTGTGTTTCTAAACAAACTCTGGCTCTTTGGGCTAACTTCTTCGAAAGATGTCTACTCTCAAACTCGAAATCTTCACACCCGACGCGGTAGCCTATCGTGATGACGTGGAGATGGTTCTTATACCGGCTGAACTCGGCGATATGGGCGTCTATCCGATGCACGTCCCGTTCATGACGCGCATCCTGCCGGGCGAGTTAACCGTAACCAAGGGCGGTGAAACTGTTTCTCTGGCAATCGGCGAGGGTTTCGCGGAGATCACCCAGAGAAACGTTAGGGTTCTCGTGGATATGGCCATCGAAGAGCGCTTCATCGATGAGAAAGCAGCGGAGGAGGCTGTGGCGCGTGCGCAACAAGAGGTTCGCGAGGCGTTGATGGGCAACCAAGAGGAGGCAGCAGCGCAGATCGCGCTCATGAAGTCACTCGCCCAACTCAAGGTGCGCCGCCGTCAGTATTCCCCAACTGTGAAGTAGTTGGGTTTAGTCCAGTCGTTTTCCCCGAGCGCTGATCCATTTGCCTTTTCTGGTGATTTTTTCAAAAGTCACTCCTTCAGTTTGGAAGGCTGCGAGCACTTCAAGCTCTTGATTGCGCAAGACGCCCGAGAGTAAGAGGTGTCCCTCTGGGGCAATGGCTGAACTAATGATCGGAGCCGCCTGGATCAAGACGCCGCTAAAAAGATTCGCAGTGACGACGTTCCAAGTGCGCTCAGGTTTCCATTTGAGAACATCGCTTCTTTTGAGTTGGATGTTTTTGAGACCGTTATTGAGCAGGTTCTCTTTCGCTGTGCGCAGCGCGAGTGCGTCAAAATCGGTTCCGAGGACCTCTGCGGCTCCGAGGAGCTTTGCGGCCATCGCTAGAATTGCTGAGCCTGTGCCTAGGTCGAGAAAGGACCACTGAGTTTTTGTGAGGTGGCGTGCGATATCGGCTAAGTGGCGCAGACACATCGCAGTGGTAGCGTGTTCTCCAGTGCCAAACGCGAGGCCTGCCGGTATCCAAAGAGTGGGAATTGAATCGGAGCTTTTGGCGGCATCCAGTTCGCTCTTTGTGCTGACGATGGCAAGCCTTCCTCGTACGCGGATTGGCGCGCGTTGAGGAGTGTTTTTGGTGGTTAACCAAGTGGCCTCACTTGTAGTGCCCCCATGGTTTATTTTTAGCGATTCAGCCTCCTCGGAAGTCAGTCCGTGCGCCTGAATTTTAGCAGTATTGGAACCGGCATTCTGGGTGACCATCACCCGCATGGGGCCGAGGTGCGCAAGTGTTACAAACCAATCATCTGCCGACGCAGCAGCGGCTCGGCGACTCCATGAAAAACGTTCTTCAATGAGTTGACTCATAGTGCGTTAGTGCTTGGTGAAGATCATGATGTGTTGCTGTGGTAAAACGTTGAGGGTTTCCTTCCAACGCAGCGAGGGGAAGGCTTCAAACTCCTTCCGTGCCTGTTCGACACTCATCTTGTGGACACGTTTGATGTTTACCTTGGGATCCTCAGCGCGAAACTCCACCAGTACAATTCGCCCGCCTTTTTTGAGGGCAGAAACCATTGCTTTGAGCATTTCGTAGGGCTCATCGAATTCGTGGTAAACATCCACCAACAACATGGTGTCAATGCTTTCAACGGGCAGTTTTGGATCTGTCGTAGTTCCCAAGGTAGGCGTGACATTGGACACGCCACGGCGCCCCATATTGCGGTGGAGCAAGTCGAGCATTTCTTGTTGGATGTCGACGGCAAATACCTTGCCCGTCGGGGTAACTGCCTGAGCCATTCGCCAAGAGAAGTAGCCAGAACCTGCCCCGATATCGGCGACGGACTCGCCAGCTTTCAGTTGCATTGCGTCCACCAATAAATCTGTGCGTTCCTCGGTTTCGCGCTCGGGACGTTCCAACCATCCCGCCGCTTGGTGTCCCATGACATGAGCGATTTCACGTCCCATATAAAACTTACCGATACCATTAGGGTCGTGCTCGGCTCTCGTTTCATAGCGGGGTAAATCTTGCGCCGCAACGATGGGAGCGGTGAGCAGTGGGAGGAGTAAAAGCAGGGCACGCATAATCTATTTCTGGAGACGAAGTCTGAAGGTTTAGCGGCTCTGTGCCTAAAAGGCGAATCCGAAGGAGAGATGCGCTGCGCCCCAATGTTCGCCGGGGCGTTGGTCTGGGTTAATCCCGAGATCGAAGCGCACGGGGCCGACTGGGAGCGCGTATCGAAGTCCTATCCCTACGGCACTGCGGAAGTCATTAGTGGGCAGTTGCCCGCCCTGGAGGGAGAGGCAGCCGGTGTCATAAAACAAGGCACCTCGCAAATTTTGCCAGATGGGAAAGTCGGACTCCGCGTTGAGCAGTGTATAGGAGGAGCCTCCCGTGGGGTAACCGTGAGTGTTGGCGTTGCCCAGTTCACGTTCTGGGAAGCTGCGCACGGTAGTGGAGCCGCCGAGAAAGTAACGCTCATCGATGGGGACGGACGCCCGCCTAGAGAGCATTCCGAAACGTGCGCTTGCCCCAAAGCGGATGCGGCCCGGTAGCGGATAATGCCACGCAGCTCGGCCAGAAGTTCGCTCGAAAGTCGCACCTCCGGTGAGCGTGTTGGTGTCCGTTAGGATGGCTAAAATGTAGCCTCTACTTGGATTAAACACGCTGTCCCGCTTGTCCCAAATTGCAGAGAGACCGGCGGTGCCGACTTGATAAGAAGTCGCGCCAATCTCCTCTATAGGGATCTGGCTGGAGGCGATTTCCACCGTTCGAACCTGACCAAAAAGAGCGACTTGTAGCGGTTGGAAAATACGCCGTGACAACTCACCACGCGTGCCAGCTTCGTGCTTTTCATATCCCAATTCCAAACGGCTTCGCAGGAAAGCACGGGCGACAAATTCAGTTCGCGTTTCAAAAAGCCAAGGATCCGAGAGGATTGTTTCGAGTGCCAAGGCTCGTTGCGAGGCATTGAGTTCAACGCTGCCTTGCAGACCTTGGCCAAACAGGTTGCGGTTGGATAAACGCACCCCGCCCATAAGCCCCTCATAAGTTCCGTAACCAATCGATAATCCAACTTCTCTGGACTTGGCCTCTTTGAGCTCAACCTGAAGTCTCAGTGTGTCGCCGGAAATCGGGACTGGAGTGATACTCAGTGAGTCGAAGAGACCGGAGGCGAGCAGGTCCTGTTGTTTGTTAATGAGGCGCTCTGGATTGTAGGGGCGGTTCTGCAGACTGGCCAAGCGGTTCTGTAACCACGCGGCCTTGGTGCGCTCAAGGCCGGTCGCGTCCAAGCCGCCCACCCAGTACGCGGGACCGGGAGCCATCGTGATTGTCACCGGTACCAATCCCTCGGAGTTTGCATCGGAGGGGTTTGCGCTCACCGTTACTCGTGCTTGGTAGTGGGAGAGGTTTGCGTAAAACTTTTGTAGAGCGTTTTGAAGCGCAAGCTGGCGAGGGACGGTGAATGGCAGGGCTACAAATGGTGCAATTACCTTGCGTATATCAGCTTCTGGCACCACCAAAGGCCCAAGTAAACGTATGCTACCAAACCGGTACTGCCGTCCTTCATTGACGGTGATGAGGACATTAGCTCCCGTCATTTGTGGAGTCATCTCAATCTCGGGGCCAACCACAGTTGCGTCCAAAAAGCCTTCCGATTGATAGTAGTCGACGATGCGACTGGCTCCCATTTCGAGCTCGTCTTTCACGAAAGGAATTCCGCTTTCTGGAAGTCGCAGTCGATCTACTGTGGGGCTCACCAGAAGTGAAAGCAGTTGACTAGAAGAAATACGTTGGTTGCCCTCGATTCCAGTGGATCGCAGTTGAACCAACGGACCTTCGGAAACCGAAAGTGTGAGGAACTCTTTTTCAATTTTCCAAGTGACTTCTGCTGAGGCATAACCGTTTTGGTGGTAGAATACGGCTAGGTAATAGGCTGCGTCGTCAGCGTTGGGCTGGGTTAGGCCTCGGGAGCGAATCCGCTCAAGTTGCTCTTCAATGGCGAGCCGCAATCGGCGCTCAGAGAAAGCATAAATACCTTTGATATAAACTTTTACAGTCTCTCCTTTGAGTGCAGGCGGCTTGCGTTTGGATTCTAACTCCCAAGGATTCCACCAAGACGCCATGGCGTTCCGCTGTAAACAGCTCGTCATCAGAAGGTAAGTCAGCGCAACAAGAACCGTGACGGATGTGTAGGTTGGGCGCTGCATAACTACCGGAAGCGGATGACATAGCGTACACGCCCGGCAAAGTCACCGTCGGCGCCGACTTCTCCGATTAGAAAAAGGTCGTTTGTAATGCGGTAACTCAGTCGGCTTTCCTGATGGCCCGTGCGGCTATTGAGTGCACCAACGTCTAGGTTGAATCGGCGTAACGCAGAAAAGCGTTCTTGTTTACCGTTAGACGGCAATACTTTGTCGGAGAACTCTTGAAATAAAAGCGCTGCTGCGCGGCCTGCCAAAGCTTGTGAATTATCGGTGGCGTCTGTGGGGAGGGACCCGGTGGTGAGTAGGGTCAGCAGGTCGACTTCAGGAATAGGCGGTTCACTTCTAGCCGTAATACTGGGCGCAGACGCCGGCCCCCATAGGTAGAGACGCACCCGATTGTTGCGCACTTCTGCCTCTGCGCTGAAATCCAAGTTGGGTTGGAAGGGCAGGTCTCTCGAGTACCAGACGCGTCCGTGGGAGATATCCATGCGGGCGAAGGGAAGTGATGCGACAAGGTTGTCCGTGCGGTAAGCTCCATCGAGGGTGGGGGCCGCGCCTGTTCCTTCGAGGCGAATTTCAGCCTCAGCGGTTCCTCGCAAACGGTTGCCTCGCACTAAAATAGGATCACCCGGGGTGGTCGACATATTGACGCTGAATTTCCAGTCTGAGAAAGGCTTTCGTTGGAAGGTAAACCAAGGCTTGCCGGTAGTTTGGGGTTGGTCTTTTGGGAAGCCCGTCCGCACGACAGTGAGCGGGAGAACCTCGATGTCTTTTTGCCAACGGCTGTTGACCGCTTCTGCATGCCCGCTGAGAGTGGCGCTGTTCCACGGCCCTCGCAACGCAAGGTCTCCATTCAGGCGAAGAAGTAATTCCCTATTTCGTAGAATTAACACTTCTTTTGCCTTAACGGAAAAGTTGAGAGCAGGATTACCCGGTTCATCGAACCGCGCGGAGCCTGTTGCTTGGAGGTTTCCTCCACCAAGGTCAGCCTTCAATTCTGAGATCCGGAACTCGTTGGGCGTGAAATCGAACTTCGCAATGACATCTGCCAAAGCGGGCACCCTATCGCTTGAAAAGTGCACCATCGGGCATTGTACCCAGAGTTTTCCCGTGAGATTGGGATGCCCAAAAGTTCCGTGGATATCGGCATCAAATGAGGCGGTGCCGCTGATTTGCCGCAGTCCCGACCAGAGTTGGGGCGTAATTTTAAGAGAAGCGTTGTGCGTAAATATTTTTCCCGACACAGCTAAGTCTGCTATGTGGGAGTCTCCCCGCAATAGAGCTGCAATTGGGATGGGGATCTTCGCATGAGCTTCAACGGGTGCTCCGAGGGGCGAAATTAAAGAAGCGTCGCTTTGCAGCATTCCGTTAGCGAAGCTGCCGGAAACGTGAAGTGAAAGGGGTGTGAATTTGGGCGCCTCAGCAATTTGGACGCGATTCGCACTTAGGTTAAATTGAGCGGTAGGTGCAAGAGGTGTTCCTCCAATTTCCATTAAAAATTCAACAGTGCCCTGCATTGCGCCCGGCTTCCCAGCTCCTGCACAAAGGTTTGATAAATCGAGTTTAATGGCTTGGATTTTACCGGCGAGGGCACCGTTCTCCACCCAGTGCGTACCATCAGCTCCATGGGTCAGCGGCAAGGTGAGTTCTCCGGTGAGCGCTTTGTATCCCCATTGCTCAAGTTTGATATTTTGAATTTGTAACGAGCCCTCGCTCCACCGGATCTGAGCGGATGCGCGAGTGTCTTGCGTCTCTATTCGGAGGGGAGTTGTGGTCAGTGAATCGGGGGAGTAGTGCCCGCTGCAGTCTAAAATTTTTAGTTTCAGTTTATCCCAATTTGCATCGCGTAATTGCAGACTCCATTCTCCCTCTCCGACGAAATTGGCCAACGTTCCTTCTCCCTTCCAGATGACGTTAAGAGCGCCGCCTAATGGGGTGTTGATGCCGAGCTGCGCAAATAGAGGCCGCATTTTCTCGAGCTTCGCGACGGTTAAAGTGGCGTTTATTTTATAAGGAACTTCATTACTTATAGCAACTTCGCCTTGTGCGCGCAGGTGGTCTTGTGGCCCGAAGTCTAGCTCCAGTGTTTGGGCGGAAATGGTTTTATCCACAGAAAACGCCGTCATTCGCAGTTGGACGGGACCGAACGCTCCCCAGTTCAGGTTCGTGCCCAGAGCGTCGCAAGTGGTGGTGAGCGGACCAGTGCCGCGCTGGTTGGCGATGTTGATTTGTAATGAGCCTGTCACCGGTTGTCCGCGGATTTGCAGCTGTGCTGCGGACAGCGAAGGGCAATCGGCGTCGATCTGAATTTCGACGTCAGCCGCTTGCTTGTTCAGTGGCCAAAGCACTTCGCCTCGCACAACGTTTTGAGTATCTTTTAAGTGGATGTTCCAGACTCGGAGGGCTCCCTCTGCTACGGTCACTGCCGCCGTGGCCTCAGTGAGTGAGAGGGCGAGATCCGGAGTGCTCAAAACGGGGCGCGTCAGCGTGAGTACGGCGTTTCCTGCGACAGCGTCTATGCGATTCAGTGCCGCGATGGGAGACACGAGCGTCGCTTCAAGTTTGCCATTTTCCACGCAAATAAGGTTGGAGAACAGGTTCCTGAAATTGGATGTGCTTTCGATTTGGACTGCTCCGTGGGATAGATTTATTTTGGCGTCGACGGCTGCGAAACAAGCCTTCGGAGCGGGTTGCAGCGCGGGAATCCACTCTGAGAGATCTTCCGTTTCAAGGTGAAGACTTACGTCCGCTCGGAGGGTTTTCATATCGCTCAACTTTTCGGGCAACAGAATCGTACCGCTTGCGGCGGCCTGCGTTTTTTGGGTGTGTGCGTCGAGGGCCTCAATTTTAATCTGACTTTCCTTTAAGGCGGCGTGAAGTTTGAACGTTGCAGAGTTCTTGTGTGGGAGTGGTTGGGTGCCCTCGAAGTTCGCTTCGCCAGTCCAAGAGCTTGCTCGGGAAGGATCCCCTTGAAGTGCCACCGCCGCAGTGAGGTTTGGGAGTTGGTTAGAATTCCAGCCAAGAGCCAGGGCGAGGTCGTCGCAATCGAGTTTGTCGCATTGGAGGTCAATTTTCCAATGGGCCGGGTGGAACCTGCGTGCGAGTTCTGAGCCGGTAAAGTGGGCATGCAAGCGTCCCTCTCCGCACGTAATGGAAACCGCAGCTTCCGCAATGCCATGCTCTACGCGGGACGCATCTAGTTGAACTTCCTTGATCCAGACGTTGGAGCCGAGTTGCAGTTGTTCGAGCACAAATTTCCGGTTCGCATAACGAGTCTGGGCTTCTAATTTGCGAACCGGACCATTTGCGCCGATTTGGAGCGCCTCTATGCGGAGCGCGCCCTTTTTGTTCTGCTCCGCAGAGAACTCGCCACCTGTGAGACTAAAGATCTCCTGTTCTTTGGAGAAATTTACATTGAAGTCTTTGATGGTAACGGTGCTTATCGGCGAGGTTGAAAGCGAGACAAGTAGTGGGAGTAAAGATGCGAAAGAGGGGGCGGATGAGTGCTGTTCAGTGGGCGGTGATGAGGCCGAGGAATGCAAATTAAACTGCGCATGTTCTGAGTGAATCGTCTGTATGCAGGCCGCTGGACCGTGGCTAACAAGACGCAGTAGGCTGTAGTGAATTCTGAGTGATTCAATGCGCACTTCATCCACAGAAGGGTGCGGCTTGCTTACGGGAATTAGGCTTAGCGCGCTAAAAGATAATTCCGATAAAACATTCCCAGAGATCTCAGTCTGGAGCTTTAAACCTTGGCGTTGAGCGACGTAGTTGAGCCCGATTGAAAGCGCGGCTCGCAGTAGCGGACGATGCAACAAAACGCATGAAACCGCGAAAGCTACAATTATCCATGCGATGCGATACCGGAAAAAGCGTGACCTTTCCGCGGGTGCAGGAAGAGGGTCTTGGGGCATGGTTAGGGAGGTTAATGGTAGCGCACGCCTGCCGCAAGAAGTCGCGCAGTTTGATCCGAGGAATAGGCGCCCTTTTGGCTTCCGAAGGATGGCGGGTTCTCGTAGTTCTCTTTAGTAGCTCAAAATTTATTGCACATGTGGAAAGGCCGTTTTCAGCAGCAAACCGCTGCACTTTTGCAGACCTATTCTGAATCTATTTCGTTTGATTGGCGGCTGTGGCCCCATGACATCGAGGGCTCCATCGCGCACTCCGCCGCCTTGGAAAAGGCTGGGTTAATTACAGCCGAAGAGCGCAGTGCTATTGTGGAGGGCCTGCGGGAAATCGGCTCTGAGATTGAAGCGGGAAATTTTAATTTCCGCCCAGACCTTGAAGACATCCACATGAACATCGAGGCGGAACTCACCCGTCGGATTGGAGACGCGGGTGCAAAGCTGCACACAGCGAGAAGCCGTAACGATCAAGTCGCACTGGACTTGCGACTATACCTTCGGTCTGAGTGTGTCGCTCTTGATTCGTTGCTCTCGGATTTGCAGTCCGCGCTGGTGGAACTCGGTGGACGTTACTCGGATATTGTCATTCCAGGGTACACTCACTTGCAGCGAGCCCAACCGGTTTATTTCGCGCATCACTTACTGGCGTATGTGGAGATGTTCCAACGCGATCGGGAGCGGATACTGGACTGCCGCAAACGTATGAATGTGCTGCCTCTCGGATCTGGCGCCATCGCGGGTTCGACCATACTTCTGGACCGCCATTTGGTGGCTGAGTTGCTCGAGTTTCCAAGCGTCACGCACAACTCGATGGACGCAGTGAGTGACAGGGACTTTGCGATCGAATTGCTCTCCGCACTGGCAATCGCTGCCATGCATTTGTCTCGCTTAAGCGAAGATGTGATCCTTTGGGCTTCAAGTGAGTTTCATTTCATCACACTCTCGGACGCTTTTACGACGGGCTCATCGCTCATGCCTCAGAAAAAAAACCCAGACGTGGCTGAGCTAACGCGCGGGAAAACCGGCAGGGTTTACGGGAATCTGATGTCGTTGTTGACTCTGATGAAGGGGCTGCCAATGACCTATAATCGTGATATGCAGGAAGATAAGGAGTCGGTATTCGACTCTGTGGATACAGTCAAAGCGGCCCTCGGCGTCTTCGCTCCCATGCTGCGCGAGGCTTCGCTCAACACGGCGCGTTGCGCAGAGGCTGTTGCGGATCCCAATCTGCTTGCGACGGATCTCGCCGATTATTTAGTGAATCACGGATTACCTTTTCGTAAGGCACACGAAGCGGTGGGGCGGGCTGTGGCACGCTGTGCGGAGTTGAAGTGCGAGTTAAATGAACTGCCACTTGCGGAGTATCAGGTAATCTCAAGTTTGTATGGAGCGGATATTCACGACGTGCTGCAGGTGCAGCGCTCGATGGAGGCGCGGAAGGCGGTTGGAGCGCCTTCGCCTGGGAACGTTGCTGCGGAATTGTCACGTTGGAATGCGTTGCTAAGTAGAGAATAGTCAGTCATGGCGTTTCACGATTTTATCCGGGACGATGCGGGTTGGGCGACGCTGCATCGCGAGACGCTGTTTGAACACCCCTACCTCGCCGTGGAGCAGGTGAGGGTGTATTCGCCTGCGCGCCCAGAGCCATACGATTGGACCGTGTGTCAGCGAAAGGCGGGAGTCGTGGTGGCAGCGGAGTCCTTAGCCGGAGGTTTTGTTTTGGTGCGACAGGAGCGGGTTGCTGTGCGCGCTACTCTTTGGGAGTTTCCTGCGGGACAGATTGATCAGGGTGGGGTGCACGGTTGGAAGGACGTGCTCGAGACTGGCTTACGCGAGTTACAGGAGGAAGCCGGTTATGAGGCAGGTGCCGACGCTGAAGTCGTTCCTATACATCATTTTCTGAGCAGTCCGGGCTTCACCGATGAGCATTGTTATCAAATTTGGGTGAAGGGTGCGGCGCCAAGTGCGCTTGGAGTGAATCGGGATGCGAACGAGAGAATCACAGAAGTGCGCCTTTTTACCCCTTCCGAACTTCGAGCGATGGTTGCTTCCGGTGAAATCCGCGACGCTAACACGCTTTGCTGTTTAGCGCGTTTGTCGGCTCTTGGAATGCGTTGGTGATCGTGAGAAAACTGAGGCCGCGTTTCGCGCGCCGTGCGGCCTTACTTGCGAGCCTCCGGCGTGACGCTTAGGCCAACTGTTTTTTCCCCACGCAGCACTTTGATAGAAACGGGCTGTCCTATTTTGACCGCGTCCAACGCATAGGTGTAGTCGTAAATGTTCGCAACTTTTTGGCCTGCGAATTCCACAATAATATCTCCGCCTAATAGTCCGGCTTTTTCAGCAGGACTGCCCGCGCGAACGCCGCTGAGCTTCACTCCTTTGACCTCTGTCGCGTAGTCTGGGATTGAGCCGAGATAAGCACGCAAAGTTTCCCGCGAACTGGATTCCTGCTGAGCGGAGCGTTCAACTCGCGCAAAATCTGGTCGTTCAGGAGCCTCGGCGATGTCTTGGATCATGGCTGTAGCGAAGCGAGTAATGCGTTCCAAGCCAGAATAATCCAACTTTTCAGCGGTATCTGTTGGGCGGTGGTAGTCCTCGTGGGAACCGGTGAAAAAGCTCAGCACTGGGATGCGGCGCGGATAGAAACTGGTGGTGTCGGTGGGCAGATAGGGGTCGTCTTGGAGTGTGAGATTAAATCCGGCTGCGACGTTCCGACGTTCGATAAGTTTGCGCCACGATTTTGAGGAGCCCACTCCCTGAAGGTTTAAGCGATTTTCACGCAAGCGTCCGACCATGTCGAAGTTGATGTACGCCACAACTTTACTTAGCTCTACAGGCGGCTTTTCTACAAATGCCGCCGATCCGATGAGCCCGATTTCCTCGCCGGACCAAAAGCCAAGTAAGACGCCGCGCTTAAAACGCTCCGGATGATTTGCACGCTCCTTGGCCAAAGCAGCTCCTGCTTCCATCAGCAACGCGGTGCCCGAGGCGTTGTCGTCTGCGCCAGCGTGGACGCTCTTTTCCTCGCCGGAACGCGCCAGTGAACTGGACTCTGCCCCGACCCCTAGATGGTCGTAGTGCGCGCCCGCAAGAATCCATTCCCCGGTGGAGTTTGGGCCCGGAGGAATCATGGCAATCACGTTGTGATCGATTCCTTTGCGGTGTTCGACTCCGGCTTCCAAACGGACTTTGATGCCGGGCAGTGAGAAGCCTCCTGGGACATGAGGGTTTTCGGTATCGAGAGCTTCTTGTACTTCTTTGAGAGATTTTCCTGTGCCGGCTAGAAGGGAATCTGCGACTGCATGATTGATCGAGTGCGCGAGAATGCCTGAGCCAGCAAGTGAGTTGTCCGAGGAGAGCCCCAGCAATTCGCCGGGGTTTGTTGAGGCCGGGCCGGATACAACGAGCACGGCTTTCGCTCCTCGCTCGCGGGCCAGCATCGCCTTGTAGCGCAGTCCAGCGTAACGGTTTAATTGCGCTCGTCGAGGCGCCTCAACGCCCTCTGGGACGTAACGCAAAAGCAGCACAACCTTGTCCTTTATGTCCAAGCCGTCGTAAGAGTTGTAACGCTGCGTACCGTTCCCCTCTGGAACGGACAGCCCGTATCCCGCAAAGACGACTTCAGCCTCCACACTGCCAGAGTCAGAGAAGGGCAGGGGACGAAAGTCTGTGTCGAGCTCGAATGTTTTTTCCTTCCCCGTGCTTAAGCTCGCGAGACGGTTGTGGTCCTTTTTAATTTCGACTCCCGCAGGAAATTCAAACTCCTGCAAAAACGTTTGTTCGGGTGCCTCGAGTCCTTTGTTTTTAAGAAAATTCGAAATCCAAGTCGCCGTCGCTTTTGCCCCAGATGTTCCGGTGCGCCGTCCCTCTCTCTCGGGCGCTGCGAGCCATTCCACTTTGGAGCGTAATTCAGCGCTTCGGATTTCTGGTGACTCTACGGCAACGCCATTTGTTGCCACGATTCGCAGAGGGCTGTTTTGAACGGCGTGAATTGCTGCAACGTGATCCCAATCAGCTAGGTGAATATTTGACTTTCCATCGCCGCCTCGATTGGTGGTCCAACTCAGTTTTGTGCCGTCGGGGGAGAAGACGGGAAGGCCGTCAAAGCCCGGAGTAAAAGTGACCCGGACAGGTTCATGCAAGCCGGCGGCATCGACCATGAAGAGTTCGAAATTATCGAAGCCAAACTTGTTTGAGGTGAATACAATATACTGCTGTGAAGGGTGATAGTAGGGTGCCCAAGACATGCACGAAAAGTCGGTGATGCGTTGCACATCAGTGCCGTCGACCAGCGAGGTATAGACGTCAGCATTCATCCCCGAGGCATCGAACCTGCGCCACACGATCCGAGAACCGTCGGGCGAGAAAAACGGTCCGCCGTCGTAACCCGGGGTGTGTGTGACTTGGCGCAGTCCTGAGCCGTCGGCGTTCATCACATAGAGGTCCGCAAAGTAAGCGGGATCTTTTTCGAAACGCGCACGCTCCTCTGGGGAAAGTTTTTCCAGAGGGTATGCGCCCCGAGTGGAGGAAAACACGATGAGTTTACCATCTGGCGAGAAGGAGGCTTCCGCGTCGTATCCGGGAACATTCGTGAGGCGTTTAAGGTCCGTGCCATCCACGTTTGCAGAGTAGATTTCGTATTCGGGATCATAGTCCCATGAATAGCGGCGTGTTTTTCCTGAAGCGCGGAATTCGTTCTCAGAGGCTTCTTTGGAAAGGGTTTGTGGGTCGTGGTGAGTAGAGGAAAAGAGTAGTCTTTTCGTTTTGGGCTGAAAAAACGCGCAGGTGGTTTTTCCGTGACCTGGGGAGATGCGGAGTGTCTCGCCGGAGAGTAGATCAAGACGGTAGATCTGGTAGAATGGGTTGCCGGGTTCGCGTTCGCTTTGAAAAACGAGGGCGTTGCCGTCTGGGTGATAGTAACCTTCCCCGCTTCGGTTGCCGTCAAAGACGAGTTGGCGGGCATTTTTAAGGAAGGTATTTTCCTCGGAACCGCTGGCGGAACAGAGGAGAGAAGACACCAGAAAGCTCAGGATC
>Ga0209598_10001520_pt1 | contig 18937 bp, 10 predicted proteins | sample M_140807_EF_Meta_FD_187317 | JGI IMG/M metagenome (GOLD analysis project Ga0209598, IMG submission 187317) | Freshwater microbial communities from Lake Montjoie, Canada to study carbon cycling - M_140807_EF_MetaG (SPAdes) (version 2) | ecosystem: Environmental > Aquatic > Freshwater > Lake...
CGTGGTTTTCTGTCCGGGCGAAAGCAGACCGACCGGGGTCGAACCGATTTTTTTCTCATCGATCACCAGCGTCACCGGGCCGGGGGTGATGATGCTTTTGCCGGTGTTGGCGAGTTCGACTTTCAACGCCACCTCGCGGTCGGTGCCGACAACGGCGCGCGAACTGGTGCAGGAGGTCACCGCAAGATTGACGAAGGTTTCCGGCTCGCCGAAATTGCGCACCATCAACTTTGGTTTGGTCGGCAGTGATTTCCACGCCTGTTCCAGGCCGTTCCAGGCACCGGGGTCCTCAAGGCGCCAACCGCTGCGCTGGGCGTCGGTGAAAACGATGATGTCCTTGGAGGCATTGTTGCCCTGCGCGAGTGCCAATGTGGCCACGCCGAGCGCGTCGTGCGCCCGGAAACTTCCGCCCACCGGCTTCAGGGAATCGAGCACCCCGAGCACATCGGCGCGATGCGTCAAGGGCGAGGCCGTTTTCGCTTCGGGCGCGGGACCGCCGAGAACGACCACAAAAGCCGTGCCTTGCGGCGCTTCGATGACCAGCTTGCGTGCTTCTTCGATCGCGTTTTGAAAGACCGACTTGCCGCCGCGGAGCATTTCCATGGACGCCGAGGCATCGATGATCAATGCCACGTCGCGCCGTCCACTGGCCTCAAAGCGGCGCAGATTCAGCACCTTTTCCCAAAAGCCCAGCGCGAGCGCCAGCAACAAAAGCAGGATCGCGGTGCCGCGGGTGATCCACTGCATCTTGCGGCTGCTCAACACAAACGAGGCACCCAACAGAGCGATCCCCAGCAGGGCGGCGGGGAGCACGAACATCCACGGCACCCGTGAGTCGGGCGTGAGAAACGGTCGGGCGACAGCGAGAGCGATCAAGCACAGCAACAAACATCGCGCGGCCATCAACAGCAGGTCCTCCCATTCCATCTTGCGACGCCGCACCGAGATGGTGTCGAACAAAAAGCGCATCGCCCCCCAGTCCATCGGCTTGGCGGCCTGACGGCGGATCAAGTGAATGATGATCGGAATGCTGACGGCCAGCAAGCCCGCCAATAACCATGGATTCAAGAACAGCATTTATTTTCTCCCTCCCAAATATCGCAACAAGGTGTCCCGCAGCGAGACCTTGGTGTTCACCGGCACGTAGTCGGCCCGCATTTTCCCACAGGCACTGTCGATCCGTTTCACAAAGTCGCGCATTTTTTCCAGATACGCCGCCCGCACCGCCTGCGGGTCGATCCGCAGCATTTCCTGCACGCCTTCGAGGTCGCGGAAGCGCTGGAAACTCTTGAACGGAAAGGTCAGTTCCTCTTCCGCAAGCAAATGAAAAACCACCAGTTCGTGCTGGCGATAGTCGAAGTGATGCAGCGCCTCGATGATTTTATCCGGTTCGTCGAAAAAGTCGCTGATCAGCACCACCAGTCCGCGTTTGGGTATGCGCTCGGCCACGCCGTGCAGAACCGAACCGACATCCGTGTCCTTGCCGGCTTTGGTCGTATGCAGTTCCTCAAGAATCCGCCGCACCTGGCTCGGCCGACTGCCGGCCCGCACGTAACTGCGCAGTTCCTTGTCGAAGGTCGCCAGTCCGACCGCGTCGCCTTGTTTGATGTAAAGATACGAAAGCGCCGCAGCCAGATGTTTGGCGTAGCTGAGTTTCGACAACGCCACGCCATTGATCTTCGCCGCCGATGCTCCGGTGTATTCCATCGAACCGGAAACATCCACGACCATCATCGCGCGCAGGTTGGTTTCCTCGATGTATTGCTTGATGACATTGCGGTCGCTCTTCGCCATCACCCGCCAATCGAGATTTTTCGGGTCGTCGCCGGGCGCATACTCGCGGTGCTCGGCAAACTCGACGGAAAATCCCTTGTCCGGCGAGGTGTGCCGACCGCTCAACGTGCCGAGCATGCGCTTGCGGGCATACCATTCGAGACGACGCATCACGCTCATCGTTTCGTCGGGCAGCAACTTCATGCAGTCGGGAAGTGTCAGCGAGGAAGACATGATCGAACGAAAAAGGGACTCAGACCACCAGTTCCTCGCGCGGAGCGATGGTTTGCAGCAATTTCTTGATCACGTCATCGCTGCTGACCCCGGCCGCTTCGGCATTGAAGGTGGTGATCACGCGGTGACGCATGACCGGTGCGGCGACAGCAGCGACATCGCCAGTGGTCGCATGGAACCGACCGCGCAACACGGCATGAGCTTTGGCTGCTGTGATCAGGCTGATGCCGGCCCGCGGACCCGCACCCCAGCCGACCATGTCCTTGACGAAATCCGGCGCGGAGGCATCCTTCGGTCGCGTTGCCCGCACCAGCTTGGAAGCAAATTCAATCACGTGATCGCCTACTGGCACACGTTTGACGATATCCTGCAGGGCGATGATGTCGTTCGCCGTCATCATCGCGGTGACCGCCGCGCCTCCCGGACTGGTGACCCGGCGGATGATTTCCTTTTCCTCGGTTTCCGAGGGATAATCGACAATGATGTTGAACAAAAAGCGGTCGAGCTGGGCTTCCGGCAGCGGATAGGTGCCCTCCTGCTCGATCGGGTTTTGCGTGGCCAGCACGAAAAACGGCTTCGGCAGGTCGAGGGTGTGCTCGCCGACCGTGACGTGTTGTTCCTGCATCGCCTCCAGCAACGCCGCCTGGGTCTTGGGAGGAGTGCGGTTGATCTCGTCGGCCAGCACGAGGTTGGCGAAAATCGGACCGTGCACAAATCGGAAACTGCGGCGTCCGGAATTGGCATCGACTTCCAACACATCGGTGCCGGTGATGTCCGAAGGCATGAGGTCGGGCGTGAACTGGATGCGCTTGTAGCTCAGTTCCAGCGCGCGCGCCAGGGTCGATACCAGCAGGGTTTTCGCCAGACCGGGCACGCCGACGAGCAACGCATGGCCGCGACAAAAGATCGCCATCAACACCTGTTCCACCACCTGGTCCTGACCGACGATGACCCGGCCGAGTTCATCTTTCATCTGACCATAGACCTTGTGCAATTTATCTACCGCGGCTTTATCATCGTTGCTCATAGCGCGACTACTACTGCGAGGAAAAAATGTTCCTTACAGAAATTTTGACGCTCGCGAACGATTCCAACAGAATCAAGGCAAAGCAGCGCTCTCCTAACAAATTTTTCTAACCACCGTTACTAGACAGTGACTTCGCGACCCAGCACGGCCAGTTCGATCAGTCCGTCGTGCTGCTGGTCGAGCGCGTCTTTCAGTTTCTGCGAGTTCTCGGTCTCGCCATGCACCAAAAACACCTTCGCCTTGCTGCCGGTGATTTTGGCGAAATACTCCAACAGCTCGGAATGGTCGGCGTGACCGGAAAAACTGTCGATCTTTTCAATCTTCGCCCGCACATGATAGGGCTCGCCGAAGATCGGCACCTCTTTCATGCCTTCGCGGATTTTCCGACCCAGGGTGTTTTCGGCGCAGTAGCCGACGAACAATACGGTGTTCTTCGGATCGCCGATGCCGTTTTTCAAGTGATGAAGAATGCGTCCGGCTTCGCACATTCCGGAGGCGGCGATGATGATCGCGGTGCCCCGGAGTTCGTTCAGTTCCTTCGATGCCTTGACGGCGCGGATCAGCGTGAGGTTCTCAAAACCGAAGGGGTTGTCGCGTTCGAACAGCTCGGCATACACGGTGCTGTTGAAACCCTCGGGATGCAGGCGGAAGATTTCGGTGGCGCTGACCGCCAGCGGACTGTCCACAAACACCGGCACGTCGGGGATTTTCCTCTCCTCGAACAATTTGTGCAGGGCGTAGAGGATCTGCTGCGTCCGCTCGACCGCGAATGCCGGGATGAAAATCTTGCCCTTGCGCGCCACCGCCTCGTTGATGATGTTGCCGATGTGCAGGTCCACTCCCGCCGGAACCTCGTGCTCGCGACCGCCGTAGGTGCTCTCCATGATCAGAATGTCGATGTTCTGCGCCACGACCGGGTCATTCAACAAATCATTGCTGCCCCGCCCGACATCGCCGGAAAACAACAGTCGCTTTGCCTTGCCATCCTCCTGGTCATCGATTTCCAACAAAACCTGCGCGCTGCCGAGAATGTGGCCGGCATCGAGAAAGGTCAGCTTCACGCCGGGTGCGATGAGCATCGGCCGCTCGTAGTTGATGGTCACGAACTGACGCAGGCATTTCTCGGCATCCTGCTCCGAATACAGCGGCTCCACCAAAGGCAGGCCCTTGCGGATGTTGTGCTTGTTCAGCCAGTCCACATCGCTTTCCTGAATGCGCGCGGAATCCGCCAGCATGATCTGACACAGGTCACGCGTGGCAAAGGTCGCAAAAATGTTGCCCTTGTATCCCTTGCGGCACAAGTTTGGCAGGTTGCCCGAGTGATCGATGTGCGCGTGCGACAGCACCACGCAGTCGATGGTGGCGGGATCGAAATACGGGAAATTGCAGTTGACCTCGTGGCTCTGCTCGCGCCGACCCTGGTACAACCCGCAATCGAGGAGGATTTTCTGGCCATTGACGTGCAGCAAATGCTGCGAACCGGTTGTCGTTCCCGCAGCTCCACAGAAGGTTATTTTCATAGACCCCTACTTAACAGCGAATCCACAACTCCGACAAGCGGCAAATGTTTCGATGTCTTGTGTGATATCAGACCAGGAACAATTCGGAATGCCGGTGACGGTTTTCCCGGCATGGCTTGCCGCGACTGTGAAATCCATGTGGATTTCTTCACGGGGAGCGCCTGCGTCTCACAGGATGTGGCCGGCATCCTGCCGGGCCGCGGGTTTTCGCCAATTTGCCTGCGGGTTTGCCGAAATGCGGTGAAACTCGTCCACAGCGATCAAGCGCCCTGGGAGCGCCAACGTCCCCGTTGGCCCTGGGAACGCCGACGTCCTCGTCGGCACGCGAATGGGAAGCCTATGAAGATTCGTTACCGGATTTCCCATTGGCTTTCTCATTCGCCGTGCCGACGGGGACGTCGGCGCTCCCAGCAGCACTCGACCATGGCCAGTCGGCTGGCTCGCGGCAGAGTCCAGCTTTTACGGGATTGCGGTGGATGTAGTCGATGGTGGCTCGCAAATGGTCGCCATCTCGGATGAAGCGGTCCCAATATTCACGCATCCAGACGAGATGCGGATCGGGAATTCCCAATCCCAGCCGCTCGTTGTGCGCCAAGAGCCACCGCGAGCTGAAGGATTTCCAGCCTTGAATGGTTTTTGAAATGGGTTCCGCCGGGTCAATCAGGACATGCACGTGATTCGGCATGATTACCCATGCAAGGACGCGATAGCGGTCGCCATCGAAATGCAGAAGAGATTGCTGCACATACGCTGCGGCCTCAGGCTGACGGAGTGCGCAGCAACCCATACCCGCGTCCAGCCATTGCTCGATGCTTTTGCGCTTCTCGATGTCCCTGCGAATTTCCGGCACAAGCAAGAGCTTCTGTTCCAACTGCCTCAATGTCGATTGCGGCAGACTGTCCGCCAATCGAAAGGTGATGGATTGCAGCAAATGCAAGCGGTCACGGTGGGGCAAATAGCCGCGAGAGTACCACTCGGGAGCGCCATCGTCCTTAGGAGCGCCATCGTCCTTAGGAGCGCCATCGTCCTTAGGAGCGCCATCGTCCTTAGGAGCGCCATCGTCCTTAGGAGCGTCGACGTCCTCGTCGGCCCTGGGAACGCCGACGTCCTCGTCGGCATGTGAATGGGGTGTCAACGATCCGTCATTCATGGCTTTCCCATTGGCTTTCTCATTCGCGGTGCCGACGGGGACGTCGGCGCTCCGGCCATCTTTGACGAAGTTAGAGTTTCTGTAATGCTTGCAGTCATGAGCGGACTAAACGCAGGCTAATGGCCTACCGTTGAGAGACAATAAAATTGACATATTGGCCCGACATCGCATGGAACTTGGTTCGTTTTTCAAAGTCCGCCGACAAAAACCCTGAAGTCGTGCGGCGGAATCACCTCTGCGCCGCAGCCATATTCCACATCCCCGAAATTCGCGACCACTTCCACGATTTTCCCACTTTCCTTGAACCGGGATTTTTGAACAAGCGGAGTGAGGAATTCATGGTTGGCAAGTTCGTAAAAATTCCTGTCTGGCCACGCATCGCTGACTCTTTTATGCCATTCCAATTGTGTGGCCCCGATCTGGTAATCGTTGAATCTTGCATTGAGCCCGTGCAAGGCGGCGTAAAGCATGCCGTCCTTCGCCCCCGGATTATTGAACAGGTCAACGACGGCTCCGCTGTAAACCAGCGACCAGAGGGGAATGAAAACCCCGGGTTTGGAATTCCAAAATTCGAAACCAATGCGATGACCGTGCCCCACGTCGATCACATCGGTCAGCCAATCAATCGGAGAGCCTTCCGAAACCACCGAGCCCATGGTGTCCCTGACATACGTCAAAAACTCGCGCCTTGTGAGGACTTGCTGACGGGATGTGAGCGGATGCCGCGGATCAAAACAATCGTAAACCGAGCAACCCTCGCAGTCCAGAAGGTAGGGGCATTCCCCGATCACCTCCTTCACGAGCGGAAGGTCTCGTCGGGCAAACCCGAGCTTCTGGCTCTCGCAGAGAAAAAAGGTCTTTTCCTGTTCGAAAGCATAAAAGCCGCCATCGCGCCTCATGGCCCTCAGGTTCGCATCGTAATCCCGGCCCCGATCCGCAAACGGCGTGAATTCATCCACCGGAGAAAATCCATAACCCGTTTTTCTCGCCACGTCGGCTGCATTCCTGAATTCCTCCGTGGTGCCGCTCGCGGGAGTCATCCCCTCGGGCCATCTTTTCCATCCGCCGACAAAATCGTTCCGGTTCGCAACATGCAGAACCGCCTTGTTGAAGCCGTTTTCCTTGAGCTTCGCCATGAAAGCCGGCATCCCGCTCAAGGAATAGGCACCCCAGAAAAAACTGGCATTCACCGAAAGGTTGCTGACGGGACGCTGCTTCACCCTTTCCCTGAGGGTTGCGTATCTTCCCGTGTCCAACAAAAACTGTCGATATGCTTTTGCCATCTCGACATAGCCTCCCTTTTCCGGGAATTGATATCTAACATGGCGCGACTCATTCACCCTGTCCTTTTCGAAACTCCATATCGGAGAGGTGGAACACAGGCGCGTGCATCCATTGTTGTTCTGCCTCACCGACGTTTTCAGCTCGAAATCGACGGCGGGGAAGTCCGTTATGATCGCGACGCAGGGATGACCCCGTCTGACAGTCCCGAAAAACGGCAGCGTGGCTTCACCCCTTATTTCAAATCCATCCGGATTCCTGTATCGTTCGACATCCATGCCAAAGGGGAACATCCGTCCTTCTCTCGAATCATAATTGCCAAGGGAACTCACAAGGTATCCCTCTTCACCCGCCCGGGCTGCACCAAAATCGAGTGGAAAAGTTACCGACAGAATCTTCCTGTCGGCAGGAAACTGGATGGGATCCAGCGTTACCTCCAGAGCGCGGTTTTTTAGAACCAGCGAATAGGAGATGACCAATCCCGGATATTTTTCGAAACCGGTAGTTGTGACCTTGAAGCCGTTTTCGATTTTTTCACAACCCACACTACCGTCCCACGCGGAGACCTGGTCATCGATCAAAAACGGAGGCCCCGGCATGAACCATTTTTCCTGCGTGACACTGTCTTCCACCCGGAAACCATGTTTCTTGCCACCGTGTTGCAAAACAAGCGTCAGCCCGTCATTCGAAAGCTGCAGCGTGTTTCCTCCTTCAATCTCCGGAACCGCCAGGCTGACTGTATGATCGGGAATTCGCCCCAGATCCGGGAAATTCCTATCCATCGCAAGCCTGCCGTTAAAGTCGGAAAGCTTGCGGCTTTTCGCCCACTTGGAATCATCAAAATCGCGCAAGTGCCAACCCTTGGGCGGTTCCGAACCGCACTTCATCCCCTCAGCACTCATCAGCATTTCATTTCCTCCGGGAGACTCCTTGCGGGGAAATCCCACATAGCAAAAGAATCCCGCATGGCTGCCATGATCCGTTACCTGCGCGGCTATCAGATTTTCTCCCGCTTTGAGCTCCCCGGTGACATCGATGATCTGCGCTTCGGGGCAATCCTGGCCGGCACCGACTGCTTTTCCATTCACGAAAACCTGGTAGTTGCCTCCATCGCAAACCATGAAGACCTTTTTTCCTGTTAGATCGGGCGCAGTGAATGACTTGCGAAAACAGGCGGCGCGTTGTTCGGGATTATCCGTCCAGATCCAGGGACTGTTCTTGTACGCCGCGACATCGATTCCTTCCGCTTTTCTTTTCAAGTAATCCTCGTACGGTTTTCTGATCTCTTCTTCGCTCAGTGCGCGATTGTGTATTTTCACCTCGTCGATGATGCCATGGAAATACGATGCATTGGGCGTTCTTCCACCGATGTCGATCGTTGTGTGACCTGATCTGATCGCCGTTCCGGATGCCGTGCTTGTGCAGATCAATTTCCCGTCGATATAAAACCTGACGATTTTCCCGGCATCGGAATCGAACGTCATCGCAACATGATACCATTGACCTGGCGTCGGTCCGATCGGAGCAATCGCGGAACATTGTGTGCCATCGGAATTCCAGATGCCGGCGAAAAATCTGCCTCCCTGGATCCAGATGCCGAAATCAAGGCTCTCGGGACCGGCAAAAACCAGATTGGCATTCACATTGTTTCCCGTTGACTGGATCCATGCTTCAACGCTCACCGCTTTGTCGATGAGTCCGCCTCCCGGGCTTCGCACATTGGCGAAGTCACTCACTCCGTTGAATTCCAAGGCACTGCCGACGGCGCCTGTTGCCCACTTTGCCCCGGAAATAGTCCCGTCATGCCCGCTGCGGGAGCTGTCTTTGATGGCATTGCCATTCCCCTCATTGAAGCTCCAGCAACCGACAAGTCCCGGTTCTCCGCCGGGTGCTGACTCCGCCGCATCAGCACGGTTAATAGCAGTATACCACGGTACGCTGGAAAGCAGGGCTGCTGAAGTAATGGCATGTAATACTTTTCTCATAATGGTTTACTTTAGAACGGGAGGATGGCGTGTGTCTTGATCAAATGCTGACGTTTCATGAGGTGTTCTGCTCGGTAGCTGATGGATTCTCGCAACAAAAGTAGTCTCACGTTGAATCAACCACAAGCGCCCCAAGTCTTCAATAACGCCGGGCCGTATCGAACGCGGACCATGTTACTTCGCCTCCTTGAGATGCGCGTCAAAGAACTCAAGGAGTGCCTTGTCGGCCTTCTCCTGAAATTCTCCATTGAATCCGTGACCCGCGCCTTCAAGGGTCAGCAGCTTGGCCTCTACGTCAGCTGCCTTGAGTTTGTCCACGAGCCACTGCGCTTGCTCATGGGCGACATACTGGTCCTCCGTGCCATGAACGCAAAGCGTCGGCGCGGCGAATGGCGTAACCCAATAGAGCGGACTGCCGATGATGTGTTCACGGCGCTTCGTCGTGAGATCGCCGCCGAAGAAAAGCGGCAGCACCTCCTTGGCATCCACGCTCTTGTCATAGGATTTCGTGAAGTCACTTGGCCCGTAGTAATTCACCACACAAGCGACATCGCTGGACTGATCGTTGTAACCTTCGCCCTCAAAAGCCTTGACCCCCATCGTCACACCAAGGAATTGGGCGAGATGTCCGCCTGCGGAACCTCCTGTGACTCCGATGCGATGAGGATCAACATGATACTTGGCAGCATTGGCGCGCAGCCACCTGACTGCCGTTTTGCAATCCTGAACCGCCGCAGGAAACTGATACTTTGGCGCAAGTCTGTAAGTGACGGTGATGGCCACATAACCCCGCTGCGCGAGTGTCAGGCAGAGGGCGTCATACCCATCACGCGTACCGGCACGGAAGCCGCCGCCATGGATGCAAACCACTGCCGGGTAGAGTCCAAGTCCTTCTTTCGGCATGGCCAGATCAACCTGCAGGTGCTGGTTGTCGGGATTGGAGAATTCGATGGCCCGCTCGAAGACGACATTGTCCGGCACAGGAAGATCCGCGCCGAACGATGACCAGGAAATGAGAATTGAACAAATGAAGGTAGAGATATTTTGACGCATGATGAGGCAGGGTATGTCGGTGATAGTGATATAGGAACTATAAAAAGTCGCTTTTCAGTTTATTTTGATTTTCCAGGAACGACGAGAGTGGGCGGAATTTCAAATTTCTTTCCCCGCCACTCGGCGATGATTCTCAAATACATATACGGGTCACTCCATGTGCTCGAAGGTTCGATCACCGTGGTTTCCGGCCACTCGTTCCAACTCGTAATCATGATCATGTCCGCTTTGGCATCCGTGGCGGCACGGAGGTAATCACGCAAGGTCTGGCCGTCGCGCCGGGGCATGACGTATGGGTCGTCACGGAAATTCGAGTTATCGTGACCAGGGTGGACCGGAAGCAGCATCTTCTTGCCGGAGCCGTGAGCCAACTGCGCCAGATGACGATAGGTCGGGAGCAGCCCTTCATAAGTGTGCTCCCTGAAATTGCTGAATGCGCTGTAGAATCCGAACGCATCGATACCCGCTGTTTCAAGCCACTCTTGTGGAATCGTTTTTGCGTGCGCCAAATCCACGCCATCGGTGGCAGTGTGATCGTGAGCGATCTTGTCAACGATCCAGTAAACCGGTCCGACACGCTTTTCCACATAGGCTTTCAATGCGAGAAACTTTTCCGGCGTTAATCCCGGATCACTGGCGACTTGGTAAAGATACCAAACCGGGCGTCCGTCGATCCGCAAATAGGCCGGACTGCCCATGTATTTCTCCAGTGCTTTCGAGACGGCCTCCCGATACCATGCGAAGTCGCTGTGAAATTGCGCCCTTTCGTCAAGAATCGCGAACTTGAATTGATACTTTTCCACGGCTTTCAGGATGCCGTTATCGATCGCCTGATCCAGCCCCTTGTGGTTTTCCCACCAATCCACGAGAAATGCATCGATCCCGCAGGACTGGGCAAGTTGCACATGCCACCCGGCGATTTCGGTATCGGCGCTATCATAGAATCCAGCGAGAGGATAGGCGGACGAAGCAGGAGGCGGCTGACCTTCTCGTTGTTGCGTCAACGCCTTGGTGTTGGTTTTCGACTGATCGTATGTCCAATGCGACCATGGCTCATCCCGGTGATCTCCGGCATGATACCACGTATAGTAGTTTGCCAGGAGAAGTGGAGCCTTCACTTCCTTTTCGCCGCCCTTTGAACAAAGGGTCAGCACCTCCTCGGGGTGATCCTTGAAAATGGCGGGCGGTGAACCTGTTTGGGAAATTGGAATGGCAAGGTAGGCGGCGCGGCACGGGCCGTGCGCCTCGTATTGCCCGATGATGCATTTGACTTCGTCCGCGACCCCGAAATCGCAGAGTGGCTTGGTGCGGTCCGAAGCCTGCAAGGATTTGGCGCTGTCACATCCCCCTTTGTGATAGCCCTCGTATATGCCGCGCACGACGTTGCTATCGCATGTCTCGGCCTCCCTCCGTTCGAGAATGACGGGGAGCTTCGGCCAGAATTCCTGGGCCATTTCGGCATGATACCACGAGTGGGGTGGCGGCTGGACCAGAATGCTGTCGTCACGCAGGGTCACACCATGCGACACGGCATAGTCGGTGATTGGGAAGTTGCATCCCGGCTTGTCGTGGCCGGCAAAATCGTCACTGATGCAGAGCAAGGTTTTTTTCAGGTGTTTGAGGTGAAGATCGATGTGGATTTTCTGGGTCGCGAGATCATCCTGTTGGCTGCTCATGAAGGTGTGGCCTTCCCCCCACATGCCATAGGAGCCGATATCGATGAATTCGACGTTCGGATTCCCATCATAGCGTTTGGCAACTGCCGCGAGAAAGGCATCGAGTTTTTCAAGGAAAACCGGGTCATCAAAAAACGGATCCCAGGTGTTGCTCCGTTCCACCCTGCCCTTGTTGAATTCGTAGAAAGTTCCCTTGGCTCCGGCGTTCCTGACCCACTCCGGAGTCGCATAGGTCATCCAGTTTTCCGAACAGGTCAGCCGCAGTGCGATTCGCTTGCCCTTGGCAATCCACCGTTGGGCCGGGGTATCCAGGATGGCCCAGTTGTATTTGCCTTCTTCAGGCTCGATATAGGCCCAGGGCAGACGCAAATACACGGTCGAAAGGCCGGGGAAGTCATCCAAGGTATCCGCAGGTGACAACTGCGATCCGTAGTTGGTCGGCACGTTGGAGTAGAAATGCATGGTCCAGCCCATGCAAGGGTTCACCAGCGCCTCGCCGGTGTCCAAAGTTTTGAGCGTCACACTCTCGTTCGCATGGAGGCCGATCAAGAGGCAGGCTTGGGTCAGGAGGCAAGCGCAGAGGATACGGTTGAGTAGTTGCATCTTTGGTTCTCAGGGTGGCGAAATATTCTGTCTCGCTGGTATCATAAAAGTAAGGGCAACGGTAAGAGCGGGTATCATGGTTGTACTTTCCCATCAGAAGGACTCCAGTGAAAATAGAAACGAAAGGCTTCCGGACGCTCGCTGAAACCTGGCGCGGGAGATTCGTTGGGAGTGCCGGCATTTTGCATCGGCCAGCGTTGCCCTTTGTGGCATCGCAGCGGCAGGACTTGGACGGTGATGGTGCCGGAGGAGCACCTGGCCTGGACTGACGGCAGTTCGAAGATGCCTGGGGACGGATGCTCGCTGTCAAAGGTAGTGTGGAGCGCAACGGGATTCAGTTCCAAGCGACTCGCGGGCACGTCGAGGCAACCATCCATGGACGCCGCGTTTTCATCAGGATGCAACGATCCTTGAATCGTGCGGCTTTGTGCCTGAATGGTAAAGCATGTCCCGCCATCCGATGGATTCCAACTGATCCGGCCACCGCGTACGGTCGCACTTTGCAAGTCAGGTGCGTTGCCGGGGGCGATTTGAAAGGGATTGGCAGGGTCATAGCGCATCAGCTTGTTGTCGCGGCCAAGGGTGAAGTAGATTCTCCCTTGTGCATCGGCTGCGGGAAACTGGGGATAGTCCAAATGATCGATCAATGTTTCCGCTACTCCGGTAAGGGCATTGATGCGAACGAGAAGGCCTGAATTGCCATGATCCTCACGGTCTGCCTCCGTGCAGAGGTATAACTCTGTGCCACTCAGCGCGATGCCGCGCGCCCGCCAGAAGCCGCTGGCCAGAATGCTGATCGATCCGTCGGGCCTCCGCACCTTCACGACCCCGGGCGATTCGGGGCGACTGTAGCCTTCGGCCATGTGTTTGAAGGTTGCGTACTCGGACACATAAACAGAGCCATCGGGACCGACCGCGATGCCATTGACGGGAGGCCGCGCGTTCATGAGTTCGCTGGTTGCTCCCGTCGCGTGATTCCATTTCAAGATCTTGCCGCCTTCGAGTGCGACAAACAGATTTCCGTCACCATCGCAAGCCAACTGACGAGGACGCGTGATGCCCTCAATGATGTGCGCCTCCGTGCCGTCGGTTCCGATGCGCAGCACCTTGCCGGGGTTTCCATCGTCGCCCAAATCGAGGCCGACAAAGACATCACCTGTCCCATTGTTGGCTAGACCGTACATTCCAGGCGACTGTTTCGCGCGCCAAACGTCGGTGGTTCCATGAATTGGATCCCAGCGCTTGATGACACGACGATTGAACTCGGTGTAAAGCACAGTTCCGTCGCGGGCGACCGCGGTGCCAAAGCTGTAGTGCGCCTCGGCAATCGGAATGGCATCACTAACACTGAGGTCACCAGCCACGGGTGACTTTTCCGGCTCCTGACTTTTGGAAGCAGCAGGAAGCAGCAGGACGGTGAGGAGTGTGAGTGCGGATTTCATCGGCGCGGACTTCAGAAGTTCACAGAGTGAAGAGATGAATCGGTCAGAAGCGTTTATGATCAAGGATCGGCTGTTAGAGCATAGACGCTCCGCGCGAAGTTGGCAATCTCGCCGTCCATAACGTGAGGCTCTGTCCTATTCCACGTTTCATCGAATCCAGAAACCTGGTATTTTTTCATGCCCATAAAATTCGTGAGTGCGGAATTCAACAATTGCACGGACTCGCCTGCGGCACCGGTCAAGACCACATTCCACTGGGCATCGTCCAATTGAAACAAGACGATTTTTCCTGAAATCGACAGTGGCAACTCCTTGATCGGGGAAGGCGAATCGCAGTAGAAAAATGTATTGGTTTTGACCCACGTTAGCACCTTGCCATCTCGCAAAACGCGACGCTGTTCGAGGTTTGGGCCCGTGCAATAGAATCCATTTTTCGGCAATTGTTCCCCTTTGTATTCGAATGTCTGCTCGCCAAAGTTCACGACTGTTTCCGAGCCGTTGGCAAAGGTGGTTTTCTGCACCTGGAGATCGCCCGTCAAAAACTGGTGCGAGGTCATTTGCACACCGAATTTATCGCGCATCGAAGGTACTGTCAGATAGTAGGTTTCCAGATGTTCCGCGCTGTCGTTTTTCCAATCAAATTTAACCTCGCTCCAAAGCAAGGGCATATCGCCATACAAGAGTGTGATCCGGTCTTTCATGGTCTTGATTTCGGGTGCGACTTTCCAGAACCAACCTGCGCTATCTCCCCAATACCAGGTTGTCGCCATGCAGTCGTGATAAACCAGTTCCCAGAACGGAATGCGCTGGGTCGGCAAGCCATATTTCAAGAATTCGGGACTGAAATCATCCCGTGAAACCGGCGCCCGCAAATGCCCCGCATTCCAACCACTGGTGTTTTTACCGGGAATCCACCAGTTCGATCCGCTCAGGCCGCCCTCCGTGTAGTCCACCAGATCAACGCCCCAATCGTTGCCGTGCTCGGTGCCGATGACCAAACCCTTCTGCAGGTAGTATTGAAAAACATCACGCTTGTATTTCAGGTCGGATTTCCGGTCGTACGTGTGTTTCGGATGATGATCCTCCATGAGATTCATCGCCATCATCACATCGATGAAGTTACCGTTACGGTTCGCATCGCCGATACGGCTTTGACTGTAGGCCATTGCCGCGTTGAGATACCGGGACGATGAACGCAAATAGTACTGTTTGACAACATTCCCGTCAGGATCTGTTGTCGTCCATCCGGTCATCATTTCGCCCGTGGGCAGCATGAGACCATTTTTCTCTATGCTATCCGACTGAAAGCCGAGCGGTCCTTCAGTGATGTCTCCATAACTATCGTAACCCAGCGTGATGTAGCCCATATCATTCCACTTCTGGTTCTCGGCACCCGGGAATTCAGTGGCGAGAATCGAGTTCGTAATGCCAAAATTGCGCCATTTTTTCAAGAACCCGGCGTCACCGGCTTCGGCCCACAGGATCGAAGAACCTTTCAAACGGTTGACAGCAGGCCGTTCTTTTGCCTTCTCCGCGAGCGTTTTGAGCATGCCTCGCTCCTTTTGATACCCGCGATACAGTTCCGCCATTTTCACATAACCGCCCTGGTCGATGAATCGGTAGGTCGCGCGGCGTGGATAGGCGAACTTCCCCATGCTGCATTGCCAAACGGGCTCGGGCCAGATCAAGCCGTCTTTGCGCGAAAGCCTGACGTTCGCATCAACCGGGCTTTCGATTTGCAGCATCATGGCATCGCCTTTTTCCCTGTCGAACAATCCGACCAACGGTATGTTCATGCAGTTCGTATTCCCATAAACCGTCAACATCGTCTCATTGTAGCCGACACCGGTGTCGTCCTGTTTCTTGAGGACGCCGCTCGAACGATCACAAAATGTCAGGTAACCCGCCTTCATGTCGGTCGTGAACATCGGGGGCAATCCGAGCGCGGTGAAGGGAGCGTCCATGTTCTCCGTGAGGACATCAAACGAAACACTGGGTCCGTCGAGGGTGACGACCATCGAGTATGCCTTCCCAGCCTGGGCTTCCTTGACGGATATCCTCACTTGATGATCGGCCAGTCGCGCGACATCGATGATGCGGAATGCGGCGAATTTCGGTTGATCAAGCGAACCCCACTTTGTGACGACGGCCTCACTGACACATCGGGAGAAATCGGCAGTCCAGGTGCGTTTTGTCCGAGAGTCTTTGATGACCATCGAGTTCGATTTGCTGTCGACCTCAAAGGAAAGGTATTGATTTTGGATAATCTGCCCCGTCAGAACAAACGGGACGAACAGTAAAAGATAGATTGAAGATACGAATCTCAATTTTTATGAGTGTTTTTGATCGTGCCGATTAGGAAACCAGAGTGCGAAAAATGAAATGTCATTTCATGGCTTCTCATCAAAGCGGTAGTTGAAACGCGCACCGGGAGCGGCATCGCCTTTGTTGTAAAAGTCCATGACATCGTCGGAGACAGGAATGTGATCCACCCATTTGAAATCGAACTTCAGTTTGCCGGCAGCGGCACCGACTCCCAGAGCATCCCGCGGGATGGACAGCGTGAGCTGATCGACCGCGCAAAACATCGGGACGATGGAGATTTTTTCCCACGACTTCGTGGTCGCGGTGTAGCGCTCCAACGAGCAGGCATTTCCTTCGCGGGTTCGATTGACGAGGAAATCGTAACCCTGCCATCCCGTCGCGGGGTTCGCATCGGCATCGATATAAAGCATCATCCAGTTTTGATCGGTGGCGGGAGTGAGCGGGGAAGCGGTGCTGGCGTGAAAAAACAAGGATCGTTCATCACGGGCGACCTGGGCGAGAACCAGATCGTTGCGCGCGCTGGCATCATCATAACGAATGCCCGGCACGGTGGCATCGCACGAGCGATTCGCCACATCGCCATTCGCATCGCGATAAACCGGGAGCACATCCGCCCACTGGGCCGGTTGATCCAGGGCGATGGTTTTGGATGGCGATGGGGCGACAGGCGCGGACATCCCTTTGTAGCGCCGCATGTTGGATACAAATTGCCAGTAATAGTTATCCCGATAACCTCCTTTCATCGGTTCAATGTCGCGATTGAACTCCATATTGAATTCATCAACCATGTGTCCCTGGCCCGCGACCGTTTTTCGATTCAAAAAAACCACATCCGGCGTTTCCCAAACAGCGGCCGTCCATTCATTCCAGCCGGTGACCATCAACATCGGCGCGCCGACTTTGTGAGCCACCTTCCATTGTTCCTCGAAAAACAGGCCCTTGGGCGCGTCCTTGGAGAGCCATTGGTCGTCATAGACCGGTTCAAATCCCGGCACACAACTGACACCGGCGTTTTTCATGTTGTTCCAGAGCGGAGCCCCCATCGATTTGGAGACGCACAATTGCTCGACCTTGCCGTCCGGTCCCAGCGCCGGGCGTTGCGGATGGAAATCCATGAATCGCCAGCGTGCGGGTGCGTCCTTGCTCTCAAACAAAGCCCAGGTCGGACGCCAGGTGAAATAGCCCTGAACCGCGGGCAACAACGCGGGTTCCTTGAACTTCGTGCCATCGACAGGCATGGCCGACAACAGCAACGGCTTCCCCTCCCAGCGGAACCACATGCTGTCGTGTTTGCCGGGAAGATACCAGTTCTTGTAGAGCGACTCGACTTTCCACTCGGGTTCGTAGTTGAGAAAAAACGCAAACAAGGGAACCTTGACCCCTTTCGCCTGCAGTTCCTCGCCGGTCTGGAGCAGCACGGCAAGTTCCTCGTCGTACAGTTGGGCATTCGTCGTATCGAATATGAGATAGTCCACACCGGCGTCGGCAAGCAGCACGAGGTGTTTGCGGATGGCCCATGGATCGGCGGATCGATAGTATCCGAAGAGTGGCTCGGCCCAATAGAACTCCGGGAAGTCGGGCCCACCGGGCGGATGAGCGGTGAAGTCCATGAAACCCGGCCGGGTTTTCAGATACTCCGTCATGTTGAAGTTCCCCGGCATGTGCCTCAGGTTCTTGTGCCACAAGGAATAAAACATCCCCACGCAGCGATCCGTCTTCGGGGGACCGGTTTCTTCAAAAGTGGGAAGCCTGCGCCCGAGGTCGTCGGTGCCGGACCAGTTGGAATTTTCGATGATGACCGCTTTGGTGGTCTCGGCGGCAAGCGGCAACGACGAGGCACAGATGAAGGCGAGAGTCGTGGCTTTCAACAAACGCGGAATGTCCGGAATGGGGGGATGCATGGCGATCACGTGTGAAATTTCGTTAGAAATACGGGGCCACCGACCCACCTGATCGGCGACCCCCCGTTTCCAGAGAAAATCCACTAACTCAGAAAATCGGTTTTCTCACACGCACTGCAACGAGAATCTTTCGGCAATCAATCAGGGTGCGGGAGTCACCACCAGACGGGCGAATTTTGTGATATCCGGCGCGCGAGGCACGGTGAGGGTGATGGTGTCGAAACCAGCCGAGGTATCCTTGGAAACGGTGACGCCGGGATTGTTGACCTGAGCCGGGCCGGGAACGTTGTAGCTGTCCGGCCAACTGATCAGGTCGGGGCTGACTTCAATGGCCACGGTCGTGGTGCCGTCGATGGAGGTTTGGGAGCGTTGGAAACTGAATACCATGTTGGCACCGCTCTGCGAGATTGTCGGAAGCAGGGATAGGTCGTTGGTGTCCTTGCTGCCGCCGAGAACGAATTCCACACCGTTGCTCACACCATCGCCGTCATAGTCTGCACCGGGGCTGGTGCCAGGGCCAACGCCAGGGGCGTTGATGGCTTTCCAGGAAGCGTAGCCAGCGGGGCCCGAGACGACCTGCAGCGTGCCGACGCCGGTGAAGGCGCCGGATGCATGCGCGTTGGTGTAGTTCCCAGCAGGCTGCTGGATGCCGTTGATGAACAATGAGTCGACCGTATCGGTGCCGGCGAACGCGAGATCGAGTTTCGCACCGGCACTCGCCGTGATGGAAACCGTCGACGATTCATTGTTGGAATTGACCTGGCCCAGGGAGAGCGTGCCGCCGTTGACGGTCGTGTTTCCGCTGTAGGTATTGCTTCCAGTGAGCGTCTGGGTGGCGCTGCCGGTTTTCACCAGCGAGAGATTATCACCGGTCGTGCCGTTGATGTCCGTTCCGCCAACGGTGGTGCCGGTTGTCTGGTCGGATGTGGTGTTTAGGGTCAAGGTTGCCGCCGTGACGCTGGTATTG
>Ga0209598_10001521_pt1 | contig 18935 bp, 13 predicted proteins | sample M_140807_EF_Meta_FD_187317 | JGI IMG/M metagenome (GOLD analysis project Ga0209598, IMG submission 187317) | Freshwater microbial communities from Lake Montjoie, Canada to study carbon cycling - M_140807_EF_MetaG (SPAdes) (version 2) | ecosystem: Environmental > Aquatic > Freshwater > Lake...
CGCGAGCGACCAGTTTTATGTCGCGCTCAACAAGCTATTCATCGGTGACATGACGGCGATGGATGCCATCTGGTCGCACCGCAAGGACGTGACCTACATGGGTCCCGGCGGGGGATTTCGGGTCGGATGGGATGCGGTGTGCAAAGATTTGGCATCCCAAGCGGCCATGAAGCTACGCGGTTCGGTCAAGCCCTCGCAGGTCAAGATAGCGGCCGGCAGCGATCTGGCCACGGTGAGCAACATGGAGGAGGGAGCCAATGTCGTTTGCGGAAAAAAGAGTGTTGTCTCGCTGCGCGCGACCAGCATTTACCGCAAGGAAAACGGGCAGTGGAAGATGATCGGCCACCACACCGATCTCATTCCGGCCATGGAGAAAAAGTAAGCTGCCGCCTCGCATCGAAAATCACCGCAAAACCCGCGTCCCTGACGCGGGTTTTGCTTTGGTCTTTCATGCAGTGGTGCAACTCGCCGCAGATGGCGGGGTTAGACTTGTCATGCTTCGCGGAATCCTCGTTGCCTTGGACCAAACGCGAAAAGTGACCGGACTTTTCGCCACCATCGGTAGGGTCGGCTGGCCCAGCCGCGTGAGAATCTCCAGCGAGTCCAGATCCTTCTTGGGGTTGGTTTTATTCACCTCCGGGCTTTGCGCCGGATCCATCCATGCTGCAGATCCGCAGGCTTCGCCGCGTCCGAACATCATCACGATCGTGGGCGACGACATCGGGTGGGGCGACGTCGGATTCCATAGTTCATCGATCAAGACACCCAACATCGATCGCCTCGCCGCAGGCGGCGCGCGCCTCGATCGGTTTTACGTCAATCCGATCTGCAGTCTCACGCGCGTCTCGTTCCTCACCGGACAATTCGCCGCGCGCACCGGCGTGAACAACCACGCGGGCTTGCCGCTGGATTACCGGATCTTTCCCGCCGACTTCCGCGCGGCCGGATACCAGACGTGGATGTGTGGCAAGTGGCATCTCGGCGGATCCGCTGAGAATACGTTGACCGGCCATGAATATCATCCCGACGCGCGCGGCTTCGACCACTTCTACGGTTTGCTCGGCGGGGCCGTCGATTATTCGACCCACATCAACCGCGAGAGCGGCGCGTTGGATTGGTGGCGTAACGGCGCGCAGGTCGCGGAGAAGGGATATTGCACCGATCTGCTCGCCAACGAAGCGATCGGTCTGATCAAAGCGCGCGACACGAACAAACCGTTCTTGTTGCATCTCGCGTTCAACGCGGCGCACGGTCCGTTGCAGGGGCCCGATGGTGCGTCCGGCGGCGGAAACAGGCCCGCGCTCTACAAAGCGGTAGTCGAGGCCATGGACGCCGCGATCGGGCGCGTGCTGGCCACGCTCGACGAACAGAAGATCGCCGATTCGACCATCGTGCTTTTCTTCTGCGACAACGGGGCGCAGGAGGGGCAGGGTGGGAGCAATGCGCCATTGCGCGGGGCCAAGGGCGGTGCCTACGACGGTGGGGTGCGTTCTGCGGCGGTTCTGCGCTACCCGGGCGTGATCCGCGCGGGTAGTGGTTTCGGAGGATGGATGTGGGTCGGTGATGTCTGGCCGACCTTGGCCGCCGCCGCCGGCATCGCGCCGCAGCCGGCCAAGCCTTTGGACGGAGTGAACATGTGGCCGGCTTTGCTTGCGGCGGATGCCGTGCCGCGCGCTCCTTTTGCGGTCGGCAGCAGGAGCATGGCGTGGTTCGAGCCGCCTTGGAAATTGATCGTCACACCGGATGCTCCCGCCGAGCTCTACAATCTCAACGATGATCCCTCGGAAAGCCGCGATGTGGCTGCGGCCAGCGCAGACCGCGTTGCGCGAATGACGGCGGATCTGAAAAGCTCCCTCGGCACTTGGCGGGGCAAGGGCGGAGGAGGTAAAGACGGGCGTGGCCAAGGCGGCCGCAAGAAAAAGCACGCGCCGCCGGCTGCCATTGTTCCCGCGGCGCCCACCAACAGTCCATCCACCCATGAATAGCCGTTGCCCTCATACTGCACTTTTGTTGGTCGCGCTTTGTTTGCTGGTGGCGCGCACCTCATGGTCCGCTCCGAGCAGGCATCCGAATTTTGTCATCATCCTCGCCGACGACATGGGATGGAACGACGCGGGTTTCTGCGGCAACACGAATGTGGACACGCCGCATCTCGATGCCCTGGCGCGTGGCGGTGCTGTTTTCACGCAGGCCTGCGCGAGCGCGCCGACTTGTTCGCCCACGCGGGCTTCGCTTCTCACCGGCCAATACACCCCGCGACATGGCGTCTACAATGTCGTGGATCCACGTCATGCTCCCGGTTCGCCGCATCACAAAATCCTCGCCGCGGAAACGAGCGCCGATTTGATCGACGGCACGGTTACCTTGGCCGAGGCGCTCAAGCCGGCGGGCTATACTTCCGCGCTGTTCGGCATGTGGAATCTCGGGCGCGGGCGCAACGGCCCCGCCGCTCCCACCGGCCAGGGCTTCGATCTTTTTGTCGAGCCGACCGATCTGGGTTTCGCCAAGGATGCCTACCATCGTCCGGATGGAACGTATTCGTCGGATGCGCTTACCGACGCGGCGTTGGACTGGATCAAACGCGAGAAGGATCGTCCGTTCTTCCTCTATCTCGCCTTCCACGATGTGCACGGGCCCTTCGATCCGAAACCCGAGCTGCTCGAAAAATATCGCCACCGCGCCGGCGTGCGCGATACGGAACTCGCGGCTTCGGTCGAGGCGATGGATGACAATGTGGGGCGCTTGCTCGCGGGGCTCGAGAGTTTGGGTTTGTCCGATCGCACCTATGTGATCTTCACCTCGGACAATGGAGGCGTGAGGCAGACCGTGGCGCCATTGCGCGGAGGGAAGGGGACGCTCTACCAAGGCGGCTTGCGTGTGCCGGCCATCGTGAGCGGACCGGGCATCGCGGGAGGACAAAAGATCGACACGCCGATTCTCAGCATGGATTTTTTCCCGACGGTGCTCGATTGGGCTGGGGTTGAGGCGGAGTCCTTGGCGTCCATCGATGGAACGAACTTGGTCCCTCTGCTGACGGGAAGTGACAAGACCATGACGCGAGATCTTTTCTGGCACTTCCCCGTCTACTCCGGTCCGAGTGCGCCCTGCAGCGCAATACGCTCCGGCGACTGGAAGCTTTTGGAATTTTTTGAATCGGGCCAAACCGAGCTCTATAACCTTTCGCGCGATCCGGGCGAGGCGCGCAATCTGGCAGCGTCGGAACCCGCACGCGCCAAGGAGTTGACGGACAAGCTGCACGCGTGGCAGACGTCGCTCGCGGCACCGCGTCCGACCTCGCCCAATCCTGCGTATGATTCCGCCGCGCCCGCGCGTGGTGGCGATCACGGACCGGATCGCGCGCCCTCGCCGACACCCGTCGCCGCCCCCGCCAAGGGATTCGTGCTGACCAGCACCGCTTGCGCCGATGGCGGCAACCTTCCCGCCGAATACACCGGCGACGGCAGCGGATCGTCGCCTCCTCTCGAATGGACGGGTGCACCGGCCGGCACAAAGAGCTTTGTTGTCATCATGGATCATCAGGCGCCTGACGCCGTGAAGAGCTACTGGAACCTTTGGAACATTCCGCCGGACGTGAACGGCATTCCGGAAAACGGGAAGGCACCGGGTTTGGTTGGTGTGGGATTTCGCGGACGCGCGGGATACGAGCCCCCGCACTCCAAGGGCCCGGGGCCGAAGACTTATGTCATCACCGTTTACGCCTTGTCCGGATTGCTGGAAATCAACCAACCTGCGGCGCAGGTGACGCGCGAAATTCTACTCGAGGCGATGAAGGATAAAATTCTCGATCGCGCTGCGCTGCACGTCACCTACGAACGACCCGCCAACGCCCTATGAAAAAACGTGAGCCAACAACCCCCAAGCGCGCCGTGGGAAAAATGGCTGCGTTCTACATCCTCCTCACGCTCTGCGCCGCGCGTGCGCACGATCCTGCGGCGTTCGCGAACGGTCGCGCCGGGACGGAGAGAACGCCAAGTTCGTCCGTCGCGCCGCCTCAGGCCTCCGCATTCGCACCTTTCGCACCCGGGGTCAAAGTGCGCTGGGACGAACAATTTCTTTTCATCGAGAGCCACGGCCTGCCGGCCCACAACATGATGACCGGAATCACGGCGTGGCAGCAGCAGGTGCCTGTGCCCCAGGATTACAACGGCGCCAATGCGTGGAGAATTCCCCTCGCTCCCGTGCCGGCTGCGACACCTATCCCGGTGGAAAACCATTTCCTGCGCGGCGCCATCGCTCTCGCGGTCAACGGCGTGCCGATCTTCAACCCGCAGAACAATCGCGGCGAACTCTCCTCCGAGATCGGTGAACTCGACCAGTGGGGCGGACATTGCGGCCGCGCCGATGACTATCACTACCACATCGCGCCGCTGCATTTGCAGGAGATCGTCGGTCGTGACAAACCGATCGCCTACGCGCTGGATGGCTATCCGATCTATGGTCTGACCGAACCGGATGGCTCGGCCCCTGCGGAGCTTGATACGGTCGGCGGTCATTCCAACGAGGCGCTCGGTTATCACTACCACGCGTCGGAAAAATATCCCTACGTCATCGGCGGATTTCACGGCGAGGTGACGGAGCGCGAGGGTCAGGTCGATCCGCAGCCGCGGGCCCGTCCGGTTCGTCCGGCCTTGCCACCGCTGCGCGGCGCGCGCATCACCGGTTTCGTGAACCACGGCAACCGGAGCGAACTCACCTATGAAGAAGGTGGAGCCACGCAAAAAATCGTTTACACGGTGAACGACGATAACTCGGTGACCTTCAACTTTCCGGATGGCCGGAAAGAAACATTCCACCGCCGCGAAGGACCGGAGGGTCCCCCTCCGCCGCGTCGTTCGCGCGGCGAGTGAAGCCGCTTGGGCGTACATCTCAGAACGAGTAGAGTAAGCCGGTGCGGCGCAGGGCGCTCACAATCTCGTCGACCGATTCCGCTGTCGTCTGCTCGTCGGTGCGAACCGTGACGTCGTAGTCGAGGTCATGTGCATGACACAGTTCGTCGCTGCGGCGGGCGAGCCCGAGAGGCCTGCCCTCGAAGCCGCCATCACCCCGGCTGGCTTCCCGCCGCTCCAGTTCCGCCACGGAGCAGAAAACACCGACGAAGAAAATACGGGCCCCGGAATCGCGGAGAATCTCGAGAACTTCCTCCTTCCATTCCCCGTCTTGGAGGAAGTGGTCGATGATAAGATTCGTGCCCAGTTGGAGATGATTGCCCCAGCTCCGGTGAATCCCGGCCAGCAAGTTGCGGCCGTGCGGATTGAAGACCAGCCGCAGCCGGGGATTTCCCCCGTGCGGGCCCGGCGCATCGCTTTCATCGATGTATTCCCACGCGGCGCGTCCGTCGTGCGGTGCGCGGGAAACCAGACGTGTCAGGTCGCCGCCTTGCAACTGCACGAAGCTGACCGGATAAAGTTTCTTCGAAAGCAGAAGGCCGACGTCGTCGAACGCGACGCGGGCGAAAGCGGCGTCGGGATTTCCATCGGCCAGATCGGCGAGAGAGTCCTGCAGAGCGCGGCAGAGGGTCGATTTACCGGAGGAACTGGGGCCGTTGACGAGGATCGCCACGGGAGCGGGGAGCCGAAGATTCCCGGAACCGGCGCTCATCTCGGCGGGGCGGATCCTTCTCAGGCCGCGCGGCGTGTTGCCATGATGCGCGGAAGCAGGATGTCTTTGATCCAGCGCTCGAGTTCGCTGCGGAGCCCGGGCAGGAAGGTGACCGAGTAGATGGTGCGCAGCGAGGCGAGGAAGTATTTGTTCTCCTCCCAGAACGCGCGTTCTTCGGCACTTTTGTCGGCGAAGTAATGCCTCTCGAAGTGGTTCCAGAATTCGAGGCCCTGCTCGTTCGGGATTTTCGTGGCAAGCATGCTGAGCCCCACCTCGGGAATACCGTAGATCACGTAAATGAGTCCGACGTCGAAGAGATAGCTTCCGGTGGAAAAGTCGCCCATGTCGATGATGACTAACTCACCGTTCTGCATCATGATGTTGCTCGAGTGCAGGTCGAAATGGACGCAGGTGTCGGAGTCGGGCAATGACTCGAGTTTCTCCATGAGGTATTCGCTCTGCTCGGGCGTGAACAGGTAACCGACCTCGCGGATGTAGCCGCGGAAGCGGTCCTTCAGATCCGGCAGGATGGTTTTGTCGCCCTTGGCCGCGTGCAGGGTCTTGGCTGTGTCGGACAACATCTTCGCGTAACGGTCCAGATTGCCGATGTCCTTGCGGATCACCGCGCTGAAGAGTTCCGCGTCGAGCAGTTCGTAGACGACCCCCGAGCGCGTGCCGCAGGAGACGACGTCGTAGGAAATGGCGGTGGGCACGCCCATGACGAAGGCGGCCTTGGAGTATTGCTTCTCCCGCTCGGCGATCTCGGGTCCGACGCCCTCGTTGTAGACTTTGACCACCGTCTCGTGGTCGAGGCGGTAGCACTCGCCGCACACGCCGGCCGAAAGCAACTCGAGGCCCTCAAGCGAAATCTCGCGGGTCTTTTTCCCGATTGTGATCATGTCGGAGAGGCCGGTCAGTTCGAAGAGCTCGCGGACGTGGGGCGAGACGTTAACCACGGTCATCTTCCCCTGCGCCTTGGCCATCCTCTGGTGCGCTTTGAGGATGCTGCGGATGCCAGCGCTGGAAATGTAATGACACGCACCGAAGTCGAGGACGAGTTCGCGCACCCCGTCCAACTCGAGCTTGGCATCAAGCTGCGGAGCAGTCGTGGCATCCAGGCGGCCGTCGAGTTTGACTGCGAGGGTATCGCCGGATTTTTCGGTGGTGATGTCCATGGAATTCTCGGGACTTCGGATTCGCTCCTACTTTTTCTGCTCGGGTTTTTCTCCGGCGGGCGCGGCGATTTCGTGGCAGATGCCGAGCACACCCAGAACCTTGCCGTCCTTGTCGACCCACGGTGTCTTCAGCGTCTCGACGTAAACTTTGCGGCCATCCGGGTAGGTCAACCACTCTTCGTTCTTGGCAGCTTTGCCGGCGGCCAGCATCGCTTTGTCGTAAGATTGGAAAGATTTGGCGACGTCTGCCGGAAAAAGATCGAAGTCCGTTTTGCCGATGAGTTGATCGAGCGGTTTGCCGGCCAGAGCGGCCCAAGCGCTGTTGCCGCCACGGTAAACGCCGTCCATGTCTTTGTAGAAGATGATGTCCGGGATGGAATTCATCGCGGTGGTAACGGTGTCCAGTTGACCGGCCGGGTTCTCGGCGGCGGGTAACAGCTGCGTGGTGGTGACGAGGGCCGCGGCAATTGCGGCAGCGAGGATGGTGTTTTTCATGGTGTTGTTCTTGTTCCCGGGCGTCGCCCCGGAGCATTTTCCTTTATGGCATGGGGGCCCAAGCCTGTCAGTGTTCAAAATTCCCGCAGCAGGCGCCCGGCATGCAGGACCGGAGTGGTGAAGCCGTTGTCGCGGTTTGGCACCAGGATGCTCCACAGTTCGCTCTCCATCGTGTTGTTGGTCGCCGGAATGAGCAGGCCGAACCGCCGCCGGTAGCTGCACGCGTCGGGATGACCGTCGGTCAGCTTCGCTAGATCGTCGAAAAGCATGGTCGGCTCGCCGTTGTAGATCGGACCTGAATGTCCCGCGGATGCCGTCGATTGCGCCGCCTTGGTTAAGCGTCGCGGTCGAATTTATTTGGACGCGTTCGTGCCGCTCTCTACTTTTGACTCCGCGGAAATGAGAACGCTCGCCTTATCCCACGCTCCGGCCAGATTGAACTGAATCCACTCGGGACTGAGATGGATATCCAACGTATCAAGCCGTCCCGGCCCCAGATTCTGATAGCCGTGCGGGATGTTGGCCGGACCCAAGACCACGTCTCCGGCTTCAGCATCTATTGTCCTCTCGCCGACCGTGAATCGAGCACGGCCTTCGGTAATCGTGAAAATTTCGTCGTATGGATGAACGTGGAGGGTCGGGCCTTCGCCGACCACGTCGGTAACGTAACGAATCAGCGTAACGCCGGTATTCAAAGTCTTTCCTTCAAGCAGACCGCGCAGCGCCCGCCCCGGAGTGAGCCATTCACTGGCGGCAATTTTTGCGGGTTCCGTTTTCGACTGAATTGGCATGGATACTTGGTGGTTTGATTAGTGAGCTTGGTCGGACGCCTGGACGCGCCATCCCGCGGCCTCAGCGACGGCTGCTGCCGCGCCGCCGAGTATCGCTTGGCGACGCGTCATGAACGCCGATTTGTTGGAGGGAGCAGTCAATCGAAGAACGGTGTGCGCCGCGGTCGTCTTTGTCGAGGGAAAGAGGGGCGAAGCCAATTTTCGAAGGTGTGCTCTGTGCGATTATGATCGGCCTCCGCACCGATCGCTTGCGGCGCCGCTCAGCGCCAGTAGTTGTTGGCCGCGGCGATGGTCGCGAATTCCTGCGCCACGGTTTGCCCTATGGCGATGAGCATGGCGGGATCTTCGGCGTAGACGGGACGCAATCTTTCGCGCACTGCGGCGTCGGGTTGCGTGGCTTTGATGATGAGGCGCGCCATCTTCATGGCGAGTTGGCGGCCTTCCTCGGGAGTTTTGGTCAGCAGGGTGTTGCCGGGGATCAATTGGACGGGGTCGAGGGAGGTGGGGGCACTCATGTGTTTTACGGTTTTAAGAGCCTGCCTTATCGTTCCCCCACATGCCCGAGTCAATGGCATTCACTCGTTTTTGCGCGGCACTCGCCTAGTCTGGGGAGATTGTGATAGGCTTTGGTTTCCGATGTCCGACAAAGTCATCATCTTCGACACCACGCTGCGCGACGGGGAGCAATGCCCCGGCGCGTCGATGAACTTGCGTGAAAAGATGGAGGTCGCCCGTCAGTTGGAGCGGCTCAATGTCGATGTGATCGAGGCGGGCTTTCCCGTGACCAGCGAGGGAGACTTCCAGGCGGTGCAGCGCATCGCCACCGAGATCAAGGGCCCGGTCATCGCCGGGCTGGCCCGCTGCGTGACGAAGGACATCGAGGCCGCGGCGGCGGCGGTCAAACCGGCGGCCGACCGCGGGCGCATCCATGTCTTCCTCGCCACCTCGAAAATCCACCGCGAGCACAAGCTGAAGAAGGCGCACGAGGAAATTCTGCGCCTCGCGGCCGAGGGCGTGAGGCTGGCCAAGTCGCATTGCAAGGACGTCGAGTTCTCGCCGGAGGATGCCTCGCGCACCGAGCCGGAATTTCTCGCCCAAGTCGTCGAGGCGGTCATCGCGGCGGGCGCGACCACGGTGAATATCCCGGACACCGTCGGCTTTGCCGTGCCGGAACAATTCGGCGCGCTGATCAAATATTTGAAGGGCCACGTGCGCAACATCGACGACGCCATCATCAGCGTGCACTGCCACAATGACCTCGGCCTCGCCGTGGCCAACTCGTTGGCTGCCGTGCAAAATGGCGCGCGCCAGATCGAGGGAACGATCAACGGCATCGGCGAACGCGCCGGCAATGTCTCGCTCGAGGAAGTCATCATGGCGCTGAAAACGCGGGCCGATGTTTTCCGCGGAATTCACACCGACGTGCACACGCGGGAGATCTTGAAAACCTCGCGCATCGTCAGCCGCATGAGCGGTCTGCACGTGCAGCGCAGCAAGGCCATCGTGGGCGAGAATGCCTTCGCCCACAGCTCGGGCATCCACCAGGACGGCATGCTCAAGATGCGCGAGACCTACGAGATCATGGATCCGGTCGAGGTGGGCTGGGGCGGCACCGAGTTGCCGCTGACCAAGCACAGCGGACGCCACGCCATGGCCGCGCGTCTCGAGCATCTCGGATTCAAATTGAGCGACGAGGAAATCGGCGCCGTGTTCGTCCGCTTCAAGGACATCGGTGACAAAAAGAAGTTCGTCTACGACGACGACCTCTCGGCCATCGTCGATGACTCGATGATGCCGCAGGCCGAGGGCTGGCAGCTTCAGAGTCTCGAAGTTGCCGTGGCCTCCGGAAAAAAACCGCACGCCAAAGTTTTCCTCGTGCGCGAGGGAACGACCAAGGAAGCCGAAGCCGACGGCAACGGCGCGGTCGATGCCGCCATGGGCGCCATCGACGCGGTGGCCGGCCGGTCGGGCAATCTTCTCGAATACAATGTGCAGGCCGTCACGCAGGGCCACGACGCGCTCGGCGAAGTGACGCTGAAGGTCGACTTCGGCGACGGCCGCCTCATCACCGGCAAGGGCGCGAGCACCGACGTGATCGAAGCCAGTGCGCGCGCCTATCTGAACGCGATCAACCGCACGTTCATCCGTCGCGAGTTGGGCGAGCAGGCGGCGGGAATTTAGAGGAGTTGAGGGCTGAGAGTTGAGGGCCTTGAATTGTGGCTGCGGCGTTTGCCTAAGGGCTGTCTCGCAGACTCGGCTCCGCCGCCGGTCGTTAACTCAATTCGTCGCCGGGGACGGCGACGCTACAGTTTTGCCAACGAGATACAGCGAAATGCGTCTGCACGCGGTGCACCGGGAGCGAAACTTTCGAGCGTTGTCATCTCGCCGGTTTGCCATCCAAGTGCCCGCGCCCATCGGGTCAAATCATCGAAGTTCACGTCGGCCGTGATATCCTGGCGTCCGGGCGTTTCATAAAGCTCATCCCCGCTGAGCCTTTGCTGCCCGCGGTAAGCGCGCAAAGTTCCGTGCGGCCGGCGACGATAAATCTCGTCTGCGGTTCCGCCGTAATCAACGGACAGCATCGCTCCCTCGCGCCAGGCGCCGGACAAATCCTTCATCCATTCGCGCACCGATTCGAACACCTCAATACGCTGCCCCTCCGGCCAATCGCGGCCGAAGATCTCCGAGTCGGGTAGGGGTCGTTGCGGCAGAAGAAAAATTTCCGCCAACTTTCCGTCGACGACCTTCAAATGCAGTTCGGTCCACGCCCCCGCTTGCTTTCGGAAAACGCGGCAGGAGAAGGCGTCGAAAAACTCGTTGTGATACAGGAAAGCCTTGCCGCCGCACGCGGTGAGAGCTCCCGCAATATTCCGGTGCCAAGCGGCCTTATTGCCCAATTTTCGCTGCTGTTGCGCACGCAGCGGGTGCGACGTCTCGACGAGATGCAGCGAGACGTGCCGCCGTTCGAACCATCCAAAAGTCTTCATCACGCTGCCGGCCAACGATCCGTCGCCCGGGCCGCATTCAATGACGTTGAATGTTTTCCATCCGCGCGCCGACGCCTCGATGCGCAACCATTCAGCCACGGCGCGTCCGAGGGCTGGGGTCAGTTGCGGAACCGTGGTGAAATCCCCGTGGCTGCCGATCCCGCGGATGTTCTGCGCGTAGTAGCCATCCTTCGGATGATGCAGGGCGATATTCATGAACGCGTCGAAGGCGATGCATCCTCCATTCTCATCGAGGGCGGATTGCAGGGCTTGGCGGATGGTGGAGATCACAGGCAGAGTGTCGCGGTGGATCCGCGGCAACTGCCCATTTACGAGATTGAGGACCGCATCGTCGAGGCGGCGAAGGCGCAATCGCGTCTGATTCTGCGAGCGCCGACCGGTTCGGGAAAATCGACGCAGGTGCCACAGATGCTGCTTGATCGTGTCGTGCCGGACGGCGGACAGATCGTTGTCTTGCAACCGCGCCGTATGGCGGCACGCATGCTCGCTTCACGTGTGGCGCAGGAACGCGGGGAACAACTCGGTAAAACGGTCGGCTATCAGGTGCGGATGGAGGGGAGGAGTTCGGGCAAGACGCGCATCCTCTACGTGACCGAAGGAATCTTGCTCCGCCGCATGATTGGTGATCCGGAGTTGCGCGGAGTCTCCGCCGTGGTCTTCGACGAATTCCACGAGCGCCATCTCTACGGGGACATCACGCTGGCGCGCGCGCTCGACCTGCAGGAAACCTCGCGCCCGGATCTGAAGCTTGTCGTCATGTCGGCCACGCTGGAGGTGGGCGAGTTGGAAAAATACCTCGCTCCCTGCGAAGTCCTCGAGTCCGCGGGGCGCACCTTTCCGGTGGAGATTCGCCATGCCGACCGCTCACCCGGGGACACGCCGCCGTGGGAGCTGGCTGCCGAGGCGCTGACGGCGCATGCGTCCGAAGCGGGTCACGCGCTGGTCTTCATGCCGGGTGCCTACGAAATCCAGCGCACGATCAGCGAGATACGGGCGACGTCGGCCCTGCGGGACTTTGCGGTGTTCGCCCTGCATGGCGAAATGCCCCCGCGCGAGCAGGACGAGGCCGTCGCCTCCGGCGGCGGACGCAAGATCATCGTCTCGACCAATGTAGCGGAAACATCGCTGACCATCGAAGGCGTGACGCTTGTGGTGGACAGCGGCCTCGCGCGCATTGCCCGCTACGATGCGCGGCGCGGCATCAATACCTTGCTCGTCGAAAAAATCAGCCGTGCATCATCCGATCAACGGGCGGGGCGTGCCGGGCGCACAGCGCCAGGGCGTTGTGTGCGTTTGTGGATGGAAAAGGAACACGAGCAGCGTTCGGAGTCCGAGTTGCCCGAGGTGAAACGTCTCGATCTGGCGGAGGTTGTGCTTTCCCTCAAAGCCGCCGGCATCGCGGATTTGCAAAAGTTCCGTTGGCTCGAACCGCCCGAACCAAGGTCCCTGCAGCGGGCCGAGGAATTGCTCCACGACCTCGGGGCGCTGGATTATGACGGCAACATCACGGATCTCGGCCGGCAGATGCTGGCTTTCCCCGTGCATCCCCGTTACGCGCGGCTCCTGCTCGAGGCGGAGAGACTGGGCTGTGTCAAAGCCGCCTGCATGCTCGCCGCCCTGACCCAGGGACGCGGACTTCTGGTCAAGAGCACCTCGCGCGACATGGACAAACGCCGCGATGACATGTTTCGCGATGGCGCGGAGTCCGATGTGCTTGTGCAATTGCGCGCGTTCTCCGTAGCGCGCAAATCAAACTTCGATCCGGCGCGCTGCCGCCAACTCGGCATCCACGGGCAATCCGCCCGCCAAGCGGCCCAGTTGGCCGACAAGTTTTCCGATATCGCCCATAGCGAGGGATTAAACCTCTCCGACAATCCGCCACCGGAACATGCGTTGGATAAATGCATGCTCGCCGCCTTTCCCGATCACCTGGGCAAGCGGCTCGACCGCGGAACGTTGCGTTGTGATTTGGTCCACGCCCGCCGCGGCACGCTGGCGCGCGAGAGCGTGGTGACGAGCGAGTTGTTTGTTGCGGGTGAGATCACGGAGATCGGCGGCCGCGAGGGCGATGTGCAGACACTGCTCACTCTCGCCTCGCCGGTGCGCGAGGAATGGCTGCAGGAAATGTTTCCGGGGGAATTTGCCGACGAAACTGTCACTGTTTTCGATCCTTCGACGCGCGGCGTGGTGGCGCGGCGCGTGACGCGTTTCCGTGATCTGGTTTTGCGTTCGGGTGCGGGAGGGACACCCGATCCCGCGACTGCGGCGAAAATCTTCGCGGAGAAAGTTGCCGACGGCGAGCTCTCTCTCCCTCTGTGGAACGAATCCGTCGAACAATGGATCGCGCGCTTGAATTGTCTGGCAGGGTGGATGCCGGAGCTCGAGTTGCCGCGCATCGGCGAGGAGGAGAAAGGTTTTCTCCTCGAGCAAGTCGCGCAGGGCGTGACGAACTATCGCGCGCTGAAGGACAAAGACCCGTGGTCCGTGTTGCGCGGATGGCTTTCGGGTTCGCAGTTGGCCGCGCTCGATGCGTATGCGCCCGAGCGGATCAAATTGCCCGGCGGTCGCAGCGCGCGAATCGTTTACGCGGAGGGTCAAGCGCCGGTCATGGCCGCGCGGGTGCAGGATTTATACGGTGTGGAGAAACCCCTCGCGGTGGCCGATGGACGTCAGCGTGTGCGGGTGGAGGTTCTCGCCCCGAACCAGCGCCCGATCCAAGTGACCGAAGACATGGGAAGTTTTTGGAAGAACACCTATCCGCAAATCCGACCCGAATACGCGCGGCGGTATCCGAAGCACGAGTGGCGATGAGAGACCGGCGTTTTGTCGCGGTCCATCGCGGGGGTCCGCTCGATCTTGATAGCCATAAAATTCTCGCGCGCTGGGGCGCGGATTGCGCGGAGCACGTTTTGCCGCTTTTCTCGCGCTCCAGCGATGATCCGCGTCCGCGCTTGGCCATCGAAGCGGTGCGCGCGTGGGCGAGGGGCGAGGTCAAAACCGGAATGGCGCTGAAAGCCTCACTCGCCGCGCATGCCGCCGCCAGAGAAGCAGGGGATCCGCACGCAGTCGCCGCCGCGCGGGCCGCGGGCCAGGCGGCCGGCGCCGCTCACTGCGCCGACCATTGCATGGGTGCGCTCCTTTATGCGCTCAAGGCGATGGCTGCCGGTGGACGCAGCACCGGGACCGAACTGCAGCGGCAAATCGCGAAACTTCCCGCACGTTTGCGCGGACAAGTGCGCTCCGGCGTGGTGGCACGGTTGGGTCGGTTTACGGTCTGACGGATAGTCGGCGCTTGGGGCTCGAGGCCGCGGTGATCTTTGCGGTTGTGGCCGCAGCGATGTTTGTCTCCCCGGTGCAGGTTGTCGTGATCGAAAATTTGCTCCACGCCGGAAACAATTAACGCGCTGGCGCGGCAAGTTCGGGCGCCGATTCGCCCTTGCCTGGCGGGATCTTTGGGGACTCGCTGTGCTGGTTTGTGGCCGGAAGGCGCAGTCGCCGCGTTTTTCTTCGAAAAATTGTTTGCAAAATGACTTAAGCATCTCGGGTTTATTCACATTTTCCGAATCCAAAATGAATTCGTAATTTATTACCCGCAAATACTTTACAAGGATCCGATTTTCACCGAACCGCCCGCGGGCCAAACAAGAGAACGCGTTCGCATGAATTAGGGTTCATTCTAGTCAGCGTTGCACCATTGCACCTTGCTTTTTTCCTGTTCTGCCGCATTAACCTGAGGTTAAGAAATAGGTGTTCACCCCATCCGGTTCCCCCCGTTGTTTAAGAAAATCACAGGTAAAGTGTGCCCCAGTGCACTCTCGCCGCCGCGTCGACACTTTGTCGGCAAGCGGATCGTTGCATTTGCTTTGCTTGTTTTGGTTGCGCTCATGACAAGCATGCCGCGGGATGCGTCCGCTCAAAACTTCTACTGGAAAGACAACGCCGGCAACGGTCGATGGGACTGGGGTGGGTCACAGTGGTATAGCTCAAGCGCGGGAGGCAATGTTGGCGCGCCTGCCACGGATGGCTCCGCGATCATTTGGTTCGAAAATACCGGGGGCACGAACACCTTCATCAACTCGGGCTTCACCGGTGGTTGGTTCAAGCTGAATAGCCTGTACACGGCGGCGAATTCGACCGGGCGGAATTACGTGGTCAACGTCGAGGGCGGTGGAACTGGTATCGAACTCTACAACAAAATCGAGACCGTTTCCGGCGGGGGAACCTTGACCATCAACGCCGCAATACAACTCGGTGCGAATTCGGAAATCAACGCCGTGGGTGGATCCTTGACTCTGGGCGAGCTTCGCATGAACGGGAAAACGCTGAACAGTTACGGCGCAAACTCGCTGAGCATTACCGGCGTGATTTCGGGCACGGGCACTTACAACATAAAAAACCAGGGTATTACCGTCACCTACAGTGGCGCAGGTGCCAACACCTTCTCCGGCGGCACGACTGTGGAGAGTTCAAGCACGCTGATTTTGAACAAATCGGCCAGCACCGCGGCGATCGCGGGTGCGCTGACCGTCAACTCCGGCGCCACGCTGCGCACGGATGCAGCCAACCAGTTGAACAACCAACTGGTCACGGTCAATGGCGCGTTCAATATGAACAGCCAAGCCCAATCGCTTGCCTTGGCCGGCGCGGGCACGGTGACGATGAACGCCACTCTCACCAACAACAGCACGGGGACCGACACCTTCTCTGGCAAGCTCACGAGCACGGGCGCGTTGATCAAAACCAACAGCGGCACGCTCTTGCTCTCTGGCTCGGCGAACGACTATTCGGGCGCTACGACCGTGGCCGGCGGAACTTTGGCCGTATCGGCCAATAGTGCCTTGGGCACGACGGCCGCAGGCACGACGGTGACCAATGCCACGCTTGATTTTCAGAACGTGAACTACTCGACGGCCGAGGCGATCGCGCTTAATGGCGGAACAATCGCGGCGAGCACGGGCACAAGTGCGTTTGCTGGCGCGATCACCCTGGGTGCCGACAGCACCTTCAACGTTGGTGGCACGCAACTCGGTTTGTCCGGCGCGATCACCGACGGCGCCAGCACGTTTGCCATCACCAAGTCCGGCGCAGGCATCCTCGTGCTGAGCAACAACAACACCTACAGCGGAAACACGACGATCAGCGCGGGCACTGTCTTGGCGGCCAATAATGGCGCGCTCGGCGACACGGGAACGGTGTCGGTTTCATCCGGAGCCGCCTTGCAACTGAGCAACGGCCTCACTGTCGCACGAAACCTCACCCTTGCAGGGGACGGAGGGGGTAACGGTTCGTTGCGCAACGTGAACGGCAACAACACCTGGTCCGGGGTCATTTCGAATGCCAGCGGAGCGCGCATCAATTCCGACACCGGCACGCTGACCTTGTCCGGCAACATCAATAGTTCGGGAAACAACCTCTACTTCGGCGGGGCGGGCAATATCACCGTGGGCGGTGCCATTGCGAGCACGCTCACCACGGGTAACGGCGCCCTCTATAAAGACGGGGCCGGCGTTCTCACCCTGACCAACAACAACACCGGTCTCACGGGCTTGGTCCGCCTGCTCGGCGGCACGATCAGCATCACGAACAACAACAGCCTCGGTTCCGGCACGCTCGAACTCGGCGGTTTGGCCACGCAAGCGATCCTTCTGGTCGGCACAAACACCAGCCGCAGTCAGGCGGTGCTTATCACCGATGCCAGCACCAACAGCGTCATCAATGTCGCTTCAGGAAGTGTTTTTACCAACAGCGGAAACGTGACCGGCGGCGGTAACAACGCGACGAAGTTCGGCAAGGCCGGCGCGGGCACGCTTTTGCTCGCCGGCACAGCCAGCACCTACGGCGGCCAGATCCAGATCGGCGATGGCACCTTGATCATCGGGTCGAACAACGGATTGAGCACCAATACCACGACAAGCACCCGTGGCGTCGATCTCGGTCTCGATATCAGCGACACTTCGACGGCCAACAATGTTGCCGTTCTGGCTAGCAACGGAGTTACGATCAGCAACTCTTTCTACATTGCGCCGAACACCAGCAGCGCGCTGCGCACCATCGGTATCTCCGGCGCCGGCACGAATACTTTCAACAACGAGTTCTACTTGGGGGGAAATCTGACTGTGGACGCGGGAGCCAACGCCACAGACCGCGTTAACATGAGCGGCGTCATTACCAATACCGGTGCGATAAGCAAGACCAATGCGGGTATCCTCGTTCTCTCCGGCAGCGCGAACACATTCAGCGGCGGCGTCACGCTCGGCCAGGGCACCCTGCGGGTAGGTGCGAACAGCGCACTTGGCACGGGCGTCCTCACGATCAATGGCGGCACCTTCGCCTCCGATAGCGGCACGGCGCGCATTGCCACAAACGCGATCACCATGGGTGGTAATGTGACGTTCGGCGACGCGACCGGCACGGGCGTGCTCACGCTGAGCAACATCAATCTCGCGCAGGTCACCCGCACATTCACCGTGGGCAACAGGACCACGGTCGCCGGCGTGATCAGCAACGGCGGCGTGACAGCGGCGGGTCTCACCAAGGCAGGTGCCGGAACGCTGACTTTGAGCGGAACAAACACTTACACCGGCGTGACGACGATAAGTGCCGGAACTCTAGCTCTTGGGGCGGCCAACGTCCTGAGCGACCTGACGGCAGTAACGATCAACGGAGGAACCTTTGATTTGGGCGGCAGAGACGAAACGGTCGACTCTATCAACATGTCGAGTGGCTCCCTTTCGCGGGGCGGCGGTGCCCTCACTTTGACTAACGCATCGAGCTTCACTGGCGGCACCGTGACTCTTTCGGCCGCCGGTTCCCGCTTTAACGTGGGCGCCCTTCTCACGCTGGGCGCGGTGACCTTCGACTACACCTCCTCTGCGGGTAGCAGCTTTTCTTTGGCGTTGAGCAACAACCTGACGACGACAGGTTCCGGAACTACCCTCTTTACTAATACCGGCGGTGGCACTCCCTTTATCAACTTGGGCTCCGCCACGCGGACATTTAGCGTAGTTGCAGGAACTGTCTTGGACATTGGGTGGGGCCTTCGCTCTGGTGGTATAGTCAAGGACGGGACTGGAACGTTGATTCTGCGCTCGGCAACGAGTTCAAACAACTTGAGTTCCGGCGTTACCCTATCCAATGGTGTGCTTCTTGTCGGCGCCGACCAAGCTTTGGGCGACGGCGACATCATCTTGGCAGGCGGCACGATTGCCTCGGCCAGTTCCACCAATGTCAATTTGACTATTGGTGCGAGCAAGGTTGTCACGGTCAGTGGCGATGTGACCTTCGGTCAGGCCGCCGGCGGCACGGGATTGCTGACCTTCAGTTCCACCAACACCAACAACTTGGGTGCCGCGACGCGAACATTGACGACCGTGGTGGACACGACAATTGCGGGATCGTTTGGCAATGGCAGTATCACCAAGGCGGGCGCGGGCACCCTTTACCTGAGCAACGCGAGCAGCAGCTTCAGTAACCTGACGATTAATGCCGGCCGTGTCGCCTTCCAGACCAATGCGACCATCACCGATTTGACCGGTTCCGGAGGCGGTCTGGTTTTGGCCGGAGGTGCTTTGACCATCAACACCGGAGCCACCACTGCCAGTTACACGAATACCGTTTACGGCGACACCATCAGCGGAGTGGGCAGCTTGGTCAAAGCCGGAACCAACCTCCTCACTTTGACCGCCTCGAACAGCTACGCGGGAGGCACTACTGTTGCGGGGGGTAACGTCTCCATCAGCAACAGCTTTGCTCTTGGTTCGGGTTCACTTGTAGTGCAGACAAACTCTACGCTCACGGCACTTACCAGCGTCAATCTGGCCAACAACGTCAGCGTGGACAGTGGTCGG
>Ga0209598_10001522_pt1 | contig 18915 bp, 12 predicted proteins | sample M_140807_EF_Meta_FD_187317 | JGI IMG/M metagenome (GOLD analysis project Ga0209598, IMG submission 187317) | Freshwater microbial communities from Lake Montjoie, Canada to study carbon cycling - M_140807_EF_MetaG (SPAdes) (version 2) | ecosystem: Environmental > Aquatic > Freshwater > Lake...
GGCGGTCTGTCGCCCGGGGGCCTCGAGCAGCTCGACGCCAAGCGCCGTGTGCCAAGGGTCGAGCAGGCCGAGCGCGAAGTGCGCCGCGAGCCCCTCGCCGGGGCGGTCGCGCGCAGCGTCCATCGCCGTCAACGTCAGGTCGAAGTCGCCGCCAAATCCGAGGCCTGCGGGGTTGGTTGCGGCAGCGTCGGCGTGGTCCTCGGACGCAACGCTCGCCCCGGGCTGGGAGACCCCGCGGGCGAGCCGCTCGGCGGAACCAGAGAGGGGCGTGAGGGCGAGCGCGACGATGAGCGCCGCCCTCATGAGAGCAGCACCGAAGTCACGCCGTCGCCGCCCTGATGACGCTCTCCGGGCTGCGTTGCCCGAACGTAGCTCGAGGTCTCCAACCATCGTCGCAACTCCTTCTTGAGCGCGCCCGTACCGTGCCCGTGAATGATGTACGCGACGTCCGACTCACGCTCGAGCTGGGCGTCGAGAAACCGCTCCGTCGCGGCGATGGCCTCGTCCGCGCGCATGCCCCGCACGTCGAGCGTGTTGTGCGCGCCCTGCGGCGTGGCCGTCGCGAAGCTGGCCGCGATCTTGCCCTGCGAGGGCGCCTGCTTGGGGGCGGGTTCAACCGCCTTCGCGCGCTTCGTGTTCGACAAACGCAGGTCCGCGACATCGACCTTCACGGTGAGTAACCCCGCGCGAACCTCCGCGCGGCCGCGCTCGTCGGGGGCGCGGGTCAGCTCGGCGTCGCAGCCCAGGGAGAGCACGAAGACGCGCGTCCCCACGGTCAGCGTCGCGGCCGCCGGCGCTGCGCCCGCCTGCGCTCGGGTAGCGGCCTCCTGCTGCGCGACGAGCGTGGTGATGACCCGCTCCGCCCGGCTCTTGCTCTCGTCGAGAGCCCGCACGTCGCGGCGCGTTTCAGGCGCCTGCAGGGCTCGCTTCAACGCGCGCACTTCGTCGCGCAAGCGCCGAGCCTCGTCGAGGGCGGCGGTCCGCTCACGGTCGAGCCCCGCCTTGAGTCGCTCTCGGAGCGTTTGCTCGTGCTGCTCCGCGTCACGTCGGGCGCGCTCAAGGCCGCGGCGTTCGGCCTCTGCGTCTGCGCGGGCCTGCCGCGCCAGGGCCGCGTCGCGCTCGAGGCGCTCGAGGACCACATCCAGGCTCCGATGTTGTTGCCCCACGAGCGCTTCGGCGCGGTCGACAATGTCGGCGTCGAGGCCGAGGCGCCTCGCCGTGCCGAGCGCGGACGACGTCCCGGGGATGTCAAGTCGCAATTGGTACGTCGGCGCTGCGCGCTCGGTGTCGATGCCCATCGCGCCATTGCGAAAGCGGGCGTCCGTAAAGGGCAGCGCCTTCAGCGACTCGTAATGGGTCGTGACGACGGCGTACGCGCCGCGGCTCATCAGGGCCTCGAGAATGGCCTGCGCGAGCGCGGCGCCCTGCACGGGGTCGGTGCCGATCACGAGCTCGTCGAGCAGGACGAGGGCGCCGGGCAGGAGCACGTCGAACATGCCCTTCACATTCACGATGTGCCCGCTGAAGGTCGACAGGTGCGCTTGCAGGCTCTGCTCGTCGCCGATATCCGTGAAGACGCCGGGCACGCGCGGGACGTGGGAGCCCTCTTCGCAAGGGACGTGGAGGCCGGCGAGGGCGAGCAGTGTGCACAGGCCCGCCGTCTTGAGCGCGACGGTCTTGCCGCCGGTGTTTGGTCCTGTGATGACGAGCGCGCGCTGCCCCCCTCCGAGGACCAGATCGTTCGGCACGACCCGCACGCCGTCGAGGACCAAGAGCGCGTGGCGCGCCTGCTTCAGGCGCAGTCCGTCCGCGTCGTCGACGACGGGCGATGTGCCCCCCATCGCTCTGGACAGCGCGCCGCAGGCCAGCGCCAAGTCCAATTCGGCCAGCAGATCGACCGAGGCTTCGATTTCACCCGCGACCTCGCCGACCTGCGCTGAGAGCCGCGTCAGGATGCGCGTGACCTCGCGCTCGACGTCCGCCTGAGCGAAGCGCAGCGCGTTGTTGGCCTCTACGATCGCCTGCGGCTCGATATAGACGGTGTGACCCGTCTGCGACCACCCGTGAACGATGCCGGGCACATGGTTCTTGTGGCCGGAGCGGATCGGGAGGACGTAGCGGTCCTCACGCAGCGTGTAGTACTCGTCTTGAAGCATCCCCGCGTATTCCGGGTTCGAGACGAGCCCCGTGATGCGATGCTTGAGCTGCTCATGCAACTGAGCGACGCGGTGCCGCAGGTGACCGAGGTCACCGCTCGCCGAGTCCGCGACTTGCCCACGTTCGTCGATGGACGAGAGCAGAGTGCGCGCGAGCTGGAGCTGGCGCGGCAGGGCGTCGCCGATGCGCGCGAGGCTCGGTGCGAAGTCTCGCTGGTCCTCAAGCGCCCGACCGCAGCGCGCGGCCGCCTCGAGAGCGACGCCGATCGCGCCGAGGGCGTCGGGCTCGAGCACGCCCCCGCGGGCGGCGAGGCGCGCGACGCCGCGCACGTCGGGCACCTCGCCGAGGGCGACCGCGCGTCCGGCGTCGAGCAATCGACGCGCCTCGTCCGTGTGCGCAAGGCGCCGACGCAAGCGGACATTGTCGGCCGGAAAGTCGAGCGCGAGCGCGACGGCGTGAGCGACAGGTCCGCGCGTGAGCGCGGCGAGGTGCGCCAAGACCCGCGACCACTCGAGGTGGTGCAGTGTCTTTGCGGGGATCGTGGGGGCCATGAATGACACGGCGCGCACTCTCGCGCTTCGGGCGCGCGGCTTCAAGTCGACATGGGCGAACCCGTTGCGTCCGAGCCGCGTTCGGTCCGATTCTTGCTCAGCATCGGGCCCGGCCCCCAGTCCCGTCCGCCCGTTAGGAAGTGAACGCATGAAGCCCGAACGACTCAGCCGCGCATTGCTCCTCGGCGTGACGCTCGCCGTCGCGTGGGCGTGCGGGGGAGACCCCGCCGCCTCGAATGACGCCTCGACGCCTACGGTCGTCGACCTCGGCGCTGGCCCGGACGCGGGTGATGCTTCACCGCCGCCGGTACGGGACGCAGCGCCGCCCGAGGAAGACGCCGACTTGCGCGGGCCTAAGCTGAACTCAGTCTTCCCGAACCGCGGTGCGGTCGGGGGGGGGACGCGGCTGCGGATCGTGGGTGTCGGCTTCCTCGAGGGCACGACCGTTCAGCTCGGCGACCAGCCCTGCGCCGAGATCGTGGTTGAGAACGAGAATCGGATCGACTGCACAACGCCGCCGACCGACGCGCCCGGGCCGGTCCGCCTGACCGTGCGTTGGTCTCAGGGCGGTCGCCCCGACGCGATCGACGATGCGTTCACTTACTTCGTGCCGATCTCGGTCACGAGCTTGAGCCCCGACCGCTCCCCCGTGCGCGGCGGCGTCGAGGTGACCGTCACGGGCACCGGCTTCGAGGACCCGACCGAGGTGCGCTTTGGCGCGACGATCGGGCGCACGCGCTTCGAAAACGAGACGACGCTCAAGGTCACCGTCCCGCCGGGTGACGCCGCGGTGGTCGATGTGCTCGTACGCAACGTGAACGGCGAGCTTCGCCTGCCGGCCGCGTTCACCTACTTCGAGGATCTGTCTGTGGGCGGTTTGTCGCCCCAGATTGGCGCTGCGCGCGGCGGGGACGAGGTCGCGCTGACGGGCGCTGGCCTTCTCACAGACTCCCGTGTGACGTTCGGCGGGGCCGCTGCGCAGGTCGTCGCCAGCGAGTTGGAGCGCACGCGTCTGCGCGTGACTACACCGCCCGGCGCGCCCGGTCTCGTGGACGTGGACCTGGAGAACGTCAACGGCCGCTGGACTGGGCGGCGGCAGTTCCTCTACGTCGACACGGACGCCGCGGGCTTCGACGTTGTCGGTGTCGTGCCCAGTCGCGTCTCGTCCGCCGGTCAAGACACGTTCTTCGTAGGCGGCTCGGGCTTCGATGACCAGACGCGTGTTGAGGTCGACGGCGTCGATGCTGCGTGCGCGTTCGAGTCTCCGCACGTGCTGCGCTGTGAGGCGCCGCCCCATGCCCGCGGCCCGGTCGACGTCGTCGTTCGTGGCGCGGACGCGTCACGGTCGCTCCGCGGCGCGCTGTCGTACTACCTGCCCGTAGACGTCTTCTCGATCGCGCCCGACCGGGGCGCGATCGCGGGCGGCACGTGGGTCGAGCTGCGCGGCGAGGGGTTCACGCCCGACGCCCAGGTGACGCTCGATGGCGCGCCGGTCGAGGTGGCTGAGGTCGTCGACGCGAGCCGCCTCTGGATCATCACCCCCGCTGGCCGGGCGGGACTCGTCGGACTCCAAGTGCAAACGCCCGACGATGAGGTCTTCTTGGCCGACGCGTACGAGTACTTCAACCCGGTGAGTCGCTTCGGTGGGGTCTGGGGTGAGCCGATCGACGGCGCTGTGAACGTCACGGTGCTCGACGCGCGCAGCGGCGACCCCATCCCCGGCGCCAGCGTCCTCGCCGTCGCGGGGGAAGCTGCGCCGCTGCAGGCGATGACGGACGCGAACGGTCAGGCGGTCTTGTCGGCGAAGGCGCTCGAGGCGCCGCAAGACATCACGGCCGGCGCGTTGGATTACGAGGTCACGACGGTCGAGGACGTGGTCGCTGAGAACGTGACCGTGTACCTGTACCCTCAAACGCCGCCGCCGCCGAGCAATGGGCCTCCGCCTGAGCCGCCGCCGCCGGTGCGGCTCTCGGGCACGGTCACCGGGCTCGGCGGGTTGCCCAAGCCGCTCGATCCGGACCTGATCCTGGTCGCGATGGTCGATACGACCCACAGCGGCCAGTACAACCGGCGCGCGAGCCCGGGGGGAGAGCCCAACGGCCTGTTGACTGAGGACGGGCCGTTCGACATCTACGCGCGGCCGGGAGAGCTCGCGGTGGTCGTCACGGCGACGGTCGCCCGCGTTGAAGACGTCGCGTCCTACCGCCGCGGCAACTTGACTTGGTGGGACCTGCACGAGCTGTCCACGCCCGTCGCGATGGGCTTTTTGCGGTACTTGAGCGTGAGCCCGGGGGATGGGCTCGAGGGCCTCGACGTCTCTATCGACTACCCGATGGACCTTGATGTGCCCCTCACTGTCGTGAACCCGTCCCTGGGCCTCGAGGCTCAGCCTGCGCTCTACTACGCCGTGCCGCGCGTTGACTTCGGACCCGAGGGCTACTGGGAGCTCGATCCGCGCGCCCAAGGCGAGACGACCGCTTACACGGTGGGGCACTTGCCGGACGTGCGTGCGTGGGACGCGGACCTTGAGGTCGAGTGGGAGGTCCAGGGCGGCTTCGACACGGTCACGCTGGAATCGCCGCCGTACTTCGTCGCGTACGAGCGGACGCGCGACCTGACCTCGGGCGTCGAGATCGCGCCGGTCGCGGGCATCGCGCTCTTCGACGCCCCGACGCAGCTCGGTGAGCTGGGGCCCGACCGCCGGATCGCATGGCGCTTTCTCCCGGGCACCGAAGGGCCCACCGCTCAGCCCGACGCTTACATCCTCACGATCGACGGGCCCGGCAACTTGCCGCTCTGGACCTATCTTGCGCCCGGCGACGTGACCGAGATCGAGCTGCCTGTACTGCCGGCGGAGATCACGCCGGGCGGCCTGGTCGACGAGGACAACGGTATGGTCTTGACCATTATCCCGATGCAACTTCGGCGACCGCTCGACCGAGACGACTTCAGCTACGAAGACCTTGGCTACTGGGCCCGCACGAGCTACAGCGTCACGCGTCTTCGCTTTGGCCTCTGAGGGCGATCGAGACCTCGGGCGTCAGCGCCGACTCTTGGGCAATGGGCGCATCGCGGGCGCCGGCGGGAGGGCGCCCGCCCGCAACGCGTCCGCGCGGGCTCGTGCGATGCGCGCCCCCTCGGCGTCGCCCATCGCCGCGCGGTGCTCGGCCAAGCGAAGGTGGGTCAGCGGGTTCGCAGGGTAGTCCTGCGTGAGCGCCGTGTAGACCGCAAGGGCATCGGCGCTCTCGCCGCGGCGATGGAGCTCCTCGGCGAACTTGAGGCGCAGCATCGGGTCCTTGGCCTCTGCGAGCGTCGAGCGCATGACGACCCGCATCTGCGGCCAGGCGGCATCCGCGTGGCCGGCGTCAAGCAGCGCGACCATCATGCGCGCCCGCTCGCTCAGGGTCAGCGGCGACCGGCGCTCGAGCGCGTCGACACGCGAGGCCGCGGCCTCGGGGCGGCCAAGGTCGAGCTCGAGGACCATCAGCGCCCGGAGCACGCTGGCACGCTGGTCGCCGAGCTCGACCATGCGGCTCAGCATCGCGGCGCGCTCCTCGGGCACGAGGGGGCCGCGCGCGGCGCACTCGTAGACGAGCTGGTGGTCGATCAGCAGGGGCTTCGACAAGGCCTCGGCCTCGGCGAGTGGTGGCCGCGCATCCGCGCAGTGGCCAGCGTTGAGCAGCGACATGGCGTGGCTTCGGTGCGCGCTTGCGATGCGGGCGACGGGCGTGGCGTCTGCCGGGAGTCGCGCTTGGGCGCGTCGATACGCCGCGACCGCGTCCGCGTAGCGGCCCGCGCCGAGGGCGTCGTCCCCGAGCCGGATGTCGTGGTCGAGGCAACCGCTCAGTCCAAGGGCCGCGAGAGTGAGCAGTGCGAGGAGAGGTTGCGGAGAGCGCATGGAGAGGCCACAAGTGAACACCATGACCGCGACGATGAGTAGGGCAATGCGCGTTGCCGTGTGCGTCGGACTTGTGCTGGCTGCCTGTGGCGGCGGCGCGCAGCGCATCCCTGCGGACGCTCCGGAAGTCGCGGGAACGCCTCCCGCGCTTGCGCCTTCATCGCCCGCGCTTGCGCCTTCATCGCCCGCGCAGGCGCCGCTCGAGGCGCTCACGTGGTCAGCGCTGAGGGCCGCGGGCGCCGAGGCGTTCGACCCTGCCGAACTCCGAGGTCGCTGGGTGTTGGCTCAGGCCATCACAACGACCTGTGTCCCGTGCGAGGCGCAGCTCACCGAGGTTCAGGCGATCGCGAAGCGCTTCGAACTGACCTGGCTGCTGTTGTTGCTCGACGCCCACCCTGAGCGCGCGGCGCCGCGCTTCGCGGAGACCTGGGCGCTCGACGCCACCCTGCTGCTCGCGCCGCCCGAGGCCCGCGGAGGGACACTCCCATGGGGGCGGGTGGACGCGCTGCCCGAGTACTGGCTCATCGACCCGGCAGGGCAGGTGCGCGGGCGCTTTTCGGGGTTTCTGCCCGTCACGCAGGTGGAAGTGCTCCTCGGGCGCTGACGCACGCACAGTCACCGACATTTGCTCTTTTCAGGTGTCGGAAACGGTGGTAGCCCCTCGGTCCATGCGCATCGACTGGAAACGCTTCGCGAGAGAGGGCGCCGCAGTCGGCGTCGCCGCGGCCGCAATCGTCGGCGTGCTCGTTTGGAGCAGCGGCGGCGAGGCCGAGACAAAGGGCGCCGGCCTCAGAGCAGAGCTTGAGCGCATCGAGGCACGCAACCGCGTGCTGCGTGTCGAGAACGACGCGCTCAAGGCAGAGATCGCGCGCCTCCGGAGTGATGAGCGCGAGAGCGTTTTCCACGCGCGAACCGAGCTCGGCATGGTGAAGCCGGGTGAGCTCGTCTACCAGTTCCGAAGCACCGCGTCCGAGGCCCCGCCCGAGGCGCCAGTGAGCGAGGGCGCGCGGCAGGCGCCGTGAATCGACGCGCCGTCCCAGAGGTCCCGCTCGTCGAGCGCTTCGACGCCGTCGCTGTGCTCGTGCTCGCGGCTGGGCTGGGTATGGGGGTCATCGGCGGCGCCTTTGAGCCGACCGCGCCCCGCTGGTTGGCGTGGATGATGTGTCTGCTGATGGCGGTCGGGCTCGGTCTCGACGCGCGCAACCGCTCGACTGCAGCCGGCAAGGGGCGCCCGCACTTCGAGCTCGAGGGACCTGTCCTCTGGATGGTCGCCGCGCTCGCCATCGCGCGTATCTTCTCGGTCGGCGCGCCCGAGGCTGTCGCGCTGACGTTTGGCACGGCAGGCTGGCTCTTCGCGACCACCCCGGGGCGCGTGCGCGCGGTGGTGCTCGTGGTCGCGGGCTTCGTTACGCTGGGTCACGCCATCGCGGGACGCATCTCAGCGTCGAGCGTGCTGATGCACCTGTCGCTCTACGCTGCCGCCTGTACGGCCTTCGCGCGTCTCGGCAGCTTTCAGCGTTGGATGGTCGAGCGCGCCCAAGCGCAGGCGCGCGCTGCCAAAGAGGCCGACGCGCGCGAGAAGATCGTCGACTTCGGCATGAACACTCGCCAGGCCGAGGCGCTGCCCCTGCGCCTGCCGTCGGTCGGCGCGTCTGTCGCCGGTCCCGCCGTGGGGCGCACGATGCTCGACTTCGTCGACCGCTCGATCGCCCTGAATCTCGATACGCTGCGATGCGCGCTAAACCTGCAGACGGCTGCGGTGCTGTGGCACAAGCGCGACTTGTCTGAGCTGACTCTGCGGGGCCTCTCGGCCTCTGCGCCGGAGCTGGTGCTCCCCGGGCCATTCGCGCGGGGTCTCGGAGCGCCGGCGCCCGTGGTCCGCGGCGAGATGCGGGAGCTGCACGTCGCGCCCGTTCGGGTCGGCTACTCCGGGTTGCCCTACTACGCCGAGGACGTGCGGATTGGCTCACTGCTCGCGGTCGCGATACCGCACAAGCTTGGCAGTGGCGCGAGCGAGACCGACGAGGGCGTCGACGGTGTCCTCTGCGTTGACCGGGTGAGCGAAGCGCGCTTCACGGAGGTCGAGCGCGAGGCCGTGCGGAGCTGCGCGAGAAAGATCGCGCTCGACGTCGACTGCGGTCGCATGTTGAAGCAGGTCGAGGTGTATAGCGGGCAGATGAGCCAGCTCGTCGCGGTCCTGCGGGAGTTCGACGGCGTGCTCGGCGTCGACCCGGTGGCGAAGGCGACGACGCACGCGATCAAGAGTGAGTTCAGCGTCGACCTCGTGGCGGTCTGCTTAGTTGAAGGCGCCGATCTGCTCCGCGTCGCGGACGCGGACGGCCACCGTGCGGACCGCTATCGAGGGCTTCAATTCACCGTGGACGAGGGCCTCGCAGGCCGGGCCGTCCGAGAGAATGCGACGTTCAATCGAGCGCATGCGCGGAGCGCGGACGCGGCGACTCTGCAGCCCGTCTTCGCCGCCAGCGACCGCTTGACCGAGCTGCGCTCTTTGCTCGTCGTCCCGATCCGTCCCATCCGCGCGGTCGGGAGCACCGCGAGCACGGACGACGACCCGCCCGAGGCCGCCATCGGCGCGCTGGTCCTCGGCGCGCTCGAGCCGGGGCTCTTTTCGGAGACCCTACAGACCTCGCTCGAGCTTGTGGCTGCGATGCTCTGCGCCAAGCTGCGGCTGGCTCGTTTGCACGAGCAGATCGAAGAGCTCGCTACGCAAGACGGCTTGACGGGGCTCGCGACGCGGCGTGTTTTCGACGAGCGTATCCAAACGATGGTCCAGCGCGCCGAGCGCGGGCAGGGTCGCTTCGCCGTCATCATGACGGACATCGACAACTTCAAGCGTCTCAACGACACCCACGGGCACCCGTTCGGCGACCTCGTGCTCAAGAACGTCGCGCAGGTCGTCAAGCGCGCCGTCCGCAAGGTCGACCTCGCCGCCCGCTACGGGGGGGAGGAGTTCGTTGTGCTCCTCGACGACGCCAGCGACGAGGGCGGTGTCCAGCTCGCGGAGCGGATCCGTGCTGAGATCGAGGCGTTGCAGTGCGAAGACCAAGGGGTGCGCGTACCGGTGACCCTGTCGCTCGGCGTCGCGGCCTATCCGCAAGACGGACTCACCCCCGAAGCGCTGACCAAGGCCGCGGATTCGGGCCTCTATTTCGCAAAGCGCAATGGGAAGAATCGCGCAGTCACGCGCACACAAGCCCTGTCTTCAGGTACGCTCGACTGAGACCGAACAGGAGGCGAGATGCGTAAGACCTTCGTGCTCGATACCAACGTCGTTCTCCATGAGCCGCGGGCGGCGTTCCGATTCGGGGACAACGACGTCGTCTTGCCCATCTACGTGGTCGAAGAGCTCGATCAGTTCAAGAAGGACCTGTCAGAGCTCGGCCGCAATGCGCGCGAGTTCTCGCGGACGCTCGACGACCTGCGGGGCCGCGGGTCGATCAAGGAGGGCGTCCCCCTCGAGTCCGGCGGCACGCTGCGGGTGGCGTTTCTGTCGGAGAAGCGCCCGCACGACAGCGCCTTCACCTCGCGCCACCAATACGACAACCACATCCTCGCGTGCGCGCTCGAGCTCAAAGAGCACGACCCGCGGGTCGAAGACGGCCGCGTCATCCTCGTCACCAAGGACGCCAACCTGCGGATTCGCGCGGACGCCCTCGGGCTCGAGGCCGAGGACTATGACGCCGCGCAGATCGAGATCAGCGAGCTCTACCCGGGGCACCGCGAACTAGACGTCGAGCAATCCCAGCTTCAGCTCGCGCAGGAGGGGGGCCTGCCTTGGGAGGCCGGCGACCTGCACCCCAATGAGTACGTGTTGTTGCGCTGCGGGACCCAGACGGCGCTCGCGCGGCACGACGCGGCGTCCCGACGAATTCGCACGCTCCCGCGCCGCCGCGAGGCCGTATGGGGCATTCGTCCGCGCAACAAGGAGCAGTCGTTCGCGCTCGACATGCTGATGGACGACCAGATCAAGCTGGTCACATTGATCGGGAAGGCGGGCACGGGCAAGACCTTGCTCGCGCTCGCGGCGGCGCTGTTCAAGGTCACCGAGGAGAGCACCTACCAGCGCGTCTTGGTGAGCCGACCCATCTTTCCGCTCGGTCGCGACATCGGCTTCTTGCCCGGCACGGTCGAGGAGAAGCTCGACCCCTGGATGAAGCCCATCTACGACAACGTCGAGCTGCTGCTCGGACTCTCGCAGCGCGACCGCAAGGATGGCCGCAGCCCCGATGAGCTCTTCGAGCTGGGCCTGATCCAAATCGAGCCGCTCACGTATATCCGTGGCCGGTCCATCCCCAACCAGTTCATCATCGTCGACGAGGCACAGAACCTGACGCCGCACGAGGTCAAGACGATCCTGACGCGGGTCGGCGAGGGGACGAAGATCGTCTTCACAGGCGACCCGTACCAGATTGACAACCCGTACGTGGACTCCGCGAACAACGGCTTGGTCCACCTCGTCAGCAAGTTCAAGAACCAGCCGATCGCGGCGACCTGCACGCTCGCCAAGGGGGAGCGGAGCGAGCTCGCCGAGATGGCCGCGAACCTGCTCTGACGTCGTCCGCTCCGCGCGCCTAGAACCCGTAACCGCCGGCGACGCCGTAGACATATGCGGTGTGGTCCGCGCCGAAATCGGCGTCCACCACCGGGCCGAGGCTGAAGTGGCCGAAGTGCAGGTCGTAGCCCATGTTGACGCGGCCGACGATGTGGCGATGCCACCCGTCCTCTTCGTGGACCGCGACGAGCGCGGGCGCGACGGTCAGGCGCAGCCCCCAGGGCGCGCGCATCGCGACGCCAAGCCCGGCCAAGACCTCCAGATGGGCGGAGAACGCGACGTCGACGAGCGGCGAGAGCCCCACGCGGCGGTCCACGACCGGCAGCCAGTAGATGTAGTCAGCCCCTACGGTCGGGTGCGTGTGCCCCTCGAGCGTCGTCGCGCCCAAGAAGAGCGACAGGTGGTGCGCGTGGGGCCCGTCATGCGCCCCAGCGTGCGCCAGCGCCTCCTCGTGCGCTGCGGCCTCGTGTCCGGGGGCCTGTGCGGTGTGCGCGCTCGGCGGCGCAGGCGCTGCGGGCGCGGAGGGGCCGCCGGTCTTTGCGCCGATGAGTCTGGGCGGCCCGGACGGGCCCCCAGTAAAGCGCGGCGGCGCAGCGAGCGCGCTCCCCGCGATCGTCAACAGACATGCGACGGCGGCGACCTTCATCGTCCCTCGGGCTCCTCGTCCACGGGCGGGCCGTCGTGAATGGCGGTCGCCTCGTCGCCATCATAGGCGGGGGCGGCGTGTGTGTCGCCTTTCGCCGCGGCGAGCGCAGTGAGCACGCGCACGGCGTCTCGCACGAGGGCGCCCACATCGAAGCGCCGCTCGTCGGGCGAGAGCGTCGCATCGAGGGCGTCTGCGACCTGGGCGAGCGACGCGAACCGGTCTGCGGCGTGCGTGCGCAACATGCGCAGGATGACCGCCTCGACCGCCTCGGGCAGGTCGGGCCGGTGGGCGCGTGGCCGGGTAATCGCGCCCGAGAGGAGGCGCCGCATCGTCTGCAGCGGGTTGTCGGTGTGAAAGAGCCGCCGCCCCGTGCAGAGCTCCCAGGCGACCACGCCGAGCGAGAATTGGTCACTGCGGGCGTCGATGACCTCGCCCCCCGCTTGCTCGGGCGACATGTAGCTGAGCTTTCCGCGGAACACGCCGGGCGTCGTCGCCTCAAGGCGCTGGCTCGTCTGCGCGATCCCGAAGTCCACGATCTTCGTTACGCCATCGAGCCGAACCATGATGTTCTGAGGCGAGACGTCGCGGTGCACAACCCCGAGCGGGGCGCCCGCGGCGTCGAGCGCCGTGTGGGCGTGATGGAGCCCACGCGCGGCGTCTCTCAGCATCGCGACCAGCGCCGCGGCAGGCAGCGCACGCTGCTCCGCTGTGAGCGCTGCGCTGAGCTGCATCAGATTGACGCCGTGGATGTACTCCATGGCGATGAACCAGCCCTGGTCGCCTGCGCGGCTGCCCTTGCCGACCTCGAAGATTGAGACAATGTTGGGGTGGTTGAGTGTCGACGCGACGCGGGCCTCGTCCAGGAACTGGTGGACGATCGGCGAGTGGCGGGCCAGCTCCGGCAGGATCGTCTTCAAAATGACTTGGCGCGAGAGCCCACCCTGCATGCGCTGGCGCGCGAGGTAGACCTCACCCATGCCGCCGTTGCCGATCTTCTCCATCAGCTCGTAGTTCGCCCATCGATCGGGGCCACCCTTGAGCAGCGCTTGGGAGACCAGCGGCGCGAAGCGCTTGGCGAGTCGAGCCTCGCGTGGACCGAACGCGCCGCGGCGCTCGTGGGTGAACACGAGCAGCGCGCGCCGCTCTCGGGTACTCGCTTGGACGAGTAGCGCGGCGTGGACACCCGCGTCCGCCGCGAGCGCAGACGACCACGCCGGCGCCTGCGCCACATCGAAGACCGCCGACGGCGCCCCCGCGAGGACGCGCCCAATCAGCGGTCCCGGTTGGAAGGTCGCGTCCTCGAGCGCATGGCTCGTCGTCGCGACCACCCGCAGCGTCTCCTGACCCGGCGTCTCCGTGAGCACCAGCGCGTCGTCGAAGTCGAGCGCGGCGCGAAACGCCTGAAAGAGCTCAGCGAAGACGACGGGGCCCTCGGCGTGCCGCGTGAGCGCCGCCATGCCCGCGTGCAGGCTCGTGGACTCCAGCCGACGCTGCTGGTCTCGCAGGCGCGCGCGCTCCAAGTCGAGCAGGGCCTCCCGGAGTTGCTCGTGCTCGCTCATCGGACGAAGAGGCTCGCGCAGATCATCTGGTTGCCGTGGCGGTTCTCACCGCCGGGGAAGCATCCCTGCTCGCCGAGCACGAAGAAGCCCAGGAACGGGCGGTCCGGCATGGCCGCGCGCACGCTCTCGGCGACCTCGGCCATGCGGTCATAGACCGTGAGCATGCAGCCCGCGCAGTAGACCACCAGGCCGCCGGCGATGTCCTCGAGGCCCACATCGCCGCTCTCGAGCGCTGACCGAACGACACGGCCGGCGCGGGTCGTGAGCGTCTCGCGTGAGCCCCGCATCAACACGACCTCCTCGCCCTCGGGGACCGTGGTCAAGAAGGTCAGCGCGCCGTCCGGCTCGAGGCGCTGAGGGTGGGCGAGCAGGTGGTAGGGCAGGCCGCCTGCGAGCCCGATGACGCGGCCGATCGGGTGCAGCGTAATGTCCGCGACCACCTCGCCGCCGCCCGTCTCGGCCCAGCGCGTTGCAAGACCGCCCGTCCACGCGTCGTAGGCTTCGCTCGCGGGTCGCCCGTCAATCTCGAAGACCGTTCGACCAAGAGCGCGCGTCACTCGACCTCGCCGGTCCGTCGGTTCGTACCCGTTGTGAAACGAACCGACGCACTCGGTCGATGTGAACAGGGCGGCGATCGCGACCGCGCCGCGGTGAACACCCGCGTCCGTGAGCTGCCAGGCGTCGTCGCCGATGAACATGTCGCCGGCCGTCCCGCCGACCACGACGACGCGGGGCCCGAAGAAGGCCTCGACGCCCGAGAGCAGGCGCTCCTCGGACCCCGCAGCCGCGCTCATCAGCACGACCGCGGGCACCTCTCCCGGGCGGCCGGCGCGCGCCAGCGCGGCCTCGCAGGCCTGTGAGGCCGCGCGCTCGGGCGCGTGGCCGATGACCGCCGCGCCGACCCCGAACGCGCCCATGGGGTCATGCAGACCGAAGAGCCCTAGGCCAATGCCCCACTCGCCGTGAAAGCCCTGCTCAGTCATCACGCCCGCGCACGTCGAGCCGCCGTGGATAGGCACGCCCGGCGCGAGCGCGCGCAGCGCGTCTAGGAGCGACTCGGGTGGATAGGCGACGGTCGCGTGAACGATCAGGAGCGAGAGGGGCGCATCGCAGCACGCTTTCAGGCGCTCGAACGCCTCGCTCGCCGCGCGCTCAGCGTCGGCGTCCGTCGACCACCCAGAGGACACGTTCATGTCCGCAGCATCGCAGCGGCAGACGTGCCGCTCAAGGGGAGAACATGCGCAAGAATGCGGGGCCTCGAAAGAGCCCTGTAGGGTCAACGCGCTTCGAGACCTCGAGCAGCGTCGCTGCGCGCGCGGTGGCCTCGAGGGCTTGGGCCTCGGACCACGTTGTTTGAGCCCCCAGCGGGCGGGCGCCGTGGGCGACGAGCGTCGCAACGAGGCGATCACGCAGCATCGGGGCCACTTCGTCGGACGTAGAGCACACCGACAGGAGCGCCATCGGACGTGCACGGGCGGGGCTCATGAGGCCCACACCCGGGGGCAGCGCGCGAACACGCACCGGACGCGTGACGTGCGCGCCCGGGGCACGGAGCAGGGGCGCCAGAGCCTCGAGCGTGGCTGTGAGCCGATCTCGAGGCACCGCGGCGTCGAGTCGCCACTGTGCGGGGCGCTCGCGGTTCGCCTGGAGCGACGCTGCCGCCTCGGTCGAAGTGCCCGTCGGAGGGGAGAGGTGCGCCGCGAACGGCTGGAGCCATCGCAGGAGTTCAGGCCACCGGGCGCTCAGCAGCACGAGGGCGCTGGCCAGACGCTCGTGCCACGCCCGGCTGCGCGTCGGGGGCGCCTCGCGAAGGGGGGCAGGCCGCTCGGGCTGGAAATCCGTCTGCTCACTGACGGCCCACGCGCAGTGTGGCCACCACACCAGCGCGTGCCGCTGCGCCGCCGGGTCACGCTCTGCGGCTGCAGTGAAGCGCGCTGCCGCGACCTCCAAGGGGAGTCGCTCACGATGCACACGCCAGCTCGGTGAGTTGACGACGCGGAGCGTCACCTCTGCGACCAGCCCCACCGCGCCGAAGCCTTGCAGCGCCATCTCAAACAGCGGGGCGTCGATTTCTCGCGTGATCTCGACGACGCTCCCCGAGGCGACGACGATCCCGAGCGCCTCGACGTGGTCGGCGAAGCCCGTTCGGGAGACGGCCGCGGCGACCGAGAGGCCCATGGCGGGCGCGACCATCGGCAGCGACAGGCCGTGGTGGGCGAGCGCGGTCACCAGGTCAGCGACCTTGAGCCCACCCTGGACGCGGACGCGACACCTCGGTCGGTCGACCTCCAGGACCCGCGTCATGTGCTCGAACGAGATGCGCCAGCACTCTCGGCCCATCGGGTCCCGCTCGTGTTGGCGGAGAGGCGGCGCGCACGGTGAGTCGAGCCACACCACTGCTTCGGCGGCGTCGCGCACGACCTCAGCGACCCCGGCCGAATCCGCCGGGTGATAAATGCGCGCCGGGCCATCATGCGACTGGCCGGGCGGCGGCGCTCTCAGGGCGTTGTCCGGGACCTCGTAGTGCAGGCTCACGGCGTGACCGTCCGGCGGGTCTAATGACCTGTCAACAACGCGACGTGAGGCGGCGTTCGCCGCCCTTAGGCCTTGGCGTCGGGCACCAGGCCGCCGGCGCCGAGCTTGCGCAGGAGCGGGGCGAAGGCGTCACGCGCGCCCCCTTGCGCCAGCTCACGCACGAGCGCGACGTCTGCGCTCAGGCGCTCGCGGGTTGCGTCATCCTGAGCCCAAGCCGCGGCGGCGCGCGCCTTGTCCGGCGCGGCGCGCAGCATCGAACCCACGCGCTCAAGGGCGCCGCGCGTCCGGGCCGCAGCGCGCTCCGCTCGCGTCTGCCGAATCAGGGGCGCGACCTCGCGGACCAGGTTCGCCGCCGTGCATGCGCCGACGTGGGGCGGCACATGGAGCGGGCTCGCGTACTTGGGGTTCTTCGCCAAGAACGCGCGGACCTCGTCCTCGGTCACGCCGCAGGACGCGTACGTCTCGACGAGCTCCTGCTCGGCGGCGATGCGGGCCTTGAACATGTACATCTGGACGCGCGAGTAGAAGTTCGTGGCGCCGTCGCCGCTCGTCTCGACCGCACAATAGATTGAGCCGGGAAAGCGCGTCTGGACGAGGCTCTGCACGCCGTCACTCACGCCGCTGCTCGGCATGCACCCGAACGGCTTCACGCTCAGCGTCATGTGCGCCTTCGCGTGCACGACGTTGTAGATCAGCTTGCCGACCTCCATGTGGCCTTCGCCGCCGCGCAGGTCATTCGAGTAGAACGGCGCCGCGATCTCCGCGATCTCGTCCATGTTCGGCAGCGGGTACTTCGTCAACCCGATGGGCTGCGCAAAGGCCTCGAACATCAGGCGCAGGCCGCGGTCGGCCAAGCGCATCATCGCCAGCCGCTTGCTGACCGCCAGCGGCGAGTAGTCGGCCAGGCCGAGTCGCCCGCCGTCCGCCTGCCGCAGGTCGCGTCGCACGCGGGTGTCGCGCTCGACCTCCCACACGTTGTAGAGCAGCCACGCGGTGGTGAGCTGAATGTCGTTCTCGCCGCCCTCCTGCTCCAGGAACTTCTGCAGGTGGTAGTTGCCGTCACCCTCGGTCGTCATTGCCCAGAACTCGCCGATGATCGCGACCTTGGCCTTCGGGCGCAGGCGGTCGACGGGGACCGCGGCGAGGCGCTTCCGGCACTGCCACAGGGCGGCGAAGATGTTGGAACGCGCCTGAAGCGCCTTGTAGAGCAGCCGCTTGCAGTCCTCGACGACCCGGTTGGTCTCGCCGGCGTTCACCTCGTAGGGCCGAATGCGATACGCGATGGCGTTGAGGACGTCGCCCGCGCAGAGCGCCTGAATCAGGGCGATGAAGAACTTGGGGTTGAGCTCGATGCCGACCTCTTCGCCCGTCGCTTGCGCGAGGCCGCCCTGCTGCTGGAAGAGCACCACGCGGAAGCCGTCGAAGCCCGAGTCGCGCAGCGCCTTGCGGTACTCCGTCACGTACATGCCGAAGCGGCAGGGGCCGCACGCGCCGGCCGTGAAGAAGACGTAGTCGCGGATGATCTGCTCCGTCGATAGCCCCTGCACGTCCCGCAGCTCGATCAGGTACTTGATGAGGTTGCCGACCGTGAAGTAGGTCGGATTGCACTGCCCGCGGTTGCCGAACTCCTTGCCCGCCTGCAGGCCGGCTTGGTCGGGCATCCCGATGTACTTCACGTTGTAGCCGACACCGCGCAGCGCGCCTTCGACTAGAAAGTCCTGCGCCGCGGTCAGGCCGGAGACGAGGAGCGTGATGGTCTCGCGCTCCTCGCGCTTGACCTCGGGCGTGAGCATCTCGTCCACCCACTGGCGGCGGGCCTGGCGGAGCCCGAGGCGCTCGCGCTCCGCTTGCTCCCAAGCGTTGAGCTCGGCGTCGATCGCCTGCCGCCAGTCTTCGCCGGCGTCGGTCGTGAGGACTTCGTTCTGAGGGTCGAGTCGCATGGCGTGCCTTTCGTTCGGCGGGCGGTTCAGAGCGAGGCGGGCGCCCGCCGACCGTCGGCGAGGCGCTCACTGATTTGGATGAGGCCGGGTGTGGGCTCGGGCGCTACGGGAGCGGGGGCGTAGGCGCGCAGGCGCTCAGCGAGACGCTCGATCTCCGCGTCGAGCGAGGCGTCGTCTCGGCGGAGCTGCGAGAGCTGCGCGCGCTTGCGCTCTAGGAGCTCAAGCCGCTTCTGCTCCAAGCTGAACTGGAGCGCGCGCTTCTTGCGCGCCTCGTCCTCGAGCGCCTCTTGGTGCAGCTTGAGGCTGTGCGCGTACGTCTTGACGCGGATCTTGATCGACCCGCCGGGCTTGTTCGCGTCGATGTCGTGGAGCGCCGCATAGGGCGCGCCCGCGGTCGTGACCAGGCTGTCGATCAGGCCGTAGACGGGGGCGTCATGGCCGCACTTGAAGCTCGACAGGTCGAGCAGCGCCACGTTCGGGTGGCGCGTCGCAAACTTGACCGCCCACACCTTCTGCGAACTATTCGCCGAGTAGTTCTCCGGCCAGACGTCGTTGATATCGAGCGGGCTCTGGCCGCGCGCGACCTCGTCCTTGAAGTAACGCGCCAGGTACTCGGGGTCTCGGGGCAGCGAGCGCACGCTGAGCACCGGATACCCAAGCACTTGAAACTCCTCGGGAATCCCGTGGTTCAAGCCGGGGTCGGAGTGGTATGGGCGCCCGACGACGAGCAGGGCCATGCGGTCCTCGGACTCGACTGTCTCCAGGATGGCTCGACCTTTCTCCTGCAGGTCCGCTTCGAAAGCGGCGAGCGCGCGCATGCCCTCGGCGTGCGCGTGGTCGTTCTCGTCCTCCGTGATGCCCAAGCGCGGGCCAAAGCACTCGAACATGCGGCGCGCCGTGAGGTGCGGTTCACCGAACGTGAGCGCGGGGTCGACATACTCGATGCCGCGCTGCGCGAAGAAGTCGATCTCCTTCGTGAACGCGGCCTTCATGACCTCGGGCGCACCGGCGACAATGGGGCAGCTCGTCTTGTCCATCACGCCCTCGATGAAGCTC
>Ga0209598_10001524_pt1 | contig 18911 bp, 10 predicted proteins | sample M_140807_EF_Meta_FD_187317 | JGI IMG/M metagenome (GOLD analysis project Ga0209598, IMG submission 187317) | Freshwater microbial communities from Lake Montjoie, Canada to study carbon cycling - M_140807_EF_MetaG (SPAdes) (version 2) | ecosystem: Environmental > Aquatic > Freshwater > Lake...
ATTGAAGATGTTTCCAATGTAGTTGAATCTATTATTATCAAGTACGCTTAATTTATTCCTTAATTTATTCAAGATGACTTTATTAATTATCATTATAGCCCTTGCGCTAATATTTGACTATATCAATGGATTTCATGACGCAGCCAATTCTATTGCTACCGTAGTATCCACTAAAGTTTTAACCCCTTTTCAGGCAGTATTATGGGCAGCCTTATTTAATTCAGTAGCCTTCTGGATTTTTAAAGACCACGCAGTAGCCAACTCCATTAGCAAAACAGTCTACAAAGACTTCATTACCTTACCTGTTATTTTTTCAGGTTTGTTAGCGGCTATTTTCTGGAACTTACTAACTTGGTGGTATGGTATTCCCTCTTCTTCTTCACATACTTTAATCGGAGGTTTTGCTGGTGCAGCTATTGCGCATGCGCTTATGATCAAAGGCATAGATTTTTCTTGGGCTAAAATAGTAGACAGCGAGACAATCATTAAAACCATTTTATTTATATTCTTGGCACCTATAATTGGTATTGTAATATCTATTTTTATATCCATCGTAACCATTATGCGCAATATATGGTGGAGGTTTGCCATTATAATTATTGCCACTGCGGGTACAGTATTAATGTTTGATAAGTTTGAGGATACCAAGATTAAAGAAAACGTTCAAAAATTTTATAGCATTGATAAATATCAAAAAGAAATAGGTACAATTAAAGAAGACCTAAAAAAACAAGAAGGAGATGCGAACTTATTAGCTTCCCTTCAATTGAATGAAGGAAAATTAGAAAAGGCAAATGCAAATTATAATAATCTATTGCCTTATTTATCAGATTTTGATAATTCTTCTGCAACTAAAATTGCAAGTATTGCAAAAGATAGCGGCTGGTTAAAAACTGTGGCCGTTAGTAAATTAAAAGATGAAGTTAGAAATGCAAACGATTTTTTAGTAATTGAAGCAAAAGCGGCAGAAGATAAACAGGCAAAAGAAATTTATGCGATTGCAAAAGAAAAAACAGAAGAATATAAAGAGCCATTAAAATTATACTTAGAAGGTGACATTAGTTTGGACTCAGCTTTAACTATGGTGAATAGTATTTACCCTATTGCCGATAAAAATATAGAAAAAGTAAAAGCAAAAATAACCAAATTCAATATTGAAAATATTTTTGGAAGTGAAATTGACAAAGCAGATAATTCAGTAATTGTATATGGTATCATTGGTGCTTCTATTTTATTTATGATCATTTACCTGTACGTAGAAAAAATAAAAACACCAACAGCTCATTCAGTTGCTTTTATGTTTAAAAAGTTGCAATTGTTTAGTTCTGCTGCCTTCAGTATTGGACATGGGGGCAATGATGCACAAAAAGTAATGGGTATTATTGGCGCAGCATTAATTGCCAGTGGAAGTATGCAAGACTTTAGTCAACTACCAGATTGGGTTCCCGTATCTTGTTATTTAGCCATTGGATTAGGCACCATGAGTGGTGGTTGGAAAATTATAAAAACAATGGGATCTAAAATTACTAAGGTAACCCCACTTGAAGGAGTAGCGGCTGAAACAGCTGGTGCCTTTACTTTATTTTTTACAGGACAAATGGGTATACCGGTTTCCACTACACATACCATTACAGGATCTATCATAGGCGTAGGTGCTACTAAACGTTTAAGTGCCGTAAGATGGGGCGTAACCACCAACTTATTATGGGCATGGGTTTTAACCATTCCTGTAAGTGGCGTATTAGCAGCCATTACCTATTTTATTGTTCATTTCTTTACTAAATAAATAACTTACTACTAATAAAAAAAAGCCCCGATTCGTCGGGGCTTTTTTTTATTTCGATTGTATCGTATGAATTTTAGTTTGTCTTCCATCGATATAGTCAAATCGTGTTCCACTAAAATAGCCATTCTGTTCTAAAGCTACTTTCACTGGATTGTCCCAACCTACTAATGTATGTATTGCATTTAATTCAATAGAGTAACATGTTTTGGCTTTCATTGTATAATCGCCAGAACCAGGAACACCATTTTGGTAATCCCACATACCAATTGTAGTGCCAGCCGCGTGGCCATGAAATCCAATAGGATGAGTATAGATACTTGGATTTATTCCTGCAGCCTTGGCCTTTGTTAAGGCTTGCTTTAAAATTTCATTACCCGATTTACCCACTGCAAATTCATTGGTTAGAAAATCTTGTAATTGATTGGTCTTTGTAAAAGCAGCTTGCAAGGCAGGGGGTACTTCTTTTTCTGTAGGCAGTAAAACATAGGCATGCTCTTGTACATCTGAATTCAATCTTAAATAAGTAATTCCAAAATCGACGTGTAAAAAATCGCCTGGTCTAATGACTTCATCTTTTTCATTACTTACTCTTCTTTGAATTTCTATAGAAGGTTGAAACCATGTAATAAGACCCATATCACTTAATTTTTGTCTAAACCACCAAACTAAGTCCTGCGAAGTAGTCACATTAGGCTTTATCACTTTATTGCTAAAACCTTCTTTAATAATTGCATGCGTAATTTTTAAGATACTTGGATACAATTGCATTTCTTTTTCTGTTCTCGTTTCTAACCAACCTACTCCTAAAGGTTCTGCTGAAACTATTTTTGCTTGCTCGCTTGCACTTAAGCTTTGCATGAATTCTAAATACTCTGTATGATCTAAACCATCTGCATGGCCATAATCGGCCGATGTATTGATGGCAATTTTATTTGGGTTTAGCTTTCTTAATAAAACATTCAAAGCGTCCCATTGATTAGGGAAAGCCGCAACATCCCAAGCAGCAGCAATTTCTGTACCCACTGCATACCTAGCCACTGCGAACTTTTCAACCGTATTTTTTTCTTTATTTCTATAAAACACTAAAATAGTTCTGCGACGCGCTGCTATCCACTCTGCTGGTAACATGGTTCTTAGAATGGGGTCTTCATTATACTCTCTTGTTATTATGACCCAGCAATCTATATTGGTACGATCCATTAAAGTGGGTAGTAAATTATTAAAACGATCCTTTAATAATTCATTGACAATACTTGCTTGCTCTCGCACGGTTTTCACTTGGGCGGTAGCAGTTATAAAATTGGCGCCTAGCAGTAGATGTAATGTGAGTAGGAATAGAATTTTACGCATTGGATAAATTTGAATTATGATAAAATAGGTTCAACGAAAAACTGAATAACTAAATTAACTACTAAATTTGCAAATATGGTTTTTTTCAGAAAATTTATGATGGGTATTTTAGTTTTTGTTGTGGCCACTGCAGCTGGACAGGATACAAGCTATACCCAGCTAACCACTATTGTGGTATCAGCCAACAAGTTGAAAGAGAAAAGAATAGAATCGCCTGTTGCCATTTCTATCTTATCTCCCAAAACCATTGATGAAGCAAAAGCACAAAGAATTGATTTTCTATTGAATAAAGTAAGTGGTGTATACATGCCCACCATTGGTAATGAACAACATATGATGTCCATTAGACAACCTATTTCCTTAAAAGGGCTTTATTTATATTTAGAAGATGGCATGCCCATTAGAACTAGTGGCTTATTTAGCAGCAATGCACTCATTGAAATGAATAGCAGTAATATTCATAGTATTGAAATTATTAAAGGACCAGCCTCCGCTTTATATGGCGCTGAAGCCATTGGTGGTGTGGTGAATATATTAACTACCCCCGTTCCTAGTAAAGCCAATGCATATATAAGTACTCAAATAACAAATACAGGTTTTAAAAAATTAGATTTGAGTTGGGGGGCTCCCACTAAAACAGGTGGCTGGCTTATTAGTGCTGCTTGGACGGATCAAAAAAACGGTATTACCGAGTACAGCGATTTTAATAAAAAAGCCTTGAGTCTTAGAAGAAATTTTAAAGTAAGTGAAAAATTAAAGGGATATCAAAACCTTCAATACATAAATTACTATACACAAATGACAGGCTCTTTAGATAGTATTAAGTTTTTTCAGAAAAATTTTAGCTCACAGCAAAGCTTCACCTTTAGAAAAATTGATGCATTAAGGTTTCGACAAAACCTTGACTACAACTGGAATACAAATTCAACTACAAGCTTCAATTTCATGTATCGAAACAATACCATGGACCAAAACCCTGCGTATTCAATAGCCTCAACTACTAATGCTACTAAATTTAAAGGCCAGGTAAATAGCAACCATTTTGAGGCATATGTATTCGACCTTCAACATACATGGAATATTCCACTACTAAGTAGTAAAATAATGTTAGGTGGTTATTGGGATGTTACTCATCAAAATTTAATAGCGCACTATATAGATATTGTAAAAGATACTAGCATTGGTAAATTCACAAAATATACTTACCCAATTAAGGATTCTCTTATTACCAATTACAATACCCAAATTAGCAATAAAGCAATTTACTTTAATTATATCGCCAATTTAAATAAAGCAATTCGTTTGAACATGACCCTTCGTTATGATAATTTTGAATACCTTTTTAATAACCTTCTTCCTATTGGAACCCCTTCTGCTAAAAATAATTTTACACAGTTCACGCCTAAACTAGGACTTACTTATAATCTGAAAAATTGGGGTAGCTATATTAATTATAACAAGGGCTTTGTGCCTCCTCAAATAACCGAGATATACAATGCCATTAGAGTGCCCTATTTATTACCTCAAAATTTTTCTAATATGGAAATTGGCTCTTGGTATCAAAGTAAAAAAATAAGTGCTGAAATTTCTGTTTATTCTTTACAAGGCAAGAACGAAATTATTTCGGTAAGACAAACCGATGGCGTCAACTTAAATCAAAACTCGGGCGCTACAAGCCATATAGGCATTGAATATCAGCTACGTTATTTTTTAGCGCCCTCTATGGAAATTAGCCTTGCTGGCTCTAATACAAAACATAGCTATTTAAATACTAGTATTAAGGGCGTAGATGTAAGTGGTAAAGAAATGAATGCCGCACCCAACTTGTTCAATAATGTATCTTTTAATTGGAAGCCTACTAAACTAATACGCAGTTCGCTTGAATGGATACACCAATCGGGTTATTATATGGATGAAACCAATACCACTCGATACCCTGGTTTTAATGTTTTGAATGCCAGGTTCGGACTTCAATTAAGAAAATCGGAAATTTGGTTGAATGTATTAAACCTTAGCAATACTTATTATTCCACTATGGCTACCAAAAACTTTAGTGTAAAAGGAAGCAGCGCTTACTCTTATTATTTAGGAGAACCAAGAGCTATCACCATTGGTTGGAAATGGTATATAATAAAATAAGAAAAAATTACTGATTAATTCTAATTCTCATACCTCCCATTCCACCACCTCTTTGCATGTCTTCCATAATTTTTTTCATGCTCTCTGCAAATTGAGCACGATTCATTTTATCTCCTTTAGTTGGTTGCTTTAATTCTTTAGCAGCATATTTAGCTGTAAACTCAGTGGCAGTAATAACATTACCACCATTATCACTATCTACTTCTAAAATGGCACCTGGTAAGCCCGCATAAGCATCAGGACCCACTGATACTCCAATAGATTCTGTATACCAAACCACTAATTCAATTTCTTTTGGTTTTACAGGTGCTGCCGTATCTGCATTATTTCTATTTCTTCCACCACCAAAACGCATACTCATTTGTTGTGGGACAATCATTGTAGTAGCTTTTTTACAAACAAACTTTGCGATGGTCTTTGTTTCTTCCGATAATTTCCAATTGTTAGGTTTTAATGAATCTATTATTAAAAAATCTTTCTCGAATAAAGAACGAGCTTCATATTGCATTTGATTAGGGATATCTGTGTACGTTGCTGTTTCAGGCATTCTGAAATTAAAGCGCATTCCTCCTCCACCACCGCCGCCGTTATTAGCGAATGGATCTGGCGCTTCGTCTTCTATTATGCTTTTAAACATACTTGCTTGCTCGTTAAATAATAGTTCAAACTTATCTGTTCTAAATTCAGGAATACGAGCCCTCATTTCAGGATCAGTAATCATTTTATGCATGTTCACTTTTCTTTCAAAAATGAGCTTGCCTTCTTTTACTTGTGCAAAAGAATTGGTAATGGCTACTAGCGTTAATGTAAGTGCTAAGAATATTTTATGCATATTGTTCATTTTAAAAATTTGTATTTTAATAAAGATTTACTAAAGATAATTAATTCATACGAATCATCACATTTCTAGGACCGCCTCCACCTAAACCCGACCTTTGTAAACTATATACAAAGCTTACTAAGAAGTACTGGTTAATTACATTATATTGTTGGTCAATAATTTGATTCTGCGATACGTTTCTGCTAATACCTGCATTTTTATTCAACAGGTCAAAGGCGCTTACTCTTAATTCCGCTTTTTTATTCTTCATAAAAAACTTAGAGAAGCTGGCATTCCAAATGGGAATAGATGTATTAAAGCCGGCTGCTCTTCCAGAATTAATGGTGTATGTAAAACTTTGATTCAATAAAAAGTTTTTAGGCAGGTAATTATTCATCTCGGCACTGAATACCTTTGTTAAAAAATTAGTATTTAAGCCTGCATTAATGGCGTTATTGGTTTTGCTATAAGAGTATCTAGTAGAAAAGTCTATGTCAATCACTTCATCTAACTGAAAGTTATAAGATACAGAGGGCCCTAATGATTTAGTGACTATCGTATTTAATAAAGCATTGGCATAAGAAATATTATTACTTATACCTCCATTGACTCCAAAATTAACTCTTGAATATAATTTCTTTAATCCAAAACCATAGTTCAAACTACCATTCACTCGATATGCACCATTCACGTTCACAGGCTTTGATAAAATAACTCTAGTAGGTAAGACGCTATCATAATTCACAATAGAATTATTCGTAGCGGAAGCATTTAAGTTAGCAAAGAAGTTACGACCTGAAATAATTTTAGAAGAGAAGAAACGCATATTTAAATTATGTACATAACTTCTTTTCAAATCAGGATTACCAATGGTTTGTCTATTGATATTACTTTGATCTAGTACAGGTTGTAACTGTGTTAAAGAAGGTTGATTGGTAGAAGTACGATAATTAATATTTAAATTCTTCGTTTGTGAGAAATTATATTGATAGGTGGCTGTTGGTAAGATATCCTTAAAGCTTTGATTCAATTTTGTTTTGGCAGTTATATTTTCACCTATTAATTGGGCATTTTGCAAACTAAACCCCGTAGAGAAATTATACTTTTTTTGGTTGGTTCTAAAATTCAAGCCTCCCCCACTATAGGTATACTCGCTATTAAATTCGTTGGTAAGCCTTGTATTTAATTGATCATAGCTAGAACTACCTGAATTTTTATCATATACCTTTCTGCTTGTCTTACCAATACTTTGACTTAAGTATGCATTGAATTCAAGTAAAGATTTTTTACCTAAAGGCTCGGTATACACCACATTGGCTGAATAGCTAAGAGTATTGCCTTTTCTAATATTTTGTTGGTCTAAAATGGAGTCTTTTAATAATACACCTCCGCTACCGTAAATGAATTGATCGGTGAATTGAGTGCCTTTCGCATTAGACTCATTATAACTATTGGTAATAGTAGAAGAAATAGTACGACCCTTTTTTGCAAACTTTTTTCTTAATAATAAATTACTGGACGCATTGCTTGCATCTGTTACACTAGTAGATGCTGATCGATTAGCATTGGTTTTAGTTTTAAAAGCGTCTGGTAAAAAAGTTTCAGTGGTATCGTAAGACGCTGAAGTACCATGTTGCATACCTATAGTAGGAGTAAATTTATAAGAGAAGGTTTCTGAAACTGTTTGGTCAATAGTGCTACCATAACTTTGTTGTTGGTTTCTAGTAACAGATCTTGAATTAGAGGTTCTATTAAATAAATTACCTGGCGTTAAATTTTGTGTAAATGAATTACTATTATTATTACGCTCCACATCATTCAATGAAAAATTAGCATTGAAATTTGTTTTCTTATTATTAAATAAATTAGAATAATTACCGCCACCTGAAAGGGTAGTGGCCACCCCTTGTGCATTGTTATCGGTTCCACCGCCGCCGCCAAAATTAAGTGTTATACCCCCGCCACCACCTGGTCTTCCGCCACCGCCGCCAGAAAAATTAGAAAAGTCTCTGTTAGAAAAACCTTGTCTATTCGTATTATTAGCCGTCCCTATTAAAGAGTATTGTTCGTCATTATTTAATCTATTCCAATTACCTTGTGCATCGAACCTACTCGGTGTACCTGCACCTCCTGTTAATTTTCCAAAATTGGATTGGTTTCTATCTTTTTTTACTTTTAAGTTAATGGCTGTTTCTTCTGTTCCATCATCAATACCTGTAAACATGGCTTGATCCGATTTACGATCATAGACTTGTATTTTATCAATCGCATCTGCCGGTAAATTCTTAGTGGCCATTTTTGGATCTCCTGTAAAAAATTCTTTTCCATTCACAAATACCTTCGTCACCGTTTTCCCATTCACTGTAATACCACCCGATTTATCTACTTCAATACCTGGCATTTTTTTCAATAAATCTTCTACTACTGCATTGGGGGCTGTTTTAAAATTTTCTGCATTGAATTCTATAGAGTCGCCATTGATAACCACTGGGGGCCTGCGTGCCGTAACGGTGACGGATGTCATTTTACTAGCATCTTCCAAATAAATATTGTTAAGATTTAATACAGGGGTAGCGCCTGTTTTAAAAGCAAACCATTGTTGTTGATAGCCTACATAAGAAATAGACAATAAATATTTTCCAGTAGGTACATTTTTAATAGTGAAAAAACCTTGGTCATTACTTCTCGCAAAGCTGACTAAAGAAGAGTCCTGTGAGCGTACTAAAGAAATAGTAGCATAAGGAAGGGCTCTTTTAGCGACGCTATCCATTATGGTACCCTCAATTTGAAAATTTTGAGCCATAGAAACATAACTCATTAATAATAAGCTATTTAGGACAAGAAGCCTTAGTACACTGGTTTTTTTCATATGTGTAAAATTACGATTCCATTCGTAAATAGGCCAATTTTAGGTCCATTTTGCTTGGTTTTTATATAAAAAACGACATTTATTGATAAACGGCAATTCAAAGGCAATTTTAGCGTCCATTTTTTCACCTATTTAGTTAACTTTCAAAAAAATTACCAATGAGAAAATATACAATTACCTCTGTTTTTAGTTGGATCTTATTATTGATGTTGGGTTTAACCAACAGTTATGCACAAGTAAAAACAGCGGCTACTAAAGACAGTACCAATTTTACAAGCTTTAAAGGCATGCCCCTAAAAGCAACACGTGCTATGCCAATTAAGACCAGTGAAGGCACTTGGACCTCTTTAGCTATTAGCCCAGATGGAAAAACAATTTTATTTGATTTAATGGGAGATATTTATAGTATGCCCATAGAAGGAGGTAAAGCAACAGCTATCACTAAGGGAATAGCTTATGACAATCATCCTAGCTATAGCCCAGATGGAAAAAGAATTTTATTTATTTCTGATAGAGGCGGCGCAGAAAATTTATGGTATATCGATATGGCTAAAAAAGATACCATTGCTTTAACGGAAGATCAAAATCAAAATTTTCCAGGCGCTGTGTATACACCAGATGGTAATTATATAGTGTATACTAAAGGTAGAAGAAATACAAAATTGTATTTGATGCATAAAAATGGAGGTGCAGGTACGAATTTAATTTCTTTACCTGCTGCTTTAAAAACAATTGATCCTGCAGTAAGTGCAGATGGAAGATATATTTATTATTCTGCAAGAATGGGTGCTTGGAACTATAATGCCATGTTGCCTCAATATAGTATTGGCGTGTATGATAGAGATAAAGGAACTACGCGAACTATTGCTTCAAGATATGGCTCTGCTTTCACGCCCGTACTTTCTAAAGATGGTAAATGGATGGTTTACGGAACTAGGTTTGAAGATAAAACCGGACTAGTGAAAAGAAATTTAAATACAGGAGAAGAAACATGGTTGGCCTACCCTGTGCAAAGAGATGATCAAGAATCAATTGCGGTATTAGGTGTATTACCTACAATGACTTTCACACCTGATAGTAAAAATTTATTAGCTTCTTATGGTGGAAAAATTCACAGTATTGATATTGAAACAGCTGCTCAAAAAGAAATTAGTTATACAGTAGATGCCGCCATTGAAATGGGGCCTGAAGTATTTTTTAAATACCCTATTAAAGACACAACTGCTGCACAAGCCACACAAATTAGAGATGCAGTTCCATCACCAGATGGGAAAAAATTAGCCTTTACTGTATTGAATAAATTATATGTAATGGACTATCCGAATGGAACGCCTAAAAAATTAACGAATAATAATTTTACGGAAGCGCAACCTATTTGGAATGCAAATGGCAAGACTATTTATTTTGCTACTTGGTCTGAAAAAGGCGGTAGTATTAGAAGCATTGATCTTGCTTCAGGTAATGAAACAACACTTACTAAAGAAAACGCTTTATACCAAGGGCTTGCTATAAACCCAGCAGGGAATAGACTTGTATTTAACAGAACGACTGTTCAAAAATTTAAAGACTCAAAAGACCCTACTTATAATGATGATGAAGATGAACTTTGTTGGTTAGATTTAAAGGAGGGAAGTATTCATGTTATTGACAAATCTAATGGACGCGGCAATGCTCATTTTGTGAATGGGGAAGACCGTATTTATTTAAATAAATATGGCAAATTAACTTCTATTCAATGGGATGGTGGAGATGAAAAAGAAATTGTAAAAATTACAGGCATTACAACCTATGGTAGCATTCCGCAACACAATGGAAAACCGGTTGCAGATATATTAGATTTAGATGAAAACGATGAAGATGCCGCTAAAGAAAATAATCCTGCTTCAAGTGCGAATACTATTTTAATGTCGCCATTAGGAAAAGCCGCTATTGCACAAGTGAATAATAATATTTACTATATCACTATTCCACAAGCAGGTAAATTACTAGAGATTTCTGTAGCAGACGCCAAAAGTGCAGCCTTCCCTAGTAAATTGTTAACAGAGATGGGTGGCGAGTTTCCAAGTTGGGAAGCCAACGGAAAAATTGTACACTACAGTTTAGGCGCTGCACATTTTACGTATGATATAGACGCATCTTATGCATTTGATGATAGTTTAGCCATGGCTAAAAAAGCAGAAGCTGCTATTAAAAAAGATACCACAGTTAAAGACAGTACTAAAAAAGTAGATCTAGCGAAGAAAGTAGAAAAGAAAGAAGATCCTAAATACAAAGCCACAGAAAATTGGGTAAAAGTATTTTATGAAAAAGATATGCCTAACACAAATATACTATTAACCAATGCAAGAATTATTACCATGAAAGGTGATGAAGTTATTAGCAAAGGAGATATATATATTGTCAATAATAGAATTAAAGCCATAGGTAAATCGGGTAGTTTAAAAGTAGCCAGCGGCACCGAGCGTGTGAATGTATCGGGTAAAACAATTGTTCCTGGATTTGTAGATACACATTCTCATATGTGGCCAAGCTGGGGCATTCATAAAACACAGGCTTGGGTGTATGCAGCTAACTTAGCCTATGGTGTGACTACAACACGTGACCCACAAACAGCCACTACCGATGTATTAACGTATAGCGATATGGTAGAGGCAGGTATGATGATGGGACCAAGAGTGTATTCAACTGGACCTGGTGTAGGTTATTGGGCATATAACTTAAAAGATTCAGCACAAGCAGAATCTGTATTAAGTCAGTACAGTAAATACTATAATACTAAGTACATTAAAATGTATTTAGTAGGTAATCGTAAACACAGACAATGGGTAATACAAGCTGCTAAAAATCAAAAATTAATGCCTACCACTGAAGGCGGTCTTGATTTTAAATTAAACATGACTAATTTATTAGATGGCTATCCTGGACATGAACACTCTATTCCTATTTATCCTCTTTACAATGATGTTGTGAAAACAATTGCTTATTCTAAAATGACAGTTACCCCTACTTTACTTGTTTCTTATGGTGGACCATGGGCAGAAAACTATTATTACGAAAATGAAAACCCATACAGTAACGAGAAGATGCAATACTTTACGCCATATGAAGAGTTAGCAGAAAAATCTCGTCGTCGTGCTACTTGGTTTTTACCAGAAGAACATGTATTCCAAAAACATGCAAAGAGTATGAAAAAAATTGTAGAAGAAGGAGGACTGGCAGGTATTGGAAGTCATGGTCAATTGCAAGGACTAGGCTATCATTGGGAAGTTTGGTCTATGCAGTCTGGTGGCATGCGTAATATAGATGCTTTGAAAACAGCCACTATTTTAGGTGCTACTGGATTAGGACTAGATAAAGACTTAGGTAGCTTAGAAGTGGGTAAACTGGCCGACTTACTAATATTGAATAAAAATCCATTGGATAATATACGTAATACCAACACGATAGAATTTGTAATGAAAAATGGTCGCCTATATAATGGTAATACATTAGATGAAGTAACTACCGGTAAGCATAAATTAGATCGTTCAGAATGGTTAGATAAAAAACCTATAAAAAATACAAAGGTAGAAGATTAATCAAAAAATAATGGTAAGTTTAAATACTAAAAAATAATTCTTATGAAAAACTCAAGAAGAAAATTTATACAAAACGCATCGCTTGCTATCATGGGCGCTAGTTTAAAACCAAGTGCTTTATGGTCAAGTACCCCTGTGGTGGCAAGTAAAAATTTAATTGGTGTTCAATTATATTCTGTGCGTGATGACATGTACAAAAAACCAATGGAAACTTTAACAGCCTTATCTAAAATGGGTATTGAAAATGTTGAGCATGCCAATTATGTTAACAGAAAATTCTATGGATGGACTGCTAAAGAATTTAAAAAAGTATTAGATGGCTTAGGCATTAAAATGCCTAGTGGTCATACTGTTATGGATGCTACCCATTGGGATAAATCGAAAAAAGATTTCACAGACGTTTGGAAGCACACGGTAGAAGATGCAGCAGTAATGGGTCAATCTTATGTTATCAGTCCTTCTATAGACGATAAATTAAGAAGCACCTATGACGGATTAATGCAACAATTGGAGATATTTAATAAATCAGGTGAATTATGTAAAGCAAGTGGTATGAAATTTGGATACCATAATCATGATTTCGAATTTAAAGAAAAATTAAATGGCCAATTGATGTATGATATTATCTTACAACATACAGACCCTAATTTAGTTGTACACCAATTAGACTTCGGAAATATGTACGGCGCAGGCGGAAGAGCTGCGCAGTGGGTAAGTAAATATCCAGGCCGTTTCCAGTCTCTACATATTAAAGATGAAATTAAAGCAGAAAAAGGGGAGATGAATGATGGTTATGAAAGTACTACTTTAGGTGATGGGGTGGTTGATCCTAAAGCCATAGCATTACTTGCTAAAAAAATTGGAGGTGCACACCATTATATCATTGAACAAGAGTCTTATCAAGGCAAGGCTCCATTGGATTGCGTAAAAATTGATTTAGAAAGAATAAAAACTTGGGGTATCTAAAAAATCCCTCCTTACAAAAGCACAAACACTAAAAGTTTGTGCTTTTTTTTGCTTAAATTGAATCCAATAAATTCTATAGGTTTTATGAAAATTATGCGCGTTACTCAAATATCTTTGATTTGTATCTCTATTCTTTGTTCTTTCATGAGCAAAGCGCAAAAATATAGTGCAAGCGAAATTGCAAGATGGGAACAACATGCTAAACAAGTCACCATTATAAGAGACGAATGGGGTATTGCCCATGTGTATGGTAAGACCGATGCGGATGCCATTTTTGGTTTAATGTATGCACAAAGTGAAGAAAATGTAGGTCAAATAGAATTGAACTATTTAGAAATGCTAGGTCGTACTGCTGAAGTAAAAGGACCTTCAGCTATTTATGAAGACTTAATGATGCGCCTTATTCAAGATAGTGTATCTGCCATAAATGATTATAATAAAAGTCCTGTTTGGTTTAAAAAATTATTACAAGCCCACGCAGATGGACTAAATTATTATTTATATAAACATCCCGAAGTAAAACAAAAAGCCATTCAATATTATAAACCTTGGTATCATTTAATGTGGACAGACGGAAGTGTGTCTCCCACTAGAACAGGTGGTATCATAACAGAACAGGTGGCTTCTTTTTATGGACAAATACCAGGTGCCGAAAAATTAGTGGTACATAATAAAGAAGAGCCTTATGCCTTAGAGGAAAAAATACAAAAAGGTTCTAATGGTTTTGCCATCGCGCCTCAGCATAGTAAAAATGGAAATGCATTATTATATATTAACCCCCATGTGCCTTTTTATTTTAGATCAGAGATACATATGGTAAGCGAAGAAGGCTTAAATGTGTATGGAGCCGTAACTTGGGGGCAAATGTTTATTTACCAAGGCTTCAATGAACGCTTAGGTTTTATGCATACAAGTAGCTATGCCGATGTAGCAGATGTCTATGAAGAAAAAGTAGCTAAAAATAAAACAGGTTGGGTATCACATTATGAACAAAGTCTTCAGCCCATTAAAGAAAGAAATATTCCTATTCAATATTTGGAAGAAGGTCAAATTAAAACAAAATCATTTTTAACTTACCGCACATTGCATGGACCCGTGATGGGAAGCAAGAATGGCAAATGGTTAAGCTTGCAAGAAAATAATCGTTCTTTAAACGCCTTAATGGAATGTTGGACCAGAACCAAGGCTACTAATTTAAAAGAGTATGAAAAGGCTTTATCCTTACTAGGTAATAATAGCAATAACACAGTCTATGCCGATGCAGATGGCTCCATAGCCTACTGGCATGGTAATTTCATGCCCAAGAGAAATACGAATTATGATTTTAGTTTGCCAGTGGACGGCTCTATTAAAGCCACTAATTGGCAAGGTGTGCATGCACTCAATGAAATTGTACAAAGCATTAATCCAGTAAATGGTTGGTTACAAAATTGCAATGCAACACCCTTCAAAGTGGCTGGGGCCTATAGTCCTAAAGAAAAAGACTATGCTCATTATATGGCACCCGATGGAGAAAATGGCCGCGGTATAAATGCGGTTAACTTATTAAGTAAAGTAGATAAAATTTCCTTGGAAGAATTAATTCAATTAGGATACAATAAACACTTATCTGCTTTTGATATTTTACTGCCTTCTTTTATAGCGTACACAAAAACCACTTCTTTAAATGAAAGAGAAAAAAAAGCAATAAATTATTTAAATAGTTGGAATGGGGATGCGGGTATTTCCTCTGTGGCTACTACTATTGCTATTGAATGGGCCAATATTTGGTCAAAAGAAATTCCTCCAGCCAGTACAGAAGAAGCCACCACTCAAATTATAAAAAAATATGAGCAGATGGTGAACGCTGTTACTAATGAGAAAAAATTAGTGCTCTTAAATACAGCATTAGATCAAATAGAAAAAACCTACGGTAGTTGGGAAATTCCTTGGGGTGATATTAATAGATACCAAAGAGTAAACCCTGGAGAAAAATTTAATGATAATGCACCTAGCATTGCGGTAGGACAAACTTCTTCTAAATGGGGCTCTCTGCCTGCATTTGAGAGCAGAAAATATGATAACACTTTAAAGCGTTACGGTTATTCTGGTAGTAGTTTTATTGCAGCAGTGAGTTTTGGAAAAAAATTAGAAGCGAAAACAATTATTACAGGAGGTCAAAGTCGTTATGCCAGTTCTACTCATTTTACCGACCAGGCCCAAAGATATATTGATAGCGATTTTAAAACTATACATTTTTATAAAGAAGATGTTTTAGCGCATGCAGTCACATCATATAAACCAGGGTTCTCTAAATAATGATCATATAACTTTGACATAAAGGCCACCTTTACCAAGCCTGCTAAATTTTTTACTTCTAATTGTTGCATCATTTTTGTACGGTGACCTTCAATAGTACGTTTGCTATGGCCCACTTCGTATGCTATTTGCTTACTAGAAGCCTCTTCACAAATGCGTACTAAAATATATTTATCATAAGTATGTAACTGATGTACTTTCTCTGTTAGTTTTATTTTATCCATGCGGTTCACCATATTAAATACTTTATTTGCGATACGATGGCAGAAATATATTTTTTGAAGCCTGGCCATTTCAAGTGCTTTAGACCATTCTTGTTTGGAAACATTACGTGCCACTATCACAGATATGCCATTATCTATTAATTGATATAAATGAGCATCGTCTTGTTCATTAAAGACTACCATCACGCCCATTCTGTTTTTAATCTCCTTTATTTGATAAATAGCGGATGGATCTCCAAAATGAAACATAGCACTATCTACCACTAAGACCATAGGTAAGGCTTGTTTAGTTTTGTCATAGGCTATATAACCATTCAATTCCTCTATACTTTTGATGATATGATAGCCCATTAACTGTGGATTGTCTTTGATAAGTAAGCTAGATCCCATTGCATACACAATTTGTTTATCACAAATGATTACTTGAGTTGGCATCTTTTATAAAATTTTTATGTTATTGCAATAAAGTAAATATTGTATAACATATTGATATACAGGCAACTATATTATACAAAAGGTTTTTAAATACATTGTACATTATGCCATTGAAGTATTTTCGAAATGAGCATAAAGTAGTATGTATTTATAGGCTATAGTAGTTATGAAATTAATGGCTATAATAATTTGCTAGTATTATATATTTTATAACTTCATTGAATATTATACTAACATATACCAACCCTCTAAATCCGCGTTGACAAACTTTCGTAACTTATTTTACCCTTTTGTTCCAGTAGGACATTTGAAAGTGTGGGTCTTGGCCCCAGCCTTGGATAATCCAGATCCGAACCTAGCCTATTATTATGATTTTAGTCAAAGCATCGAAGAGTATATGCGCGTTTTTGAACAACTAGATCTTCCTTGGAAATGGCAGCCCGTTACTTTAGAAAATTATAAAATGATTGTGCAAGAAATTGCGCATGAAAAAGAAAAAGGAATTCATTTTCCAGTGGTTTTAAATTTATGTGATGGAGATGAAATTAATGGAGCGCCTGGTGTTTCTGTTATTAAAGCATTAGACGCAAAACAATTAGTGTATACAGGTGCTAATGATTATTTCTACGATATCACTACTTCTAAAATTCCCATGAAAGAAGCTTTTGATTTAGCGGGTGTAGCTACCCCTAAATGGGAAGCCATTAGAGATAATAATATTAATGCAAAAGATATTATTGAAAAATTAGGCAGCCCTTTAATTGTAAAACCTGCTGTATCTGGTGGAAGCTTAGGAGTGGGCATTGAAAACGTAGTAGAAACTGAACGTGCATTGAAAACCCAATTAACAAAAATGTTTAAAGGATATAGAGGTTGGAATTTATCTTCTGACGGTATTATAGCTGAATCCTTTGTAGAAGGTCCTGAATATACAGTGATGATAGTGGGAAGCCATACCCATCCAGAGTTTGCAAAAATTTATCCTCCGGTAGAAAGAGTCTTTCACGCCTCCCTTCCTGAAAAAGAAAAGTTTTTATCCTTTGATAGATTATGGGAAATTTATGAAGAAGAAACACCCATGCCAGAAGATGAAAATTTTTATCAATACCAATTAGGAGACGAGTCAGTGCAAATGGCTGTTCAAAAAGTTTCTTGGGATGCCTATGTAGCTTGTAATGGAACTGGTTATACCAGAGTAGATGTGCGCATAGATAATAAAACAGGCGAAGCCTATGTTTTAGAAGTAAATGCGCAGTGTGGTATTAGTGAAGATGAGAACTTTACTTCTATTGGCGCTATTTTGCGTTATGCGAATCAAAGTTTTACAGAATTGGTGATTCATATTATTAATGACGCATTCGCTAGAAGAAAAAAATAAAAATATGCGCCCCCTTCCCACTATTAATAATGCTAGAAGTTTTCAAGATTTAAAAATTTGTGTACTTCAACCAGACTATTCCACTTCAGAAGTTGATTATCAATACTACGATCCAAAAAGAGATCTTTCTTCCATTATGCCCGAAGCGCATATCGATCATGTTTTTTTAAATAAGCTTACTACCTATCAACAATTAAAAGAACTCAAAGAAAAAAATTACGACATCTATATTAATTTATGTGAAGGTTATTTAGAATGGAAAGTACCTTCTATAGATGTCATTATGAGTTTGGACTTATTGGGACTACCCTATACAGGACCTAGCGCCAATTTATACGACCCCCCTAAAACGATTATGAAGTATTTGGCCTTCTGCGAAGAGGTGAAAACACCAGCCCATATTCATATAGAGTCAGAAGCCGATATTGACCAACTTCCAGGTAATTTACAATTTCCTTTGTTTGTAAAGCCTGCCAAAGCGGGTGATAGCCTAGGGGTAGACAACGCTTCCAAAGCGGGTAATACTAGCGATTTAGTAACCAAGGTGAAAAGCATACTAGCAGAATTTGGTGCTGCCTTGGTAGAAGAATATATTGATGGTCGTGAATTTACTGTACTAGTAGCTGCTAATGCAGATGGAAAAACTTGCACCAGCTTTGTACCCGTTGAATATATTTTTCCAGAAGGTTTTAGTTTTAAAACCTATTCATTAAAAACTTCTGAGCTGCATCCTACTGCTAATATTCCTGTAACCGATGCTCATTTAGCTAACAGATTAAAAAGTATTGCCGAACAAGTTTTTATGTCTTTTAATGGGGTAGGTTATGGAAGAATGGACTTTAGAATGAACGATAAAGGAGAGCTATTTTTTCTTGAAATAAATTTTACTTGTTCTGTGTTTTATGCGCAAGGCTATGAAGGTTCTGCTGATTATATTTTACTGCACGATGGGGCAGGCCAGCGTGGGTTCTTAGAAAGAATTATTATTGAAGGCATGGCGCGTTATAGAAGAAAAGAAAAAGTATTTAAAATTAAAGGCAACGCTATTTCTGGTTATGGTATGTACGC
>Ga0209598_10001525_pt1 | contig 18906 bp, 15 predicted proteins | sample M_140807_EF_Meta_FD_187317 | JGI IMG/M metagenome (GOLD analysis project Ga0209598, IMG submission 187317) | Freshwater microbial communities from Lake Montjoie, Canada to study carbon cycling - M_140807_EF_MetaG (SPAdes) (version 2) | ecosystem: Environmental > Aquatic > Freshwater > Lake...
ATCTTGTATTTTTCGACAAACTCCAAAAATGGTGTGAGCTCGTTGACTGCAGTTGTTGGCTTGGTGCGTGCACTTGCCGCCGGCGCTGCTACTGCGGAGGTTGTTGCTGCTTTTGTTTTGGCAGCAAGTTTGATATTTGGAGGCGGTGTGCGCGGAATCGGCATCGGCCTGTTGGCTTCACGACTTGCTTTCTTGACAGACTTTGCAGCCGATGGTCGTACTGGCAAGCGATCAATAAATACCCAACCAACAAGAGGAACTGGCTTGCCGCCCATCAATCTGCCACCATCAAACAACCACGGGTGGTCTTGATGAAACTCTTGGTAACTGTCGTTGGAAACAACCGTTGCACCGATTTTTTTGGCAATAGTGAGCACGAACCCGTCGCCACGCCCGACTGCTCCCGCCGGTGGCGAAACTAATTCGTTGTTGTCGATCGCATCATTAAATTCGGCAACTTCGCGCTTGTCAATGCGATGACCAAACGTGGCATCCACAACCACCGTCACTTTGGTGTCGGGATATTCGTTCATAAACGACAGCACGGCTTCGTGCAATTGCTTGAGGCTGGGCGATGTGCGGCCCTCGGTCGCCAAATTTGACCCGTCTACCACCACATGCTTTGGTCCGCGATTTGCCACTAGGTAAGTCAACCAGTGAGCCGAGTGCGCCACAGGGATGCCTCAACCCGTACTATCTATGCGTGCTGAGAGCTGTATTTTTCGATTTTGGGGGCGTCATCCTGTCAAGCCCCTTTGACGCTTTCAATGACTATGAGCGAGATCATGGCCTGCCACTCAATTTCATCCGCTCGGTCAACTCGGTCAATCACCACGAAAATGCGTGGGCCAGGCTTGAGCGAAGTGATATTTCTCCAGCTCAATTTGACGACATTTTTGCGCTCGAAAGCGAGGCCCTCGGTCACCGTATACCTGGAGCCGAAATTCTTGCGCTGTTGCATGGCGAATTGCGACCAGACATGGTGCACGCTCTCGATGTGATCAAAGCATCAGGACTCATACTCGCCTGCCTTACCAACAATGTGCTGACGCAGCAGGTCGTAGCAACCGACCCCATAGAGCGCGCACGTCAGCAAGAGCTGCAAGCAGTGCTTGCACGGTTTGACGCCGTTATCGAGTCGAGCAAAGTTGGAGTCAGAAAACCAGAACCACGCTTTTACGAGATTGCGTGCGAAACGGTTGGTGTGCAACCCGATGAATGCGTTTTCCTCGACGACTTGGGTATCAACCTCAAGCCCGCAGCACTAATGGGCATGCTCACGATCAAGGTTGCAACGAGTGAGCAAGCGTTAAGCGAACTTGCTCAGATCATCAATCTTGATCTGTCAATGAAGTAAAACTGCAACCAACAACTGCTACCAAGCAGCGAAAGTTTGCTCCATCAAGTCTGCAACCTCTTGATCATGGATCGCTTTCGATCCAGTTGCAGGACTACCCGACTCGACTCGAGCAACGTGGCGCCAGTCGTAACCCTGGTTCTTGAGCGGCCACACCAGGTGATCGACAAATCTCCAAGCGCCCATGTTTTCTGGCTCTTCTTGTAACCACAACAACTCTTTAGCGTTGGGATACTGCTTCAATATTTCATGTAGACCGTTGATTGGAAACGGATATAACTGCTCAATCCGAACAACGGCAACATTTGCTGCACGCTTATCACGCTCTGTCATCGCGTCCCATGCCACTTTGCCCGTGCACAACACAACCCGCGTTACCTTCGACTTGTCGATGCCAGAAGGATCATCCAAGATCTCTTCAAAACTGCCAATGGTCAATTGATCGATCAGTGATCGACTTTGCTTCATGCGCAGAGGTTGCTTTGGCGTCATCACTACAAGTGGCTTGCGCACTTCTCGCACAACTTGTCGGCGCAACATGTGAAAATACTGAGCGGCAGTGGTTGGGTAACACACCTGAATGTTGTCTTCGGCGCATTGTTGCAAGAAGCGCTCGAGACGCGCCGACGAGTGCTCTGGACCTTGACCCTCGAATCCGTGTGGAAGCAGCATCACCAAACTGTTTTGCTGGCCCCACTTATCTTCTGCAGCAACGATGTATTGGTCAATCACGACTTGAGCACCGTTAACAAAGTCGCCAAACTGCGCTTCCCACATCACGAGCGCATTGGTGTTGCCGTGTGCGTAGCCGTACTCAAAACCAAGTGCTGCATACTCGCTCAACAATGAGTCGTACACCCAAAAACGAGCTTTGGCATCTGGCAACGTGTTGAGAGGCACCCATCGAGTTTCATTGTTGTTGTCAACAAGTGTGGAGTGGCGTTGACTAAAGGTGCCTCGACGTGAGTCTTCGCCCATCAATCGAACGGGAATACCTTGCATGACAAGCGAACCGATCGCAAGTGCTTCACCAGTCGCCCAGTCAATATCGTTTTGCGCCTCATACTGTTTGGCACGCAGCTCAAACTGTTTGACCAACTTTGGATGTGGAGCAAAGCCCTGTGGGTACTCGGTGAGGTGACGGAAAATTGAGTCCAACACCTTTCGCTCTACCCCAGTCGCAACATGCGGCAATACGCCAATTGGTTCTGGGGGTCGCGGTACTTGAATTGGTTCCGGTGCTGCTGCACGTGCTGCATCTAATGCACTTTGCAACTTCGTCTGATAGTCGGCAAGAGCCTGCTCTGCTTCGTCAAGCGTGATGTCGCCACGCTTCACAAGAGTTTCTACGTACAACTTGCGCACACTGCGTCGCTCTGCGATTGCTTTGTACATCAACGGCTGTGTATAACTTGGATCGTCGCCTTCGTTGTGGCCGTGGCGGCGGTAACACACCAAATCGATAACGACATCTTTGTGAAACTTCTGACGATATTCGAAAGCAAGTTTTGCTACTCGCACGCACGCTTCTGGATCGTCGCCATTGACATGGAAAATTGGGGCCTGCACTGTTTTGGCCACATCGCTCGGATACTGCGACGAACGTGCGTACTGCGGCGAAGTAGTAAAGCCGATTTGGTTATTGACGATGAGATGCACGGTGCCGCCAACTCGGTAGCCACTGGTGTCGCTCATTGCTAAGCACTCGGCAACAACGCCCTGACCAGCAAACGCTGCGTCTCCGTGAATAAGTAGTGGCAGCACGCTGTATGCAAGCGGCGGATCGATGCGATCTTGAGCAGCGCGCACCATTCCAAGCACGATCGAATCCACAGTTTCGAGATGGCTTGGGTTTGCAGACAACTCGAGCGGCAAAGTCGCGCCCGATGGAGACACAAAAGTGCCAGTTGCACCGAGGTGGTATTTGACGTCTCCTGAGCCTTGCACTGACGAAGGATCGATGTAGTCCTCGAACTCATCAAACAACTCTTGATAATTCTTGCCAATTACGTTGGTCAACACATTGAGACGGCCGCGATGCATCATGCCGAGCACTGCTCCATCCAGTTTTGCATCGGCAGCACCAGACAAAATTGCATCAAGAATTGGAATCGCAGATTCTGCACCTTCCAAACCAAACCGCTTGGCACCTACGTACTTTGTGGCCAAAAATCGCTCAAGTGACTCTGCCGCGTTTAGTCGTTCAAGCACTCTGCGCTTATCGACCTTGGTGTGACCGCGAATCTCGCCTTCCATCCGCTCCTGAATCCACCGCTGCTCTTCGGTGTTCTGAATGTGCATATATTCAACGCCGATTGTGCGGCAGTATGCATCGCGCAACACACCCAACAAATCTCCAAGTGTCGACTTGCGCACGCCGCCAACTCCACCTGTCAAAAATTCGCGATCCAAATCCCAAATTGTCAGTCCATAGGTTGCAGGGTCTAGCTCGCGTGGCATGACTGGCTCTTGCCAGCGCAACGGATCAAGGTCTGCAATCAGGTGACCACGCACGCGGTGCACGCGAATGAGAGTTGCAATTTGCATCTGCTTGTCGAGCATCGCATCTTCACTGTCGATGAGGTGTGAATCTTGATGCCACTCAACAGATTGATATGGCACGCCGAGACTACGAAATACATCGGTGAAAAAGTTGTGTTCACCGATCAGCAGTTCGTGTAAGTACTTAAGGAACATGCCACTCTCGGCACCTTGGATGATGCGATGGTCGTATGTGCTCGTGATAGTGACAACTTTTGAAATACCAAGTCGCACGATGGTGCGTTCGTCCGAACCCTGAAACTCGGCTGGATAATCAATTGAGCCAACACCCACGATGACACCCTGACCAGGCATGAGTCGTGGCACCGACTGCACGGTGCCAATTGTGCCTGGGTTGGTCAGGCTGACGTTCGCTCCTGCATAATCATCGGCCGTCAATTTGTTTGCGCGAACTTTGCGAATGATGTCGTCGTAGGCAAACAAGAACCCGGCAAAGTCGAGCGTGTCGGCATGACGTAGCACTGGCACAACTAACGAACGCTGACCATTGCCCTTGTCGACGTCGACAGCAAGACCAATGTTGACGTGTGAACGCTTTTGCAATTGTGCCTTACCATCGGCATCGATCGCATACGAATTTTTCATGTTTGGCACAGAGTCGGCAATTGCACGAACAACCGCGTACGCAATCAGGTGCGTGAAACTGACTTTGCCCTGCCCTGTGCGCCCGCGATAGTTGTTGATGACCTTGCGATTCACCTCAAGCAACTTGGCAGGCACATTTCGAAAACTCGTTGCGGTTGGCACCGACAAACTGCGTTCCATATTGGTTGCAATTGCGGCGGGTACTCCGCGCAACGGCTCTGGTGCTGGGTCGGCCAAAATTTCGACAGGTGCAAGCGTGCGCGGTGCTGGTGGCTCTACCCCAGGCGATGTTGCGACTGGCTTGGCAGGTTTAGCTATTTGTCCGTCTACATCTTCTGGTGGCAATAAGAGCGGGCGCAGAATTTCAGCTGTGTTGTCGATCCGGGGAGCACCAGCTGGACGAAAATCGCTAAAGAACTCTTGCCACGTTGCGCCCACAGACGCTGGGTCACTGCGGTATTGCTCATACATCTCTTCAACGAGCCAAGAGTTGGCGCCAAATTCCTCGGGTTGAGGGCGGTCAAGCATCATCCTCATTCTACTCTGAGCCACTTGTGCGAAGGGGTGTGACTAAGTACATCTCAACTTCGGGAACGAGCCCACTTTTCGCTCACCCCTAGACAGTTATTATGTTTCTATGAATCGATTTGCTAAAAATTCACTTGCATTGATGCCCGTTGTCGCTCTCGTTGTTGCACTTGGGGCTTGCTCGAGCTCGTCATCTGCACCAGCCGAAACATTGCCAGCCACTATTGATCTTGAAGTTCACGCCGTTTCGGGCCTCAAGTTTGACAAGGCGAGTTATGAAGTTGTTGCAGGCGATGTCGCTGTCGGCTACATCAACGAAGATTCAATTCGCCACACGCTCGTCGTCGTGCAGGAAGACACCAAAGTAAGTGGCTTTGAACTCAAGGTCAACCAAAATGGCGACATCGACAGCGGATCAGTAACCCTCGCTGCCGGTAACTATGTCCTACTTTGCACAGTACCTGGCCACCAAAATATGAAAGCCGATCTCACTGTTAAGTGAGACCGGCTTTCCTAAGTTCTGAACTTTTAAAAACGTTTACTTACCGAGCAAGACCTCGGAAAGAATCCACAACACCAACCACAACACTCCCGATGAGATGAGTGCATTCTTGTGGCTCTCATACATCCACAACATCTTGTTGCCAGCTTTGATGCCGCCGAAGATGCCAATGGCATTGAGTTCGAGCAATGCAGTGATTACGAGTGCGATGGTAAAAAACATCCGAGCATTGCTGCTCGTTGCGTCACCAAATGCGCCACTGTAAAAGTGGGCAGATCCAACCATGAAGAACAACATCGACACAGAGAAGATCATGTTTTGACGTGATGCCAACAAAGCCTTGCGGCCAGCAGTTGGTGCATCGGCATTTGCTTCGCCACCACCCAACACGTTGACAACGTTTGCAAGCACAACTTTTTGATTTTTCCAGATGATCATCCAGACGTTGGCTGCCATCAAGATGCCGAGCAACATGCCTACCGAAATGGCGACGTCGTGACCGTTGCCAGCAGCCGAGCCATTGAGGAAGTTGTTCCAGTATTCCTTCTGGCCAGTGATGAGAAGACCAGTTGCAAGAGTTGCAATTGCAGCCCAACGAAACCACCACAAGGCGCGACGTGCGATCTTGTCGATCGTAATGTTGCGGGCCTTGCCCTCATCGCCGTACGCAGCCAAGCCTGGTACCTGCACCAAGTTGAAGTAGTACAGCAAACCGATCCAAGTGATGCCGACGAGAATGTGCAGCCAACGGAAGCCCATGTTGTAGAGATAGTCCTGCGATAGAAGTTCCATGTTCAATAATCCCCTTTGAGGTGTGTCTGTAAACGGAAATACTCTCCTCCGCTTGTTTTCCAAACTAGCACTGCCCCACAGTCCAGTGTTGCCACTAGTTTGTAGGCGTCATGGCTGCTGAATTTATTTATACCTGTTACAAACTGGCTCGGTTCTATCCCCCAGATCGCACCGTGCTCGAGGACATTTCGCTGTCTTTTTACCCCGGTGCAAAGATCGGCGTCATCGGATCCAACGGCAGCGGTAAGTCGAGCTTGCTACGGATCATGGCCGGCACAGATGACGGCTACACGGGCGAAGCACGACTCACCCCAGGTTTTAGCGTCGGGATTCTCGAACAAGAACCAAAACTTGATCCGGCCAAAGATGTGCTTGGCAATGTGATGGACGGCGTTGCACCGATTCGCGACTTGCTCGCGCGCTACGAAGAAGTCACAGCAATGTGGGGCGAACCAGATGCCGACTTTGACAAAGTCGGTGCACTACAAGCAGATCTTGAAGCAAAAATTCAGGCAGCCGATGCGTGGGCTCTCGAGCGCAATGTTGAGATTGCAATGGATGCGCTGCGTTGCCCACCGAATGATGCTGATGTCACCAAACTTTCTGGTGGAGAACGACGTCGAGTTGCACTCTGTCGCTTGTTGCTCAGCCGCCCCGACTTGTTGCTCTTAGACGAACCAACCAACCACTTGGACGCCGAGAGCGTTGACTGGCTCGAGCGTTTCTTGCAGGAATATCCAGGCACTGTCGTGGCTATTACCCACGACCGCTACTTCCTTGACAACGTGGCCAAGTGGATCTTGGAATTAGACCGGGGACGCGGCATTCCATTTTCCGGCAACTACACCAGTTGGCTCGAGCAAAAACAAGAGCGTCTCGGTCGCGAAGAAAAATCCAATGATGCGCGCAAGCGCACATTGCAACGTGAACTCGAGTGGGTTCGCATGGCGCCAAAGGCTCGCCAGTCAAAAGGCAAAGCACGACTTGCTGCGTACGACAAGTTGCACGCCGAAGCACAAGCCGCTGACAGTGGTCCAGACAAACTCGAGATCGCGATTCCTGCTGGTCCACGATTGGGCGGAACAGTCATCGAAGTCAAAGATCTCAGCAAAGGTTTTGGCGATCGACTGTTGATTGAGAGTCTTTCGTTTTCACTTCCACCTGCTGGCATCGTTGGCATCATCGGACCAAACGGTGCAGGTAAAACAACACTGTTCAATATGTTGAGCGGCCAAGAAGCACCCGACTCGGGCACGATCACTATTGGCGACACCGTGCAAATGAGTTATGTCGATCAAAGTCGAGACACACTCAACGCAGATGCATCTGTGTATGAAGAGATCACTGACGGAGCCGAAACACTCAAAGTTGGTGGACGCGAGATTCACGGTCGTGCATATGTTGCGAGTTTCAACTTCAAGGGCTCCGACCAACAAAAGCGAGTTGGCGACTTGTCAGGTGGAGAGCGCAATCGCGTGCACTTGGCAAAGATGCTCAAAAAAGCCGGCAACTTATTGTTGCTCGACGAACCGACAAACGATCTAGACGTCGACACATTGCGTGCCCTCGAGATCGCACTCGAATCGTTCCCCGGTTGCGTTGTGGTGATTTCCCACGATCGCTGGTTCCTTGACCGCATTGCGACACACGTGTTGGCCTTTGAGGGCGACAGCCAAGTGCGTTGGTTTGAAGGCAACTTCACCGACTACGAGGCATGGCGCAAAAAAGAATTGGGCGGCGCAGCCGATCAACCTCGGCGCATTAAGTACAAGCCACTTTCGCGATAACGCAATACGATACAAACAGTATGAACACCGCCCTGAAGCGCATTCGCATCGTGTGTGCTGTTGTCTTCGTAGCGGGCATCGGGGGCATCATCGCCACGAGCATTGTCTCCAACAACAACGGTGGCATCATCGGTATCGGCCTTGTCACTTCAATAGCCGCAATTGTGCTCCTCACCGCATCCACCATCGCAACCAACAAGCACATCGATGCTTTTGACGAAGTGGCAGCCGAACAACTTGAGCGCCAAGTTTCTGCACTCGTTGCATCTGGAGCAAACGAAGATGCCGTACGTGAAGCAGTTCGCGCAGCGATTGATCTTGGACGCAGTATTTCGTGAAGTTCGACGATCACGAACTCGCTCATTATCTAGCAGAAGAAACCGGCAAGCGTCTGCTCGCGGTGCGCGAGCGTCTATATAACGACGGTGCATCAACGTGGTTGGCCAAAGATGTTGGTGACGCTGCAGCACAACGGTTTTTAGATGAAGCATTTGCCGAGCACCGACCAAACGATGCAATTCTTTCCGAAGAAGCCGCTGACGATTCCAATCGTCTAACTGCCGATCGGGTTTGGATTATTGATCCGCTCGACGGTACGCAAGAATATTCGGAGTTTGATCGAGCTGATTGGGCCGTGCACATTGCACTGTGGGAGCGCAAAGATTCAAACGGTGCTCCTTCCAATGAGGGCACGCTCACCGCAGGTGCAGTTGCGCTTCCAGCATTTGGACTCACTCTTTCAACAGGTACGCCGCCGCCAACACCACCTCAACATGAAGGTAAGCCCCGACTCGTTGTCTCGCGAAATCGTGCCACCGATGCCGCAATCATCGTGGCCCAGGCTCTTGACTGCGAAGTTGCACGACTTGGTTCGGCTGGCGCAAAGGCAATGGCCGTGGTGCTTGGAGAAACCGACATTTATGTACACGAGGGCGGAATGCACCAATGGGACTCTGCTGCGCCAATGGTGGTTGCTCAAGCAGCCGGACTATTTACGAGCCGCATCGACGGAACACCTCTTATATACAACATGCGTGACACTTGGCTCCCCGACTTCATCGTCTGCCAACAACATTTGGCACACCAAGTTGTAGACGCGCTTCGCGCGGGCAGAATTGACTGGTGACTTTTACTCCCGACACCGACTGGGGCGCGTTTGACCAAAACCCACCTTGGGTTTTGCAACACGACAGCATCAAGTGGCAAAAAACTGCAGTCGCATTGCGCGCCGAAGCCCAGCGCGAAGTGCCAGTGCTCACGAAACCAACAAAAATTCCACCTGTCGCCAGATTGATCACTGTTGTATTTGTTCTCAGCATGGCTTTGTTGCCTTGGTTTATTAAGAAGAAGCGAAAGAAGTTTGAGACTCCTGAAGCATCGCGCGCATTTATTTCTTTGCGCATGCGTAAGGCCGTTGAGCGCCTTGGCTCAACATACATCAAACTTGGTCAGATCATTTCAAGTGGCGAGGGATTGTTCCCAGTCGAACTCGTCAACGAATTTAAACTTTGCCGCGATCAAGTTCCACCATTTTCATTTGAAGAGGCACAGCGTGTAGTCGAACAAGATCTTGGAGCCCGCCTCACCGATGTTTTCAGCACATTTGCAACCACCCCACTTGCCGCTGCATCGATTGCTCAGGTTCACTTAGCCACGTTGATCACTGGCGAGGAAGTAGTTGTCAAAGTACAAAGGCCATCCGTTTCAGCACTCGTGCGTAAAGATTTGCGCGTCATGGCGTGGCTTGCCCCACACATGATTGGTCGCATCAAGATCAGCGCACTTGCTAACCCACCCGCATTGGTTGAACTTTTTGCTGAGACGATTGTCGAAGAACTCGACTTTCGCATCGAAGCCGACAACATGCTTGATGTTGCCAAGATGCTGCACGAGTTGCATCAAGACGGATACATCGTGCCGCGTCCACATCCGAGCCTCGTTGCTCGGCGTGTGCTCGTGATGCAACGTCTTGAAGGATTCAAGTTTGATGATGCAGTTGGCATGCAAGCGGCTGGTATCGACACGGTAAAAGTCATCCGCACAGGAATGATCGCGTTTATGGAAGGCGCGATGATTCATGGTGTCTTCCACGGTGACTTGCACGGTGGCAATTTGTTTGTGATGAAAGATGGTCGCACTGCATTACTCGACTTTGGCATCGTTGGTCGCCTCACCGGCTCACGTCGCATGGCATTCTTGCGACTCATGCTCAATGCAACAACCAACAATGTTGTTGGACAGATTGAGGCATTGCGCGACCTGGGAGCCCTGCCCCTCGACACCGACATTCAGGCTGTGATCAAAGATCTCAATCTGGATCAACCAGTAGTCGACCCAACCACTCTGTCGGGCGAAGAACTCGTCAACGAAGTACAGCGCATTGTCAAGGCAATGATGGGCTACGGCGCACGCATGCCAAAAGAACTCATGTTGTACGTCAAAAACATGGTGTTTCTCGATGGAGCAATTGCTCGCTTGGCACCCGACCTCGACATCATCCAAGAGGTCACTGCAATCTCAATGCTGTTTGCAGAGCGGCACGGAGAGCGCCTCGGACGCGAACTCGGTATAGATCACTTGGCTGTGGAACTCAACATGGACAGTATTAAGGCAGGTCTTGGCGTTGAGACTTCGGTCGACACATTGACCTACCGAGATTTGCAAGCGCGTCGCAACTTGATCCAAAAGCGAATGCGCGAACACGTCGGTCGTTGATCTAGTTTCTACACGCATGAGATTAGTAGTCGCTCGCTGCAGCGTCGTGTACGAGGGCAGGCTCGATGCATCGCTGCCTGAAGCAAACCGACTGTTGATGCGCAAAGCAGATGGATGTATCGCGATTCATGCTGATGGCGGCGCATACAAACCACTCAATTGGATGAATGCTCCCAACACTGTTGTCGAGCACGACGACAAGTGGGTAGTTACAAACCCAAAAGGTGAAACACTGACCATTTATTTGCACGAAGTGTTTAGCGACTCGTCACACGAACTTGGCGAAGACCCAGGACTCACAAAAGACGGAGTCGAAGCACACCTGCAAGAACTACTTGCCGCACTCCCCGAGTCGATCGAGCCTGGGCTGACGCTTATTCGCCGCGAATACCCAACGGCGGTTGGCCCAGTTGATTTACTTTGTCGCGATGCAACTGGCAAAACAGTTGCCGTCGAGATCAAACGCCGTGGAGAGATTGATGGTGTTGAACAACTCACTCGTTATATCGACTGCTTGCATGCCGACACTTCACTCGGCAACATTCGTGGCATCTTTGTCGCTCAGTCGATCAAGCCTCAGGCTCGCGTGCTTGCCGAAAGCCGCGGCATGGGTTGGTGCGAAGTCGACTACGACGAACTACGTGGCAAACGAACCGACGAGTTACGACTTTTCTAATTTATTGAGGCGAGTACGTCGGAAAGAGCATCAAGTGTTGCTGCCATTTGGTCATCAGTGTGTGCGAGCCCCAGATTCATCATTCCTCGTGTCGCGATGTACACACCGCGTTGCATCAATCCAAAAAACAAAAGCTCTTGCAACTCTGGGTCACGAGTTGCGAGATCGGAAGGCTTCCGTGGAGGCGATGCAAGTGCATGGAGTGACATCATTGATCCAAACCCACTGATCGAAACTGGAACGTCGTGTTTTGCGATCACGGAAGCAACTGCCTCGCGAAACTCATCGCCTCGTTTGGTATGTGTCTCTGCCACATCTGCAGTAAACACCTCACCCAGCACAGCGCATCCGGCTGTCATGGTCGACAGATTGTTATTGAACGTGCCGCCATGAGCAATTGGTGACGGTCGCCCCGACTCTGGGCTCGTATCAAACTGATCAAGAAACTCTGCTTTGCCGCCAAAAGCACCAAAAGAAAAACCGCCACCGATGTACTTGCCAAAAGCGGTGATATCAGCCTCGACGCCGAGCAGTTGCATCATGCCACGTCTGCCATGACGCGAAGTCATCACTTCATCGGCAATACATGCGGCACCAGTGCTGCGAGCAGCATCAAACACTGCAGCAAGAAACGCTGAGTCGCCGGGAATGCATCCTCCCGAGCCAAGCATTGGCTCCACAACCACGGCGGCAAGGTTTGCGGCGTTGTCATTGATCGCTTGCAGCGCAGCAGCAGTGTCGTTGTATGGAGCAATCACGAAATCAAAAGGTGCATTCCACTTTGCACTGCCATTCGCAAAATAAAACACGCTGCCGTGGTATCCGCCTTCAAATACCAAAATCTTTTTCCTGCCAGTTGCGACAACAGCGGTTGTCATTGCCAACAGGTTTGCTTCGGTTCCCGAGTTGGTGAACCGCACGCGATCTATGCCAAACCGCTCACACATCAATCTGCCAAGTGTTGCTTCGGCTGGGTGCACACCACCCACACTTGTGTTGCGCGACAAGGCCTCTACTACGCGGTCAAGTACTCGCCTTTCGCTATGACCAAGTAGACCTGCTGTGTAGTCACCAAGAAAATCGATGTACGTATGACCGTCTACATCAGTGAGGGTTGCTCCTTGACCCGATGCAAAGGCAAGAGGAAATGGAGCGTGTGTAAGAACCGATCGTGTCTGCCCACCAGGTAAGAATTTGCGAGCCTCGTCATAGTGACGTCGGCTTTGTGGATTTCGATCCGCAAAATCACTGTGAGCCTTGGCAAGTTGAGTGTTCAACATGCCAGCAAATTACAAACTATTTGTTCGGTTGTGGCTGCGGCCAAGAGCCGTCTTTGCCGTCCATGCCGGCATTGAGGCGAGCCTTCGTCATCAACTCTTCAACAATTGGGCCAAGCATTGCTGCATCGTCGACTGGTTCGTGAGTTGGGCCACGATGCCAACCTTCGGCTATTGCCAACACTCGACCGCTCGCTTCAAACACACGACCCGTAATGGCCTTTGACTCTTCAGATGCAAGCCATGTCACGATCGGTGCAATCCAACGTGGTGAACCCAATTCGCGCTCTTCGTCGGTTGGAGGAGTTGGCGAAAGATTTTCGGTCATGCGCGTGAGCGCAACCGGTGCAACTGCGTTAACCGTGACGCCATAACGAGCCAATTCGAGTGAAGCGATAGTCGTAAACGCAGCGATGCCAGCTTTTGCTGCGCCGTAGTTTGTTTGACCAACGTTGCCATAGATACCAGACACCGACGAAGTGTTGATGATGCGACCATCAACTGGTTTTCCTGCCTTGCTTTGATCGCGCCAATAAGCAGCGGCAAAACGCGACGGTGCAAACGTGCCCTTGAGGTGCACTTTGATAACGGCATCCCATTCTTCTTCAGACATGTTGGCCATCATGCGGTCGCGCAAAATACCGGCGTTATTTACAACTGCATGCAAGTCGCCAAACGTGTCGACCGCTGTCTGGATCAGACGCTCTGCGCCTGCCCAAGTCGAAATGTCGTCGCCGTTAGCAACAGCACGACCACCCATGGCCTCGATCTCATTGACAACACTTTGTGCTGGCGAAATATCGCCTGCCGAGCCATCGACACCGCCGCCCAAGTCGTTGACAACGACCAGTGCGCCGTGTTTGGCAAGACTTAAAGCGTGTTCGCGACCAATACCGCGTCCCGAACCAGTGACAACAACTACTCGACCTTCACATAAGCGGCTCATGGGCAACGACTCTAGTCTGAATACCGTGTCTCTTACCAAGTCGAACAACATTGCTGCCGATTTGGTGTGCGATGTTCTTGTTGTCGGAGCAGGGCCAAGCGGTATTGCTGCGGCGCTCACATTACGTGCCAACAATTTCGACGTAATTGTTATTGATAAGGCTTTTTTTCCTCGCGACAAATGCTGCGGTGACGGTTTAACCACTGGCGCGCTTCGCATTTTGGATGAACTCGGCTTTGACCCCAAAACAGTGCCCAATTGGACGGTATGTAACGACGTATGGCTGCGCTCACCGAGCGGCAGTGAGATGCAGTTTTCACTTCCCACTCGTGGTCAGTTTGCTGCAATTGCGCCACGAATTGAACTTGACAATGCCCTGGTGCAGTTGGCTCGATCAAGAAACATTCGCGTGCTCGAGGGCCATGAGTTTGTTTCTGTTCGCGAACAGACCTCAGATCACATCACGATCGATATCAGCAACAGCGCTAGCAACAAAAATGAAACTGTCCAATCAAAGTTTGTGATCGCATCGGATGGTATGTGGTCACCAGTGCGCAAATCGCTTGGCATGTCAACACCCGGCTACCTCGGCGAGTGGCATGCATTTCGCCAATATGCCAACAACGTCACAGGTTCTGCAAAAGACCGCTTGCACGTGTGGTTCGAAAAAGATTTATTGCCCGGCTACGCGTGGTCGTTTCCGCTGCAAGATGGCCGTGTCAACATCGGATTCGGAATCTTGCGTGGCGGCAAGTACTCGGTGCAACAAATGAAAGATCTCTGGCCAAACTTGCTCGCTCGCAAACATATTGCTGGCGCACTTGGCTCAGGCGTCGTCATGGAAGACCGACACACTGCATGGCCTATTCCTGCACGCGTCACATCTGCCCCGCTCTCAAGTGGCCGCGTGCTGTTTATTGGTGACGCCGCATGTGTCACCGACTCACTTACCGGCGAAGGTATCGGCCAGGCACTGCTCTCTGGACAACTCAGCGCACAAGCAATTGTCGCGGGCATCAGCCGCGAAGCTTCGGTCACTCGAAATAAATATGAGCAACTTGTCAAGCAGAACTTCTTTGCAGACCACCGCATGTCCATGGCTCTTGGAACAATTTTGAAATCATCTCTCGGCGCCCGAGCAGCACTCCGTGTTGCCAACCTCACTCCATGGACAAGGGCGAACTTTGTGCGCTGGATGTTTGAAGATGAACCCCGAGCAGCAATTTTTACTCCGTCTCGGTGGCATCGCAATTTCTTGCGTCGTGACGGCGCTTATGTAACTCACGATCAAACCAAGTAACTTAGAGCGCATGCGTACACGACTGACCGAGCTTCTCGACATCGAATTTCCCGTCATGCTTGCAGGTATGGGTGGTGTGAGTTATCACCACCTCGTTGCAGCAGTTTCGGAAGCTGGCGGTCTTGGAACATTGGGTGCATCAACTATGCAAGATGGCGAATTGGCTCGTGAGATTGATGGCGTCAAAAGCCTGACCCAGAAACCATTTGGCGTCGATTTGCTGACCGCACTTCCACACACACTCGAGCGCGACGTTGACCTCATTATCAAAAGTGGAGCCCGTGTTTTTGTTGCAGGCCTCGGAGTGCCACGCGACATCATCGAGCGACTGCACAGCCACGGCGTAATTGTTGGATCAATGTGCGGAAAAGTTCGACACGCAGTTGCTGCTGTTGAAAGTGGTTGCGACTTTGTTGTTGCTCAAGGCACCGAAGGTGGTGGCCACACAGGCACTGTTGCAACGATCGCGCTTGTTCCTCAGGTGGTCGACGCAGTCGGCAAAAAAGTAGTTGTAGTTGCTGCAGGTGGTTTATACGACGGCCGCGGTCTCGCTGCGTCATTAGCGCTTGGTGCCGACGGCGTGTGGATAGGCACTCGCTTTATCGCAACACCAGAAGCTCGTGCAGTTGACGGCTACAAAGAAAAACTGATTGCCACAGGCGAAGACGGCACCGTCATCACGCGCAGTTACACAGGCAAGACATGTCGCGTCGTGCGCAATGAGTGGACAAACGATTTCGATAAGCACCCTGAGTCGCTCCTGCCATTTCCGCAACAAGCGATTGCTTCAATGAAAGCAGGAGTTAATCATTTGGGTTACCCAGTTGGCACAAAAGTTGATGTAGAGCGCGAGTTCATGCCGGCCGGGCAAGGCGTTGGCGCAATTAATGAACTTGTTGCTGCAGGAGACTTGGTGCGCAGCATGGTACGTGAAGCGCAAGAAACACTTGAACGTCTTACTCGCTAACAAAGATGTTCGCAGGCTGTTTATAGCCGACAACATCTCGATCATTGGTGACTACTTCAGCTATGTCGCCCTTGCCGGCATGGTCAAGGAAGTAACAGACTCCAATTTTCTCGTAGCTCTCGTCTACGTGGCGTTTACACTCCCATCGTTTTTTACAACACCTTTTGGTGGACCAACGGTTGACAAGTTTGATCGCAAGAAGATCATTGTTTTTATTTCTCTTGCCCAAGCATTGTGTGCAGTTGGGTTCTTGTTCGCCTCAAACTCACGAATCTGGATTGCGTTCGCTGCCCAGATTGCCATTACTTGTCTCTCATCGTTCATCACTCCAGCGTTTGGCGCCGCGCTTCCCAACCTGACGCGCAGCGATGACGAATTGCGCCAAGCCAATGCATTGTTTGGCTCAAGTTGGGGCGCAATGGTGTTCATCGGCGCTGCTGCTGGTGGCTTCTTTTCTCAAGCCTTTGGGCGCAGAGCAACATTCACTGCCGACATCGCCACATTTCTCGTCTGTGCTGGCCTCGTTGCGCTCATCAAAACCCCGATGCAACAGCAACGCACAACCGAACATCGATCACGAATGCGCCCATTTGCCGACATGAAAGAAGCAATTCATTACGCCAAAAGCGATCACACGATCCTTGCGCTCCTCTCGTCAAAAACAATGTTTGCATTTGGCGCAGGAACGGTGAGCCAACTTTCTGTGCTCGCTATCGACGTGTTCCATAAAGGCGACGGCGGCAGCGGCATGCTTCTTGCGGCACGCGGCTTCGGAGCATCAATTGGACCCTTTCTCGTCATGCGCTTTGTGCGCAACAACATGCCTCGCCTACTCAAAGTGTGCGGCACTGCAGGAATTGCGTACGCAGTGCTTTACGTTGCAACAGCCTCAAGCCCAAATATTTGGATTGCATGTTTGTGCGTGATGGGTGCGCACTTGGGCGGCGGCGCGCAGTGGACATTGTCGACTTACGGTCTGCAAGTACGCGTACCCGACCATATTTTGGGCCGAGTGCTCGCGGGAGACATGGCTATTGCCATCTTGGTGATGGGCACAAGTAGTTTTGCGGCTGGAATTCTCGGCGAGTTACTTCCGATTCGACTTGCAATAGCCGTTATCGGGGCTACATCTGGAATTACAGCGGTCGTGTTCCTCTTAGCAACGATGGGGATCAGAAAGCGTCTGCACAGCGAGATGCAGCAGCAATCAGACTCGACGCGCGCGTATCAGTAAATAGATACGAACCCATTCGGTTCATTACATAACTAAAAGCAAGATTTCGCACAGGGTCACCGAAACTTATTGATCCACCAGCACCCGAGTGACCAAATGATTGTGGTCCACTCAGTGGCATCAATGCAGTCGGTGTCATGTACCCCATACCAAAATTTGTCTGACGCATCAGACATAAATCGATTTCGTCAGGTCGAGTAATTGGTGCACTTGCGCGTTGCATCATTGCTTCGGAAATTAAACGAACCTTGCCGTTTGCTCCATCTACTTCGCCGATTGTTGCGGCATACATGCGTGCAAGCGAAGGCGCATTACTGATGCCATTGGCAGCAGGTATTTCGGCGGCGTGCATGTCACGTCGATTAAATCCACCTTTCACGGTAAATGCTCCATTGAGCGTGAGGGCTTTGCCAAGCGGGGTGTCTGGACCAAACGGAACAACCGGTGCAGGCTGCCTCTCGATTTGGATTTCTGGCCAGACTTTTGTCCAACCATTTTTCAGTGGCGAGACTCGATGCTCGAGATTCTCTGGCAAGCCAACATAAATTTCGATGCCGAGCGGATTGGCTATTTCTTCTTCAATAAAGCGACCGATGTTGCGGCCGTCCACTCTGCGCACTAGTTCTCCTGCCAACCAGCCGAATGTGATGGCGTGATAGCCGTGGGTTGATCCGACAGGAAAAATTGGCGCTGTATCTGCAAGGCGCTGCGTGATCGTGTTCCAGTCCAGTGCGTCTTCAAATGCAATGGTTCCATCGATCGTGTACAGCCCGGCTTGATGCGAGAGCATTTGCGCCACCGTGATCTTCTCTTTGCCTTCTGCAGCAAACTCTGGCCAATATAACGCCACCGGCTCGTCATAACTCAAGAGTCCGCGCTCAACACACATGGCTACTGCAGTTGCGACAACACCTTTTGTGCTACTGAACACAAGTTGCAACGTGTCACGCGCATACGGAATCGTCGCGGTGTTCTCAAAAAATCCACCAATTAAATCGACTACTGGTTGACCATGGTGAATGATGCACAGGCCGGCACCGATGTCTTCTTTGGTTTCGATATTCGTCACAAACTGATCGTGCACCGCCTCCCAACCAGGGGCGACAAAACCAGAAACGAGTTCAGACATCAGATTTTAATTTTCGTCGACTTAAATTTCGTCCATCAATGTGCGCAACAACTCAACTTGTTGCACTGCATCTGGACCAATCGGGTTGACGGAGATGACCGTGACTCCTGCTTCTTTGAATGCCGAAAGGCGTTCTTTGATAAAACCCTTCGGACCAACGAGATGCGAATTGAGCAACCAGTCGGAAGGAACTTTTGCTGCAGCCTCTTGCTTCTTGCCATCCAAATACAAATCTTGAATCTCGACGGCTTCTTGTTCATAGCCGTACGACTTGCAGATGTCGTTATAAAAGTTTTTGCCACGAGCACCCATGCCACCTACGTACAACGCAGTTGATGGTCGTGCAAAGTCCAAAACTTTTTGCTGATCTTCGCCCGTAAGCGACTCGTCAATTGCGAGCATGCCACCAGCCGAGATGTCCATGCGACCACGCGATGGGTCGCGTTTTGCAGTGCCAGCCTTGAGCGCATCGCCCCAAACATTCTTGAATTTTTCTGGATAGAAAAATATCGGCATCCAACCGTCAGCAATCTCTGCAGTCGCTTCAAC
>Ga0209598_10001527_pt1 | contig 18901 bp, 17 predicted proteins | sample M_140807_EF_Meta_FD_187317 | JGI IMG/M metagenome (GOLD analysis project Ga0209598, IMG submission 187317) | Freshwater microbial communities from Lake Montjoie, Canada to study carbon cycling - M_140807_EF_MetaG (SPAdes) (version 2) | ecosystem: Environmental > Aquatic > Freshwater > Lake...
GAAAAGACGGTGTTAGCGCGCGCCCTGAAGTACCACCTCGAGGACCGTGTGCTGCTAAATGGTCACCGGACGGTCGTGTTTCGCTGACCGTCCGGGGTCGAATGCTTTCTGGAGGCAATGTCCATGGTTCCGCATCTCATCACCGCGCTTGAAGGACCGCTGCAGGACCTGGAGCGCCGCCTGCTTGACGCGAGCGCCGAGATTGAGCGTTGGTTTCGGCTGCAGTGGCAGGAACACACCCCGCCCTTTTACGGCTCGGTCGATTTGCGCAACGCCGGGTTCAAACTTGCCCCCGTAGATACCAATCTGTATCCCGGCGGGTTTAATAACCTGTCAGACGACGCCCTGCCGTTGGCGGTTCAAGCGGCGATGGCAGCTATCGAGCGGGCGTGTCCAGCGGCCAGCGAGCTGTTGCTCATCCCGGAGAACCATACCCGTAATCAGTTTTATCTGGCGAACGTGCTCCGCCTTGGGACGATCCTGCGCCAGGCGGGTGTGACCGTCCGTTACGGATCGCTGAACCCGGAGCTGACGGAGCCGACCCTGCTCGATGCCGCGCACGGGCAGCAACTGCTGGTCGAGCCGCTGCGCCGGCGCGATGACCGGCTGGGTCTTGAGGGCTTCGATCCGGACCTGATTCTGGTCAATAACGACTTGTCTGCCGGGCTGCCCGCTATGCTGCAGGGCCTGAGGGATCAGGTGCTCCTGCCCCCGTTACATGCCGGCTGGGCGGTGCGCCGAAAGTCGCATCATTTCAGCGCGTATTCAGAGGTGGCGCAGCAGTTTGCTCAGATGCTTGGCATTGATGCCTGGTTGATCGATCCCTATTTCGCAACCTGTGGGCAGGTCGATTTTCAGGCCCGTGAAGGCGAAGGTTGCCTGCAGGACAATGTCGCGTGGTTATTGGCCAAGGTGCGTGCCAAGTACCGTGAATACGGAATTCAGGAGCAGCCCTTCGTGATCGTCAAAGCGGATGCGGGCACTTATGGGATGGGGGTGATGAGCGTTCGGGACCCCTCCGACATGCTCAACCTGAATCGACGGACCCGAAATAAGATGGCAGTCGGCAAAGAGGGGCGCTCGGTCCAGGAAGTGATCCTGCAGGAAGGCGTGCCGACGGTGGAGGCGATCGAGGCTGGTAACGCAGAGCCTGTGGTCTATATGATTGACCGGTGTGTGGTTGGCGGCTTTTATCGCGTCAATGCCGAGCGCGGTCGGGATGAAAACCTGAATGCCCCCGGCATGCGGTTTGTCCCCTTGCCGTTCGCGGGGCCCTGTAACCGTCCCGACCATGCGGCGGCGCTCGAGGATGCGCCGAACCGGTTTTATGCTTACGGCGTGATTGCTCGCCTCGCATTGCTGGCCGCTTCGGTTGAACTGGAACAAACCGCACCTGGACAACCCGGACCGGACAACCCAACCGGACAACCCCACTGAATCACTCCTGGGCCCCCCATGCGATTGCTCTTTGTTGCCGACCCGCTCGAGTCCTTCCGAACGTACAAGGACTCGACTTACGCCATGTTGGTGCAGGCGTATCAGAGTGGTCATGCCCTCTATGTCTGTGATACGTCAGACTTAATCGCCTTATCGGGCTCTGCCGCCTTAACCGGGCGCAACGGTCGGTCGTGTCGCCTCGCGGCGCAGACCACACGGGTCGAACTTCGGCGGGACGCTTCGACCGTGACAGCTGCCGATGATGCAGCGAGCTATGACGGCTGGAGTGGGGGCGCCCCGGCGGTGCATTGGTTCGATCGTCGTGAGGTCGAACTCGCGGCGCTGGCAGATTTTGATGCGATCGTGATGCGCAAGGATCCGCCGTTCGATCTGGAGTATCTCTATGCGACCCAGCTTTTGGAGCGTGCTCAAGCGGAGGGCGCACGCGTTTTTAACGATCCGCGTGCGCTGCGTGATCACAATGAAAAACTGGCGATTCTGGAGTTTGGGCAATTCACGGCGCCTACGCTGGTTTCGCGCGATCCCGCGCGGCTGCGCGCATTCGTAGTGGAGCATGGGGAAGCGGTTCTCAAATTGCTTGATGGCATGGGTGGGGCATCGATTTTTCGGGCCCGTGCCGATGACCCGAACCTGTCGGTGATTCTTGAGACCATGCATCGTTTTGGGACCCGAACCGTCATGGCGCAACGCTTTCTGCCGCAGATTTCAGACGGAGACAAGCGCGTGCTGCTGATCGGTGGTGCGGTCGTGCCGTATTGTCTGGCTCGAATTCCGGCGGCGGGCGAATCACGCGGCAACCTGGCGGCCGGCGGTACCGGGGTTGCCCGTCCGCTCAATCCCCGGGATCATCAAATCGGGGCTGCGCTGGCGCCGATTCTTGCAGCCCGCGGCCTATTACTGGTCGGCCTCGATGTGATCGGAGACTGTCTGACCGAGGTGAATGTGACGAGCCCGACCTGCTTTCGTGAAATCACGACGCAAACCGGTTTCGATGTGGCACAGGCGTTTATCGCTGCGCTGGAACGGGCGGTCACCGGCGCAGCATCCGCGGGAACATCCGCGGGAACATCAGCGGGAGCACCAGCGGGCCTGCCATGATCGGCATTCTGGTTGTCAGTCACGAACCACTGGGCACCGCCTTGTTGCATTGCACCCGTCACATTTTCGGGCGTCTGCCGTCGCAGCTGGCCGCGCTCGATGTCATCCCTGATGAGGACCCCGAGGTTGCCGTCGTCTCGGCGCGTGAATTGCTCAAGCGGATCAACGATGGCAGCGGCGTCTTGGTCTTAACCGATGTGTGGGGCGCGACCCCATCACGCGTTGCGTCGCGTCTGGCGGAGGCAGACCGGGTCGCGGTGCTGGCGGGCGTCAACCTGCCGATGCTGGTTAAGGGTCTGACTGACCGGCGCCGGCCGCAGCCACTGGGTGATCTGGTCGGACGACTCCTGGTCGGGGGCCGTGAGGCGGTCGTCCAGGTATTGCCTCAACCGCTTGCCGAGTAAGTCCGATGCAACACCGCGAAGTCCAGGTCGTCAATCCGCTCGGTCTTCATGCGCGGCCATCGGCGCAGGTCAGTCAATTGGCGTCCCGTTTTCGCGCCGAAGTCTGGTTAACCCGCAATAGTCGACGGGTCAATGGAAAGAGCATCATGGGGGTCATGATGCTGGCGGCGCCCAAGGGCACCGTGATCGGCATCGAAACCAACGGTCCCGACGAGTCTGAGGCAATGGCTGCGCTGGTCGAACTGTTTGCGTCCGGTTTTAACGAAGTGCACGAATGACGAAGTGCAAATGAGTAAGTGCAGGAATTGACGATGGCGATGTTCGTTCTGCACGGCAAGACCTTGGGGGGAGGTGTCGCGGTGGGCCGCGCACGGGTATTGTCGACCGCGTTACGCGATGCGCCCCAGCGCCGGATCGCACCGGGTGAAGTGGCGACCGAGCTCAACCGACTCAACGTTGCGATTGCGCGTGTTCAAGCCGAATTGCAGGCGATCGCACACGACTTGCCGGCAGATGCTCCGGTTGAGGCGGCTGCGATGCTGGACGTCCACGGCCAGATGCTGGTGGATGCCACTCTGGTTGAAGGTGCGCGGACTCGAATTCGCCATCAGTCCTGTAACGCAGAATGGGCGTACGCGGCGCAGGCGGAAGAGCTTGTCGAACAGTTTTTGGCCTTTGAGGATCCATACCTGCGTGAGCGGGTGGTCGATGTGCGGCAGATCGTCAACCGGGTGTTGCGTGCCATGTTGGGCAACGGGGTTCAAGACTTTCGGGCTGGCGAAGCGCTCGACTCGCTCGTGGTGATCGCTACCGAACCCGCACCGGCCGATCTGCTGCTTTGGCGTAACGCCTGCGCCTTTGCGATCGAACTTGGAGGTACAGCCTCGCACGCGGCGATTGTGGCGCGAGGCCTGGCGAAACCTACGGTCGTCGGGCTGACCGATGTAGCTAGCCTGGTTCGCGACGATGATCTCGTGGTGGTCGACGGAGATGCCGGCGTGTTGGTGGTGAATCCCGATCCGGACTTGATTGCGCAAATTGAGCAGCGCCGGGCTGAGTATCGACGTGACCGGGCCCGTCTCCAATCGCGCCTGTCGCTGCGTGCGGCGACGTTCGATGGCGTTGCGGTTTCGCTACAGGGCAATATCGAGCTGCCCTCGGAGGCAGCCGAGGCGCTAGCCCAGGGTGCGGACGGGATTGGTCTTCTGCGTTCGGAGTTTCTCTTTCTGAACCGGAAGCAATTGCCGGATGAGGAAGAACAAGTCGAGGCCTACGCGGAGGTGGTTCGGGCGATGGCAGGGAGGCCGGTAACGATCCGCACGATCGATGTCGGTGCTGATAAGGCGTTGCCGCGAACCGGGGCCGAGCCCGTTCATCCGGGCGGCGCGCATTTCGCTGAAAATCCGGCGCTGGGGCGGCGTGCGATCCGTTTTTGTCTCGCGGAGCCCGACCTTTTCAAGGTTCAGCTCCGGGCTATTTTGCGGGCTTCAGCGCTGGGTCCGGTCCGACTTCTGGTTCCGATGCTGACCCATCCGAATGAAATCCTCACGACCCGCAAGCTGCTGGCGCAAGCGCGCGAGACGCTCGTCGAACGCGGCCAGCGCTTTGACCCGGCCATGCCGGTGGGCGGCATGATCGAGGTGCCTGCTGCGGCAATCGCCGCGGACGTTTTTGCCCGCGAGCTGGATTTTTTGTCGATTGGGACCAATGATCTAACGCAGTACACGCTGGCGATCGATCGTTCCGACCCCCGTGTTGCCGCGCTTTATGATCCGATGCATCCGGCGGTGTTGCGTTTGATCGCAAGAACCATCGCGGCGGCACGGCGGGCACGGCGGCCCGTTGCCGTCTGCGGTGAAATGGCTGGCGATCCAGTCGCGACGGCCGTCCTGATCGGCATGGGTTTACGAGAGTTTTCAATGAATTCGACCGCCCTGCTCCAGGTCAAACAGGGGCTGCTCGAGCTGACGGTCGATGCGGCGCGACAAGCCGCGCGCCAGGCGCTAAGGTTCGACTGAGGTTGCCCGATTGATTGCACGTCCACGACGCATGAGCTTCGAATCACCACTTGCGCTGGCGAGTGGTGCCACGCTGCGTGGTTATGAACTGGCGTACGAAACCTACGGCGAACTCAACCCTGAGCGCAGTAATGCAGTGCTGATTTGTCATGCCCTGAATGCGTCGCACCACGTCGCGGGGGTGTATGCCGACGCACCTGAACTTCGGGGGTGGTGGGACAACATGGTTGGCCCCGGCAAGCCCGTCGATACCAACCGATTTTTCGTGATCGGGGTCAATAACCTCGGCAGCTGCTTTGGTTCGACGGGACCGATGACGCGCGATCCCTTGACCGGCCGCCGCTATGGTCCGGACTTCCCCGTGTTGACGGTCGAGGACTGGGTGCACTCGCAGGCGCGTCTTGCGGATGCGCTGGGCATCGAGCGGTTCGCAGCGGTCATGGGCGGATCCCTCGGGGGCATGCAAGCGCTGGCCTGGAGTACGCTTTACGCCGAGAGAGTGGCGCATTGCGTCGTGATCGCGTCGACGCCGCAACTGTCGGCACAAAACATCGCCTTCAATGAAGTGGCACGCCGAGCGATCCTGACCGATCCCGATTTTCATGATGGCCGTTTTTACGATTACGGCGTGACGCCCAAACGTGGATTGATGGTTGCCCGCATGATTGGTCACATCACCTATCAAGCCGGTGATGCCATGGCGCAGAAATTTGGTCGCGAGTTGATTAATCAGCGCGAGCAGTACGATTACACATTCGATATTGAATTTCAGATTGAACGATATCTGCGCTATCAGAGCGACAAGTTCAGTCAGTACTTTGACGCCAATACCTACCTCCTGATCACCCGTGTGCTCGATTATTTTGATCCGGCGGCTGCGTTTGGGGGCGATCTGAGCGCGGCGACCGCAGCCGCAACCGCGGACTTCCTGGTGATCTCGTTTACTTCGGACTGGCGATTCACGTCGGCCCGATCGCGCGAGATCGTGCAGGCCTTGTTGGCCAATCGTCGCCGAGTGACCTACGGCGAAATCGATGCACCCCATGGGCATGACGCCTTTTTGTTGGATGACGCGCGCTATCACGCGCTTGTGCGGGCGTATTTTGAGCGGGTGGCGGCTCGGGTCGCACCTAGCATCCCACCCGCGATCCCACCCCGCTCTGCACGAGGCGATAGCGCATGACCAGGCTAACGGGTGGCGTTTTGCGTCCAGACCTGGAGCAGGTCGCGGCCTGGATCGGTCGTGATTCCAGGGTGCTGGATTTGGGCTGTGGTGACGGCGCCTTGCTCGATTGGTTGGCGCGTGAGCGTCACTGCAGCGGTTACGGGGTGGAGATTGACGATGCGCAGGTGCTGGCTTGCACCTCTCGAGGCGTTGACGTGATCCAGCAAAACATCGAGCAGGGCCTGGATATGTTTGGGGCCAACCAGTTTCAGTTTGTGGTGCTTTCAATGGCGATCATGGCGACGCAGCACACCGAACGCGTCGTTCGCGAGATGGGCCGAATTGGCCAGGAGGCGATTATTTCGTTCCCGAATTTTGGTCATTGGCGGCACCTTTGGTCGCTCGCCCTTGGCCGGATGCCGATGTCGCGGGCCCTGCCCTTTGAGTGGTACAACACCCCCAATCTCCACCTGGCGACCATTCTGGATTTTGAAAATTTTCTACGCGCGCTTGGAATGACGATAGTGGATGCCGCATTTCTGGACGAGCGCGGCCGGCGTGTGTCGATCCTTCCAGCCAAACGGGCATCGACCGCGATTTATCGGTTTCGCCCAGGCCCCACCCTTCCGGACATCGGGGCCTGAACCACCATGGATTCAGTCGATTTGAGCACCGTCGATTTGATACCGGCCAATCAGCGCCTTGCGCTGGGTTTGGGTTTGGGCGGTTTGCTGCCGTTTGTGGGGCTGGCAGTCCTGGCTTGGGGCGGTTCGACCGTCGGGTCAACGGTTGGGTCAACGGTTGGGTCAACCCTTGGTTCAAGCGTCTCGCCAGCCTGGGCCCTTCGCGGTCTGATCCTCTACGGGGCGAGCATCCTGGCGTTTCTGGGCGGACTGCACTGGGGGTTTGCCTTGTCGGGGCGATTGTCAGATCGAGCCGCGCGGATTGCGCTCGTTTGGAGCGTCGTGCCCTCGCTGATCGCGTGGTCCGCGGCCTGGATGCCTGAGCAGGCCGCGCTAATGGGTCTCTCGGGTGGCTTGGTGCTCGCCTGGGCGTTCGACCAACGTGCCTGGCCCCAATACGGTATCGGGCCCTGGTTTTTGAGGCTACGCGGCCTGTTGACCTTCGTGGCGACCGGTTCATTGCTGGCAGGCGCCTGGATCGCCGGCCGGGCCACGCCTTAGCGCATGCAGGAGTAGTACAAATGGCGCTTGAGACCCCAATCGATTCTCAATCCGATAACCAACCGGCATCCGAATCCCGGGCGCCACGCAGGCTGCGATTTGTCACTGCGGCGGCGTTGTTTGATGGCCACGACGCATCGATCAATATCATGCGACGGATTCTCCAGTCGATGGGCGTCGAGGTGGTGCATCTGGGCCACAACCGTTCGGTGGACGAGATCGTCACCGCCGCGATCCAGGAAGATGTGCACGGGATCGCGGTGAGCTCCTATCAGGGGGGCCATGTCGAATTCTTCCGTTACATGGCGGACCTCCTGCGTGCTCGTGGTGCGGCGCATATCCGCGTGTTTGGTGGCGGGGGCGGGGTCATTATCCCGGCTGAAATCGAGGCCCTCCAGGCCTACGGGGTCACGCGCATTTACAGCCCGGAGGATGGCCAGCGCATGGGCTTGCAGGGCATGGTGGCGGACATGGTGCGCGAGGCCGATCAGGACCTCACCGAACGCGCGCCGCTGAGCCTTGATGCCCTGCGGGGAGATTGGTCAGCGCTGGCGCGTTTGATCTCGGCGATCGAAGCGGACCGTTTGGATAACGACTGGCGCAACACCTTGCTGGCGGCCGCGCAATCGACACCGACGCCTGTTTTGGGGGTCACGGGCACCGGCGGCGCGGGTAAAAGCTCCTTGACGGATGAATTGATTCGCCGCGTTCGCCTGGATCAGGGCGACCGTCTGCGGATTGCCGTCATTTCGATCGATCCGAGCCGGCGCAAGAGCGGCGGTGCGTTGCTGGGCGATCGGATTCGGATGAATGCGATCCATCCGTGGTCGACGAATCTGGACGCCAACGCAGATGCAAATGCGGGTTCGGGTATGGGTATGGGTTCGGGTGTTGTCGGGGGTATGGCCGAGGGCCAAGGGACGGGTCAACGCGTTTACCTGCGTTCGATGGCTACGCGCGAGGCCAGTGGTGAACTTTCGCGCGCGCTACCCGACACCATTGCTGCGTGTCGAGCCTGTGGATTTGATCTGATCATCGTCGAGACCTCGGGCATCGGGCAGGGCGATGCCGCGATCGTGCCCCATGTCAACCTGAGCCTCTATGTCATGACCCCCGAGTTCGGGGCTGCCAGTCAGCTCGAAAAGATCGACATGCTGGACTTCGCCGATTTTGTGGCGATCAACAAGTTTGACCGCAAAGGCGCGCTGGACGCGCTGCGCGACGTTTCCAAACAGGTCCAGCGCAACCGCGAGGCGTGGGACCAGAGCCCCGAGTCGATGCCGGTATTTGGCACACAGGCTTCTCGATTCGCCGACGACGGGGTCACTGCGCTCTACCAGGCCTTGTTGCCGCGCCTGATTGAGTGCGGCTTACCGGGGGCGCAAGGGCGCTTGCCCGTCGTCCGCGTGCGCCACAGCCAATCGGTCTCGGCCATTGTGCCGAGCGCGCGCAGTCGTTATCTGGCCGACATTGCCGAGGCTGTGCGCGCCTACAAGGCCCAAGCACTCTCAGAGGCTGGTCTCGCGCGCGAGTGTCAGCAACTCGCCGCCGCCCAGCGCATGGTGCGCGACTCGCAAGCGCAGGATGGCCCAGCCGAGGAGCTTACGAGCTTGCTGGGCCGCCTGGCGGGGCTCGAAGCGGCTCGCGTGGCCCGCCTGTCTGCCCGATCGCAGGCGCTCCTACAAGGTTGGGACCGACTGTTGGCCGATTACGCTGGGGACGAACAGGTGGTCAAGATCCGCGACCATGAGATTCGGACGCCCCTCACGACCCGTAGCCTCTCGGGAACCCGGGTGCGCAAGGTTGCGCTGCCCGAGTTGGCCGATGCGGGCGATCGACTGCGCTGGTTACTGCTCGAGAACGTGCCCGGTCGTTTCCCGTACACCGCGGGCGTGTTTCCGTTTAAGCGCGAGGGTGAAGACCCCACCCGCATGTTCGCGGGCGAGGGCGACCCGTTTCGGACCAACCGGCGCTTTCGCAGGCTCTCCGAAGGCATGCCCGCAAAGCGTCTTTCGACGGCATTTGACAGCGTTACGCTGTATGGCCAGGACCCTGACGAGCGGCCTGATATCTATGGCAAGGTCGGAAATTCGGGCGTGTCGATTGCCACCCTCGACGACATGCGCGCGCTCTACGACGGCTTTGATCTTTGCGCGCCCTCGACCAGCGTGTCGATGACGATCAATGGGCCAGCGCCGACGATTCTGGCGATGTTTTTCAACGTCGTGATTGAGCAACAATTGCGCGCGTTTGAGCAGGCCCAGGGCCGTGCGCCCATGCCGGCCGAGGCCTCTGCCCTGAGTGCGCAGGCGCTCGCTACGGTGCGTGGGACCGTTCAGGCCGACATCCTCAAAGAAGATCAGGGTCAGAACACCTGTATTTTTTCAACCGAGTTCTCGCTCAAGGTGATGGGCGATGTGCAGCAGTGGTTTATTGACCATGCGGTGCGCAATTTTTATTCGGTCTCGATTTCGGGCTACCACATTGCCGAGGCCGGGGCGAACCCGATCAGCCAGCTGGCGTTCACCCTCGCCAATGGATTCACCTTTGTTGAAGCCTATCTGGCGCGTGGGATGTCGATTGATGCGTTTGCGCCCAACCTGAGCTTCTTTTTCAGCAATGGCATGGACCCGGAGTACACCGTCATGGGACGGGTGGCGCGGCGGATCTGGGCAGTGGCAATGCGTGATCGATATGGCGCCAATGATCGCAGTCAAAAATTGAAGTATCACATCCAGACTTCGGGGCGGTCATTACATGCGCAGGAGGTCGACTTTAACGATATCCGGACCACCCTGCAGGCCCTCATTGCCGTCTATGACAACTGCAATAGCTTGCATACCAATGCCTATGACGAAGCGATCACGACGCCCACCGAGGAGTCCGTGCGCCGTGCGATGGCGATCCAGCTCATCATCAATCGGGAATGGGGTTTAGCGGTCAACGAGAATCCAAACCAGGGCTCTTACATCCTTGAAGAACTGACCGAACTGGTCGAAGAAGCGGTACTCGCTGAGTTCGAGCGTATTGCCGAGCGCGGGGGGGTATTGGGCGCCATGGAGACCGGCTATCAACGTGGCCGGATTCAGGACGAATCCATGCATTACGAGATGCTTAAGCACACCGGTGATTTGCCGATTGTGGGCGTCAATACCTTCCGTAATCCGGGGGGCGATCCAGTCCCTCAGGCGCTCGAGCTCGCCCGCTCGACCGCAGCCGAAAAACAGTCCCAACTGGACCGGGTGCGGGATTTCCAAGGTCGCCATGCCGATGCGGCGCCCGCCATGCTGGAGCGTCTGCAGCAAACGGCACTCGCCGGAGACAACGTGTTTTCAGTGTTGATGGACGCGGTACAGTGCTGCTCGCTGGGCCAGATTACACAGGCTTTGTTTGCGGTTGGAGGCCAGTATCGGCGTAGCCTCTAGCCGGGTTTCGGTGGATTGTCGGTGGATTGTCGGTTGATCTCCGCCTCCGATCGGGCCAAGCGGATCGCGACGACGTCGCACAGTTTGCGTGCGCCCAGCAGGTCCCTATACTACGATCTATGCTCCACTTTGGCGTCCCCATGACCCCTTCCCTTAAGAAATTTGGCCTGGTTGCCGCCGGAGCGGTTGCCGGTGTTTTGGTGTCAGTTGGTTTGAGCGCGGTTGCTCAGCGCGACTCGCGACCCAATAACCTGCCGCTGGATGAATTACGTCAGTTCTCGGACGTCTTCGGCGCCATCAAGTCGTATTACGTCGAACCGGTTGAAGACAAAAAGCTCATCGAGGAAGCGATTAGCGGCATGGTCGCAGGCCTTGATCCGCATTCCTCTTATCTCGATGCCGATGCGTTCAAGGAATTACAAGCGGGGACTCAGGGCGAATTCGGCGGCCTTGGGATCGAAGTGGGTTCCGAGGACGGCTTTGTCAAAGTCGTGTCCCCGATTGAAGATACGCCCGCCGCCCGGGCAGGGATTAAATCGGGCGATCTCATTATCAAGATTGATGACAAGTCGACCAAGGGGCTGCAACTCAACGATGCCGTCAAGCTCATGCGCGGTAAGCCCAAGAGCTCGGTGGTGCTGACGGTCCTGCGCAAGGGTGAAGGGAAGCCGCTGGTCTTTACGCTCGTGCGTGATGTGATCAAGGTGCAATCGGTCCGCAGTAAGGTCTTAGACAACGGTGTGGGTTATCTGCGCATTACGCAGTTCCAGGAGCACACGGTCGAGAACATGGTCAAGCAGTTGCAGGCCTTGTACAAAGAAGGCCCGCTTAAGTCGCTGATTCTGGACTTGCGCAACGACCCCGGCGGGGTCCTCCATGGGGCGGTTGGGGTGAGCGCCGCATTCTTGCCGGCGCGCACCTTGGTGGTGTCAACCGACGGGCGCACACAGGATGCCCAGCGCAAGTATCTGGCCGATCCGGCCGACTATCTGCGTGGCCGTGGCGAAGATGTCTTGGGCAAATTGCCGGCCGGGGTCAAGACCGTGCCAATGGTCGTACTGGTGAACGGGGGTTCTGCCTCGGCCAGTGAAATTGTCGCGGGTGCGCTGCAGGACCACAAGCGGGCCCAGGTACTGGGGACCCAGACCTTCGGGAAGGGCTCGGTTCAGACCATCCTGCCCCTGGGTAACAGCGCGGCCGTCAAGCTGACGACGGCGCGCTACTTCACCCCGAGTGGCCGCTCGATTCAAGCCAAAGGCGTGACCCCGGACTGGATCGTTGAAGAAACGGCCGATGGTGAGAGCAACGTCGGGCGGATGCGCGAGAGCGATCTGCGTCGCCACCTCTCGAACCCGAAAGAGTCCGAGGACGCGGATCCGGTTCAAGAGAAGGTGCTCGAGCGGGCGGTGGAACGTGGGGGCGTGAAGGGCGCAGAGAAGGTGATCGCGAATCAGGCTGAGCGCAAGCCGGTTGAATTTGGCTCTGCCGAGGACTTTCAACTCCAGCAGGCCTTGAATCTGTTGCGGGGCCAGCCGGTTCAGACCCTCAAAAAAGACGAAGTCGCGGGCGCCGAATCGACGAAGGTCTCGGCTAAAGTACCCAGCAAGGTGGGGGCGCCTGCCAACTGAGAGGTCCCTTGAGGGTTCGGCTGGCCCCGAGCCCCTATCGCTTGGGCAATAATGCCGCCCATGGTGAATTGGTTTGAAATCATCGATGGGCGGTTGTCTCAGGGCAAGGCCGACGTTCTCGCGCCACTGAAGGCCCCTGTTGCGGACTCCCTGACGGCCCCCCTGACGTCCCCAATGACGGCTCGTCCGGTATGGGTCGACTTTGTGGCGCCGACTCAGGCCGAGCGGCGCTGGGCGCGGGACACATTCGATATGGTCCTGCCCGACGAAGAAGATTTTGGCGACATTGAGGTCAGCGCCCGCGTCTTTGTCGATGCGCGTGGGGCCTTGCAACTCCATTCCAATTTTCTGCTTGATTCGGACGAAGGCCGTCGCAGCATCACGGTAGGCTTTGTGTTGCGCGACGGCATTTTGTTCAGTGTGCGCAGCCACGACCTGCCCGTCTTTCGGCTCTTGCGCCTGCGCGCACGTAACCAACCCGGTGCCCTGCTCGATGCCCTCGACGTCTTGCTCGATCTGTACGCGACGGATGCGGAGTATGCGGCCGATGCACTCGAAGAACTCTACGAGGACCTCGAGACGACCAGCCATCGCGTGCTCGCCGCGGGGGGTCTGACGGATGCCGGCGCTGCCGAGGTGCTCGCGCGGGTTGCCAAGCATGAGGATCTGAACGGGCGGATCCGGCGCAACATGATGGATACTCGGCGCTCGCTGTCGTTCCTGCTGCGTCAGCGCGTGTTGTCGGGCCATCATCTGGAGGAGGCACAACACATTCTGCGTGATATCGATTCGCTCGATAGTCACACTGCATTTTTGTTCGACAAGACCAATTTCTTGATGGATGCCACGGTGGGCTTCATCAGCATTAATCAGAACAAGATCGTCAAGCTGTTCTCGGTGGCCTCGGTTGCTTTACTGCCGCCCACCTTGATTGCCAGTGTTTACGGCATGAACTTCGTCCACATGCCGGAACTGAACTGGGTGTTTGGCTATCCGATGGCGATCGGTTTGATGCTGATTTCGGTCGGGGTGCCAATCTGGCTTTTCCGGCGTCGCGGCTGGTTGGGATGAATGATCAGGAGTTGCTGCGCTACTCGCGTCATCTGTTGCTCGCGGAGATTGGTATCGAGGGCCAGGCCCGCATTCGAGGCGCAACGGTCTTGGTGGTCGGCGCGGGTGGCCTCGGATCGCCGGCCGCGTTGTATCTGGTGTCGGCCGGGGTGGGGCGTGTTGTTCTGGCCGATGGGGATCGGGTCGATCTGAGCAATCTGCAGCGGCAGATTCTTCATCGGGAGACGGCCGTCGGCCGGCTCAAGGTCGAGTCGGGACGCGAAACGCTGGCGGCCTTGAATTCCGAGTCGGTGGTGGATGCGATCGGCGTTCGACTGGAGGGCCTCACTCTGGACTCCGCCGTGGCGCGGGCGGATGTCATTTTGGATTGTAGTGATAATTTTGCGACCCGACATGCGATCAATCGGGCGTGTGTGAGGCTGTGCAAGCCCCTGGTTTCGGGGGCTGCCGTGCGGTTTGATGGGCAGTTGGTCGTGTTTGATTCGCGCGACCCCGATTCCCCCTGCTATGAGTGCCTCTTCCCGCAAGCGTCTGAGTTGGAAGAGGTCCGTTGCGCTGAATTGGGCGTGTTTGCGCCTCTGACAGGAATTATTGGAACCATGCAGGCGGCCGAAGCACTCAAATTGATCGGGGGATTTGGCCGGAGCTTGACGGGTGAACTCCTTCTGTTGGACGCTCGCGATCTCGCCGTTCAACGCATCCGCATACCGCGCGATCCCGAGTGTCTGGTCTGTGGTAAGAACCCCCCGGTCGGCACGACAACTCTGACGTGAACGCTGACACCCTATTCCAAACCAACACGCCTGGCATGGTCATCCGTGCCCTCGTGAATCGCTGCGCACGGATCACCTGGCTTGGCGTGGTGACGGTCCTCTGCGTGGGGAGCTTCTTTGGCTTGGCTGGGGGCGCCCTCGCCCGCCCATTCGATACGATCGATGATCGTCGGGATGCCCGCTTGATGTTGGGCGGGCATGACCCCATTTCGTATTACCGGCAGGCGCGACCAACGCTTGGCCGGCCAGAAATCCGGGTCGAGCTCGATGGGGTGGTCTATCGGTTTGCTTCTGAGGCGGCCCGCACCGAATTTCAGCGCGACCCGGCGCGATGGCTCCCCGCTTTTGGTGGGCATTGTGCGTATGGCATGGTGCATGCGCTACCGATCCACGCGCGCGCCGACATATTTGAAATTCTCGACGGCCGCCTGTATCTGTTTGCCAGTGAGCGCTCGCGCGCTTGGTTTTTGATGGAGCGCGAACTCAACCTTCAACTAGCCAGCCGGTGGTGGCGTGACGAAGTGGCGGGGTCGATTGTGGTTTTGCAGCGGGCCTTTCGGACCGTTGTTCCGGTACCCAACCGGCGTGACCCTGAGGATCTGGAGCGCGATTACCGCGATCGACTCCATACCGGGCGACTCTAAACCTGGAATCAGAGCTAGCGCCGCAGCGCCAGGCGTGTCAGGTGGTGGCTCGAGCGGACTTGTGCGCCCACCCGTCGGCCGGGGCCTGCGACCCAGCGCGGACGTAGCCCCGCGCGGCGATGAAATCCATGGATCAGGACGGTGCGTAAGCCCAACGCTCGCGCGGCAACCAGATTGGTGAGGGAGTCTTCGACCAGAACGCAGCGCGCGGGCTCGAGCCGGTGTCGGGCCAACACGGCGCGTAGCATGCGCCGCGAGGGTTTGGGGCGCAGGTGCCCGGCAATCCGCATGGATTCGATCGGGATCAGGTGGTCGATCGAGCGATGAATCCCCAGCCGTGTCAGCACTTCGACCGCGTAATGGTGCGGGGCATTGGTTAAAACGATTTTTCGCCCAGGCAGTCGGCGCAGAGCCTGAATCAGCCGGACATCACGCTCGACGAGGGGGCCCAGTTCGGCCATTGGATGCGTCGCCCGTAAAAAACGGCCTGGCTCGACCTGATGACGTTGAATCAGACCGAGAAGGGTTGCGCCGTAGCGCAGCCAGTATTCCCGCCTCAATGCATCGGCCCGGGCGCTGTCAATTTGGAGTTCTTGCGCCACGAAGTCCGTCATGCGCTGGTTGATGCGGGGGATGATCCTGGAGATCGCATCGTGGAGCGTGTCATCCAGGTCGAGTAGCCAGACTGGATTCAAAGCGATTTTCAAGCCCTTGTGAGGGTCAGTAACTTCGGATCATGGTCCCGACACCCTCACTGGTGAGGATCTCGAGCAGCACGCAATGATCGACCCGGCCGTCGATGATATGGACCGAATGCACCCCCGCCCGCGCGGCATCGAGTGCTGACGCGATTTTGGGCAACATGCCCCCGGAGATGGTTCCGTCGGCGAAGAGTTCGTCGATGCGTTTCGAGGTCAGCCCCGTCAATAGCCGCCCTTCCTTATCGAGCACGCCTGGCGTGTTGGTCAGGAGAACGAGTTTCTCGGCCTTGAGGACTTCGGCTATTTTGCCAGCGACCACATCGGCATTGATGTTGTAGGTTTCCCCTGCCGATCCCATCCCAATGGGCGCGATGACCGGAATAAAGCCCGCCCCCGTGAGTGTTTGGACGAGTAGCGGATCAATCGATTCGATTTCGCCAACCTGCCCGATATCGATTTCTTCGCCGGGGTGGTCGCGCGAAGCCAGGGTCAGTTTGCGCGCGCGAATCAGGCCGCCATCCTGCCCGGTCAGCCCCACCGCTTTGCCGCCCGCCGCATTGATCAGTTCAACGATCTGTTTGTTGACCTGGCCCGCCAGGACCATCTCGACGATGTCCATTGTCTCTGCGTCGGTGACCCGCATCCCCTGAACAAACTCGCCTTTCTTCCCGACCCGAGCCAGCAACTGCTCAATCTGCGGACCACCGCCGTGCACCACCACGGGATTCAGACCGACGAGTTTGAGCAGCACCACATCATGAGCAAAGCTGCGCTGCAGGCGCTCCTCGGTCATCGCATTGCCACCATATTTGATGACGATCGTGCGGCCATGAAAGCGTCGGATGTAGGGCAACGCCTCCGCAAGGACCTCGGCTTTGACGTTGGGCGGGGGAGAGACACTCATGGTTGGTTCGGCTTATAGAACGTAACGCGCGAGATCCTGGCTCGCTGCGAGGCCCGCCAGCCGCTCATCGACAAACGCGGCATCGATGAGAACGGGTGCGGGGGCATCGAGGCCTGTCGGGCTCGAGCCCGCCGAGTACGACACGACCTCGAGGAGCTTTTCCATCACGGTGTGTAGGCGTCGCGCACCGATGTTCTCGGTCCGCTCGTTCACTTGCCAGGCGATTTCGGCCAGGCGGCGCACCCCTTCCGGGGTGAATTCGAGGGCAAGGCCTTCAGTCGCGAGCAAGGCCTGGTATTGCCGGGTCAGGCAGGCATCGGTGGCTGTCAGGATGCACTGGAAGTCGTCCACCGAGAGCGAATCCATTTCGACCCGGATGGGTAGTCGGCCTTGCAGTTCGGGGATCAGATCACTGGGCTTGGACAGGTGAAAGGCACCGGAGGCGATAAACAAAATGTGGTCAGTTTTAACCAATCCGTGACGGGTGTTGACGGTGGTGCCTTCGATCAAGGGGAGTAGATCGCGTTGAACCCCCGCGCGCGAAACGTCCGGACCATGGCTGTCGCGGGTTGCGATCTTGTCGATCTCGTCAAGAAAGACAATGCCATTCTCTTCAATCGAGCGGAGCGCCTCGGTCCGCACCTCGTCTTCGTTAATCAGACGGCCGGCCTCTTCGTCAGTCAGATGTTTGAGGGCGTCGGCGACTTTGAGGCGCCGGGTCTTGCGCCGGCCCTGGCCCATCTGCTGGAAAACCTGTTGGAGCTGCTGTGAGAACTGCTCCATGCCGGGAGGGCCAACCACGTCGAGCGTGGGCGTAGCGCTGGCGACCTCGATTTCGATTTCATGGTCGTCGAGAGTGCCTTCGCGCAGTTTCTTGCGAAAGCGCTGGCGCGCCACCGACTCTTCGGGGGGAGCGCTGTTGGAAGCGCTGTTGGAAGTGTTGGTGCGGTCGTGTGCAGGCGGCACCAGGACGTCAAGGATTCGATCCTCGGCCGCATCCAGCGCACGGGTGCGGACCGCGCGCATCGCTTGTTCGCGCACGAGTTTGACGCCGATATCAGCAAGATCGCGAATGATCGTGTCGACATCACGGCCGACATAACCCACTTCGGTGAATTTGGTGGCTTCGACTTTGACAAAGGGCGCATTGGCCAAACGGGCGAGGCGCCGCGCAATCTCGGTTTTACCGACACCGGTCGGACCGATCATGAGGATATTTTTTGGGGTGATCTCGTGGCGCAAGGGCTCGGCCACCTGTTGGCGCCGCCAGCGGTTGCGCAGTGCAATCGCCACGGCCCGCTTTGCACGGTCCTGTCCGACGATGTGGCGATCGAGCTCGGAGACGATTTCGGCCGGCGTCATCTGGCTGGCAGGGCTCATCCTTCGATCACCTCGATGACCTGGTGATGATTGGTGTAGATGCACAGATCGCCGGCAATCGAGAGGGCCTTTGAGACGATTTCGCGCGGTGCCAGATCCGAGACGTCGAGCAGGGCCCGGGCGGCCGCCTGCGCGTACGCCCCGCCCGACCCAATGGCGAGCAGGCCGTATTCGGGCTCCAGCACGTCCCCGGTTCCCGTCAGGATCAGGGAGTGCTCCCTGTCGGCGACGGCCAACATAGCTTCGAGTCGACGCAGGGTTCGATCGGTACGCCAGTCCTTGGCCAACTCGACAGCCGCACGCAACAACTGACCGTGATGTCGCTCTAACTGGGCTTCGAATCGTTCAAACAGCGTGAAGGCATCTGCCGTGCCACCGGCGAAACCGGCCAGGACCCGATCATGGTGCAGGCGGCGAACCTTGCGCGCGGTCGACTTGACGACGATGTGTCCTAGCGTGACCTGACCGTCCCCGCCCAGAGCGACGCTGTTGCCCCGGCGCACCGAGAGGATCGTGGTGCCGTGAAAAATGCTCGGGTCCAGATCAGTCGCCGTAGAGTTTTTGGCGCAGCTCGCGCCGCTGTTGGGCTTCGAGCGACAGGGTGGCGGTCGGGCGGGCAAGCAGGCGGGGGATGCCAATGGCCTCACCGGTTTCTTCGCACCAGCCATACTCGCCCGATTCGATCCGCGTAATCGACTGCTGAATCTTTTTCAGCAGCTTGCGCTCGCGGTCGCGGGTGCGAAGCTCCAGCGCATGCTCTTCTTCGATCGTTGCCCGGTCAGCGGGGTCGGGCACGATGACCGTTTCGCGCAGGTGCTCAGTCGTCTCGCCCGCGTTGGCCAGCAACTCATCCTCCATGCGACGCAAGGTCAAGCGGAAAAATTCGAGTTGCGCCGGATTCATGTACTGATCTTCGGGCATCGACCGAAGATCGGCCTCCGTCAGAGGTTTTTTGGACTTGCCTGCGCTGGTCTTGGTGCTGGTCGCTGCCATGTCTCTGTACCGCCCTCGCGGGCTCGCCCGCGTTCGTTTTGGCAAATGCCGGAAT
>Ga0209598_10001533_pt1 | contig 18868 bp, 10 predicted proteins | sample M_140807_EF_Meta_FD_187317 | JGI IMG/M metagenome (GOLD analysis project Ga0209598, IMG submission 187317) | Freshwater microbial communities from Lake Montjoie, Canada to study carbon cycling - M_140807_EF_MetaG (SPAdes) (version 2) | ecosystem: Environmental > Aquatic > Freshwater > Lake...
CTGCGCGTGTTCAAGCAGACCTGGACCCTGATCGCCGAGGTGCTGAAACCGCTCGCCGACGCTGGCGTGCGCATCGAGCCCGTGCACGCCGCCAACGGCAGCGTGACCGTGTGCGAGGGCTGTCCGGCAAGCCTGCTTCGCATGAAGGGCTGGCCCGACCATGGCTACAAGGGGCAGGGCGAGCCGCCGCGAGCGGTGCGCGCCGACCTGATGCGACTGCTGCATCGCGCGCGCATCGTGGTCACGCCCGACATGGAGGCCGCCGCGATCGACGATGTGGAAGGTGACCTGCTCGACGCGCTGCTGCTCACGCTGGATCCGCTGCAGTGGGTGCCGCCATCCGAGGCGCGTGTGGAAGCCTGGATCTACTGAATCACACGCCGCGCGCCTGGGGATCCCAGATGATCTTGTGCAACTGCGTCTGCATGCGCACGGGCAGTCGGTCGGCCAGGATCCATTCGGCCAGCAGACGCGCCTCCAGGCCGATTGAACCCGCGATCTCGACGCCCTTTGGCTGGCTCCACGCTGCGCTCATCAGCACCGCACCCACGCGTTCGTGCAGCCGGTGCGCGTGCAGCTGTTCTCGCGCCCATTCGTAGTCGGCGCGATCCGAGATCACGAACTTCACCTCGTCGCGGCGGGTGAGGTGGTCCAGGTTGCTCCACAGATTGCGGCTCACCTCGCCGCTGCCGGGGCACTTCAGGTCCATGATCCGAACGCAGCGCGCATCGAGCGGCGAGATGTCAAGCGCGCCGCTGGTCTCCATGGTCACGGTGAATCCGGCATCGCACAGCGCGTGCACCAGCACCAGGCAGCCCTTCTGTGCCAGCGGTTCGCCACCGGTCACCTGCACCAGCGGGCATGCCACGCGCTGCGCTTCCTGCAGCAGGCTCGCGATCGTGCGCGGCGCGCCTTCGCGGAACGCATAGGCCGTGTCGCACCAGTGGCATCGCAGCGGGCACCCCGACAGGCGAATGAAGAAGCACGGCTCGCCCGCACGCAGGCCCTCGCCCTGGATCGAATGGAATGTCTCGTTGATGCGCAGCGACCCCGCCAGCGGGTCGGCTTCCTGAATGGGAAGGGAGGTCATGGTTGTGCTGCAGCCTCCACCGCGATCCTGAATGCCCAGAAGAGGACTTGAACCTCCAAGGGATTGCTCCCACCAGCACCTCAAGCTGGCGCGTCTGCCGATTCCGCCACCTGGGCAATCCGGCGTGTGCCGGGGCGGAAAGTGTAGCGAAGTGACCGCGTGCCCGCCAAACGAAAGCGGGCGGCCCGTGAAGGCCGCCCGCTGGGGGTTTCAGACTTGTCGATCGGATCGATTCAGAACAGCAGCAGGAGGAACGCGATGTCGCCGGCGGAGACGTCACCGTCGCCGTCCAGATCCGACGGGCACGGCGTGGAGCCGCCGGGGCACGGACCGAAGTCAAGCAGCAGGATCGCGATGTCGCTCGCACCCACCACGCCGTCACCGTCCAGGTCGCCCTCCACCGCCACCGTGCAGCTGATGGTGTTCACGGCGAAGTTGTCGATGCCGCACACCAGCGAGTTGTCGGTGCCAACGTCCTGCGCCTTGAAGCGCACGCGCATGTTGTTGGTCAGCGTCACGAAGTCGCCGATGTTGTACTTGCGGGTGGTCCAGGTACCGCTCGAGTTCACGGAGGCCATCTGCACCCAGGTGGTGCCGCCGTTGTTCGAGATCTCGGTCACGAGCGGATCGTCGGTCGTGGTGGAAGGCGACACCAGATAGAAGGTCTGGTACGACACCTCGGCAGCCTGCGCACTCGACAGATCGAACACCGGGCTGGTGAGATAGGTCGGTCCGCCGTCGAGATCGTTGCAGAACACGCCCGAGCCGGACGGAGCGCCCGTGATGAAGCACTTGCTGGTGGTGCTGGGTGCATTGCAGCCGCGACCACTCGGCACCGCCCACGCCCAACCACCCGAGCCCGAGGCCGGCGAACCGGACACCACGAATCCGCCGTCGGTGGAGGTGAAGTCCTGGCTCACGAGCACCGCATTGCCGCCCGGCGTGATCGACACCGTGCTCAGCAGGCTGGCGGGTGCCGCTGCGGGGCTGGTGACCGACGAGCCGGTGGTGGTCTTCGCCTCCACGTAGAACTGCAGCGTGGCATTGCAGCCGGCCGCCGGGAAGGTGGCCTTGTAGTTGTTGCCACCCGTGCTGGTCAGCGCGTAGCCCGTGAACGAGCCGCTGGTGCCTTCGCGGCACCACAGCTTCTGCGTGCCGGCCTGCACCGTGCCCGTGACCGGCGTGATGGTCACGTCGAACTGGTCGCCGCCAGCCGGGTTCACCGTGCTGGGAATCGTGCCGGTCGTGATGGTGAGCAGGTTCAGCGCAGGCGCCGCCAGGCTGTGGTTGCCGAAGCCCTGCGCGATGCGGGCATAGTTGGGCGAGCCGTCGCCGATGTTGTTGTTGCCGCCGTTGCTCACGGCATCATCCAGCGTCAGCACGTCCACGGTGATGTCCGTCCAGATGTCGCTCTGGCCCGCGTGCAGCGGAACCGAGTTCACCATCAGCTTGGACATGCGCAGCAGGTAGTCGCTGGGATACGCGGCCTTGAACAGCTGCGCGGTGTCCCACACGCAGCCCGACAGCATCTGGCCCCAGCTGTGGATCTCGGTGCCGCAGCTGCAGGTGGTCTGGGTGCCGGTGCAGGTGTTGCTTGCGTTGCGGATGCCTGACGAGCAGGTCTGGAAGCCGTAGCCAAGCTGCGACTCGCCGGACATCAGCACGCCCATCACGTCGCCGAAGCCTTCACCGTACTGGTTCTGGCCGCTGCCGCCGCTGGTCACGATGTGGTGTCCGTACTCGTGCCACACCACCGAGCTGTAGCCCGTGTTGTTGCAGCCGCCGCCCGACGAGTAGAAGTTGATCGAGCTGCCGTTGTAGAACGCGTTGCAGGTGCCGGCGACGCCGTTGTTGATCGTCATGCCGAGCTGCGATGCGATGGTGGGGTAGCTCGGGGCAACCGACAGCACCAGATCGCGCACGCCGTTGGCCGCGATGTAGCTGTCCACTTCGGACAGGTAGTACTGGTTGCTCGCCGTGTTGTACAGGAACGTGCCGGTGGCACCATCCGCCACACTCTGCGACGCGACGGTGAGCAGGCTGGTCTTGTTGTCGACCACCGTGAAGTACTTGCCGCCCATGGACGGTGCGATCGTCTGCGCGGCCGTGCCGCTGTAGGGGTAGACGATCTTGCCGGTCGAGTCGGCGTAGTAGGTGGTGCCGCCGATGGTGGCCTTGGCGTAGGGCATGGCCACGGTGGTGGCGGCGGTGCACGCCGCTGCCTTGGTGCCAGGCGTGGAGATCGCGTTGATCTGCGCGGTGGCGGTGCCCTGATAGACCATGCTCTCCTGGAACAGCACGGCGCCCGAGTCGGCGTCGACCACGAACTGCACCTTCTGGTAGGTGGCCGGGTCGCCCAGGTCCGAGGTCGCCACGAACTCGACGCCGAGCTTGGGCTCGGCGTCGTTCGCATCAACGCCCGCCCACACCACGTAGCGTGGCGAGGTGATTTCAGGCGCGTTTTCGAACTGGCCCATGGCGTCGCTGCCGTAGGCACTCACTTCCAGATTGGCCGTGCTCAGGTCGCGGTTGGCCATGCTGGCCGGGAAACTGCCCAGGTTCTTCAGCGTGCCGCCTGCCAGCACCATCGGGAAGTTGCTCTCGTTGCCGACCAGGCCCCACACGTAGCTGCGGAACACCGGCACGCCACGCACCTGCTGGCTCCAGTACACAGCCGTGAAATCGGCGCCATCTTCGAGCGTGCCACCGAGCGGAAGGATGTGTGCGCCGTCCTGGAACGGGCCCACCGGCATCAACTGCGTGAAGGGAACGCCCCACAGCTCGCTCCACTTCTTCATGAAGGCCGTCACGCTCTCGTCAGGCGAGTTGCCCCACGAGAACTGGCGACCCCACACGCGACGCAGGTGCGTGCCGTTCTCCAGAAGTGCACCGCCCGGGAAAGCCTGCTCGAATCGCTCGCGGATCGAAAGCGGGTCAACACCACCGTTGTTGGTTGTTGCGCCACCAAGACCGCCCTGGTTGGCTGTAACGCCGGCGAAGGCGGTTGCAGCCAGGGCGAGCGATCCGATCAGAATGGTTCGGGCGACGTTGCGCATCTTTCTGGATTCCTTGGGTGAGAAGTGGGTGCTGAATGGGAGCCGCCACATTGCTGTGTCGTGGTGAAGCGGGACCCGTTTGCCGTCACAATGTGCCCCGGATGCGGACTTGAACAAGTGTCGGTGTGAAATGTTTCACAAATTACGGAACACTCTTTGGGCCTGTGGTGAGTCAGTGAGCCCTATAAGCAAATCGAAGTTTTATCCCTGATGGATGGAAAGTCTTGAAGGGCCACACAATACGTGGAAAGTTGCATTTCATGAGTAGCTGAGCAGAAGCACCGCGACATCGCCGCTGTCCACGCAGCCACTTTGATCCAGGTCAGCGATGCTGCCGTCGCAGATGCCGAACTCCAGCAGCATCACGGACAGGTCGCCACCACCCACGATCCGGTCACCGTCCAGGTCGCCGAACGGAGCGGCGGTGCACACCACAGCTTCGATGGCGAAGTTGTCCACGGCAGCCTTCACCTGGCTGTCGCCAGCGCCCAGGTCCTCGGCACGCACCTTGATGCGCATGGTGGCGGAGGGCGTGACGATGTTCTCGAGGCGGTAGGAGCGGTTCGTCCAGTTGTGGCTCTGGTAGATCGCGTCGACCGTGAGCCAACTCGTTCCGCCGTCGCTGCTCACCTGGATCGTCAGCGGATCCTCGCTCGGATTGGCGCCGGTGTTGTTGCTGAGGAAGGTGGTGATCCCCAGCATCAGGGTCTCGGCGCCCTTCGCGTCGAACACGGGCGACAGCAGTTCGGTGTAGCCGCCATCCATGTCGTTGCAGCCGCTCGTGAGGGTGCCGGTCACGTAGCTCTTGTACGAGCCACCCAGCGTGTTGGGGCCGTTGCAGGTGTTGCTGGTGGATGGTGCGATGCGCATCCAGCCGCCCTTGGATGGGCCCAGATTGCCGGCGGTGGTGAAGTTGGTGGTGGTTCCATCGAAGTCATCCACCAGCACCATCGCGGAGGAGATCTGGCTGATGGCGGACAGCAGTTCGGTGGGCGCGTTGGTCGGGCTCGTGATGGCCGTGCCACCGGTGCTGCTCGCCTGGAAGTAATACTGCACCGCGCTCTTGCAGGTGGTGGCGGGGAAGGTGGCGCGGTAGCTGGTTCCGCCAAGACTGGTGAGCGGCAAGGCCGTGAAGGCGCCACTGGAGCCCTCGCGGAAGAACATCTTCTGCGAGTTCGCCAGGATCTGGCTCGAAACAGGCCGGATGGTGAGGTCGAACGTCTGGCTGCCCGATGGGTCGATCGAGGTGGGCAGCGCGTTCGGGAACTCGATCAGCAGCAGGGCGATCGAGGGTGAGGAGAGGCCGTGCCTGTTGAAGGCCTGCGAGATGGCGTTGTAGTTGGGCGTGCCGTCGGCGATCACGCCGTTGCCGCCGTTGCTCACCGCATCGTCCAGCGTGAGGTAGTCCGCGGTGATGTCAGGTCCGATGTCGCTCTGACCCGCGTGCAGCGGCACCGCGTTGATGGCCAGATTGGCAAGCTTGCTGCGATAGGTGGTGGGATAGGTGGCCGCGAAGCTGTTGCGCAGATCCCACACGCAGCCGGAAATCACCTGGCCCCACGCGTGGATCTCGGTGCCGCAGGTGCTGCCCGAGGCGCTTCCGATGCAGTTGTTGGCCGCATTGCGGATACCACTCGAGCAGTTGCCCGAGAAGAAGCCCACGCCCAGCAGGGGCTCGTCGCTCATCAGCACCGCGATCACGTCACCCATGCCTTCGCCGTACTGGCCTTGGGCGCTTCCGCCCGAGTTCACCACATGGTGGCCGAATTCATGATGCACCACGCTGCTGAAGCCGGTGTTGTTGCATCCGCCACCCGCGGCGAAGAAGTTGATGCTGGCGCCGTCGTAGTAGGCGTTGCACGAGTCGGCGATGTTGGTGTAGATGGGCCAGGAGGTCTGCTTCGAAATGGTCGGGTAGTTGGCGTTGGCCGACAGGATCAGGTCGCGCACGAAGTTGGACTGGTAGTAGCAGTTCACCTGCGCCGTCTGCAGTTCGACCGGCGTGTTGTTGAAGGTGAAGTTGGCCACGCCACCATTGGCCACGCTCTGGCTGGACACGGATGAAAGGGCGTTGCCGGCCGCGTCGATCACGCGGAAATAGCGGCCGGCAAGCGTGGGAGCCACGGTGGTGGCACCGGTACCGCTGTAGGTGGCCGCATACGCGCCGTTCACGTCCGCGTAGTTCACGGTTCCGCCCACTGTCACGCCCGCGTAGGGCATGCCCTTGGTCACTTCGGCGGCGCAGGCGTCGGCCTTGGGACCATCGGTCACCTTCACGTTCACGTTGCCGCTCACGCCACCGTGCAGGATCAGGCTCTCCTGATGCAGGATGGTGCCATCGGCCGCATCCACCACGTACAGCATCTTGCGGTGATTCTGCGGGTCCCACGGGCCACCGCCGGTGGCGGTGAACTCCACGGCGAGACGCGGCGACTGCGCATCCGTGTCCATGCCGGCCCACACCACGTAGCGCGGGGAGGTCATGGTGGGGGGCGCGCCGAACTGCGCCATGGCTTCGCGCGCGTACATCGCGGGATTTAGCGCCGCCGGATTCAGGTCGCGGCCGATCAGCGTGGCCGGAAATTCGTCACCGAGCGACTTCAGCGTGCCGCCGGCCAGCACCATGGGGAAGTCGGCGTCGTTGCTGACCAGACCCCACACCAGGCTGCGGAACACGGGCACGCCGCTCACCTGATGCCGCCAGTAGACCGCGGTGTAGGAGGCGTTCTCGCCGGATTCGTCGTACATCAAGCCAAGCTGGTGCGCACCATCCTCGAAGGGTCCCACCGGCTCGAGCTGCTCGAAGGGCACGCTCCACAGGGTGCTCCACTGACGCAGAAAGTTCTCCGCGCTGTCGTGCGGCGAGGCGCCCGAGGAGAACTGGCGACCGAACACGCGGCGCAGCTGCCCGCCGACATCGATCAGCGAGCCGCCCGGGAAGGTCTGCTGGAACCGTTCGCGCACGTTGCCGAGGCCGGGCTGCACGCCCGCCATGGCGGCCTGCAGAATCGGCGAGCTGGGTGCGATCGCGAGCGCCGAGGCGGTGAGCGAGAGGGCGGCGATCATCACGGAGCGGGCAGCGTGGCGCATGTTCATGGATTCCTGTTCTGCGGAAAGTGACGCGAGACAACAGCCTTCGGCCACGCGATCGTGGCCAGGCACAGCACTCCCAATTGTGCCCCTGAGGCCCTGCTTGGACAACCAAAGGCACCAATAATGGGACACATTTTCAGATTTCACCGGCACGGGCCGAACAGGCGCCACTTTGGAGCGGGCCGGCGCACGCCGCGGCCTGAAGGGGGACGCAGCCACCAAACGGCTATCTTGCGGTTTCGGCTTGCGGGAACCCGCCCGCGCCGTGCCTCGACGGCCGATCCACGACCATGTCCAAACAAGCCCGCGAGCCCGAGATCGAGAACCGCAAGGCGCGCCACGATTACGAGATCGGCGAAACCTTCGAGTGCGGCATGGTGTTGCGTGGCAGCGAGGTGAAGAGCATCCGCGCAGGTCAGGCCAGCATCGCGGAGGGATTCGTGATGGCGCGTTCGAACCCACCCACGCTCGAACTGCACGGCGCCCACATCGCCGAGTACCCGCCAGCCGGACGCGATCGGCAGCACGTGCCCACGCGCGTGCGACGCATGCTGGCCCATGTGAGCGAGATCCGGAAACTGGCGCTGGCGATGCAGGCCAAGGGCTGCACGCTGGTACCCCTGAAGATCTACTTCAAGAACGGCGTGGCCAAGCTGCTGGTGGGCGTGGCCACGGGTCGCAAGAAGGGCGACAAGCGCGCGGCCATCAAGGAACGCGAGACCAAGCGCGACATCGAGCGCGAGATGGGCCGCCGGCGCTGAGGGTCAGGGGAACGGCAGGAAGATGCACTTGCCCTGATCGTCCGGTCGCTGGCCCTCGATGCAATCCACGACCACCTTGGCCACCACATCGGGGTGCATCGCGTTGTGCGGCGGCACCACCTTCTCCGAGAAGTTGTTGCGCAGCGCCCGGGTTTCCACGGCGCCGGGATTCACGGAGAAACTGCGGATGCCGCTCGAGCGTCCTTCGCGCGCCACGCTGCGGGTGAGCGAGTCGAGCGCCGACTTGCTTGCCGCATAGGCGAAGAAGCCCGCGAATGGATCGGTCGATCCCATGGTGCCGATGTTCACCACGCAACCCGACTTCTGCTTCTTGAAGTGCGGCCAGCAGCGCGCGATCAGGAACGCGGGGCCGAAGGTGTTGATGAAGAAGCACTGCTCGAGCATCTCTTCGGTGGTGCGCTCGATGGGCATCATGGGCGCAACGCCGGCGCAGTTCACCAGGTTGTCCACGCGTCCGAAGCGCTCGATGGTCTGATCGACCACGGCATGGGCCTGATCACTGTCGGCCACATCGGCGGGCACGATCATCACGTCGCCAGAGCCCGCCGCGCGCAGCTCGTCCGAGGCGTCCGCCAGCTTCTGCTCGGTTCGGCCCACCAGCACCACATGGTGGCCCTTCTCGGCAAGCATGCGAGCGATGGAGCGGCCGATGCCGGATCCGGCGCCGGTGACGATGGAGACAGGGTGTTGCATGCGGGACTCCGTGTGACAGGTGCCGCGTCAGCCGCCGCTGACCAGACGCATCACGTCGTTGTAGAAGGTGACCACGAACAGGCTGCCGAGCAGCAGCAGTCCCGCCATGGTGGCGGCGTTCTGGAAGCGCACGCTCGGTGGCCGGCCGCGCACCGCCTCGTAGGCCAGATACAGGAACAGGCCACCGTCCACGATCGGCAGCGGCAGGAAGTTGAGCACGGCCAGATTCACGCTGATCATGGCCAGGAAGAACACCAGATACATGAAGCCGCGATCGGCCACGCGTGCACCCACATGCACGATGCCAACGGGGCCGCGCAGCTGGTCCACCGGCACGGTGCCGCGCACCAGGCGGTCGAGCGTGAGCCATGTGAGCACGGCCAGCTTGCCGGTCTCGTCGAATCCCATCGCGGCCGCGCGCAGTGGATTGCCGTGCGCGGACAGCGTGGTCATGAGCGGATCGAAGGCTTCGAGCGGCAGGGGCAAGGTCCAGCCAAGCGCCTGCAGGGCCTTCGCGTCGTCGGGCGAGATGGTGATCGAGATCGTGCGCGACGCGTCGGCACCCCAGGCGGTGACCTGCATGGCGGCGCCGCCGTTCGAGCCAGCGGAACGAAGGGCGGCGCGAAGCGTCTTCCAGTCGGTGACGGGCACGCCGCCGATGGCGTCGATGCGCGCCAGCGCGCCAAGCTCCAGCGATGCAACGGCGGTGGCGCCGCCGCCCTGCACACGATCGATCGGTCGCGCCATCAGCGGCTGATCGATCGCCGCGGCGATGAGCACATCGAGACGACCCGCGGAATCCACGCGCGCGTTCAGGGTGGTGGCGGTGCCGTTGCGAAGCACCTGCATGGCCACCTGCCGACCCGCCTGCTTGCGGACCAGCGAGCGAAATTCGCCCAGGCGTGGTCCACGCACGGTGTCGATCGCGAGCACCACATCGCCAGGCTTCAGCGTTCCGTCGTTCAGCGAGCCGGGACGCACCCAGTCGATGCGCGTGAGCGGCGTGAAGCCGAGCAGGCTGGGTTCCAGTTGCTCCGGGTCATCGGCGGGAACAAGTCGCTGCAGTTGCACATCGGGATGCAGGGTTGCCGCGGCGGTGGTGCCGGCGGGACCAGCCCACGTGGTGGCGATGGGCGCGCCATCGCCCAAGGCGCATGCCTGCTGCAGCAGTTCCATCGTGGTGCAGGGGGCGCCGTTCACCGAGGCCAGCTTCCATCGGGGACCGACGCCGGCCGCCGACAGACCACTGCGTTGCAGCGCCGGCTGCAGCAGCGGATCCAGTGCCTTGTCGTCCACGATCTCGCCATCGCGCGCAGGCGATATGCCGAGCGTTCGCAGGCGCGCTGCGGGGTCATCCACGGGCGTGACCTCGAAGCGCAGCGGTTGCGCCACGCCAGGCCGCTGCACATCGATCAGCATGGCGCGACCGGGTTTGCTCATGGCCGCGGCGATCTGCACATCGGCGAAGGTGTGGATGGCCGTGCCGTCGATGCGCGAGATCAGGTCACCGGCGCGCAGCCCCGGCTCGCCGCCACCCAGATTGGTGGCCGTGGCCGCAGGTCCGTCGATGCGCGCTTCGCCCACGGTCGGACTCTCGAAGCGCACGCCAACCATGAAGGCGGCCACATACAGCAGCACGGCCAGGATCACGTTGGCCACCACCCCGGCGCTCACCACCACCATGCGCTTCCAGATGGGGCGCGCGCCGTAGGCATCGGGATCGGCGCTGGACTCGATCGCCTCCAGATCCTCCTGGCCCTTCATGCGCACGAAACCGCCCAATGGCAGCAGTCGCAGTCCGTACTCGGTCTCGCCGATGCCGGCCTCGCGCAGCCGCTCCATGGAAATCTGCTCGGGCGGCGCGCCGAGTCGGCGCTCCACCTCGTGATGCGTGCTGCCCAGCTTCCAACCGATGCCGCGTCGGAACGCCACCACCGCGGGACCCATGCCGATGGCGAAGGCGTCCACGCGGATGCCGGCCCAGCGCGCCGCCAGAAAGTGCCCCATCTCGTGGATGGCGATCAGCAGGCTGAAGCCCAGCACGATCAGAACAAGATTGCCGCCGTCGCCGAGAAGCTGCATGGCTGGATCCTTCGCCCGAATGCGGGCATGGTTTCAGTCTAGGTTCCCAGTGTCACGGCGCCCGTGCGATGTCGGATGAATGCACGCGCAGCGGCGTCGGCATCCTGCGCATCCTGCAACGTGCGCAGCGCGCGATCCGGCAACTCGCGCATGGCCTGCTCCACCAGATCCGAAATCTGCCCGAACGCGATGTGGCCGTCGAGGAATGCCTGCACGGCCACCTCGTTGGCCGCGTTCAGCGTGGCGCCTGCGCTGCCGCCGCGACGGATCACCTCGTGCGCCAGACGCACCGCGGGGAACCGCGCATGATCGATGGGCTCGAACTCGAGCGACTTCAGGTTGGTCCAGTCGAGCCGCTTGGCCACGCCGGTGTGTCGCGCGGGCCAGGTGAGCGCCATCTGGATGGGCAGCTTCATGTCGGGCGGCGACAGCTGCGCGATCACGCTGCCGTCGCGGAACTCGGCGAAGCCGTGCACGATGCTCTGCGGATGCGCGATGGCGTCGATGCGTTCGGCGGGCAGGCCGAACAGCCAGTGCGCCTCGATGATCTCGAGGGCCTTGTTCATCAGCGTGGCGCTGTCGATGGTGATCTTGCGACCCATCTGCCACGTGGGATGGCGCAGGGCCTCCTGCACGGTGGCGTTGCGCGTGCGCTCGGCGCTCCAGGTGCGGAATGGACCTCCGCTGGCGGTGATCACCACGCGATCCAGCTCGTCGATGCGCCCGGAGCGGATGCACTGCGCCAGCGCGCTGTGCTCGCTGTCGATCGGGAACAGCTGCACACCCTTGCGGCGCGCGGCCTCGGTCACGATCTCGCCCGCGGCCACCAGCGTTTCCTTGTTGGCGAGCGCCACATGGCAACCCAGTTCGATGGCGCGCAGTGCGCTTGCCAGACCGGCGAAACCGACCATGGCGGCCACCAGCACATCGCCCGGTCGCGCCAGATCCTCCACAAGTCGAAGCGCCGCGTCAGGGCCGCTGCGCACGTTGCCAAGCGATGCAAGCGACGCGGCGGCCGATGCATCCGCGAGCGCCAGCTCTCGCACGCCAAGCGCGCGTGCCTGTTCGGCAAGCAGCGAGGCATTCGAGCCCGCGGCCAGACCAACCACCTCGAACGAGGCCTCGCCCATCGCGCGCAGATGTTGCAGCACCTCCACGGTGCTGACGCCGATGGACCCGGTGCTGCCGAGCAGGATCAGGCGCCGCGATGACATGCGATCAGCCGTCCTTCTTCATGGCGTCGCGGGCGGCACCCGGATTCAGACGACGAAGTGCGGCGCCGTAGAGCGAACGGAACATGTTCTTGGGCTTGGCATCACCACCTTCGGAGCCGGATGGCTGCGAAGGAGCGCTGTTGCCTGCGCCACCACCGTTGCCGCCGGCACTGTCGCCCTGTCCGCCACCCTGGCTGGATCCTTCGCCGCCCTGGTTGCCGTCGCCACGATCGCGACCGCCGCGACCACCACGGCCGCCTCGACGACGACGACGACCGCGGCGCTCGCCGCCTTCGCCACCACCGTTCGATCCGTCGCCCTGTGGTTCGCCACCCTGGTCGCCATCGCCACCTTCGGCGGGAGCGCCTTCGCCCTGCGATTCACCCTGAGGCTGGCCTTCACCTGCGGGCTGGCCTTCGCTGCCTTCACCGCGATTGCGACCGCGACCACCGCGACGACGACGGCGCTTGCGACGACCGCCTTCGCCACCCTCACCACCTTCGGTCGCTGCGGCGCCTTCGCCACCTTCACCGGCGGGCTGACCTTCGCCACCTTCGGTGCCGGCAGCTGCGGGGGCGTTGCCGCCGCCCTCGCCACCGCGACCACGATCACGATCCCGGCCGCGTCCGCGACGACGACGGCGTCCACGACGCTCGCCACCTTCGCCGCCTTCGCTCGATTCGGTCGAGGCTTCGCCTTCGCCTTCAGTCACATTCTCGCCGGCGGCGCGACGCTCGGCATCGCGCGCCTTGCGCTCGGCATCACGCGTTGCGCGCTCCTGCGCTTCCTTCTGGCGCAGCGCCACCATCACGCTGGGCTCGTCGTCGGCCACGTCCGGCAGGTCGTCGAACGCACCGCTGAGCAGCATGGCGGTCGCGTCGGCGGGCTGCGTCTTGCGCTTGCGACGGCGGCGACGCGGGCGCGGCTCGGCGCTTTCGCCCGGCTCGGGTGCATGGTCGTGCGCGTCCTCGGGCGGTTCCTCGGGCAGCTCGTCCAGACGCGGCAGCGGCGGGGCGGGCAGACGCTCGATCTCCACGTCGGCACCGCGATCGTCGTAGGCGTACAGGTCCACGCGGTCGCCCGCGATGGCTTCGCTGATGCGCACGTCGATGCGCTTGCCGGTCTCGCGCTCGATCTCGATCAGCTGGTCGCGGCGGCTGGACAGCATCACGCTGGCCACGCGCACGCTGCACACCATCTCCACGCGGAACACGCGATCGCTGCCGAGCAGCGTCATCACGCGGCGCAGTGCCTCGGCGGCGGTGCTGTCCGGGATGCGGATCTCGCCACCACCGGTGCAGTGGGGGCACTCGGCGAAGTGGGCCTTGCGCACGCTGGGTCGCATGCGCTGACGCGTGAGCTCGACCAGGCCGAACTCGCTGATGCGGGCCACCGTGGTCTTGGCGCGATCCTTGCGCATGTTGGTCTGGAAGCGCTCCTCGATCTCGCGACGATGGCGCGGGCTGCGCATGTCGATGAGATCGCACACCACCAGGCCGCCCATGTCGCGCAGTCGCAGCTGGCGGCAGATCTCGTCCACCGCCTCCTTGTTGGTCTCGAAGGCGTTGGTCTCGCTGTCGCGCGCGCTGCGGCTCTTGCCGCTGTTCACGTCGATGGCCACCAATGCCTCGGTCTGGTCGAACACCAGTGCGCCGCCCGATGGCAGCGGCACCATGCGCTGATAGATGTCGCTGATCTGCCGCTCGAGGTCGAAGGCGGTGAAGATGGGCGCGGGCTTGTCGTAGTACAGCACGCGCGGCGCATCCTTGGGGAACACCACGTCCAGGAATGCCGTCACGCGGGTCCACGCGCTTTCGCTGTCCACCACGATGTCGCTGATGGTGTCGTCCACCATCTCGCGCACGGTGCGGATGAGCACGTCGCTTTCGGTGTACAGCTCGCTGGGCGCGCCCACGCTCTCGATGCGCTTGCTCATGGCTTCCCACAGGCGCGTCAGGTACGCGGCATCGCGCTGCAGCTCGGTGCGGCTGCGATCGAAGCCGGCGGTGCGCAGGATGAAGCCGCAGCCATCCGGCAGCTCGAGCGAATCCAGGATGCGACGCATCTCGCGGCGCTGGGTCTCGTCCTCCACCTTGCGGCTGACGCCCACCTTGTCCATGTCGGGCATCATCACGAGCAGGCGGCCCGGGATGCTGAGGTAGCTGGTGACGGTGGGGCCCTTCGTGCCGATGCCCTGCTTGATCACCTGCACGAGCACTTCCTGACCCTTCTTCAGGCACTCCTGGATGGGCGGACGCTCGCGACGCGGAATCTTGTGACCCACGCGCTCTGCCTTGTCGCCACCGGGGAAGTACTTCGGGTGCACGTCGCTGATGTGCAGGAAGCCGTTCTGGCCCTCGCCGAAGTCGATGAAGGCGGCCTGGATGGCGGCTTCCACGTTGGTGACGCGGCCCTTGTAGATGTTGCCCACGTTCGTGGCGCCGCTGGCGCGCTCGGCGAAGTAGTTCTCCAGACGACGGCCGCGCGCGAAGGCGATGCGGCACTCGTCGCCGGGGGCGTCGTTCACGATCATCACGGTGTCGCGCGCGCGCTTCTCGGTCTTGACGGGCTTGGCGGCCTTCGGTTCGGAGCCGTCGGCGGGGGTCTCGCCCTCGCCTTCGGCGGAGCCAGCGCTCTCCATCAGGAACTCGCTCACGCCGGTGTCCTCGTCGGCCTCATCGCGGATCGTGCTGGGCGCATCCAGGATCTCGCCTTCGCTCTCGGCATCGGCGGGACCGCGCGCGGGCAGCGGGGGCTCCTCGGTGGGAGTCCACATCTGGCCGGCCGGCAGGTGCTCGTCGTGCGAGTCCTCGGCGCCGTCGGTTGCTTCGGCGGCCTCGGCAGGCTTGCCGGGCATCATGGGCTCCGGGGGCACGGCGCTTCCGCCGATGGGGTGCGGGATTGTTTCGTCGTTTGGGTTCGTGTCAGCCACGGGTGCTTCCTGCCGCCATGGGCGGCGCTCCGCGGCAGAACTCAGCGAATACGCGAACCACCCGGCCCGTGCAGGCACGGAACGCGTGGCGTCCCGGGTGTGCAGAGGTTGGATGCAGTTCGTGTCATTCGAAGCTGTTCCGCCGTGACTCGCGCATGCCGTGGGCCGCACCTCGCCGGATCGTTCCGGGGGCGGCCTCCGCATGCATGCGGAGCCGAGTTTCGATTCCCGCGTGGCTCAGGCCGCAGCCCAGCCTCCAAAGTTCGCGGGGTCCAGTTTCCGTAACTCGTCGCGCAGCGTCGTATGGATCTGCCGCTCCGAGTCGAACGAGCCAACCCGTCGGGCCAGTCGTTCGCAAAGTCCGATGTCCACGGTTCGCACCACGCGTTTCACCACGGGGATCTGCGCCGGGACCATGGAGAGTGTACGCAAACCCATGCCCAGCAGCAACATGGTGAACACGGGATCACCGGCGATTTCACCGCACAGACTGGCATCGATGCCGGCGTGACGGCCCGCCCGGATGACATTCTTCACCAATTGCAGCACGGCGGGGCTGGCGGCGGTGTACAGGCTGGCCACCCGCTCGTTGCCGCGGTCGACCGCCAGGGTGTACTGCACCAGGTCGTTGGTGCCGATCGAGAAGAAGTCGGCCTCGGCGGCGAAGGTGCGCGCCATCAGTGCGGCGCTGGGCACCTCGATCATGATGCCCACCTTGGGTCGGCGGTCGTGGGGGATGCCTTCCTCGTCCAGCTCCTCCATCACGTCGCGCAGGATCAGTCGCGCCTGACGCAGCTCCATGAGCGTGCTCACCAGCGGGAACATGAGATGCATGGGCCCGTGCGCGCTGGCACGCAGGATGGCGCGCAGCTGCGTCTTGAACATGGGCTGGTTCTGCAGGCTGAAGCGGATGCTGCGCAGGCCAAGGAACGGATTGCGCTCGGGCTCCTGCAGCGTGGCCTGCGTCCACTTGTCGGCGCCAAGGTCGAGCGTGCGGATGGTGCAGGGGCGACCATCGAGCAGTTCGATGGTCTTGCGATACGCCTGATACTGCGCCTCTTCATCCGGCGCGGTGTCGCTTGTGAGGAACAGGAACTCGGTGCGGTACAGGCCCACGCCGTCGCCGCCGTTGCGCAGCACCGCTTCCACTTCCTCGGGGAACTCGATGTTGCCCAGCAGCTGGATGCGCGTGCCGTCGGTGGTGATGGCTTCCAGCGAGGCGTTCTCGGCCAGCGACACGCGCAGTTTCTTGGCCTTTTCACCGCGCTGCAGGCACTCTTCGCGTGCGGCGGCGTCGGGGCGCACGATCATCACGCCGGTGTCGCCGTCCACGATCACCTCGTCGCCGTCCTGCACATCGATGGTGGCGCGCTGACAACCCACCACGGCGGGCAGGCCCAGCGCGCGGAACACGATGGACACGTGGCCGGTGAGACCGCCCGACTCCGTCACGAACGCAAGCGCCTTGCCATGGCCCACCGCGGCGGCCTGACTGGGCGTGAGTTCGTGCGCGATGATGATGGCGGGCTCGGTGAGGTTGGCGAGTCGATCCTCCTCTTCGCCCATCAGCTTGCCCAGCACGCGGCGCTGCAGGTCGATCAGGTCGTCCACCTTCTGCTCGAACACGTCGCTGCGCATGGCGCGGAACTGCTCGATCAGTCGACCGAACTGCTCGGTGACCGCTGCTTCGGCGTTCAGCCGCTGCGAGGCGATGACCGACAGGATGGGTTGCAGCAGCGTGGGGTCCTGCAGCAGGCCTTCGTGAAAGGCGAAGATCTTGGCGGTCTCGGCGCCCAGCTGGGATTCGGTGGTGCGGCGCAGCTCGCCAAGGTCGGCGATGGCCTGCGTGACCGCCTGGCGAAAGCGGGCCTGCTCGGCCTCCACCTTCTGCGGCGAAATGGTGCGTCGGGGGACGTGTGTTTCGGCTGCGCCGAGCAGCAGCGCCTTGCCAACCACGATGCCGGGGCTGGCAGCAATGCCTCTGATGACTTCCATCTGCGAATCCTCACTGGGCAAGACGCCCGGGAGGACGGGTGCGGGCCACGGAGGCCTGTCACCGGTCCGGCGGAGCGGAGCCGAGCGACCACTATAAAGGAAGGCTGGATCTGGGGATGGCGCATGGGAATGGTGGATTTGGCGGTTTTTTGGCTTCGGCATTGCCTGAAATGCCGGCCGCCACTAGACTCCTTCTCATTCATCCGGATAGATGGATGAAGGCCGCGTGTGCCTTCGCCCACCAACCCCGAATACTGGAGCCACTCCGTGCAAGCCACTGCCACCCCGTCTGCCACCAAGAACAACCCGTTCCTCTCGAACGCCGTCCTCAACACCACCGACTTCCTGCCCTTCAAGGTGAAGGACCTGTCGCCCGAGACCGTGCGCTTTGGTCGCAAGGAGATCGAGCTGGCCGAGGTGGAGATGCCTGGCCTGATGGCGCTTCGCGCGGAGTACAAGGGCAAGAACCCGCTGAAGGGCGCCCGCATCATCGGCAGCCTGCACATGACCATCCAGACCGCGGTGCTGATCGAGACGCTGGTCGAGCTGGGCGCCGAAGTGCGCTGGTGCAGCTGCAACATCTTCAGCACGCAGGATCACGCGGCCGCGGCCGTGGCGGTTGGCCCCAAGGGCACGCCGGAGAAGCCCGCGGGCATTCCCGTGTTCGCGTGGAAGGGCGAGACGCTGGATGAGTACTGGTGGTGCACCTGGCAGGCGCTGCACTTCAGCGACGGCAAGGGCCCGAACATGATCCTGGACGACGGTGGCGACGCCACGCTGCTGGTGCACAAGGGTCTGGCTTTCGAGAAGCAGGGCAGCGTGCCGACCGCGACCACCGAGGACAGCGAGGAGTACACGGTGATCCTGAACCTGCTCACCGCGCTGCAGAAGACGCACGCCGGCTACTGGACCAAGACCGCGCCGAACATCCAGGGCGTGACCGAGGAGACCACCACCGGCGTGCATCGTCTGTACCAGATGCAGGAGCTGGGCCAGCTGCTGTTCCCGGCGATCAACGTGAACGACGCCGTGACCAAGAGCAAGTTCGACAACCTGTACGGCTGCCGCCACTCGCTGGTGGACGGCATCATGCGCGCGACCGACGTGATGCTTGCCGGCAAGGTGGCCGTGGTGTTCGGCTACGGTGACGTGGGCAAGGGCAGCTGCCAGAGCCTGCGTGGCCAGGGCTGCCGCGTGAAGGTGACCGAGATCGACCCGATCTGCGCGCTGCAGGCGTGCATGGAGGGCTACGAGGTGGTCACGCTCGAGGACGTGATCAGCACCGCCGACATCTTCATCACCGCCACCGGCAACAAGGACATCATCCGCGCCGAGGACATGCTGAAGATGAAGCACAACGCCATCGTGGGCAACATCGGCCACTTCGACAACGAGATCGACATGGCCGGCCTGAAGAAGGTGGCGGGCGTGAAGTGCGTGAACATCAAGCCGCAGGTCGACGAGTGGAAGCTGCCCAACGGCAAGAGCATCATCATGCTGGCGGAAGGCCGCCTGCTGAACCTGGGCTGCGCCACCGGCCACCCCAGCTTCGTGATGAGCAGCAGCTTCACCAACCAGGTGATGGCGCAGCTGGAGATCTTCACCAACGGCAAGAAGTACGACAAGAAGGTGTACACCCTGCCGAAGCACCTGGACGAGAAGGTGGCCCGCCTGCACCTGACGCAGCTGGGCGCCAAGCTGACCGAGCTGCGCAAGGACCAGGCCGAGTACATCGGCGTGCCGATGAGCGGCCCGTACAAGCCCGATCACTACCGCTATTGATGCGGGCGCCGGCGAAGGCCGGTGTGCAAGCATGAAATGAACAGGGCCCGCGGATGCGTCCGCGGGCCCTGTGCTTTTCTTGAAACTCAGCTCTGCGGTCGCGCAGCCCAGGCCTTCAGCAGTTCCGCTTCACGTGCGCGGCTCAGGCC
>Ga0209598_10001534_pt1 | contig 18846 bp, 10 predicted proteins | sample M_140807_EF_Meta_FD_187317 | JGI IMG/M metagenome (GOLD analysis project Ga0209598, IMG submission 187317) | Freshwater microbial communities from Lake Montjoie, Canada to study carbon cycling - M_140807_EF_MetaG (SPAdes) (version 2) | ecosystem: Environmental > Aquatic > Freshwater > Lake...
GACGGGTTGTCAATGCGGCAGGCATGTGAACCACCGGAGTTGTTTGATTGCAATGTTTGACCGGCTAATCGATGATACAGTATAAGCTTATTGAGTTGAATTGTCATTTTGGATCGGTTGGTAGCGGAGATTTTGGGAATGTCGCTACCTGACAGATTCGAGGGTTTAGGGAAATCAGTTCCCCAAAATGTAGGGCCGATTGCTTCAGATGGCAGCGATTTGGGCCCCTGCTCTGATGAGTCCATGGGAGATATCCTCAGGTTGATGGGGAGCGAGGCTGGAATTATTAATCAGGAGGCTGAAACTGCCAGCGAAAACCGCTTTGGCAGTAGATTTAGAGTTGTTCGCGAGATCGGTTCGGGTGGCATGGGGATGGTTTTCGAGGCCTTTGATAACCTCTTTCGCAGAAAAGTCGCGATTAAAACGGTGAAGCCTGGTTTGACTCAGCGTGAAAAGGGTAGGCTTCGCATTGAAGCCATGGCCGTTGCTCAAGTGAGCCATCCTCATATTTGCCCCATATATGACATGGTTGAATCTGGGGATAACCCCTTTTTGGTGATGCGCCTCATTGAAGGAGAAGTGCTAAACCGGCGTTTTGGCCGGAACAGGTTACGCATGGAGCCTCGTCAAGCGTGCGCGCTCATTCGCAAGGTAGCCTTGGCCATGCACGCTGTGCACTTGCGGGGCGTGATTCACCGCGATCTGAAGCCGGGGAATATCATGCTTGAGAACGGCGAACCGATCATCATGGATTTCGGTTTGGCCCGATTGGATCCAGCGAATCGAACCGAAGGGGACCTGAGTATCTCGGTTCAGGGAAGTCCTATTGGCACGCGACCTTACATGCCACCCGAGCAGGTGCGAGGCAATTCCAATGAAATGGGACCACGCAGTGATATTTTCAGTTTGGGTGTTGTTCTTTATGAAATGCTGACCAGCACATTGCCATTCAATGGGTCTGAGGAAGAGCTATTCCGTGGCATTTGTGAGGTTGATCCCGCCCCGCCGAGCCAGCGGATTCAGTCGGGAGTCATAGATTCAAAACTCGATAAAATCGTGTTGAAATGTCTCGAGAAAATTCCTGCAAAGCGCTTTGTGTCGATGCTTGAATTCGCGCAGACCCTGCACGAGTGGATGGCAATTATTGATGGGTTGGAAATCAACGAAGATTCTACTGTGGTGCCGGAATCGCAGGGTTTTTGTAGCCAGCAGACGTTGGATCATCTTTCAATGGTTCTGCTATTGGCCAATACGAATGTCGCTTATCGGCCTGATCCGGGGCAGATGAAAATCCAGATTGGCAGACAGCGTCGCAATTCGGACCAGCCTGCAGAGCCGGGAAATGACCTTGTTGTTCGCATGGCGGATAATAGCCAGCTTTCCATCAATATCAGCCGACTTCATCTTGAAATCAATCAAGGAGCCAATGGCGAGTGGTGTCTTGTAGACAAAAGCACCCGCGGCACCTTGCTCAACGGCGGTCGGGTGCTTGGTCATCAGGCGTGCCCATTGAAGCATGGCGACAGGATTGGTATCGCAGGGTTGTTAGAATGGGAAGTCTGCCTGATTCCAACTGTAGCGTTTCGGGGCAAAAATGTCGGCCGGGTCGAACAGACTGTGGCCGGGAAAACTGTTCAGTTAGATCTGGACTGCAGCCGCGGATCTCTTGGACTTATTGATAATGGCGAAATATCTGGATAACTACGTCTTCCACTGAAATTCCACTGGCATGAACGCTAGTGTCTGGCATTCTGGGGAGAGTTGTGTTGAACACCTCCCCGGAGAAAGCCATGTCCATTCCACTTTTGATTGCATTGCTGGCGAACGCTCAGCCCACTGGTTCTGGTCCTGTTTTTGGAATGCAGGAAATCGACAGAGGGCTCGGCGTTGGTTACGCTGTTCTTGCCGTTGATCTAAATGGAGACGGTAAGAAAGACCTCGTGGTCGCTGATAAACAAAGAATAATTGCTTATACTAATCCCGGTTGGGGTAGAAGGGTGTTGCTGGAGGGGGTGACGGCGCCGGACAATGTGTGCATAGCTGCCCGTGATATCGATGCAGATGGACGCATCGACCTTGTAGTGGGTGCTGGCTGGAAACCGTTTGACACGCAGAAAGGCGGCAGCTTGCAATGGCTCAGGCAGCCCGCCCAAGAAAACGTGCAATGGACCGTACATCCTATTTCAAGCGAGCCAACTCTGCACAGAATTCGATTTGCACGCACCGGGCCAAACGGTGAGGAGGAGTTGGTCGTCATACCATTAATGGGAAGGGAAAGTTCGGCCAAGGCCAACTGGATAGATGGGAGTCCTGTTCGTGTGCTTGCGTTTTCAATTCCCAAAGACCCTATAAATCAGCAATGGCCTGTTCGGGTGCTTGATCAGTCGCTGCATGTGGCTCACAATTTTGATATTGTAAAATCTGGCGCGGGTCATGATCTCGCAATTGTCAGTTACGAGGGCCTGAGCCTGCTGTCGCCTAATGGCTCAAGTTGGAAGCGGGAGCTGTTGCATGCTGGCAATCAGGATACTCCGAAATCGAATCGGGGAGCCAGCGAGGTTCGCTTGGGCGCGTTGGCGGGTGGCGAACAGATGTACGCGACTGTCGAGCCGTGGCATGGTCATGAACTTGTCGTTTCGCGGCGCGTGGATGGTATTTGGAAGCGACAGGTTCTCGATAAACGCCTGAAGTGGGGCCATGCCATTGCCTGCGCGGACCTCGATGGCGATGGTTCCGATGAATTGGTGTTTGGTGTGCGTGACAATTTGTCGGCGCAGGCTGGCGAAAAATGCGGTGTTCGGATTTTTCGCTGGGATGTTACGCGCAAGGATTGGACACGCCATCTGCTGGATGAGGGCGGCGTGGCTGTTGAGGATCTGGTAGCTGCTGATCTTGATGGCGATGGCCGGACGGATCTGGTTGCTGTCGGTAGAGCCACGGGAAATGTACGCATTTACTGGAATCGAGGCAAATAATCTGGTTGGCTTGGGGCGATTGGTTGGTTTGCATCGTTTCGCTTTATTATGACTAATGAGGCGAACTTTCTTGACTTGCCATTCAGGTCTGCCACCTTTTGCGCCGATACCAGTTGCGTGGGTTGACAACGTTTCAGCCATGGATGCTGGACACGCACGAAAGAGGTAGCGGGGCCATGAAGAACCAACTGTTGCGCCGCCTGGAACAACTGAAATCGCTTCAGGATTCCAGCAAAGGAAACAAGTCATCGCGACTGTCGCTTGAAAATCTGGAGGACCGTCTGGCCCCAGCGATCGACATCGCGATTACAGCAACTTCCAATCTGGCGACATTCAGCCAAAATACCGTGGCTGGAGTAACAACGCTCACAGCAACCACCACGGGCTGTCAGATCGGTGTGGACCTAATTGGTTCATACCTAGCTGCTGGAAATGACATTGTAATCAACAACAGTGCGGTTGTTTTGCCAGTACCGGAAACAGGTAAGATTACCTGGACATCTAGCACACTGAATTTGGCTTCGGCACTGAGTGGAACAGGCCAGTCGATTACTATTACGCAGAATCCTTCAACCACTACCGGAAGTATCTTTTTGGGTGCCCCGGCCACTCCGTTCGTCACGGGAAACAGCAGCAACAATGTTGATTTGATTCTCAATCCGGCAGGTTCCCCGCCGGCTGGCATTGCGAAAATTGGAATTGGTGGCGACAACTCGGGAATTCAGAACCTGACAATTAACTCTAACGGTTCCGGATTAGTCCAGATTGATTCGTTGTTCACTGCAATTAGTGACATCAACATTACCGCCAACACGGTTCGAATTGGCGATTCCCTTGGAGTTGATGGACTGGTTGCAACGACCGGAAACATTAATTTTACGGGCAGCCAGATGGTGTTTGAAAACGCCGACAGCACACTTTCTGCCGCTAATAACATTCTTATTACCGGCAACCTCGCGGTTACCACTGCAGGTAACACACTGACGCTTGTTGCTCCAAACGTCAATGTGACAGGATCTGTCGGCGATAGTACCGGAACACTTCCATTTGGTTTGATTACCATCAACTCCCAAGGCACTGTTGCTACTCCAGGAACAGTAACTTTCAACGGCTCGATCGGTGTTGAAGGATTTGTTTCGGCGCTTCTTCCTCCGGGTGGAAACGCTTACAACCTATCCTTGTTGGGCGGTGGATTGTTTACTGGAACCCCAGGTAATGCGACAAAATTCGATACACTTGGCACCATTACATTGGGCAATAGTCTGATCGATCTGTTTGTTTTCGATGAGGGGTTAAATCTGACAGTGCCATCTCCTAGAGTTGGAGGTGCTCCGATTGTCAATGCCACGCTGGCAACTCCCGGGCAGACCATTACCCTTGTCAATGCGGCGCTTGTCAATGATGTTTCTCTCGACACAACCAATGGTGGGGCTGTGCCGACAGGCGGAGCGATTGTTGTCCAGAATAGCGTCACAACCTCCAGTCTTTCCACGTTGACAATCAATGCCGGCACTGCTGGTAATATTGTTGTCAATAAGCAATTAAGCGGTTCGGTGAGTGTCGAAATTATCAACTCGAACACCACCGTGTTTGGGAATTCGGTGACACTGGCAAACCTTACAGTATTCGACACCACCAGCACGGTAACATTTGCAGGCGTGACAAATTTGGGTGGAATCACGCTACAGCCCGGTCAGGGATTCGCGGTTCAATTCGCCAACAGCGGCACGCTCAATGGCGCAATTACAGGCAGTGAGGTTGTGCGCAAGACCGGGACGGGAACCTTCACTATTGCCGCCCCTAGTCCTTTGTTTACGGGAAGCGTTGAAGTCACAGGCGGGACTCTTGTAGTTAATGCCAGCTATTTAAGCCCAGCAACGGTCTTCAATGTTTCCGGTGGTACCTTGGCTGGCAATGGTACTCTCGCTGTATTGAACTCTCTAGGCATGTTTTCCCATGTCATTTCACCAGGCAACAATACCACCATTGGCACGTTGACTGTCAATGATTTGAATCTGACAGATTCGGCGACAGTTCAATTGCAATTGGCTGGCGCCTCGAACGACAGAATAATCACCAGCACGCAACCGACACTGAACGGTGCCAGGTTATCCGGCTCATTGCTGCCTTCCACCTTTGTTCCCAAGGTGGGGCAACAATTTACCATTCTGCAGAACAACAGCAGCAGTCCTGTCCTAGGTATTTTCTCCGGCCTGCCTGAAGGTGGAACCACACAGATTGGTGATTATGTCTTTTCAGTATCGTATCTTGGTGGCAGCGGCAACGATGTGGTGCTCACCGCGGTAACGGGTATTCTTCCTCCCGGCCCAGTTGGTGATACAGCCAACCAACACTATGTTGGTTACCTCTACTACACCTTGCTGGGCAGGGCCCCGGATGCTGGTGGTTTGGCATCTTATAGCCAAATGCTCGATGCTGGTGCCTCGCGTGAATCTGTCGCGGCTTCCATCTACAATTCACCGGAGCAGCGTTACAACCAAGTAGCGGCTTACTACCGCAAGTTCTTGGGCCGCAACGGCTCTGTTCAGGAAGTTCAAGGATTTGTGAATTCATTCCTGAACGGTGCCACTGAAAATCAGGTGATCTCAACCTTCCTGCTTTCAGATGAGTACCAGATTGCCAATCCGCCCATCAACTTGTTCATCACGGGCCTTTACAACAGCCTGCTCAATCGCGCCCCAGATGCTGAAGGCCTTGCCTCCTATTCTCAGGCGCTTCGCTCAGGTGTGACCCGAGAGGCAGTTGTGTTGAGCTTCCTGAATTCAACAGAATACTGTTCAGATCAGGTTTCTGCTGAATACCTAGCCATCTTGGGACGAGCTGCAGATCCGTCGGGTTTAGGCTTCTGGACTGGGCAGATGCAGCAAAATGGGTACGGCGCCATGGTGATTGGTTTGGCCAGCAGCCAAGAAGCCTTTAACCGCGCTCAGACTACTCCTGTGACCTGATTTGTCTTGTTGCTTTAAATCACTCAGGCTTGCCGGCATTCAAGCTGGCAAGCCTTTCGCATTCTTTGTGCCCCAAGCGTGTGACCCGATAAACAGGTTTTGGCAAGCCACTGACTTCATCTTCGAAGCCCGGTTCAATCCATCCTGAGGCTACCAGTGTCCCGTGGCTGCGATGCCATGAGCGTGGCCCCGGATATTCGCTTGTTAGGTCTATGCGGGCTACCCACATGGTTTCCTTCATTGCCGCATAGCGCGCCAATAGAAGCATGGCCTGGGCATCCGTTTCTGTTCTGTTCTCCTCGTTCGAACAATCTGCGCCGTCCATGGTGGCACCGCCTTTCCATGGAAACCATCGGCCTGTTCAGTGGCACGACTGTGCGGCATGCGCTTACAAAAAACGAACCGGTTCACGGTTTGGCTTTGTGGTACCGGTTGTCAGGAATGCACGGGGCGGGCTAATTCAGAATGGGGGTGACAACGTTTCCGGCAATATCAGTCAGCCGGAAATCGCGTCCCTGAAACCTGTAGGTGAGGCGTTCGTGGTTGAGACCCAGTTGATGTAACAGGGTTGCGTGCAGATCGTGGACATGGACTTTGTCTTTGGCTACCGAAAATCCAAGCTCATCGGTTTCTCCGTGCTGAATGCCTGGTTTGAAACCACCACCGGCAACCCACATGGTGTAGGCGTCGATATGGTGGTTGCGGCCGACGGTTTCACGAATTTCACCCATGGGTGTACGGCCGAATTCGCCTCCCCACACTACTATTGTGTCTTCCAGCAAGCCACGGCTGGCTAAATCATTGACCAATGCTGCGCATGGTTGGTCGATTTCACGGCAAACCCGCTCCAGACCGCGTTCAAGGTTGATATCGGGGCCACCATGGTGATCCCAGTCGGCGTGGTAGAGTTGAACAAATCGCACGCCCCGTTCCACGAGTCGTCGGGCCAGCAGGCAGTTTGCTGCAAATGACGGCTGACCGGGAGTAGCCCCATAACGGGCAAGAGTTGATTTTGATTCCCTGCCAATATCAATGAGATCCGGTGCTGAAACCTGCATTCTGAATGCCATTTCGTAACTGGCAGTGCGCGCGGCGATTTCTGGATCGCCTTGGTCTTCCAGATGCAGGCGGTTCAAGCCACCAATAGTGTTCACAACGCGTTCCTGGCTATTCCGGTCGATTCCCGCAGGGGTAGACAGGTTCAGCACCGGGTCTCCAGTAGAGCGGAAGGGCACTCCCTGGTACGAACTGGGAAGAAAGCCGCTTCCCCACAAAGGCATGCCACCCCTAGGCCCGCGTGGGCCAGACTGGAGGACAATAAAACCGGGCAGGTCCCGCGCCGGGCTTCCAAGCCCGTAGGTCACCCAAGAACCGATGCTGGGTCTGCCCGTTTGCGGGGACCCTGTATTGGCAAACATTTTGGCAGGGGCATGGTTGAATACATTGGTGTTCATCGAACGGATCATGGTAAGCTTGTCGGCGACCGATCCGATGTTAGGTAGTAATTCTGATATCCAGGCTCCCGATTGGCCATTCTGGCGAAATCGCCTTGGGCTGGCCAGAAGCTTCGGGCGTTCCTTGGAAAAGGTGTTCATGAAGGCAAACCGCTTGCCTTTGACAAAAGATTCAGGGATGGGTTGCCCATGGAGGCGATTGAGATCTGGTTTGCGATCGAACAGATCCAATTGGCTGGGGCCACCCGCCATGAAGAGGTAAATCACACTTTTGGCGCGTGGTGAATGGTGCGATGGTTGAAGAGAAAGCGGATCGCCTGCCCGGTCTGTGCCTCCTCGTGCCTCAAGGTTGGCCAAAGCCATACTTGCAAGCCCAATGGGGCATCCTTTCAGGAAGTGCCTTCGTGCTATTGCTGATGAATCGTGGGGCAGGTGCATGGTTTATTCCCGGGTCAGGAACTCTTCGGAGTTGAGCATCACCCGGCACAGGGCAATGAGTGATTCATTTTCGGAAGTTGTTGCCATTTCTCGTTCCATGAATTCGCACAGAAGTTTTGCCTCGGCAGTAGTAGGCGGGCGGTTCAAGCAGCGCTGGAAAACCAGATCAACACGCTTGGCAGACCCATTGATACTTTTTAAATTCATGGCAAGTGATTTGGCACATTCAACTTGGCTGGCATCATTCAATAATGTGAGTGCCTGGAGAGGCGTGGTGGATCGGTGCCTTCGGGTGCAGGTAGCCCCCGCGTCCGGTGCATCAAATAGAGCCAAGCCGGGATGCGGAGCAGAACGCCACAGGAACGTGTACATTCCACGACGATAACGATCTGTTCCCGGGCTTGTTTTCCACTGTTTGGGAACCTGCGTGAAACTGTAGACGCCTGTTGGCTGGCTTGGAAACACACTTGGGCCACCAATGGTGCGGTCGAGCAGGCCGGAAGCTGCCAATGATCGATCGCGAAGCAACTCGGCCTCTAGCCGTAATCGTGATTGCCTAGCCAACAGCCGGTTTCGTGCATCCACCGTTTCAAGGTCGGCACGGTGCCTCGACGATTGACGATAAGTGGCGCTGGTAACAATAAGGCGGTGCAGTTGTTTGAGGCTGTAACCATCTTTGGCAATTTGCAGGGCCATCCAATCTAGAAGCTCGGGATGCGTGGGTGGGGAACCTTGAGTGCCAAAATCGTTTTCTGTTTCAACCAAACCTGTGCCGAAGTAAACCTGCCAAACGCGATTAGCAAGTACTCTGCCCACAAGTGGATTGCCAGGCATGAAAAGCCAACGGGCCAAATCAAGCCTGTTTGGGGATTTCGAAGTCGCTAATGCTGGCAAGGCGACTGGGACTCCGGGTTCAACGACGGCTCCCTTGCGTGTAAAATCCCCACCCAGCATCACATAGGTTTGCCTGGGTTCTTTCCGTTCTTCAAGAATCAGTGCTGTGGCAGGTTCCACCATGGTGCTCCGGAGGCGACCTGCTGCATCTCCCAGTGCTAAACGGCTTTCTGCAAGATGGATTTGACCAAGAATTGCCAACGGGTGGACTGCCACCAAGGCCGATGCCAATTGGTTGCTGGTTTGGCGGCGCCTAAGGGTTGCGACAAGCGCTTCATGCTGTGCCGGTGTGCGGCCGTTGATGGCAATTTCAAGAATTTTGCGAATATCGTCCGGTAGTGTCAGCCGCGCCATGGGCGACAATTGCCCCTCGAGTTTTTCAACAGCAGCGGCGTCGAGCTTCTCGAATCGGGAAAGCTTTTTCTCCAAGTCCGCCAAGTTCTTGCGGTCAACAGACTGTTTTTTGCGGGATTCAGGCGGGCTCAAGTCCAGTGTCGGCTCGTCGCAGGAGTTGAAAAATGCCAAAAACCTGTAGTAGTCCTTTTGCGACAGTGGGTCAAATTTGTGATCATGGCACTGGGCGCATCCCAGTGTGAGTCCAAGAAAAACGGTTGCCGTGGTGTTGGCGCGGTCAACCACCGACTCCACCCGAAACTGCTCCAGGTCGATACCGCCTTCCTGATTGAGCATGGTGTTGCGGTGAAAGCCAGTTGCCACTTTCTGCAAAGGCGTTGGAGATGGGAGCAGATCGCCAGCGAGTTGCTCGGTAGCAAATTGATTGAACGGCATGTCGGCGTTGAGGGCATTGATTACCCAATTCCGATATTGCCACATCGTGCGCGGCCCATCAATGCTGTAGCCGTTGCTGTCGGCGTAGCGCGCTTGGTCAAGCCACCATCGGCCCCACCGTTCCCCGTAATGTGGCGATGCCAATAGGCGATCAACCTGACGCTCAAATGAATTTGGGCGGTTGTCGGCCAAAAATTCGCGCAGATCTTTTTCTTCGGGTGGCAAACCAGTCAGGTCGAGAGCCAGGCGTATCAGCAATGTTCGCTTATCGGCTTCCGGGGATGGGAGCAATTTCTCCCGTGCCAGACGTTGACGGACAAAGCGGTCAATGGGGTGGGAAGGTTCGCCAGCCGGGATTGGGATAGCCTTTGGGGGTGTCAGCGACCACAAGGTGGGTTTTGTTGGACCCTGAACAGCTTCGGTCATTCCTGGCTTGGCACCCGCATCAATCCACGCGGCAATTGTTGCCAATTCCGCCGCGGTGACACGATCGCCTCGGGGCGGCATTCGCTCGAGGCCTTCTTCTCCTGCCATGGCTCGAATTATCAGGCTTTTGGCACTATTCCCGGGTACCAAGGTTGGTCCCGACGCCCCACCTTCCAGCGCCGCTGCGGCAGTATCTAGCCTCAGGCCGGCTCGTTTGGTTTGCGGTCCATGGCACGATAGGCAATGGCGTACAAGCACAGGCTTCACGGCGGTATCGAAATCGATACCGGTGGGGGCAGCAGCCATTGCGAAAACAATTAGCCCGAGCATGAGCGACCCCAGGCGGGAGGTAAGTAGTTTACGAATTATTCAATAGCGCAAGCCGTTTTGCAAGCGAAACACTAATCGTCCTGCCTTAACCATGATAGCATCGTTCTAAACGATGGTGCTTGCCCTTGCCGCAAATACCCATTTCGGAAAATTCTGGCGGCAACCCATAGGGCCACGGCCACGGAAATCAGCACGAGGATTGTTCCAAGCACCGGTTCCCACCACGGGAGCCGAGGAGCAGCCGCCAATCGAGCCAGCATAAGCATGGGGGTGGCCGGAGGAATCAAAGAGAGGGTCCGGGCAACGGCACCGGTTGGATCCTCAATAACCGGCAGCATGAACATCATGGGAACGGATGCTGCCAGCGTTACGGGGGTCACCATGGTTTGAGCCTGTTTCATGTCGGAGCAGGCGCTGCCCACGGCAATGAACATCGAGCCAAACATCAGCAGAGCCAATACCTGAAACAGCAGAAACCATAGTGGCAGGTCCGCACGCATGTCACCCAGCAAGCCATACCGGGCTCCCATAAAAAGAGCACCGCCTAGGTAAATAGACGAAAGTAGCAGTCCTGTCAGGGACATTCCCAGCAGTTTCCCCGTGAGTATTTCAAAAGGAGATGCGGAACCGAGAAGAACTTCGCCGATTCTGTTGGTCTTCTCCTCGAGTACCCCATGGAGCTGCGGCATCGCGCCGACCATCACGACAAGAAAGAGGAGCAAAACTGCAAAAATAGGCACAAGCGCCCTCAGGCTCGATTCCACGCGGTTTCCATCCACTATTGCTCCAGCGGCATCGCGTTGTGGCAAGTCGCGCTGCACCAACCAACGGGTTTGTCCCTTTGATCCTGCGCGCAGCATGCGCGCAAGTTCGACGGGGGTATACCGGCGGTTGGCTCTGGTCCAAAGTAGCGGATTGGCGGGCCCAGATTTTTGGAGTTGAACGATGGCTGCCAAGCGTGCCGCAACGGCTGTCATCATATCTTTGTCGAATGCAGCGCCTGAATAGTAGGTGACGATGTCGGAATCATTGGCTTTTTCATCCAGCGCGTCGCGGCCGATCTCAAAAAAAGCAGCCAGATCACCTAGGCGCACCTTTTCGGCCAATTCATATTTGATGGCTAACTGTGCTTGATCATTGGTTGCCGTTGCTCCGTCTTCAACACGTATCAGGTCGAGAGGGTCAGAGACGCCTTCCTCGCGGTTATTCGACTGCACGGCTTCAAGGGTTTCACGCGCTCGTGTCGAAGCACCGTGTGTTCGGTCAATGATGGCGACGGTTCGCTCACGCTGGCTTTTCAGGTTCCCCGCTGCGCCTGGAAGCCACGCACCCAACCCCATGATTAATGGCATCACCAGCAGGCTGATCAGAAAAGCCTTGTTGGCCACAGCAGCCAAGAATTCACGACGGGCTATCACCATGATTCGCGACAGCATGGTCATGTCCCCTGTCCAACTGATTCACCCTCGCGGACGCCCACCAGGCGGAAAAAAATGTCAGAAAGGGAGGCGCTTCCAGTCGTGAAGGCGGTCAATGGAAATTGTCGCATCAGTTCGCGGACTACAGAATTAGCATCAGCGTCAGGCTCAAGCCGTAATTCCCAATCGGTACCGTCTCGTGTGGCATTGGCCACACCTGTGCAGCCCGGCCATGGGGAAGCAATGTCGCGGGGTGTTACACGGACAGTTGTGCAACCATGGCGGGCGAGGGTGTCCTCAAGGGAACCGTCTAGAACTTTACGCCCATGGTGGATCATGAACAAATGTGTGCACAACCGTTGTGCCACGGTCAGATCATGCGTGGAAAGAATGATGGTTGTGCCCGCGTCGCGTAATTCGCGGACAGCACGCATCAACTGTCCTGCATGAACAGGATCTAGGCCACTGAATGGCTCGTCCAGAACAGCTAGTTTTGGACTGTGAATAATGGCCGCGATAAACTGCACTCGCTGTGCCATTCCCTTGGAAAGGGCTTCTACACGAAGGGGGCCGGCACCTGACAGATCCAAGCGATCGAGCCAATCGAGTATAGCACGTCGCGGATTATGCATGCCCTTTAAACGCGCGAAGAATTCCAGGATGCCAAGGACAGTCATGCCGCGGTAAAGACCGCGTTCTTCTGGAAGATAGCCCATGGCAGGGGAGGCGCCCGCGCCGCCTTCCTTCCCGAACACCTCCACGGTGCCAGAATCTGGTTGCATGAGGCCCGTGATCATTCTGAGCGTGGTGGTCTTGCCCGATCCGTTAGGGCCGAGGAAACCATGAATCGATCCTGCTTTCACTTCCAGATCGAGGGAACTTACAGCGACCTTGGTGCCGAACGAGCGTGAAACATTCTGAAGGCGGACAATAGCGCTCATGATTGTGCCTTCCTTGCCTTGAAGTCAACCAAGATCAGTCAAGCCAGCCTGAATGGCGACAACCTGCTCTTCGAGTTCTCCAAGCTGCTGCCGCAATTGGGCTACCACCTCGGCAGGGGCTTTGTCTACAAACGCCGGGTTGCCAAGCCGCGTGCGTGTGCTTTCCAAAGCTTTTTTGCGTTCGGCAAGTTGCTTTTCAAGGCGGACTTTTTCGGCCGCCGGGTCGATCAACCCTTCCAGCGGGATCGAAGCTTCCATGTCGCTGAAGACTTTGCTGGCTGAGAATTTAGCGCGAACAACCTCCGGGCCTGTAACCACAGGCGAGGTTCCAGCCAACAACGCGAGAAATGATTCCAAATTCCGGATTTCCGATGCCGGACCGGTGGCCGATCTCACGCGCAATTCCACAGTCTGTCGGGGATCCAGCATGGTGCGGTTGCGCACATCACGGACAAATCGAACCAACTCTTGCATCCGCGCCATGGGACCTTCGACGGTGGCATCGCGCCATGTTGATGGGTAAGCCGGCCATGCGGCCAGACCAATGGTCTCGGTTTTCACGGCTCCGGGTGTGAGCGATCGCTCCGGCACGGCTTCATTCAGCGCTTGCCATAGAGTTTCTGTCAAAAAGGGAAGAAATGGGTGCAGAAGGCGAATCAGGCCATCGAGCACGCCCACCAGCACACGTTGAACGTCTGCTCGGGTGCCTTGTTCCTTCAGCCGGCCTTTGGCCATTTCCAGATACCAATCACAGAAGTCCGTCCAAGTGAATTCATAAAGAGTCCGCATGGCTTCGGCATAGCGAAACTCGGCAAGACTTGAGGTGACCGCATCGGCCGCGCGGGCCAAACGCGCCAAAATCCAGCGATCTTCAATAGCCAGTGTAGTGATATCGCCCAGTCCCGGGGTAAAACCCTCGAGATTCATCAAAATAAATCTTGAGGCGTTCCAAACCTTGGTGGCGAAGTTGCGCCCTTGTTCGAAGCGGTCGCTGCCCTGTTTTGCAGTCAGCAGTTCCTCGTCATTGTCGAGCCAAGGGCCGCCCGGGCGGAAAGTATTTTTGCAACCAGGGCATGTCACCTTACGGGTGCGCATGCACAGATGCTCTTGCTTGACGGGCATCAGGGCTGCGCAATGTGGGCAAATATTGCCCACGGGCATGCGCGCATCCTGAGTTTCCGTAGCCATCAGCGCCATTTGAAACCGCAGCGCGTCTGGACCGTACTGCTCAATGATGTCGAGCGGATCAACTCCGTTGCCTTTGCTTTTACTCATGGTTTCACCGAAACCATCGAGGATTTTTGGATGGATGTAAACCGAACGGAACGGTACCTCACCAAGGCATTCGACACCAAAAAGCACCATGCGCGCCACCCATAGGGTGATGATTTCGCGGCTGGTTACCAGCACGCTGGTTGGGTAATAACGTGCCAATTCAGGAGTCTTGTCTGGCCAGCCAAGTGTGGAAAACGGCCAGAGTGCCGAGCTGAACCACGTGTCGAGAACATCTGGATCGCGCACCAGTGGATAGTTGGAGCCCAGTAAATCTTCGGGCAGGTCCGCCAGTGCGCAGACGTACCACGTCCCTGATTCTGGTCCAGTCTGATAAACCACATCTTCCCGACCGGTCAGGGCGTTTTTCAGTATCTCTTCCGGGCAGCGCACATGCCAAATGGGAATCCGGTGGCCCCACCACAATTGCCTGCTGATGCACCAGTCGCGTTTTTCCGATAGCCAGTCGAGGTATGTGGTGGCATATCGTTCAGGAACAATGCGCACCTTGCCATCGCGGACAGCGGCCATGGCGTCTTCAGCCAAGCGGTCCATGGACACAAACCATTGGTCCGAAAGGAATGGCTCAATAGGAGACTTGCTGCGGTCGGAGTGAGCCATTTCGATATCGCGGTCTTCCCGGCCATCGAATAAGCCGAGCTTTTCCATGTCTTCCACGACGCGTTCGCGAGCGACATAACGATCCAGGCCAGCGTAAATGCCGCCAGTGGCGTTAATGGTCCCATCCGTTTCAAGGATGTTGATCATTTCCAGGCCGTGCCTTTGGGCGCACATATTGTCGTTTCGGTCGTGGGCAGGCGTGACTTTTACGGCACCTGTCCCCATTTCTGGCTTCACTAAAATAGCGTCCCCAATGATTGGGATTTGTCGGCCGGTCAGGGGCACGGTCACCATTTTACCAATCAGATCCTTGTAGCGCGGATCTTCTGGGTGAACCGCCACCGCGGTGTCGCCCAGCATGGTTTCCGGACGGGTGGTGGAAAAGCGAATGAAACCGTCTCCCTCCACCAGCGGATACCGAAAAGTCCAAAAGCCACCCTTAATGGTTTCTACAAACGTTTCATCGTCGGCAACAGAAGTCTGCAGTTGTGTGTCCCAATTCACCAAGCGTTTACCGCGGTAAACAAGGCCCGATTTGAACAGGTTGAAGAATGCCTGCCTTACGGCGCGGGCACAGGTCTCGTCGAGCGTGAATCGCGCGCGCTTCCAGTCGCACGAGCAACCAAGCTCACGCAACTGGTTCAGAATGCGGGATCCGTATTGGTCTTTCCATTCCCAGATCCGGCGGACCAGTTCTTCGCGGCCGATTTCGTGGCGGGTTTTGTTTTCTGTTACCCGGATGCGACGTTCAACAACTGCCTGTGTGGCAATTCCGGCGTGGTCGGTGCCAGGCATCCAAAGCGTGTCGTACCCCATCATTCGATGCTGCCTTACCAGAATGTCCTGAAGCGTGTTGTTCAGGGCATGCCCCAGGTGCAGCGCACCCGTTACATTCGGTGGCGGTATAACCATGCTGAAAGAGGGACGAGTAGGATCTACAGGAGCATGGAACAAGTCCAAACGGTCCCACAATTCCAGACAGTTCTTTTGGGCTGCTGCCGGATCGAACTGCTTGGCTAATTCAAGTGTCATGGTTGTTGTCCGAAAAGAAATATGAGCGGTCCCGGCAACTTCAGCGGGGTACCGCGCCATCCTTGATTAGTTTGTGCTCGATGCTGTCGACCAGTGCAAGCCAACTGGCTTCGACAATGTTTTCACTCACACCAACTGTGGTCCAGACGTCGCGATGGTCGCGCGATTCAAGGACCACCCGCACACGCGCGGCGGTACCTTCGCGCGCATTGACAACTCGCACCTTGTAATCTTCAAGTGACATCTGGCCAAGTGATGGATAGGTCGGTTGCAGCGCCTTACGCAAGGCGGCATCAAGCGCGTTTACAGGGCCATCACCTTCGGCTGCCGTGTGAACTTGAACGTCGCCTATCCGTAATTTCACGGTGGCTTCGCAAGCGGCTGTGCCAGAATCACCCGCCTCAATGTTCACGCGGTATGAAACCCGCTCGAAACTAGGAACAAATCGGCCAGCGGTTTTCAGCACCAGTAGACCGAACGAAGCTTCGGCTGCCTCAAATTCGTATCCGGCGTGTTCCAAATCTTGAACGCGTTCGAGAATGCGTTTGGTTAGTTCACGATCGGCAGAAATATCGAGGCCAGATATTTTATTCAGGATGGTCGCTTGGCCGGAAAGTTCACTGACAAGAATCCTGCGTTCATTGCCGACCAAAGCGGGGTCGATGTGCTCGTAACTCCGGCTGATCCGGCTGACAGCATGAATGTGCATGCCACCCTTGTGGGCAAAAGCACTCGTGCCAACAAACGGTTGGCCCGGCCGAAAGTTCATGTTCGCCGTTTCATAAACGAAACGAGAGAGTTCCGTCAGCCGTGCCATGCTGCCGGGCGCCAACACGTCACGATGCAACTTCAGGCTTAGTAGTGCTGCCACACTGACAAGGTCAACATTTCCGCAGCGTTCGCCAATGCCGTTAATGGTTCCCTGAACTTGGGTCGCCCCCTCCGCCACAGCGGCAAGGCTGTTCGCTACGGCCAATTCGCAGTCGTTATGGCAATGAATGCCAAGGCGGGCGCTGCCAATAGCTGCCTGAGCAGCACGGCAGGCCATTGCAACTTGCCCCGGAAGGCTGCCGCCATTGGTGTCGCACAGAATCACAACCGATGCCCCGGCCTGGCAAGCGGCACGCAATGTTTCTAAAGCGTATTCAGGGTTCGCTTTGTAACCATCGAAAAAGTGTTCAGCGTCGTAGAAAACTTCGCGGCCTTGGGAGTGGCAGTAGGCCACGGAGTCGCCGATCATGGCTGTGTTTTCAGCCAAGCTGATACCCAGCACATCGGTCACGTGCAGGTCCCAGGTTTTTCCAACAATGGTCACCACCGATGTTTGCGCATCGAGCAGGGCTCGCAAACCTGTATCGTCTTCAGGGCGAATTCCTTTGCGGCGGGTCATGCCAAAGGCAACCACTTTGGCATGGCGCAGCTTCAGTTCTTTCAGGCCGCGAAAGTATTCCGCATCTTTCGGATTCGATAGCGGGTAGCCGCCTTCAATGTAATCGAAGCCAAGCTGGTCCAAACGGGTTGTGATGCACAGTTTGTCGTGAACCGAAAAGTTCACACCCTCACCTTGGCTGCCATCGCGCAGCGTGGTGTCGTAAAGTTCCACCCGGCTCATCGCGCCACCTGAATCCTGAAATGGGGCTCAAATATACGCCTCCAAGCGGCGGATATCTGGTCATTACCATCATCTTAACGTCTGACTTGCACTTGGCCAACGGGTGAGCAAGACCCAGCGTCACGCGCCCGTATCGCTAGGAGTCAATGACTGGGTTCCAGTCAATCGAATGGGGCAATCCACATGCCGTTGCCAGTGGACATCGTCCTTTAAGGGATGATCCCGGCGGAAGTGCGTTCCACGTGATTCCGTCCGTGTTAAGGCACCCTGAATCATCAAGCGCGCCATGACCAGAAGATTGGAAAGCTCCCAGCCTTCTCGGCCGGCGAATTCCCGCCGCCAGACATAGCCGCACCAGAAGTCAACCATGGTTTTGGCCTTTTCCAGTTCCTCGCCAGTACGCTCAATACCAACCGAGCGTCCCATAAGGGATCTCAATGAGTTTAGAATGTCTTCGACATCGAGATTCTGGCCAGAATCGCGGACTTCTTTTTCGGAAATAGGAGGCACATGATAGGTGTCAGGCAACCGGGACGCTTCTTCAGAGGCACCGACACCACAGCGTGTGCCGTATACCAACCCCTCGATAAGGCTGTTGGAAGCCAGACGATTCGCGCCATGAAGGCCGCTGCTCGTTACCTCGCCCGCAGCCCACAACCCGGCCAAGCTCGTGCGGCCATTGGGATCGACAGCCACGCCTCCAATTGTGTAATGCGCTCCCGGACGAACGGGAATCAGGTCTCTGGCAATATCGAGATCAAATTCATGGCAGGCGCGGGCGATACCGGGAAAACGCATGTGGACATGGTCGGGATTCAAATGGCGCAAATCCAAATAAACATTGGGATGCTGCGTGCGGTTCATGGTGCGGAAGATGGCTCGGGCCACAATATCGCGTGTCGCCCGTTCGGCTCGCGGATCTTCCGCCAGCATGAATCTGTCGCCGTCCTTGTCGCGAAGAAACGCGCCTTCGCCCCGAACTGCCTCTGAAATCAACGAACGGCTGGAACCGGCAACATAAAGCACAGTAGGGTGGAATTGCATGAATTCCATGTCGCGCAATCTGGCACCCGCTCGGAAGGCGGCAGCCATGCCATCGCCGGTTGCAATGGGTGAATTGGTACTTTCACGGTAGATTCTGCCACAACCACCCGATGCCAGAATGGTCTGTTTGGACCAGATCATCAAACGCTCGCCATGGACACTTGAAACCAGGGCGCCCACACAGCAGCCTTCATATGTCAGCAAATCGATAACAATACACTTGTCCCATATCTCTATATGAGAAAGGCTTCTGGCCTTTGCAATCATGCCGCGCATCACTTCTTTGCCAGTTGCATCGCCAAGCGCGTGCACGATGCGGGCATGGCTGTGACCACCTTCGGTGGTTAAGGCTAGGTCGTTACCGATTCTGTCAAAATTAACTCCAAAATTGACAAGATCGGCTATTTGTCCGGGCGCATCGCGGACGACTTCGTTAGTAATTTTCTCATTGCATAAACCGTCACCGGCAATCAATGTGTCGCGGACGTGGTTGGAAAGAGAGTCTTCCGGAGATAGTACGCCAGCCAACCCTCCTTGTGCCCAAGCGCTGTTGCTGGTCTCGGGCAATTCCTTGGCCAAGATCAAGACGCGAAGGTCGGGTGGTGTGGCCAATGCCGCACGCATTCCCGCG
>Ga0209598_10001535_pt1 | contig 18842 bp, 10 predicted proteins | sample M_140807_EF_Meta_FD_187317 | JGI IMG/M metagenome (GOLD analysis project Ga0209598, IMG submission 187317) | Freshwater microbial communities from Lake Montjoie, Canada to study carbon cycling - M_140807_EF_MetaG (SPAdes) (version 2) | ecosystem: Environmental > Aquatic > Freshwater > Lake...
CTCTGCGCAGTCAAAATCAATGGCCTCAAAGCCGCTCAAAAAGACGTGCTCCTCTCAGGAAACGATGAACGCGTTCCGATGATGCAAGTCCAACAGTTGATCCAAGGCAAAGCGACCGTCGAACAAGTCGTCGCGGCAGCCGAAAAGAATCGCAGACTCATCAACGGCTCCGACTACGACCGCTTCTATGGATACCTCTACGTCGGCCTATACTTCGACGCGATCGGAAACCGCGCCAAAGCCCTCGAATGGATGGAGAAATGCGTTGCCCTCGGGGTCTCAGGCTACATGGGGGACGTTGCCAAGGTCCATCTGGATACCCTCAAAAAAGATCTTTTGCCCTCCGCGTCTCCAAATCAACAGCCAGGCCAATGGGTATCGCTATTCAACGGAAAAGACCTCTCGGGTTGGACTCCAAAAATCCGAGGCTTCAAACTCGGTGATAACTACGCCAATACCTTTCGCGTCCAAGACGGCATGATTCAAGTCCGGTACGACGGATACGAGAAATTCGACGAACGCTTCGGACACCTCTTCTACGAAGGTGTCTACTCCAAGTACCGTCTCAGGATCGAATACCGATTCGTAGGCCAACAAGCTACGGGCGGACCCGGATGGGCCATCAGAAATAGCGGCGTGATGCTCCACGGTCAACGCCCCGAAACCATGTCGATCGATCAAGACTTTCCCAGCTCGATCGAAGCCCAATTCCTAGGCGGCAACGGAACTGATCCACGCACCACGCTGAATCTGTGCACCCCAGGCACCCACGTCGAAATGGGTGGCAAACTCTTCACACCCCATTGCACCAACTCGACATCCAAAACCTATCACGGTGATCAATGGGTCACCGCCGAATTCGAAGTCCTCGGCAACGAAGTCATCCGACATCTAATCGATGGCCAAGTCGTCTTGGAATACCAGCACCCTCAACTCGACCCCAACGATGCAAATGCCAAACCCCTGATCCGCGATGGCATGGTTCAAATCGATCGAGGCACAATCTCTCTGCAATCCGAAAGCCATCCGATCGACTTCCGCAAAGTCGAGATCATGGTGCTCAAGTAACCCCGATCCCCAAAACCAACTCGGAAGCTCCGGATGCCCCTACAGTTTGACAACCGATTCGTTCGCGAACTTCCCAGAGATCCGATCGCCGGTCAACCCGGCACCGAGCCAGCTAGCACTGACCAAGTCTCGCATCAGTCCAGCAGATCCCAATCTCGCAAGGTCCTAGGTGCATGCTATTCACCGGCGATGCCCGTTGAACCCAGCGCACCGAAACTCCTTGCCCATGCTCGCGAAGTCGCCGAGCTGATCGGACTTAGCCAAGCCGAAGTCCAATCGGAATGGTTCCTCGACGCTTTCTCTGGACGAAAGCTGCTGCCAGAGATGGACCCGTTTGCCATGTGCTACGGCGGTCATCAGTTTGGCCACTGGGCCGGTCAACTAGGTGATGGCCGCGCAATCAACCTTGGGGAAGTCCTCAATAACCACGGCCAGCGCTGGATGCTGCAACTCAAAGGGGCTGGACCGACCCCCTACTCTCGCTCTGCCGATGGCTTTGCCGTCCTGCGTTCGAGCGTTCGCGAATTCCTTTGCTCCGAAGCCATGCATCACTTGGGTGTCCCTACCACGCGCGCCTTGTCATTGATAGGCACCGGGGATTTGGTCGTCCGCGATATGTTCTACGATGGTCGCCCCAAAAGAGAACCCGGGGCTATCGTCTGCCGGGTTGCCCCTAGCTTTGTGCGATTTGGCAATTTCGAAATCTTTGCCGCTAGAAACGATTTGGCGAATCTTCGCAAGATTATCGAATATGTCATTCGAACCGATTTTCCGGAGCTGATCGGACAGCGAGGTGCTGTTGATTCACAGACCATCATCGCATGGTTCCGCGAGATCTGCCGGCGGACCGCCGTGATGGTTGTTCATTGGATGCGTGTCGGTTTTGTGCATGGTGTGATGAACACCGACAACATGTCCATCCTGGGTCTTACGATCGACTACGGACCCTACGGTTGGCTCGAGGACTACGATCCTACTTGGACCCCAAACACCACCGATTCCGAGGGCCGTCGCTATTGCTATGGCCAGCAACCTCAAATCGCTTATTGGAACCTCGCCCAACTTGCCAATGCCATCTACTCATGTGTCGAGGACAAAGAAGCCCTCGAAGGAGCGATGGCTTTGTATGTCGACACCATGCAAAGCCAATGGCAGGAAACCATGCTTGCCAAATTAGGCCTCAAAACCTGGACACAAAGCGAAGACTCCTTGCTTGAATCCCTCTTCGAACTTCTCCGCGCTGCCGAAACCGACATGACTTGGTTTTACCGCCTATTAGGAACCTGGCCCGTTTCCTCGTCCAATGCCCAAGACCAAGCCTTGCGTTCCAAGTCGGCCATCGAGCATTTTCAATACGCTTATTATCGCCCCGAGGAATGCAATCAAGCCTATGCAAATCGCTTGGTCGGCTGGCTCGATCGCTACGAGATTCGAGTGCTTCAAGATCATCCTGACCTAACACAAAGGCAGCAAATCATGGAGCAAGCCAACCCGCTGTATGTTCTGAGAAACTACCTCGCCCAAGAGGCCATTGACCAAGCCCAAGAGCATGGTGATCCGAGCCACATCATGCGGCTTTTGGAAGTCTTGAGAAATCCCTACACCGAGCAGCCCGGCATGGAGCACTACGCAGAAAAGAGACCAGAGTGGGCTCGCAACCGCCCTGGTTGTTCGATGCTCTCATGCAGCTCATAAGCAGTGGATCTTCACTAGTGGATCTTGCTATAGATCCCACCGCATCCTCTTCCGCCCAACTCTTCCCACTTCAAAAATCAATAATCATCACTCGACAATCATCAATCCATCACGTCAATTTGCTCATGCCCAGTGTGTAAAGCTCTTAATGCTCTCTTGCCATCTTCATGAATAGCTCGTATCGGGCCTTCATCTCAACAAGGCTGTCCCCGCCAAACTTATCAACTAGCGCCGTTGCGATTTCAAACGCCACTACATGCTCGACGATAATCGACGCAGCAGATATTGCACATACGTCGCTCCTCTCATAATTCGCCCGATGAGGCTGCTTGTCCTCCATGCGGATCGATTCCAAGGGCTTGCGCAGTGTGCTGATCGGCTTTTTAGCAGCCCGCAAAATCAGCGCCTGACCGTTGGTCATCCCACCTTCGAGCCCTCCGGCATTGTTCGACGGTCGCACATAACCCAAGTGAGGAAGGTGCGCCAAGCTCGCGTCGTGCTGGATCGGATCGTGGACTTGGGAACCTCGCTTGCGAGCTGCCTCGAACCCCATCCCAATCTCGACCCCCTTGATCGCTTGGACCGCCATGACGGCTTGCGCAAGTCTGCCATCGAGCTTGCGGTGCCACTGCGCATGCGTGCCGAGGCCAAAGGGCAATCCATCGACGCGAACCTCGATGATACCCCCAAGCGTATCTCCTTCGTCGGCCATGCGGTCGATGTAAGCTTCTGCGTCGCGATCCGTATGGGGCTGGACCGAATAGAGCGTGCTCTCATCGCGTCGAGCTCGAAGCTCTCCAATCGATAGGCCTTGTGTCCCTTCTGAACCGAACTTCATCTCACCGAGCTCGACAACATAACCGACCGTCTCGATCCCGAACTCGCGCAGCAAGAGCCTAGCCAGTGCACCGGCCGCCACACGGGCAGCGGTCTCTCGGGCGCTGGAACGCTCGAGCACCCCGCGGATCGAACCTAGGTATTTGATCGCACCGGTCAAATCCGCATGACCCGGTCGAGGGCGCTCGAGCTCCTTGAGCCTCTCGAGCTTGTAGTCGTTGTTGACGATCTGCATGGCGATCGGAGAGCCCAAGCTAACCGATTGCCAAACACCTGAAAGAATGTTGACCGTGTCTTGTTCGAGCTTCTGCCGACCGCCTCGTCCATAGCCACCTTGGCGCAGCCGCAGCTCATGATTGATGAATGCTTCGTCGATGGTCAGTCCGGCTGGAAAACCGTCGACAAGGGCCAAGAGTGATTTTCCGTGCGATTCGCCGGCAGTGGAATACGTTAGCATCAGTTTGGTATTAGGAGGTTGTGGAGATCAACGAAGCTGGCTCTTTTTCTCGCTTGGAGCCGGCGATCAGGACGTACAAACATGGTACGACGAATAATGTAAAGAGAGTGCCTATAGCCATCCCGGCGACCAATACGATGCCGATGCTATTTCGAGCTTCGGCACCCGGGCCGGTGACAAAAACCAGCGGCAGATGCCCAAAAACGGTCGCCGCACTCGTCATCAAAACCGGTCGCAGACGCGTCTTGGATGCCTCGATCACCGCATTCCATTTTTTCAACCCTTGCTCTTGCAAGTGGTTGGCAAACTCGACGATCAGAATCCCGTTTTTGGCAACCAGCCCCACCAGGGTGATCAACCCGACCTGCGAATAGATATTGACCGTTGTCAGCCCTAGAAAGGTCAAGAGCAACGCGCCGGAGATGGCCAAGGGGACTGAGCCAAATAGAACAATCAACGGGTCTCGAAATGATTGGAACTGAGCTGCCAGCACCAAGTAAATCAGTGCCAAAGCGATCCCCAGCGTTACGGTCAACGAGGATCCCTCTTTGCGAATCTGCCTAGACTCTCCGGCATAGTCCATGGAAACGGTGGGGCCGACGACCTTTTGCACGATCTCTTCGATCTTTCGCAAACCCGACTCCTTGGTCAGGCCGGGTACTCCCGGTATCACCGCTGCCTGGATCTGGATCGAGCTTTGTTGCTGAAAGCGACTCAATACTCTCGGTGCTGTTTTCGGGATAACCGATGCAAACGCCGAAACAGGGATCAGTTGCCCGCTGGGCGTGCGGATCTTCAAATCCATCAGCGAGGTGGCTGACTGTCGATCCTCTTCGGCAAGTTGCGGGATGACTTGGTAGGAGCGATTGAAGTAATTGAATCGATTGACGTAACCGCCACCGAGCAGAACACCTAATTCGCCAGCGATCGATGCTAGATCGAGTTTCAGGTCGGCGACCTTCTCGCGATCGACCACCACCTGAGCTTGTGGCAAATCGACTTTTAAATCGGTATCGACGAACATAAACAATCCGCTTTGGTTTGCTTCGGCTAAGACTTGTTCGGACAAGAGGGTCAGCTGCTCGACCGGCAGATCGCTTTTGATGATCAGTTCGACATCAAAGCTTCCTGCGCCTGGCAAGGGAGGTACGAGGACGGGAAACGGTTGAAGACCAGGGATTTGGGATGCGATCCCGAAGGCTTGTGGGACCATAGCAGCGGTGCTGCGAAGATGCTCTTGCTCTCGCTCGTGCCAGCTTTTGGTGATGATCCCACCAAAGCCTGAATTCGAGCCTACCAATGCCCACATGTAATCGGTCTCAGGCATCACCGAAAACTTATCTGCCAGGACTTTCGCCCAACCGACGGAGCTTTTCAAAGAGGAGTCCGGGGACGCTTTGAGCATCACAGCGATAGCGCCTTGGTCCTCGACGGGCGCGAGCTCTTTGGAGCTCATGATATAAAACGGAGCGGAGGCAAGTGCGACCAAAAGGGTGGCAAAGGCAATCGCCCATCGGACCTCCAAGGCCCACTCGAGCATGCGGCCATAAACGTTTTGAACAGCGTCGAAAACACGATTGACCACGCGGGTGAGGAACCCTTCCTTGCCACTGGCAGAGAGCATCTGAGCACTCATGATCGGCGAAAGGGTCACCGCCACGACACCTGAGAGCAAGACCGCAGCAGCCAGCGTAAAGGCGAACTCCTTGAAGAGCATTCCCGTGAGTCCACCTTGGAAACCGATCGGGGCATACACCACTGCCAGGGTGATAGTCATCGCGACGATTGGGCCGAAGAGCTCGCGGGCACCCAGTAGAGCGGCGTCGATTTTGGTCAATCCTTCGCGGATATGGCGCTGGATATTCTCGACGACCACGATGGCGTCATCGACCACCAAACCCACCGACAAGACGATGGCTAGGAGGGTCAGCAAGTTCAGAGAAAACCCGAGCAAGTACATCAGAATCGTCGCGCCGATGAGAGACACAGGCATCGCGATCAAAGGGACAATCGCCGTCCGGATCGATCCCATGAAAAGGAATACGACCAAACCTACGATTGCAATCGTTTCCAAAAGCGTCTTGGAAATCTCAGACAAAGCATCTCGCATAAAGCGCGTGGCATCGTAAGCGAGATTCATCTCCATGTGCTGCGGCAACGTTGGCCGCAGTTTTTCCATCGCTTCGTTCAGACGATCAGCCACTTCGATCTCGTTGGTGCCAGGCAAAGGCCAAACCGAAACGTAAACAGCTTCTTTGCCACGGTACATCGCAACCATACCGGCTTCTTCGGAACCGAACTCGACGGTTGCTACATCGCGCAGCCGAATTACGGCTCCATCTTTTTGGGAGACGATAAGTTCACGAAACTCGTCGGTGGTTTTCAGATCGGTATCGGTGAGCAAATCGACTTGGACCGAATCGTTTTTCACCCTCCCGATCGCGGCTAGGTAGTTGTTTCGTCGCAAAGCCCCGAAGACATCCCCTGGGGTTAGGTTCATCTCGGATAATCGGTTCGGAGAAATCCAGACTCGCATCGCTAGGGTTCGGCCCCCTTCTACACCCACGCGCTGGACGCCCGAGATGGTCGTGAGTTGGGGCTGGATGGTCCGAGTCAAATAATCGGTCAGCTGCGGCACATCCCACTGACTCGACGTGAAACTCAGATAGAACGACGCGTAGGGTCGATCCGCGCGTTGGATTTCGACGACGCTCGGCTCGGCTTCAGCAGGCAGTTCGCGGCGAACTTGCTGCAGGCGAGTGTTGACCTCGGCGAGAGCCTGAGTCGCGTTGTGATTCAGTTTCAGCCGGATTGTGATCTGGCTCGATCCAGCCACACTTTTGGACTCGACGTAATCGACACCTCCGATCGAGGAGACCGCTTTTTCGATCGGAGTGGTCAAGAACCCACGGATGGTCTCAGCACTTGCACCGATGTAGACCGTCGTGATGACGATCGAGGTGCTTTCGAGTTTCGGAAACTGCTGAACCGGCAGAGACTGCGCTGAGCGAATACCCAGAAGTACAACCATCAAGTTGACAACGATCGCTAGGACCGGATGCCGAATAAAGATATCGGTGATTGATTTCATCGCTTAGCTTGTTGTCTGTGGAGTCTTCAAGGAGCCGCTTTGGTTAAATCCGATGGAACCACCCAGGTCCCATCATTGATTTTGAATGAGCCGTCGGCGATGACTTGTTCGCTCAGATCGATGCCTTGGCGGATCGAAACGTTGTTGCCCACCGTGGCTCCGACGAGGACTTCGCGGCGTTTGGCGATCCACTTGGATGTGTCTGTCGGATCGACTTGGGCCACGAAACAAAACGCTCCGGTGGGGTTGGTTCTCAGAGACGAAGAGGGGACTAAGATCGTTGTCTGAGAGTCACCGTACTCGGCGATCACTTTCACGGAATCGTTGATTTGGAGTGTTGGTGGTGGAGCCATCACTTTGGCTCGGGCGGCCAAGGATCGGGAAACTCGGTCAGCTTGTGCATCGACAGCCACGACCTGTGCAACGAGTTTTTGTCCGAGGTGTTCCAAGGAGACTGGATCACCGATTTGCAGGTAGTCGGCTACTTGCTGAGGCATCATGAAGTCTACGTAGACAAACTGGTCAACACCTTGGAGGATGGTAATCTGGGAGCCTTCGGAAAGGTATTGGCCGGGCTGGATATCAAAGACTCCGGCACGGGCTTGGAAAGGCGCCACCAGGACTTTGCGGCGGATCACGGCTTGGATCCTCGCGACTTCGGCTTTGGCTTGTGCGAGCAGGGCTTCGGTTTGCTCGAGATCCAATTCGCTCAAGGCTTGGACCTCCATCGCTTTTTTGATTCGGCGAAAAGTCGAGTCGGCGATACGCTCGGCAGCTTGGGCGCTGGCGAGCATCGCCTGTTCGACGCTGGTATCGAGTTCCAGCAGGACCTGTCCTGGCTGGACAACATCACCGGATTGAAAGTGGATAGCTTTGACGGTGCCGACCGTTTCAGTTCTCAGTTGGACCGAGCGGGGAGCTACGACGGTACCGACGACCGTTGTATTGGATCGCAGCTTGGCGGCTTGCGGGGTCGAGAAGACCACAGGGGTGGGGCGAGCTTCTTGGGGGGGGGCTGCGGTCGCAAGAACTCGGAACTTCAACAGATAGATGCCAAAAGCCAAAGCGGCGAGGCTCAGAAGCACCGCCAGCGATCCCAGGAAAGTTTTCATGCGGTTGAGGCGTCAATGGAGGGAGTATGGGGAATCGACAAGTCTACCAAGGGTACACAGTTTTGGTCCATGACCAAAGATCGTTTTGGCGACGCTAAGAGACCCTCTGTCTTGAGGGTTTTAGGCAGTTGGCCAGTTACTTGCCGGGATTTAGGTTTTTAGAAACAAACTTTTTCACAAAATTTCAGGTAGCCAAGGTGCAACGGAATGCCATTGGAGGGGCTTTAGTGGACTTGCAATATCCAGAATTACTTGGGTATTTGCAGCGAAAAATAGAAACCATTGTACTCCGATCAGCGCGGTGTCTATAATGGATTTCGTCGTGGACTCGTCCACGGTTTCTCCTCGAACATCCCACCAACAGCCCGAATCCCGTTTCGCTATGCCGGGCGTTTGTACAAACGCTTTTGGGTAACGAGATCTTCGCACTAGGTCTTCCGACGTTCACTCGCTGGTTGATTTTTGCCGATCGAGCGTCAGCGGGTTCACCTTGAAAAATGACTGACGAAGACCGCGGTCGCCCGCAACCGAATCGCAACAGCAACGAAGTGCTCTCGATCGCCGAGGAGATCCTGCGCGAGCGAAGTGGCATGGGGATTCCGACCGAGCCTCGGCCCGTGTTGGATTTCGCTACCTTGCAGCGGATGCCGCTCGAGGAGCTATCGGATGTAGCCAAGCTTGAGAGGATCGAGAATCGAGAGCAGCTCACCAGGCAGGAGTTGATCTTCCAAGTTCTCCGTGCTCGGATGAGATCCTCTGGGATCATGATGGGGGAAGGAACCCTTGAGATTCTCGCCGATGGCTTCGGTTTTTTGAGATCTACTGCGCACCATTATGTGGCTTGTCCAGATGACATCTACGTATCACCCTCTCAGATACGCCGCTTTGGTTTGACCACTGGCATGACGATTTCTGGCCAGATACGTCCCCCCAAGGAGAACGAGCGTTACTTTGCGCTACTGCGTATCGAGGCCATCAATCATCGCAACCCGAACGACGTGCGAGCGCGCAAGTCTTTTGAATTGCTTACCCCTCTGCATCCTAGGCAGCGAATCCTCATGGAGACCGAACCGGTCGAGTTAGCCACTCGTGTCATCGATTTAGTCACACCCCTTGGATTTGGCCAGCGAGGCTTGATAGTATCGCCTCCAAGAGCCGGCAAAACGATTTTGATGCAAAAGATGGCTCGAGCGGCCTTGGAAAATTATCCAAACGCGTATGTCATGATGTTGCTCATCGACGAACGCCCCGAGGAGGTCACCGATATGCAGCGCGAGGTGCGTGGTCCGAAGTGCGAGGTGATCAGCAGTACGTTTGATGAACCAGCATCGCGGCACATCCAAGTCAGCCAAATGGTGCTCGAGAAAGCCAAGCGGATGGTTGAAGACGGGATCGACGTGGTTGTGTTTCTAGACTCGATCACTCGCTTGGCTAGGGCTTGGAACGGCGAGTGCATCCAGTCTGGCAAGACCCTCACAGGAGGGCTTGATGCCAATGCCATGCAAAAGCCCAAAGCGTTTTTTGGTGCCGCTCGCAAAGTCGAAGAGGGTGGATCATTGACAATCATCGCTACTGCATTGGTCGGGACTGGAAGCCGGATGGACGAGGTCATCTTTGAAGAGTTCAAGGGGACAGGCAATATGGAGATCGTTTTAGACCGAGCCCTTGTGGATCGGCGTATATGGCCAGCGATCGATATTTACCAAAGTGGCACAAGGCGTGAAGAAGCCCTTTTGGACCCAGCCGAGTACCAGAAGATTGTGATCATGCGCAAGGCTCTTGCGGGGCTGAGTTCGTCGGATGCCATGGAACAATTGATCAGCCGCCTGCAAAAAACACGCAATAATGCAGAGTTTCTACTTGGACTCAAAGCGTAGACTTTGCGTTGACTTCGGTAGAGCTAGCGAGATTTAGTTCTGTTTGACGTGGTGTTTTTGTGGTTCAACGAATACAGAGCTTAAGCAACCCGCAACTTAAGAGACTTAAGCGTCTTCATAGCGTAGAGAGCAAGCATGAAGAGTTCTTGGTTGAAGGAACACACTTGCTCACCGAGGCGTTGGCGGTAAGTTGGCCGCTTAGGGGTGTTTACTACACCCAGCAGTGGGCGATCGACAATCGCTTGCTCATTGAGCAGATCGATGATAGTGTCGAGCAGTATCTAGTGGACTTCAATTGGCTTAAGCAATCGGTAACGACCCAGAATCCCGATGGGGTAGTAACGATCGCTGACCTCGATGCATCGGTAGGGGCAACTGGGACTGGGAGTTTATCTCAAGAGGCTCGGGATTGGAGTTTGGTGCTGGCAACGGATGGAATTCAGGATCCGGGTAATGCAGGGACATTGCTCAGGTCGGTGGTAGGATTCGGGGCCAACCGTTTGTATTTGAGTCCGGACTCGGTAAGTCCGGTGCATCCGAAGTTCCTTCGCAGTACGGCGGGTCAGTGGTTCCGTTCGCCCCCGGGGGTAGCACAGACAAAAGGTTTAGCGGAGCATGCCAAGCGGATGGGGGCCAAGGTGATCGTAGCAGACATGAAAGGCAAATCGGTTTGGGATTTGGATTTTGCGCGACCCACCATGTTTGTCGTCGGTGCCGAGGGTAGCGGAGTCAGGCAAGAGATTAGAAACTTAGCAGATGAGGTTTGTGCGATCCCGATGGAACCGGGAGTTGAGTCATTGAACGTCGCTGTAGCAGGCACAATTTTGCTTTACGAAGCACACCGCCAGAGACGTTTAGGGTAGCGGCTATTTTTGCTAGAATTGGGCTGCGATGAGGTAGCCTAAAATCATCCCGATGACCAGCGCCGGGGGTAGCACAATGGCGATGGTCATGCCGATGAGCATGGCTTTGGACATCTGTGCATTCTGGACGATTGTTTCGGAGCCGAGCTGAAGTTGGGGAGGGGGTGGGGCGGCGTTTGTTGCTTGGTTGCGATTGACGCTGTTGGTACCCGAGGCGAACGATGTATCCTGCATCGATTCGTCTCCCGATGGATTTCGAGCAGGAGCGATTTTGCCGCTCGCAGGATCTGTCCCCAGTCCAGTATCGAGAATTGGAGGGGGAGGCGCGAGCCATGGCCCCCGCGTGATCGTTGTCTGTGCGAAGGGCACGTCAGTAGTCACCCAAGCTTCTAATCGGGCCGCAACCTCGGTCATTGTCTGAATCCGCTTGCGAGGATCCTTTTCCATCATGTCAGCGATGATGTCGACAAATTCCTCGCTGAGGTTCGGGTTGAAGTTGCAAGGGTGTAGCGGGGTTGCTTCCAGATGCCGCCGAATTTTTGACGTGGTATCTCCACCCGGAAAAGGAGCTTTGCCTGTCACCGCGTAGTACAACGTGCAACCCAGTGAGTACACATCGCTTGCGGCGTTGACTTGGAGAGGTGTGCTGTACTGTTCAGGGGAGATGAAATCTGGAGTGCCAACAATTTTTCCGGCGCGGGGGTCATCGACCAAATCTGCGGCAAATCCTGCGAGTCCTACATCGGAAACTTTGGCGATCGACTCCGGGGTTACCAAGATATTTGCGGGTTTGACATCGCGATGGATCAATCCCTCGTCGTGTGCGTAGGCCAAGCCCAAGGCCGCTTGCATGATGATCCCCGCGGCGACTTCTTGCGAAAGCCTATCTCGCGTTTTGACCAGCTTGCGCAAATCCATGCCGGCGACATACTCGGTGACCAAGTAGTGAACGCTACCGTCTTGGCCAGCATCGTGGGCCCGAACCAAGTACGGGCAATCGAGTTTGGCCTGCATACGAATCTCTCGTTTGAAGCTTGCCAAGGTTTCGTCAGTGACTCGATGCAGCGGCAAGACCTTCACGGCGCATTCCCGACCCATCACTTCGTGGACGGCTTTGAAGACCTGACCCATGCCTCCTTGGCCGATAAAATCGGTAATCACGTAAGGACCTAGTCGAAACTTGGTTTTTCCGTCGGCCAACTGAATGGCTTGGTATTCGGTGATGGCGCGCTGCTCGATCAAGATGCTGCGGAGGATCTTGTCCTCGTCGAACGGCTCTCCCTTTGCCTGGGCGCTTAGGACCTGGTGCTTTTGCAGCCTCAAGCAATACTCCCATTGCTGAGGGGTCACCAACCCACTTGAGAGCACCGTTTTTTGGAAGTTGCTAGACATACGACTTAGGATACACCAAAAGAGTATCATAGTTATCCGTTGAAATGACGAAAAACCCTCTTTGCATCGAGCATCGCAATGGATCTGAGACTTGGCGGCCAGGTGGCCGTGATCACTGGCGGAGCATCCGGAATCGGCTTGGCAACCGCTAAACTTTTTGCGGCCGAAGGAGTCAGTGTGGCAATCTGGGATTTGGACCCCGGCGCAGAAGTGATCGCTCGGGAGATTCAGGATCTCTACGGGGTTCGGGCCATCGGTCTGCAGGTCGACGTCAGCCAGGAGTCCTCGGTGAGCGAAGCTCTGGCCAAGACCCTCGCGAGCTTTGAAACGATCCACCATGTAGTCCACAGCGCGGCGATTGGCTCGAACAAGTTTGGTTTTCCTTTTACGAACCTCTCACCCGAGGATTGGAAAAGGACGTTGGATGTGAACATCTTGGGGATGGTCCGGATCGCCACGGTCCTAAGCCCTGTGCTGATTCGATCCCGAGCCGGTACATGCGTCTTTGTCGGTTCGGTGGCAGGCCAGATCGGCTCGCAAACCGATCCACCTTATAGCGCCAGCAAGGCAGCCACCATCAACTTTGCTCAGTGCATGGCCAAGGATCTTGCGGTGCACAACGTGCGCGTCAATACCGTTTGTCCTGGGATGGTTCCGACGAAACTCAACCGATCGATCTGGCAAGCTTGGTACGATCGAGTGGAGATCGCCCAGCGGCTGGATTACGACGTATGGGCCGAAAGAAAAATCAAGCAACTCATTCCGCTGGGACAGTGGCAAACCCCCGAAGACATAGCCGCGATGATCGTTTTTCTATCTTCGCCGCTAGCAGGTCAGGTCACGGGGCAAACCATCAACGTCGACGGCGGTTACGTCATGCATTGGTAGGAAATACATTGGTAGGGATTGTATTGTTGGGAATCCTCCAAGGGCAAACATCGGTCCCTTGAGGCCAGCCAAAGGCCCCTTCTATTCCATTAGATGTTGTTTGGTTGCGTTCAAGAGAGATTTCGCGAGGATACTACTTTTCGAAGTCCGCTGGGTGAATTAGAGTGAACGGACTTATGGAACACTTTTCCCCCCGTTCCATCTAGGAATCCGACTTAGGACAAGCGACCAGCGTCGCGATCAATTTATCGATCACTGAAGATTCCTTCTCCGTTTCACCAGGGCGATGCAACGCTGTGCATCGCTGTCGAGTCAGCAGTCACTATGGCCTCAATGAAGCTATTCAAGGATCCCACACTTTGGCCCCGCATTCGCCAAGCTACCGGAACGGTATACGGCGACATCGGCACTTCGGTTTTGTATACGACCATGGAGATGACCCGTGAGACGATACTTCTGAAACATCATGCGGCCGGGGGCCACTCGGCTGCAGAGCTTGTTGCCCAGGGTGGGGATTTGCTAACCCGATCGGAGTTGCTCGGGAGCCTGAGTTTAGTTTTTTGGGCTTTGATTTTTTTGACGGTCAAGTACGACTTGATCGTCATGCGAGCGGACCATCGAGGAGAGGGAGGGACCTTCGCGCTGCTGAGTTTATTGAAGGGTTACACAGGCAAGATTTTTGCTGGGGGCGTCATCAGTTTTTTGGTGGTCTGTGCGGCGGGGTTGCTTGCCGCCGACGGGATCATCACTCCTCCGGTGAGTATGCTAGGTGCGTTTGAACCGCTGGGTATTCCGATTTCTATTGCATTGACGCTCGTGTGTTTGGTGATTTTATTCAAGATGCAGTGGCGTGGGACGAGCAAAGTCGGTGGTGTTTTCGGATGGTTCATGATTGCGGTTTGGTTTCCGTGGATTGCCCTTAAAGGCTTGCCCTGGGTGGTGGCCCATCCAGAGGTTTTCAAAGCGATCAATCCGTATTATGCGGTGACGTTTTTGGCAAGCTTCCCGTCGATTGGTGCGCTGGTCATCCTCGGAGTCGTTGTCTTGGCGATCACGGGGGGTGAGGCCAAGTATGCCGACATCGGGCACTTTTCTCGTAGCAGTGAATCGCAGGCACGTGGCGATTGCGGTATCGAACCGGCGTTATCGGGTCGACTTCCTGTGATGTACTCTTGGTTCATGATCGTTCTTCCCTGCTTGATCCTTTGCTATGCAGGTCAGATCGCCTATATGCTCGATCAAGGTGTCCCTGCTGGGGCAAATACCTTTTACGCACTTACTCCAAAAGTCGGCGACCCAACCATCGACCGCATCATCTGGGTAGTAGATATCAGCATTTCGGCGGTCGCAGCGATCATCGCCTCGCAAGCCTTGATCACGGGCATGTTCAGTATCGTCAAGCAAGCGACGGTGGCGGGGTTTGTTCCGAGATTTCGGGTCTTTCATACCGATGAGCATGGAGAGGGCCAAGTCTACATTCCCGCAGTCAATTGGGCGCTATTCGCGGGTTGTGTAGCAGTGACATTGATGTTCAAGACCGCTGCGAATCTGACGGCCGCTTATGGTGTGGCTGTTACAGGTTCGATGGCTATCACCTCGATCATCATTTCCTACATCGCCTTTTATCGATGGAAGTGGAACATCCTTTGGGTGCTGTTGGTTTTTGTGCCCTTCATGGCCATCGACTTTGCATTCTTTGGTGCCAACTTGCTCAAGCTCGGTAGCGGCGGGTACTTCCCAGTGCTGATTGCGACTGGTTTGATCTTTGTGATGCTCACTTGGCAATGGGGTCGCAAGTCGCTCGCGTCGGCCTTTTATGATTTTGGAGTTCGTGAAGGCAAGCGGATCGAGTGGCTCGTATCGCTACGGGATATGCTCGATGAGTTGGAGATCACGCTCAAAGAGAACCTGCCTGCCGCAAGATCGCTGATCCAAGGACGCAGACGTTTGGTGGAGAGCGATCGAGCTGCGGTTTTCTTGTGCTCGCGACCGATCGACTCGACCGACGATTATGTCCCCGTCGTGATGCGCATCTTCTTGAAGAAATACGGGGTGCTTCCATCTCAGGTGGTTTTGATGCACATCAACCAAACCACATTGGCTCGTTACCCGACCTCGGATCGCTATCGCGTGGTCAAACTCGGCAACGACATTCACTCGCTGGTTGCAAGTTACGGTTACATGGAGCAGCCCGATATCCGCAAGGCGCTCAAGGACATCCAGGCGGCAGGATTGTTGCCTATTGCGGCCGAACGATGGATCATCGAGGTTGGAGAAGAGGATATCATTGCATCGAGCGACCTGGGTCCTATCCAGAGGTTCCGTGTGTGGCTCTTTAGCTGGATCCTCAGGCTCTCGACGCCAGCTCACAAGTACCTCGGTTTGGTCTATGACGCTGCGGTGTCCAAGGAGGTCATCCCGGTGGTCTTTAGCCGAAAGGCTACGCGGATCACCCTCCCGGAATTGGAACTGATTCAGAATCCTCCCACCAAGTAGCAATGATGGGGTAGCGATGATGGCGTCTTTGCGGTCTATCCTCCGAAAAAGCTTGCACCGCACGATCCATCGGTTCGGATTTCGATTGGTCCGAGCCCCGTCCTTCGAGCGTGCGATTCTCAACTGGGAGTTGGATCATCAGCCTTTTTTCTTTGTCCAGGTCGGTGCGCACAACGGGATCACCTCCGACCCGTTCCATCGTTTCCTGATCGAGAATCTCGCTTGGGAATCGATCTTGATCGAACCGCAAAGCCCCTGCGTCAAGACCTTGAGATCGATCTATGCCGATCGTGAGAATATTCGCATCGAGCATGCTGCGATAGGTCCTGCGGGTAGCGAGCAAAAGTCTCTGACCATGTATAAGATCAGCGACTCTGCGGTAGGCTTACCGCATTGGGCCAACCAACTGGCTTCGGCCCGCCGGGAGGTGATCGCCAGCCACAAGGATCGTATTGAGGATATTGAACGATGGATTCAGGTCGAAGAGGTGCCCTGCGTGCAGCTCGGGCAGCTCGTTCTCAAGCACCAATTCCCGAGGGTCGATTTGCTAGCCAGCGACACCGAGGGGTTCGACTTTGAAATCGTCCAGCAGATCGACTCTTTGCCCAGCCTGCCTCGATTCATCTATTACGAGCATTTGCACTTAGGGAAACAGGAGTATGCCAGGAGTCTGGGGTTCCTCCATGATCGCGGCTATCGCACCGAAGCGGTCAACAACGGGGACACCTTTGCCCAGCTTGGGTAATGCGCGATTTTCGATCGGCATGGAAAGCTTAATCGGCAGTTCGTTTGGTGCGACCCAGCGGGCTCAGCAGCAATGCTGGCAGGAGCACCAGATCACCCAGGATGGAGCTGCTCATCATCGCGATCATCAGTGTTGCGAATTGTTTGGTAGGGTTGAACTCCGCCATCAGGAACGGGAGCATCGAGCAGCAGCTGATGAGCATGGTATGGACCATGGCCTTGCCGCAGTTGGAGAAAGCATCCGCGATGGCTTGTTCTCGGCTATCACCCAGCTCGAGCCGATGGCTATACCAATTGACGAAGTGCAGAGTGTCGTTGACGGCTATCCCCATCGCGACGCTTGCGGTGAGGATTCCAGCGATGTCGATCGAGTAACCAAACCAGGCCATCATGCCAAAAACAAGTGTTTCAGGCAGGATGTTTGGAATCATGATCAAGAGACCGGCTTTGATTCCGCGAGCGATGAGCATCATGATCGGAGTGATCAGCAGAAAGGCTGTCGTGAAGCTTGATCCCAGGTCGTCCAGCAGCGCCAGCTGGGTATCGTGCATCACGGGCGAGAGCCCTGTGTAGATTGTCTCAAAGGCGCGTTCTTGATGTTCGATTGGCTCGACGGAATCGCGAACCCGCTGCGTCAATTCCCCATAGTTGAGCTTCGATAACGCAGAGACTTTGACGGTGATACGCCACGCGGTGTTCTGGGCGTCCTGGGCCACCAAGCCTCGCTCGACGAGTCGATCGAATTGTTTGGCCACCTCGGTTCGAATAACGGCACGCTTGGAAACGTCTCGGATGCGTCCCCCTGCAGGGAGTTTGGGCAAGAACGTGGCAGCGCTTGAAACCCCTCCAATGTCGGGGTTTGCCCTGAGCTCCTGGGTGACTCGATCGACCCAAACCAGCTGATCGAAGGGCTCTGTGTCACTGGGTCTGGGGAACTTGAGCAATACCTCGACCGACGCGATTGGACCGAGGTGTTCCTCGATCCACGCCATGGACTGTCGGGTTTCGCTCTCCCGAGGAAACATGTCGTCGAATTTGGTCGACGATTTTAGGTGCAGCAGACCGTAAAAGCTGATCCCAAGGAGTGCCATTCCCAGAACGCAGATCGCTGCATAGTGGGATTTGACCCAGGCTGCATAAGCGGTAGCCCAGGGGGATACCGGTGGGGAGGAATCATGGTCCCCGGTTCGCTGTGGGTTGAGTTCGACATCGGTTGCTTGTTTGGCAAGATAGCGTTTTTTGCAGAGCCAATCCGATAGCTTAGGGAACGCCAGAAACAGAACAACTGTTGCGATGCACAAGCAGCAGGCTGAGTAGATTCCAAAGGTTCGAACCGGTGAAAGCTGGCTTGTCGCAAGAGCGATCATGCCCAGGGAGGTAGTCAGGGTCGCAAGGGCACTGGGTTTGAGCCCTAACAAAATCGCGCGCGCCCCGAGGTGATCGCGATGTGAGTAAGCCACATCGCCATAGTAATTCATGAAATGGACGGCAGCCGATAGCGTCAGCATAAAGACTAGGGTTGGTAAGACAATCAGCACGGCGCTGAACTCGCCGCCGGTGGATGCGACTAGAGCGACAGCGATCAATTGGCCGACCCCGGCGATCAGCAGGACGGTGATTGCTCCACGGACACTTCTCAAACACAGCCAAGCGAGCACCACGCCCATGATGCTCGACGGGAGGACCAAACGCTTGAGACTTTTCTCGGCGGCCTGGTCCACCGCGTAACCTTCGTAGATGCTCCCGACCATTTGCAGTTGGTCGCGACCGAGTCCATCGACGCGATCGGCAGCGTTGCGGACTAGCTCGATCGACTTATTCTGCGAAGCGATACCCTCAGGATTAAAACGAATGAAAATCGCAGCCGTGCCATCCTTGCCGACGAACGAGCCTTCGAGCCTCGCGCGTGCAGCCGCAGGAGCAAGGCTCAGAGGTGGATCGACGAGACCTTTGAAGATGTCCTCGGAGGTTTGGAGGGACTCGACCAATGGACCGCTGGATGATGAGGCCCCAGAACGGGTATCCCCAAGCTGGGTATCCCCAAGCTGGGTATCCCCAAGCTGGGTATCCCCAAGCTGGGTATCCCCAAGCTGGGTATCCCTGGGCTGGGTATCGAGCTGGAGGATTGTTTGTGACAGGGATCTCAAGCGGGAGTCGGCCAGCGAGGAGCCTTCCCAGGAGACGACCAGATACTGATCGGAACCGAAATGTTTGGTGAACCACTCGTATCTAGATCGTTCAATTCGTCCCTCGGGCAGCCAAGCGTGGGCCGAGGCCGAACCGATCTTGATCTTGGATGCTCCCCAAAGAATCAGTGGCAAG
>Ga0209598_10001538_pt1 | contig 18820 bp, 15 predicted proteins | sample M_140807_EF_Meta_FD_187317 | JGI IMG/M metagenome (GOLD analysis project Ga0209598, IMG submission 187317) | Freshwater microbial communities from Lake Montjoie, Canada to study carbon cycling - M_140807_EF_MetaG (SPAdes) (version 2) | ecosystem: Environmental > Aquatic > Freshwater > Lake...
AAGAACGCCATCAGCGAAGCCCGGAAGATGGGGATCACGACGGTCGCCCTGATCGACACCGACTGCGACCCCGATCTGGTCGATCTGCCGATCCCGGGCAACGACGACTCGATCCGCTCGATCGAACTGGTCGCCTCCCGGCTCGCCGATGCGATCCTCGAGGGGAAGGTGAACACCTCGTCCGACGCTCAGGCTGCCGCCGAGGGCGCCGATGTCGACGGCAAGTCGGCTCCGAAGGCCCGATCGAATGTCGCCAAGCGGGCAGCGCCCCGTCCGCCGAAGACCTGATCGGCCGCGGGCCGACTCCCCGGCATGGCGCGGGGGGATAGCGGCTTTCCCTGTCTTGAGTCCTTCGACGGCCGGCAGGAGCGCCTCTCGATCAGAGCGCTGCGCCGGTTGTCTCGTTCTGGTCCGGTGCGGGTCTGTGGGCTCTTGAACCGGCCAGGAATCACCTCATTTTCCATGTCTATTTTTGGAAGGAGCTTTTTCCATGGCAGAGATCACGGCAGCAGCGGTCATGGCACTCCGGGACAAGACCGGCCTGCCGATGATGGAATGCAAGAAGGCCCTCCTGGAGTGCGGCGGCAACACGGAGCAGGCGGTGGAATGGCTCCGCAAGCAGGGCGTCAAGACGCAGGCGATGCGCGCCGACCGCGAAACCTCGATGGGGCGTCTGGCGGTCTACGCTGATCCCGCAAAGAACGTCGGCACGATCATCGAGCTGAAGTGCGAGAGCGCCCCCGTGGCCAACAGCCCCGACTTCAAGGCCCTCGCCGAGGACATTGCCACGACGCTCGCCCTCGGGCCCGGCGCGAAGACCCCCGCCGATCTCCTTGCCCAGAAGAGCCACGCCCACCCCGACAAGACCCTGGCGGAGATCAAGGACGATCTCTTCAACCGGATGCGCGAGGTGTTCGACCTGGCGCGGATCTGCCGGATCGATGCCCCCTGCGGCGGCTATGCCCACCACGACGGAACGAAGGCGGCGATTGTCGAGATCGCAGGGAAGACGACCGGCCCCGACGCGGCGACCGTCGCCAAGGATATCTCGATGCACGTTGTCGCCCTCGCGCCGCAGGCGATCACGAAGGAAGACCTCGATCCCGAGGCGGTGGCCAAGGAACGTGAGATTCTCACCGAGGCGGCCCGCGGCGAAGGGAAGCCGGAGAACATCATCGCCAAGATGATCGAGGGGCGGCTGCGTAACTTCTTCGGCCAGTGTGTTCTCCTCGAGCAGCCGTTCGTGAAGGATGACAAGCAGACCGTCGGCCAACTGGCCAAGTCGGCCGGGCTCGAGGTGAAGCGCGTCGAGAACTGGAAGCTCGGCGGCTGACAGCCGCCCGTGCGGGAGACTCTTCCGATGGATGCCAGTCAGCGTGGCGTGAAGAGACCGGACGACGGGCCGGCCGGATCCACGGGCCAGGCAAACGGTGCCGTTGAGGGGGCTGGAGTGGTCTACCGGCGCGTGCTCCTGAAGCTCTCGGGGGAGAGCTTCGTCCGCCCCGGCGAGCGCGGGATCTCGATGGACGAAGTCCTCCTCGTCGCCCGGCAGGTCTTCCTGGCGGCTTCCCGGGGGGTCGAACTGGCGATCGTGATCGGCGGTGGCAACATCCTCCGCGGGGCCTCCTTCACCGCCGGGAACTCCGGTGTTCACGAGGCGACGGCCCACTCGATGGGGATGCTCGCCACCGTCATCAACGGCTTGGCGCTCCAGGATGCCCTCGAGAGCCTGGGGGCCCAGACGCGGCTGATGACGGCGATCCGCATGGATGGTGTCGCCGAGCCCTACATCCGCCGTCGCGCCCGCCGTCATCTCGAGAAGGGGCGGATCGTGATCCTCGCGGCGGGCACCGGGAGCCCGTTTGTGACCACCGACACCGCCGCCGCCCAACGGGCCCTGGAGCTCGAGGCGGATGTTCTCATGAAGGCGACCCGGGTCGACGGCGTCTATTCCGACGATCCGGAGAAGAATCCCCACGCCATTCTCTACCGCGACCTTTCCTACCAGCAGATCCGCGACCAGAACCTTCGGGTCATGGATGTGACGGCGATCTCCCAGTGCATGGAGCACGACATGCCGATCCTGGTGTTCAACTACCGCCGGGAGGGGAACATCGTCCGGGCGATCGCAGGGGAGCGGATCGGGAGCCGGGTGTCCCGCGGTCCCTGACGACACTCACCCCAACGAGGGGATTCACGGCCGTTGGAGTGCCCCTCACCGGGCGATTCCAGGGCTTGTTTGGCCGAAAAAAACTCTCGGTTCGCTGCTCTTCTGCCCCCCTTTCCCACGCAGGTTACCGATTCCCCCAGGGTCTGGGAGAGATCGGCAGTTTGTGGGTTTTGGGTCGATCTTGAGCCCCCAGTCTTCCTTGACTGGCCCCTCTCACAGCTCGACAATGGTTCTTTTGGCGGTCACATCCTTCCCCCTGCCTCGTCGGCTCTGGGCGGGTTGCGGCCGGGAGAGCTCACCATGGTTGGCACGCTGAAGAGTCGTCGGAACAACGGTTGGAAGAGTCTTGGGGCTGGAACGAAGACGATCGACAGGGGCGTCCGGCGCGGCTTCACGCTGGTGGAGCTCCTCGTGGTGATCGCCATCATCGGCACCCTGGTCGGGCTCCTCCTTCCGGCGGTCCAGGCGGCCCGTGAGGCAGCCAACCGGATGGCCTGCAACAACAACCTCAAGCAGCAGGGACTGGCCGTCACACTCCACCACGACGCCAAGAAAACCTTCCCTTCCGGCCGCAATACCCGCGAGCAGATCGGGACTTCCTGGGCTTTCCGCATGCTCCCCTACATGGAAGAGACGGCGATCGCCAATGCCTACGTGCCGACGGCCCGGGCCGATGACACCCTCAATTCGCAGTCGATGCGAACGGCCGTCGCCGCGTTCTTCTGCCCCAGCCGGCGGCCCCCGAACAACACCCGCAACTTCGACAACAACAACGACGTCCCCGTCGTCATGGCGGCCGCGGCCGGCGGCGACTATTCCGCCAATGCCGGGACGTACTTCAACTACAGCGCCGAAAATGGGGCGGGTGTCGACGGTCGACAGGCCGGCCCGATCTTTACTTTCTCGGCAGTGAAGGCGTCGTGGGTGACCGACGGCTTGAGCCAGACGATTGCCATCGGCGAGCGGCATCTGATCCCGATCGATCCGGCCTGGCCCCAGAACATGGTCCAGTACTGGCAGGGGGACACCTCGATGTTCGCCGCCGACACCCCCCACTGCCTGTTCCGCGACACGGCCCGGGGGCTCGCCAGCGGTCCGAAAGACACCAACAGCCGGAAGTTCGGCAGCCAGCATGCCGGCGGGATCTCAAACTTCGTGTTCCTCGACGGCCATGTCGAGGGGCTCACGCCCGACACCGATCTCGATGTGCTGCGGTGGTATTCCACGATCGGCGACGGCAACGACCCGACCAAGCCGGCCGACGGCGCCTCGGGAACGGGAACCTGACACGGCCTCGAGCCCCGAAAACCCGGCCCCTCGCCCGACGCGAGGCTTCGCCGACCGTGGACGCCCCCACACCCGTTGAGGGGTGGGGCGTTTCCACGATTCGTGCTGTGGAACAATGCCAAGGAGGGCTTTTTCCACTGCCTGTCAGCCCTCAGAGGAGATCACCATGACCCGTCAGTTGAGCCCCGAAGCCCAGGCCCGCCTCGCAGCGGCCCGGGCGGTTGCCCAGGGAAAACCGCTCCCCTCCCCCAGCGCTGCCCCGGGCCCCAAGGGCCAAGCGGCTCCGCGCCAGGGATCGGCTCCGGGGGCCATGCCCGCTCCGGAGGCTCCCCCCGCGCCCGGATCGAAGGGGAGCGGCATCGTGATCCTCGCCCTCCTCGGCGTCATCGGAATGGGAACGATTGCCGGGGGGGCCTGGATGACCCTCGGCCGTCGGCCTGATCTCGTCGGCGCGACCGCGGCAATCCAAAAGGGGCTGCTGGCCGGGTCGATGCGCGGGGCGGAGGGGAAGAAGGCGGTCGCCGAGGTGATCCGCAACGCCGATCAGATGACCAAAGGGGAGCTCGAGACCGCCCGCAAGGCCCTCGACGAGGAATGGAAGCAGTGCCGCGACGAGGCGATCGATGCCTTTGTCGCCGCCCCGGAATCGGACCGGCCGCGGCTGGCCGACGAAGGGATCGACCGGACGATCGCCTATCGGAAGCTCCGCTTCGGCCTCGCGCCGCAGGCGCAAGAAGAGAAAGGCCGCCGCCAGAAGCCCCCGAAGGACGCCGACCGCCGCAAGCTCTTCGACCGCTACGCCGAGGCCCTCCAAGCCCAGTCGAAGAAGCGGGGCATCGATCTCCCGGAATGGCAGTGAGGCCACGACGACCAAGATGACGGGTAGACTGCGAGCGACGTCCGGTCCCCCAGCAGGAGCGATGCGCCCCCGTGAGTGAGTCTTCCCAGGGTCAGCATCACCACTACGCGTGGTGGCTGATCATGTGTCTGTGCGGCGTCGACTACTTCAGTACCCTCGGCTACCAACCGTCGATCGCCTTCGAAGGGGCCGGCACCCTCGCCCCCCTCGCGACGCTGGTCCTCGTCCTCGTGACGCTCTTCGGGGCCTACCCCGTCTACAGCTACGTCGCCGGCCAGACGCCCGACGGCGTCGGCTCGATCGGGATGATCGAGCGGCTCGTGAGCGGCTGGAAGGGGAAGATCGGCGTCCTCGTCCTGATCGGATTTGCCGCCACCGACTTCGTGATCACGAAGACGCTGTCCGCCGCCGACGCCGCCGCGCACCTCATCAGCAATTCGCTTTTTGTCGAGCATGCGCCCCCGTGGGCCCATAACCAGATCGCCATGGCGGTGGTCCTGCTCCTGCTCCTCGGGGCGATGTTCCTCAAGGGCTACTCCGAGGTCGTGGGGATCGCCACGGTCCTCGTCATCGTCTTCCTCGGGCTGTCGTTCCTGATCATCACCAGCAGCCTGTGGCACCTGATCACCCACCCGGCGCTGCTCCAACAGTGGTTCGCGGAGATCGCCTCCGGGTCCTACCACCTCCACGAGGCGCCGCTCGAGGGGCACGGCCTGTGGGTCGCCCTGGGGATCTCGCTGTTGATCTTCCCGAAGCTCGCCCTCGGGCTCTCCGGCTTCGAGACCGGCGTGCTCCTGATCCACCTCGTCCGCGGCAGTGATGAAAATCCAGACGACGAACAGGCGCGGATCGCCAACACGCGCCGGCTCATGCTCACCGCCGCCCTGATCATGTCGTTTTTCCTCATCGGCTCCTCGCTCGTCACCGGCACCAACACGATCATCCCGGCCGAAGAACTGCGGATGGAGAAGGACGACGCCGGCGAGATCCTCTTCAAGGGGAAGGCCCTCGACCGCGCCCTGGCCTACGTCGCCCATGGCGAGAGCCCGCTCAAGGTCAGCCCGCTCTTCGGCCCGATCTTCGGCACCGTCTACGACATCTCGACGATCCTCATCCTCTGGTTCGCCGGGGCCTCGGCGATGGCCGGCCTCCTGAATATGGTGCCGCGCTACCTGCCGCGCTACGGCATGGCGCCGGAGTGGGCGGCGGCCTACCGCCCCCTCGTGATCGCCTTTACCGTCATCAATCTCCTCGTGACGTGGGCCTTCAAGGCCGACGTCACCGCGCAGGGGGGCGCCTACGCCACCGGCGTGCTCGTGCTCATGACCAGCGCCTGTATCGCGTCGCTGGTGCACATGCAGCACGAGGCCTCGGCGGGGGCCGATCACCACCTGTTCAAGCGGGTCGCCTTCGCGCTGATCACGCTCGTCTTCATCTACACGACGATCACGAACATCTCCGAGCGCCCCGACGGCATCATCATCGCTTCGATGTTCATCGCATCGGTGCTCGTGATCTCGATCGTGTCGCGCGTGTGGCGGAGCCAGGAGCTGCGGCACAAGGAATTTCGTTTCGCCGACGACTCCGCGCGCATGCTGTGGACCGACATCTGCGCCGAGGGGGCCTTCCGCGTCCTCGTGCCGCACCGCCCCGGCCACCGCTCGCTCGACGAGAAGGAGGCGGAGATCCGCCAGCGCCACCGGATCCCCGCCGAGGTGCCGATCGTGTTTCTCGAGGTCCATTACGGTGACACCAGCGAGTTCCACAACGCCCCGATCCTCTCCGCCAAGCAGGAGGGGGAGCGGTTCGTGATCGTCGCCCGCGACGTCGTCAGCGTGTCGCACACGATCGCCCAGATCGCCATCGAGATGTGCAAGTCGGGCAGGCCGCTCGACGTCGTCTTCGGCTGGAGCCAGGGGAGCAGCCTCAAGCTCGCGCTCGAGTTCCTCCTCTTCGGCCAGGGGGACGTGCCGAACGTCGTCTACGACCTCGTCGAGAAGGCCGTGCCAGACACCGGGCGGCGGCCGACGGTCCTGGTGGGTTGAGCGGCGGGACTGGTGGGTTGAGCGACTCGCCTCACTCCCGCGGCTTCACGCCCCAGGCCTCGTCGAAGAAATCGGTGGCGACGATCCGCCCCGGATCGCGGCCATCGGGGGGCACGGCCAGATCGATCACCGCCCAGTCGGGGAGGCGGCGATTTTGGAGGGCATTGTTGACGTCGTGCTCCTCGCGGAAGGTGAAGCCGGAGTTGAGCACGACATACCGCGGCGCGGCGGAAGGCGCGAGCGGATTGGGGTGGATGAGCACGGGGACATGGCCGGCCCCGGGAAAGCGGCGTTCGCCCGCGGTGCCCGGACCGAGCACGATCCCCTCAGGCGTCCAGCGCAGTGGCAATCCCGGCAGGGTGCGGGCGATGAGCGGATTGGAAGACTCGTCGCCGAAGAGGACGAGGTGCTTCGTGCGGAGGATCTCGTCAGTGACGTCCTTTGCCTCCACGACCGGCAGCTCGCCGCGGTAGAGGTCGTGCCAGCGGCGCTTCAGGTGGGCAAACTCCTCCGCCACAAAGTGATCGACCGCGGGCGAGATGCCGGGCCCGACCGGCGGCACGACGACAAACGGCGCGTCGAAGGCCTCGTCGATCGGGCCGGTGAGCCCAGGACGCTTGCGCGTCGCCGGAAGCACGGAAGAGTCGACGATGCCCCACGCGCCGTCGGGAGCGAGCCCCGCGCGGGCCAGGACCACGGCCCCGGTGTCGCCCTCCGGGTCGGGCGCCTCGTACGCGATCGGGGTGCCGTCGATCTCGATCTGGCACGGTGCGGGAATGTCGCGAAGATGCACGACGGTGACGTTGGCCGTCTCGACATGGAGAGTCGATCCCTTCAAAGAGCGCACCGCATCGATCCGCGCCGGCGCACAGTGCTCGCCGAGGCCGAGCGGCTCGACCCACCAGCTCCCGCCATCGGCGAGCGTCGTGCCGGCCCAGTGGACGGTGTCGGGGGACAGGGGCCGGCCGGCAGCGATGGCGGGGGCGAGGAAGGCGGCGATTGCAGCGCGCGAGGGATCGTCGTAGCGGTGCTCCATCCCGGCGCCAATTTGGTGCGGGATCTCGCGCCCCTCGGCAGCCAGCGTCGCCACCATGATTTCGCTGGCGGCCCGCTGCCCGTCTTTCTCGCCGGAGTAGGCGATCACCGGGAGATTGAGAAGATTGCGTGCCACCGGTGGCACGTCGGTGAGGAGCCACAGTCTCGATTCCCACCAGGGAACGTCCCCCGGATCGATGCCGATGAATCGCGAGGTGTCGACGAAGCCGGCGCCGCCGTGAACCGCGCAGAACCGGTCGGTGCGCCGGGCACCGATCTCCCACGCCCCGGCTCCTCCCATCGAGAAGCCGGCGAGCACCACCCGATCGCGGTCGACAGGGACGATCAATTCGAGGGCGTCGAGGGCCTCGAAGACGTCGACCGCACCGGGCCCCTTCCAGCCGTTGCAGTAGCGACCGAAGGGATGGAGGACGATGGCGTCGTTGGGAAAGAACTCGCCGGTCTTGCGTGCCTTTTGCCAGAGAAAGTGGAGATCGGTGTCGCGCTCGCCGCGGCCATGGAGCCAGATCCACACCGGCACCGGCTGGGAGCGGTCGAGCCCCTCAGGCACCACGATCCCAAAGGGCTGCGACGATCCGTCGATCCGCGACCGGTAGGCCAGCGGCACGAATCCCCCCTCCCGCCAGCTTGTCTGTCCAGCGGCGAGTCCGTCGAGCCGACGCTCGGCCTCGTCGAGCGCCCAGGTCGCCCGCTCTAAGTGCTGCGGATCCCACCACTCGCCGCATTCCAGGGCATACGCCACCGCCTTGGGAAACACATCGATCTCCGCCCGGAGCCCGTCGTCGGGGAAGGAAGTCTGGGCGATCCTCGTCCGCACGGCTGCCAGCCGCTGGGGCACCTGCTCCCAGGCGGCGCGTTGTCCGTCGTCGAGCTTGGCGACGAGTTCGGCGATCGGGGGCGCCGGAGGGGGAAGACGGCGTTCGATCGCGTCGGCTCCCGTGGCGGCGGCCGTCGCCATGACCGAAAGGAGGAGAAGCCCCAGGCGCGGGGCGAGCGGGGCGCGGGGGGGAGGGATGATCATGGAAGCCTCGGGGCGTGCGTGTCGGCGGGGATCCCACCGCCGGGATGGGAGTCGGGAACGCTCTGGCCGCAGGACGCTTGCGTGCCAACTTCCCCCCCGTGAGAATTGTGACGTGGTCGCGGCGGAGGGACAATTCCGCACCCTCGGGCCGGGGCGTCCGGCTCGACGACTTGGTTTCTGGCCCGACGACAGCCCCACGAAGGAGTGTGCCCGCATGCCGGTCGACGTGATCCTCTTGGATGCCGAGGAGCGGATGGAGAAGGCGGTCGACGTGTTCCGTCACCAGCTCACCGGCATCCGCACCGGACGGGCCAACCCCGGGCTCGTCGATTCGCTGCGGGTGGAGGTCTACGGCTCGCCGACGCCGATCAAGGCCCTCGCTAGCGTCGGCGCCCCTGAACCGAACCAGATCGTCGTCCGCCCCTTCGACCCCGGCACGATCAAGGACATCGAGAAGGCGATTCGGGCCTCCGACCTCGGATTCAACCCGCAGAGCGACGGCCGCGTGATCCGGATCACGATCCCCGCCCTGTCGACCGACGTCCGCAAGAAGATGTCGTCGCGGATCAAGGAGCTCGCCGAGGAGGCGAAAGTGGCGATCCGCAACGTCCGCCGCGATGCCAACAAGGCGGCCGACACCGAGAAGACCGACGGCACCCTGACGGAGGACGACTGCGACTCCACGAAGGAGGAGGTGCAGGAGCTCACGAAGACCTACGAGGCCAAGGTCGCGGAACTGGCGCGGGTCAAGGAAGCGGAAGTGATGGACGGTTGAGCCCCTCCGGGCCGGTCGTCGGGAACAGGATCGAATCGACAGGGCCCGGGCACCCGGCACGCATGATCGGATCGCCACCCGTGGAAGAGCCGGTGCAGGCCACGGGGGTCGTGAAGCGCTACGGGCAGCGCACCGTGCTCGACCGCGTGTCGCTGACTGTGAAACCGGGGATCACCGGGCTCGTAGGGCCCAACGGCGCCGGCAAGAGCACGCTCGTGAAGGCGATCCTCGGGCTGGTGCGCCTCGCCGAGGGGAGCGTGCGCGTGTTCGGGATCGACCCGCGCCGCGAGCCCCGCACCGTGCGCCGGTTCGTCGGCGTCGTCCCGGAGGACGAATGCGCCGTGCCGGGGCTATCGGGGGTGGAGATGGTCCGCTACGCCGCCCGCCTCTCGGGGATCCCCGGGATCGAGTCGCTCCGCCGGGCGCACGAGGTGCTCGATTGGTGCAACGCCGGCCAGGAGCGCTACCGGCCGGTGGAGACCCTCTCGGTGGGGATGCGGCAGAAGATCTCCTTCGCTGCGGCCATCGTCCACGACCCACGGCTGGTGATCCTCGACGAACCGACCAACGGCCTCGATCCGATCGAACGGCGGGCGATGCTCGGCCGGCTCACCACCCTCGCCCGCGAACACGGCAAGACGATTCTCGTCTCGACCCATGTCCTCCCTGACGTCCAGGCGATCTGTGATTCGGTCATCGTTCTCGCCACCGGCCGCGTCCGGCTGACGGGATCGATCCGCGCGCTGACGCACCCGTCGACGCCGGAGGAGCGGCTCGAGGTGGCCGGCCCGGTCGACGAGCTCGTCCGCCGCCTCGTGGCCCGCGGGATCCCCGCCCGCCGCGCCCGCTCCACCGACTTCTTCCCCGCTGCGGCCGGTTCCGCAGGTCGATTCTCCGCCGCCGTCGGGACGATGGCGCCGGGGGATGGCGCGCAGGAAGGGGTTGTTCTCCTCCAGCTCTCCACCCCGGATGCCCTCGCCGGAATGTGGGCGGAGGTGGGCCATCTGGGGGTCCGGGTCCGATCGCTGCAGGCTGCCTGCCGACCCTTCGAGGAGGTGTTTCTCGAGGCCCTCCAGGCCCCCCCACCGGAGCCCATCGATGCCGCTCCATGACGTCGGCTACCGCCCCTGGCAGGGCCGGCGCTCCGGCTCGCTCGCCGCGATCTTCGTCATCGCCACGACCGGCCTCACCCTGGCGTGGACGAGCCGCTGGCTGCGCCGCGCCGTCTTCTTTGCCTGGAGCCCGGCGCTGGTCTTCGCCGGGAGTTTCTTCGTCTTCGAGCAGGCGATCGATGAGGGGCGACTCGACTCGATCCGTGAATCGGCCCGCCTCGGCCGGAATGTCGACGGCGTGGGGATCCTCGGGCGGGTGATTGCCGAGTCGCTCGGCCCGGTCGACGACCCGGCCGATCGGCACCTCGGCCCCGAGGAGCAGGCCAACAAGGCGCGCCGCATGGTCTGGGCGCGGCTGATGCTCGCCTTCATGCGCTCCCCTCAGGCGATCCTCCTGGCGATCGTGGTGGGGCTGGTAGCGCCGACGCTGGTGTCGCGCGATCTGCGCGTGAAGGCCTGGCTGATCTACTTCACGCGCCCCGTGGGGAAGTTCGAGTACGTCACCGGGAAACTGCTCATCCTCGGCCTCCTCGTCGCGTCGATCACGATGCTCCCGGCCTTGAGCCTGTGGGTGGCGGGGGTGGCAGTGAGCCCAAGTCTGTGGGTGGCGGTGACGACCTGGGATCTGCCCCTGCGGATCATCGTGGCCAGCCTCGCCCTGGCCATCCCCACGGTGCTCATGGCGCTGGCCTATTCGTCGGTCACCGCCGAAAGTCGGATCGCGAGCTTCGCGTGGTTTGCCACCTGGGCCGCCTGCTGGATCGCCCACACGTCGCTGTCCACCGCCGACATGGCCCGGCGGGTGAGCGACGATTCGGTCGTCTCCCAACCGTCGGTTCCGGGGCAGTTCTCGGTCGAGGAGGGGCCGGTGCGGCCGCGCCGGGCGAATGTCCGCCCTCGAGCGCCGGCGCGGGATCTCGGCGAGACCATCGTCGACTTCATCGAGGGGCGCGGGCCGGGCGACGGCCGACGGCCCGACGCGCGACGAGCTCGCTGGTTCTCCCGGGTCACCGGGATCGACGGCACCATCGATCGCTGGGCTTGGCTCTCCCCCTATCATGCCCTCGGGGTGATCCAGGCCTGGGTGTTCGGCATCGAGCACCGCTGGCAGGCGATCCGCCCCCCGCTGCTGTCGCTCGGAATCGTGTCGGTCGTCTCGGCCCTCGTTCTCTGGTGGCGCGTCGACGCCCCCGCCCGTGCCTGACGCCCCCCGCAAGAAGTCCCCCGCACCAAGCACCCCCGCATGATCTCCCTGTCCCACGTCACGAAGCTCTACGGCTCCGTCATCGGCGTCAACGATGTCACGGTCGACCTTGGCGTGGGCGCCTACGGCCTGCTCGGCCCCAACGGCGCCGGCAAGACGACGTTCCTCGGTCTCGTCACCGGCCAGCTTCGCCCCTCCATCGGCCAAGTCCGCGTCTTCGGCGAGCGCCCCTTCTTCAACGCCCGGGTGCTGCGGCGGATCGGCTACTGCCCAGCATCGGATCTCACCGAGCGCTCCGCGACGCCGCGGGAGTGGGTCCGCTACCTCGTGCAGCTGTCGGGCTTCACACCGGCCGCGGCCCGGCGGCTGGCCGACGAAACCCTCGAACAGGTGGGGCTCGGCGAGGCGGCCGGGCGCCCCCTCTCGACGCTCTCGAAGGGGATGCGGCAACGGGCCAAGCTCGCCGGGGCCATGGCCCACGATCCCGATCTCCTCGTTCTCGACGAGCCGTTCGACGGCCTCGATCCGGTGGCCCGCCATGAGCTCGTGACGCTCGTGCGGACCTGGGCGCGGTCGCGCAGCCTCCTCGTCGCCAGCCATCTCCTCCACGAGGTGGAGGCCCTCCAGGCGGGGCTGGCGGTGATCCTCGGCGGTCGGCTGGTCGCCAGCGGCAGCGTCCATGAGATCAGCCAACTCATCGACACCCTCCCCTCGGAGGTGCGTGTCGTCTCGACCGCGCCCCGCAGGCTCGCGGAGCTGGCCTGCCGATGCCCCGAGGCGGAGGCGGTGCGGTTTCTCGGTGCCGACGCCTTCATCGTCGACACCCGGGCCCCGCGGCTGCTGGCGGATCGGGTCGTCGAGGCGGCCAACGCCGAGGGGATTCTGATCCGCGAGCTCGTCCCGGGAGACCGGTCGCTCGAGGGGATCTTCGGCCGGCTCGTGCAGGTGCACCGTGGGGTCGCACCATGACCGGCCAGACACCCCCACCGGCCAGGGCACCAAACCCATTGGCTCCCCTTCCTGCCCTGGCTCCCCTTCCTGCCCTGGCTCCCCTTCCTGCCCTGGCGGCAATCGTGGCGGTGGCCTGCTTCCAGATCGATCGCCTCCTCACCCCTCCCCGGCTCGCCCTGGCCGCGATCGGGGTCGCCTTCCCCACCGCCGTGCTCCTGGCGGCGACGAAGGCCCAGGGGGGTGCCCTCAACACCGACCTGGGGGCGATCCTTCTCTATGCGCTGGTGCCGGAGGCGGTCTGCATGCTGGGGCTGCTGGTGACGATGTGCCCGGTCGTTGCCGACGAGCTCGAGCGCGGCACCTGGGTGCACATCGCCGTCAGACCCGGGGGCCGGCGAGCGCTCCTTCTGGGCACCTGGCTCGCCGCCGTGCTCTGGACCGGCGCCGTGGCGCTGCTGGGGCTTCTCCTCGCCGTTTTCGCTGAGGTGATCGAGCATGGCTTGATCCTGCTCGGCCCCTTCTCGATGCTTGTCTGTCTGTCGTGCATCGGCCGCGCGGCGCTGTTCTCACTCCCGGCGGTGATCATTCCCAAGCGGGCGCTCGTCGCCAGTGTCGGCGTGGCCCTCGTCGTGGAGTATCTCGCCGGGCTGATCCCGGCCGTGGTCAACCAGCTCACCGTCTCCCTCCGCCTGCGGACACTCCTGGTGCGCTTCATGGACTGGCGCCAGAACATGCCGATCGAGCTCCAACTGCTCGTCGATGACCGCCCATCATGGGCCCAGGTCGGCGCGGTGCTGATCCTCGCGGTGGTGTTTCTCGCCGTCGCCGTGGCGATCCTCGAATGGCGACAGTTCCCCCCGAGCGAGGAGAGCTGACATGATCGAGGTCAGCGATCTGGTCAAGCATTACCGCGCCTCGTCGGGGGGGATCGTTCGGGCCGTCGACGGGGTCTCGTTCACGGTCAATCCCGGCGAGATGGTCGGGCTCCTGGGCGCCAACGGGGCCGGCAAGACGACGACCCTGCGGATGCTCGCCACGCTCCTGGCGCCGACCTCCGGCACGGCCCGCGTCGGCGGCTGCGATGTCGCCACCGACCCGGTCGGGGCGCGCCGTCGGCTCGGCTACGTCTCGGCCACCACCGGCGTCCCCGATCGGCTCTCGGCCCGCGAGATCCTCCACTCCTTCGGCGCCCTCCACGGCCTCCGCGGGGAGGCGCTCGAGGCCCGGGTCGACCGGCTCATCGATGTCCTCGACCTCGGCAAGTGCGCCGATCGCCCCGCCGGCCGGCTCTCCTCCGGGCAGCGGCAGCGCGTCAGCGTCGGCCGGGCCCTCGTCCACGATCCGCCAAGCTTGGTTCTCGACGAACCGACCAACGCCCTCGACGTCCTCGGGGCCCGCGACCTGCTCGCCTTCCTCGCCGATATCCGCAGCAGCGGACGGGCGATCCTCCTCTCCTCCCACCGCCTCCACGAGATCGAGAATCGCTGCGACCGGTTCGTCGTCATCCATGGCGGCCGGGTGGTGGCGAAGGGGACGCGCGAGGCGTTCGTGGGGGAGGCCGGCGGTCTCGAGGAGGCGTTCTTCGCGGCGATCGCGGGGGCTCGCGCCGAATGACCGCCCCTTCCGCCATCCCCGACGCCGCCGTGAACACGTCCCTCGGCGCGGCCGTTTCGATCGCCCGCCGCGACCTGCTGGAGTTCGTCCGCGACCGGAGGACGCTGTTTGTCACGCTCCTCCTCCCGATGGTCACCTACCCGTTGGTCGCCCTCTCCAGCGCCCTCGGGCTGCGGACCGCCGTCAGCGATCTCGAGGCCCGCGCCGCGCCAACGCCCCTCACGGTGGCGATGAGCGGCCCCGAGGCCGGGGCGCTCGCCCGACGGATCGATGGCGTGGTGAAACGGGGGAAACCGCTGAACGCGGGCGCAATCCCTTGGCCCTCGGGGATGTCGTTCATCCATGGTGATCCGGAGACGGCCATCGCCGCCGTCGAGGACGGCGCGGCGGATGTGTGGATCGATGCCCCGGAGGGGATCGTGTCGGCCCTCGATGCCGAAGGGACGGTCGACCTCGATGTCCGCTTCCCCTCGCGGCGCCCCATCGGGCGCTCGCGGGAGCAATTTGAGGGAGTGATCCGCGGCGTCGCCGAGGCGATCCGCACCAGCCGGGTAAACCGGGCCGGATTGCCCGACAGCCTCCTCCAGCCGATCCGCCTCCGCGTGCTCGGGGAGACGGCCGGGGGGCCGGCGGTGGCCACCGAGACGATCCTCCCGGCGCTGACCGCGTCGATCCTCGTCCTCCTCTCGGTCCTGACGATGACCGGCGCCTTCTACCCGGCCATCGACGCGATCGCCGGCGAGAAGGAGCGGGGGACGATCGAAACACTGCTGATGGCCCCCTGCAGCACAGGCAGCATCGTGTTCGGGAAGTTCCTCGCCGTCTACGCCGTCACCCTGGCGACGCTCGCCGCCAACTGCCTCTCGATCGCTCTGACCGGGGCGGTCGGCCTGCGCTTCCTCCCCGCCGGATCCGCCGTGCAGCTGCCGGCGCTCGGCGCCGGGGCAGCGGTGACGGTGATCGCGTTTGTCGGCCTGGCAGCGCTCGCCGCCGCCACCTGCCTGGCGGTGACGACGGCATCGAAGAGTGGCAAGGAGGCCCAGAACACGCTCACGCCGGTGATCCTCCTCGTGGCGGCGCTCTCCGGGATGGCGCTGGTGCCCGGATTCCGCGGCGACGGCGCCTTGGCGCTGGTGCCGTTCATGGGGCAGGTGATGGTGGCCCGCGACACCCTCACCGGCACGCCCGATCCCGACGGCGGAGGGATCACCCCCGCGCTCCTCCCGCTCCTTCTCACGCTCCTTTCCTCGGCCCTGTTGACCGCGCTGCTCCTGCGCGGCACCGCGACCTTGCTCACCGATGAGGAAATCCTCTTTCGCGGCCCCGATGCCGCCGGCGGCATCCTCGCCCGGCCGGCCCCGCGCGTCCTCCCCACGGTTCCCCAGGGGATCGTGCCGATCGTGGCGGGGATGGCGGCGCTGTGGTACGTGCAGGCCTTCACCCCGGAGAATCTCCTCTTGGGAATCCCGATCCATCAGGGGATCGCCGTCCTCCTGCCGCTGCTGGCGATGCTCGCCTGGCAGCGGGTCGACCTGGGGCAGACGCTCGGCCTCGTGCTGCCCGCCTCAGCGGGGCGGACGGTGGCGGCGGTGCTCGGGGCAGCGAGTCTCGGGGCGGGATTGTTCATCGTCTCAGCAGGGATCATGCTGGCGCTCCAGGGAACCGAGGTCTCGCCGGCGATCCGCAGCCTTTCCGAGCGGCTCATTGGGCTCATCCAGCAGCATCCTTGGTGGGTTTCCTGGACGCTGATGGCGCTCCTCCCGCCGGTGGCCGAGGAGCTGCTCTTCAGGGGATGGCTCCTCTCGGCCCTCGCCGGCGAGCGGCCGACACGGGGCCGGCTCGCGGCCGCGGTCGTCGTCCAAGCGGCCCTGTTCGCCGTGGCCCATGTCCTCCCCGAGCGGATGCCGGCGACGTTCTCCCTCGGCCTCGTGGCCGGGTGTCTGCGGGTCGCCACCGGGAGCCTCCTCCCGGCCGTCGTCCTTCATTCCGTTCACAACACGATGCCGCTGCTGCTCCTGGCGCTCGCCGGTGGCGGCGGGATCGACGGGAGCGTGCAGGAGCTTGCGACCGGGGCCTCGACGACGCTTCCCGCCGGCGCGCTCCCGGTGGCCTTGCTGTTGATGGCGATCGGCGCGGGCTTGGTGGCGCTGGCGGCCCGGGGAGGCGGGCGAACGGCCGCGCTCGGGGCACTCCTGCTGGCCACGGGGATCCCCTGGGGAGCGACAGCCGCCGACGGGGCCGAGACGCTCCGCGTCGGCGTCGCACCGGTGGGGGTGACGCTCCAGATTGTCGATGGAAAACCGACTGGACCATCGGTCGAATTGTGGGAAGACATGGCACTGCGGCTCGGTATCGTCACCGACTACGTCATCACCGATTCGATCGTCGAGGGGCTCGCGGGGGTGCGGAGGGGGGAGGTCGACCTGTTCCTCGGGCCGGTGGCGATGACGCGCGAGCGCGAGGAGATTTTCGACTTCACTCATTCGGTGTTCCATTCGGGGCTGCGCATCGCGGTCCCGAAGACCGACGATGATTCCTGGCTCGGCCCGCTCTCGATCCTCCTCACACGCGGGGCGTTGCAGTTGCTTGCCGGGCTCGTCTTGCTGACGGTGCTCGTCGGGCATGTGCTCTGGTGGTTGGAGCGCGGCGTCAACGAAAAAAGTTTCCCACGCGACTGGCGGCATGGGGTGTGGGAGGGAACATGGTGGGGGATCAGCACGCTGATTGCCAGTGGCTGCGACGACAAGCATGTCGACACGGTGCCGGGGCGGATCCTGGCGACGGCGTGGATGCTCGTCGGCACGGTGCTGATCGCGCTCTTTACCGGGAGCCTGGCGGCGACGCTCACGGCCGAACGGATCGGGGGGACGATCCATGGGCCGCGCGACATCGCCGGCCGGCTGATCGGCACGCAGGCCAACGGCGTCTCGGGGCCGGCGATCCGGGCGCGGGGAGGGATCCCGGTGGAGCTCCGCACGCTCGACGACGTGTTCACAGCTGCCGATGCCGGGGAGGTGGACGCGGTGATCGCCGAGAACCAGACCCTCCGGCATGCGATCTCCCGGCCGGACCGTTCGAACTACCGGCTCGTCGGGCCGGTGTTTGAGTCGTTCGACTTCGGGCTGGTGCTCCCCGCGGGGAGCCCGCTCCGCGAGCGGCTCAACGCCGTGATCCTCTCGATGCGCGAGGACGGCGCGATCGACACGATCATCGACCGCTGGCTCGGCACAGCGGAGTGAGAAGGCCTGCCAGGCGATCCTGCCGGGGTCTCTCTCCAGCAAAGCCTTCTCTAAGGACATCTTGAAGCTCTTTCCATCAGGCATCAAGATGCAAAGCGTCGTTTTCCGCGTTTCACGGGAGCCAAAGCGCGATGCGCACCACACTGACCCTCGACGACGATCTCGCCAAGGAGCTCGCGAAGCTCGCCCGGCGGCAGGGAGTGAGTTTCAAGGAGGTCGTCAACGATTGCATCCGCCGCGGGATTTCCATGGGGGATCGTCCCGACGCGACGCCGACACCCTTCGTCGTTGAACCGCAGGCCTGCGGACTGCGGCCCGGCATCGATGCGGCCGGGCTGAATCGGCTCGTCGACGACCTCGAAACCGAGGGCTTTCTCCGCTTCCACTCTTCTGGTGGATCCGCGTCATGATCGTCCCGGATGTCAACCTGCTCGTGTATGCCTACGACTCGAAAGCCCCACACCACCCCCGGGCCCGCGCTTGGCGGGAGGGATTACTCGGTCGCCGCGAGCCCGTCGGCATCCCCTGGGTGGTGTCGGTCGGGTTCGTCCGCATCATGACCAGCCGCAGTGTCATGACAGAGCCGATGCCTCCGAGCTTGGCACTGACCCATGTCCGGTCGTGGCTGGCCCTGCCCTCGGTCGATCCCATTCAGCCAGGCCCACGGCATCTCGACATCCTCGCGTCCTTCGCCCAATCAGGGACGCTGGTCTCGCCCTTGATGACCGATGCCCACATCGCCGCTATCGCCGTGGAGATGCAGGCCACGGTCCACTCCAACGACACCGATTTCGCGAGATTTGCAGGCCTCCGATGGATGAACCCCCTGACAGGGGGCTGATGGGCCGTGGAGAACGTGCCGGCCCGACCGCACGAGGCAGTCGCGAGTGCTTGGCAATCGAGAAAACCGGAGGCTTTCCGAGTGAAACAAGGTCATGGATGACTTTTTCCACGGGCAACAAAAAGTCGGTACACCCGTGAGATCGGGTACGAGATGACCAGTGCAGCGAGGAAGAGGAATTTCAAGATGTCGAAGACGTTGCTCCCCCCGCTTATGCCGTAGGCTTGGCCCGCCCCACCCAACGTGAAGAGCGTTGCAAGGATCGCAATTGCGGCAAGGATCAAAAAGCGAGTGCGCGTCTTGGGGCCTTCGTCCATGAAGGGCCGATGCTTGTACGCCTTGTAAGCAGCAGCCCCAACGATCCAGACGATGATGGGAAGGATCGGAAGCAAAAAGAAAACAATCAGCAAGAGTCCCACGGCGTTCAAGCCACCTTCCATACCAGCTGGGCGTGTTCCTGGCCCGCCCCCGCCGCCGCCGCCCGCTACCCCACCGAAACCAAAGCCTCGACAACCACCAAGGCCTCCACACAGGAACACTGCTACGAGCACGGCCAGATTCGAGAGGCAGCCCAAGTCGAAAAAGCCAGGCCCACGCTCGCGGCCCGGGTCAGCGTGGTCTTCGGCGCGCGAGGTGTCGTCCGGTG